>Ga0209118_1000236_pt1 | contig 34696 bp, 30 predicted proteins | sample BlaSpr_A8_Ref_M1_FD_187988 | JGI IMG/M metagenome (GOLD analysis project Ga0209118, IMG submission 187988) | Forest soil microbial communities from Thunder Bay, Ontario, Canada - Black Spruce, Ontario site 2_A8_Ref_M1 (SPAdes) (version 2) | ecosystem: Environmental > Terrestrial > Soil > Boreal... | reverse complement strand
CAGGTCGTGGTGGAGCCGTGCGACGTCGCCGCGAGTGATCGCCTCGACCTTCCTCGTGTCGAAGGCCGGCAGGATGACCCCGAGGCCTTGACCGGAAGTAGGAAAGGAGCTAGAATCAAGAAAGGTAGACAAATGGTACAGAAGGAAAGAAGCACCGTGAGCCTCAACGTCAAAGACCCTGAAGCCCACCGGCTCGCCCAGGCAATCGCTCAGGCCACCGGAGAGACGATGACTCGCGTCGTCACGGAAGCGCTGCGGGAACGCTATGAACGAATCCAGAAGAGCGATGCAGAAACGCTCGCCGCCGACCTCCGGGCCATAGCCAAGCGAGCCGCTGCCCACGTGAAGCGTCCGTATCTCGATCATGCCGAGCTCCTTTACGATGAACGCGGGCTTCCCAAATGATCTTGGATTCTTCGCCACTCGTCGCCATCCTCGCGGGGGAGCCGGATGCCGAGCTGTATATCCAGGCCATAAGCCGCGCCCCACGGTGCCGTATCTCCGCGGGGAACTTCATCGAGCTCTCGATTGTGGTCGAGAGCCAATTCCCCGCTGAAGTCCTCCGGCAATGCGACGCCCTGTTTCGGCGGGTTGGCATCGTGATTGAACCTGTGACTGTCGAGCAGGCGCATCTCGCGCGCCAAGCTTTTCATGACTTCGGCAAAAGCCGTCACCCAGCCGGGCTGAATTTTGGCGACTGCTTCGCCTATGCGCTCGCCAAGCACACGGGAGAGCCTCTCCTCTTCAAGGGGAACGACTTCAGTCAGACCGACGTCGTCCCCGCCCTCTGACGCGCGATCGTCCGTCAGACTGACCAACCCCTAGCCGATCTTGGGAGGGCCCTGAATACGTGGCTCACTTCGGGAAGACGGCAGTCACCTCGACCTCTACCACGAGTGCGGGCCTGAACAGGCGTTGGATCTGCACCCAGGTGGCGGCGGGATAATCGGCGGCAGGGTAGTACTCTTTCCGAACATCCTTGCTGCGGATGAACGAATCCAGGTCCTTGGTGAAGACGTTCTCCTTGACCACCTGCTGGAAACCAAGCCCGTGCTCGTAGGTTGCACACCGTCTGTCCGCAGCCCGAATTGAAACGAGTCGTCGATTCTTGGTGGCCGACCTTGAGGCGACCGTCGGCGAGGTGTAGCCTTGCGCCGTCACTCGGAACCTCGATGAAGCTCTCCCAAACCGCCCCGCAGGCGTTCATGCTCGAATTCGAGGACGAGGAAGAGCTGCGCGCCGAAGATCGGGCCTGTCTGTCGGTGGGCGGGCTCTTCCTGCGACCAGCGGGGCCGTTGCCGCCGTTCGCCAAGGTGACCGTGACGCTGCGGCTGGCGGGGCGGGGTGAGGCGGCCGTCGCGGCCGTCGTCGTTGGCTCGCCGCCCGGCGGGCTGGCATTGCAGTACGAGGGCGACCCTGCAAGTGTGGTCGCGGCGCTCCTCGCCGAGCCCGCGAAGGAGCCTGAAGCGAGTGAGCAGGAGACGACGACGCTCTGGGAGCGGCTCCGCGCCATGACACCACCGCAGAAGATGCTCTTGGCGCCGAAAGCTGACCGGGCGACGCGCTCTCTGCTCGTTCAGGATAGCGATCCCCAAGTGCTCTTCGCGCTGCTCAAGAATCCGCGGTTGTCGATCGACGAGGTGGTGCGGGTCTCCAAGTCTGGATGCCTATCCTTCCAGACCGCAGAGCTGATCATGAGGACCAGCGCCTGGGCCTCGAGCGTCGACGTTCGCGTCGCGCTGGTCCGCAATCCAAAGCTGCCGGTGCCACTCGCGCTGCGCATCCTGCCGACCCTGCCGGACCTCGAGGTGCGGGCACTCGCCAAGGGCGCCGCTACCAGCATGCCGCTGAAGCAAGCGGCCCTGAAGCGGCTCCAAGGCGCCTAGCGAGGTCGTCTTACGGGCAAGCGCCGAGTCGTCGGGCCTTCACCTGACTGGTCGTTACGCCTGCGGCGCTCTTGGATGTCATCACCATTTCAAAGGCGTCACCGTGATAGGTCGTCGTGGTGTCGGTGGCCGAGCCTCGGCCGCGTCCGCTCCGTGGCACCTCCACCTGAGAACCGGCGCGATCGCGGCGACAGATGATAACCCGCCGCCGGGCCGGCCCGGTCCGGGCGCCGGATTGGCCGGCAGCTCCTCGGCCGGAGGTGTCAAGCGAGACTTGACAACCTCGCGAGCCTGCGTTTAAGGTCCGTACACTGAAATGCGCCCGGCAGAACCGGCCTTTCTGGAAGCCAGCGGCTGTGCCGGCGGGTTCCTACCGCCCCAGGGGATGCTCCGCCTCCCCGATGGCTCCATCCGGGATCGCCATCCCATCGCGACCAGCAAGTTCGCAGCGAAGACCTCGAGGCCGCAACGACTGGAGGTGACGACATGAAGACGGTTCGTGGTTGGGTTCTCTTGACCGTTGGGCTCTGTGGGCTGGTCGCGGCGAGCGTACCGGCCCAGGGTATTCCGGCCTTTGCCCGCCGGACCGGGCTGCGCTGCACGGCATGCCACGAAGCGTGGCCGGTGCTCAACGACTTCGGCAGGGCGTTTCGCGACAATGGCTACCAGCTGCGGACCGGCAAGGACAAGCCGACGGACAACCCCTTCGCCTTCTGGCCCACCTCGTTCCGCCTGACGCCGAGCTACCAGTACAGCTCCGTGTCCGCCCAGCAGACCGATCAAGGCAAGAAGACCCTTGGGACCGGCGGCGTCGCCGACGCCGCGATGGACTTCCTCGCCGCCGGCACCCTCAACGACGACGTCGGGTTCCTGGTCGTGCCTACAGGCTTCGCCAGCAACGGCAACGTCCACCTCGAGTCCTACTGGGTGTACTTCTCGCGGCTCTTCGGCAACTCCGACTGGTTCAACGTCCGGGTCGGCAAGCACGAGGTCGATCTGCCGGTCTCGGCCCATCGGTCGATCGAGCTCACCAACTCCTACCTGATCTACAACTACCATCCGGCGGCGGCCAGCGACGTCGCGGGCGCCTTCGCGATCGACCAGAACCAGCGCGGCTTCGAGATCACCGGCCACGACCGCGGCTCGTTCACGCGCTACAACTTCTCGGTCTTCGACGGCAACGGCTCGCCGGGAAGCCGCAATGGCTTCGAGTCCCCCTCGTTCTACGGCCACTTCCAGAAATACTGGCAGCTGGACTCCTACAGCGTGTCGGAGCTCGAGCTCGGGGCGTGGGGCGCCTACGCGCAGTACCCGACCCAGACGCTGACCTTGAACGGCCAGCCCATCGGCGGCGCCGGCGGCAGCCTGCGGCCGAGCGAGCGCTACGGCGTCGAGGCGTCGATCCTGCTGGGGCCGGCGACGACGCCGGTGCACCTCAGCCTGGTGCTGGCGCACGGCCAGGACAACAAGGACCTCTACCAGGGCGCCGCGGTGCGCAACGCCACCTGGAACGGCGGCTTCTTCGAAGCCATCTGGGTGCCGCCCGTCGACGGCCTGCACTGGAGCCTCTTCACCCGCTACGACATGATCCGCAACGACAAGCAGCCGACGACGGACGTCCCCAAGAGCATGAACGACCAGGACCAGTTCACCATCGGGACGAAATACACCCTGGCCTTCTTCAACCGCAACGAGTACGCGATCCACGTCGAGTACGCGACGAACAACATGAAACACATGGCGTTCGATGGCGGCAACCAGCGGACGATGACCTGGTTCGCCGGCATCGACTTCGCTTTCTGATCCGGGCTCTCGGCGCAACGTCAGGAGGATCGGCCATGAAGACCCGCTCAATCGCTCTTGCATCGCTCTTGCTCGCCGCCACGGCCGCCGCGGTGGCCGCGCCGGTTTTCGCGGACGAACCGCCCGGAGATGCCGCTCATGGCAAGTTCGTCTACCAGCGGTACTGCCTGTCGTGTCACGGCGAGCTGGGGAACGGCCAGGGAGAGTTCGCGCAGTACATCACCCCCAGGCCCCGCGACTACCGCCAGGGCACGTTCAAGTGGCGTTCGACTCCTTCGGGCTCGCTGCCCACCGTCGCCGACCTCGAGAAGACGATCAAGGACGGCGTCTACGGCACCTATATGCCGACCTGGTTCCCGATCGGCCACCGCGCGCGCCTGGACGTGATCGCCTACATCCAGCTGTTCTCGGACCGCTGGAAGACCGAGAAGCCCGAGGCCCCGCTGGTGATCCCGCCGGAGCCGCCGAACACCTCGGCCTCGATCGACAAGGGACGGAAGCTGTATACGTCGCTCAAGTGCGCGCAGTGCCACGGCGAGAGCGCGCAGGGGGACGGGGTCTCGGCGCACGAGCTCAAGGACGACTGGGGCCAGCTCATCGAGCCGGCGGACCTCACCATCTCGGCGCGCTACAAGTGCGGCGACACGCCGGCCGACATCTACCGGGTGTTCATGACCGGGCTCAACGGCACGCCGATGCCGACCTTCGTCGAGCAGATCAGCAAGGACGACGCCTGGGACCTCGCGCACTTCATCTGGAGCTTGCGCCCGGGAGGCCCGAACCACCCCCAGCCGCCGGCGATCAAGGGGAAGTGACGAGCCGCCGGCCGGAGGGATCCGCCATCGCCGCTCGCGCCTGGCTGCCATAGGTGAGACGCAGCGCGTTGGCCACCACCAGGACGCTCGACGCGGCCATCAGCGCCGCCGCGATCACCGGCTGCAACAGACCGGCTGAGGCCATCGCCAGGCCGACGCCGTTGTAGCTGAACGCCCAGGCCAGGTTGACCCGGGTGGCGCGCGTGGTGATGCGGGAAAGGCCGACGAGCCAGGGAACGGCCTCGAGGTCCGCGCCGGCGGTGACGACGTCGGCGCTCGTCCGCGCCAGCTCGGTGCCGGTTCCCAGGGCGATGCCGACCGTCGCCCCGGCGAGCACCGGGCCGTCGTTCAAGCCGTCGCCTACCATCGCCACGGCCCCATGGGCTCGTTTCAGGTCTTCGAGGGCCGCCAGCTTGCCGCTCGGCGAGAGGGCCGCGCGCCACTCCTCGACGCCCAGGGATCTCGCCACGCGCTCGACCACCAGCGGCAGGTCGCCGCTGAGGATCGCGGTCCTGCACCCCTGGGCCTTGAGGCGCGACAGGGCGCGGGCGGCTTCGGGTCGGACCTCGTCCGCGAAGCCGGCGACTCCGAGCGCCGCGCCCGACCAGCCGATGAACGCGACGCTGTCGCCGGCCGCCTCGAGACGCGCGGCACGCTCGGCGAGCGCCGGCGCCAGGTCCCAGCCCATCTCGCCGAACAGCTCGGCGCTGCCGAGGGCGAAGGTGACATCGCCCTCGCTGCCGACGAGCCCCCTGCCGCGCCTCGCTTCCACGAGCGCCAGGGGACTCGCCGCCGGGACGCCCTCCTCGCGGCCGGCGCGGAGGAGAGCCCCAGCGAGCGGATGATCGTCCCGCGCCGCCAGCCGGGCGGCCACGGCCAGGAGGGCCCGCCGCGCCCCGGGACCGGTCCTTCCCGCCAGCTCCGGCGGCTCCGGCCGCTCCGCCGGCTCGGTCTGCTCCTTACGCTCCGCCAGGTCCGCCGGCTCCGCCAGCTCCGTCAACTCCATCAGCTCGACCAGGACGGGCCGGCCACGCGTCAGGCTGCCGGTCTTGTCGAAGGCGACGCAGCGGACGCGGGCCAGGGCGTCCAGCGCCCTGGTCGAGCGGATCACCATGCCGCGCCTGGCGGCGAGGCCGATGCCGAGATAAGAGGCCAGGTAGGCGGCCGGGCCGAGTGCGCAGGGGCAGGCGACAACGAGCGTGGCCAGGCCTGCCGACAGCGCCTCCCAGGCCGTCCGGTGGCGGCTCCAGTACAGCGTCGAGAGCAGGGCCAGCAAGATGACGCAGGGCAGGAACCAGGCGGAGATGCGATCCGTCAGGTGCTGCAGCTGCGAGCGCCGGGCAAGCGCCTCGCGGACCGCGCGGCCGATCTCCGACCAATGCGTGGCGGCGCCCGAGGCTACCGTGCGCACCACCAGCTGGCCGTCGCCGTTGACGGTGCCGGCGAGCACCGCGTCGCCGCGGCCCTTGTCGACCGGCCGTGATTCTCCGGTGACCATGGCCTGATCCACCGCGGATCGGCCTTCGACCACCTCCCCGTCCACCGGGAACCGCTCGCCGGGACCCACCCTCACCAGCTCGCCGCCGGCGACCGCGGCCGCCGGCCGCGTCACCTCGCCGGCGCCGGTGATCACCCGTGCGGTCGCCTTCTCGGCCTCGAGGAGCGGCGAGAGGTCCCGCGCGGCGCGGGCCCGGGCCGAGGCGTCCAGGTAGCGGCCGACCGTGTAGAGCAGGAACAGCATCGTGGCGGTGTCAAAGTAGACCTGGTGTCCGCCGGCCAGCAACGAGACCAGCGAATAACCGTAGGCCGCCGAGCCGCTCAGGGCGATCATCGCCTCGGTGGTGATGCGTCCCTGCCGGGCGGCGCTCCAGGCATCGCGGAGGATCGGCAGTCCGAGGATCGCCACCGCCGGAGTGGCCAGGGCGCCGAGGATGATCTCGACGCCCCTGCGAACGCTCGCCTGGTCGGGGCTGAAGTCGTGGAAGTAGAGCAACAGGCTCAGGAACATGATGAACATCGCCAGGAAGGCGCCGGCGCCGACGCGGATGAGGAACAGTGTGGCCTCGGCCTCCTCGCCGCGCTCGCCGTGGATGCGGCAGGCGAGATAACAGCCGAAGCAGCAGAAGGGGAGCTCCTGGCCCGCGACCCGTCCCAGGTAGGCATGGCGCCCGGCGGGCACCAGGCAATGGGTGCAGAGGGCGAGGCCGGCCTCGCTCATGAGACCAGCCTCGAGAGTGGTGGTGCCGCGGTCATGGGCTGCCGGCCGCCGGCGGGCCGGCCGTCGCCGGACCGGCCATCGCCGGGCCGGCCATCGCGTGGCCGGAGGGAACCATCGGGTGCATCATCGGGAACAGCCCTCGCGCCACCGTGACGCCGCCGAACAGCAGGATGACCGCCCCGGCGAGCCGCACGCCGCGCATCCTCCATGCCGGCGTCAAGGAGCAGCCGATCAACCCCACGCCCAGCATCGCCGGGAAGGTCCCGGCGCCGAAGGCTGCCATGGTCAACAGGCCCTGGTCGAAGCTGCCGCTGGCGGCCGCCCGGGCGATGAAGGCGTAGACCAGGGGACAGGGCAGCAGCCCGTTGAAGACGCCGAAGGCCAGCGGCGCCGCCGCGCCTGGCGCGCGCAGCAGGCCGCGGACGCCGCGCAGCAGGAAGCCGGCGCCATCGCCGGCGAACCGCGGGCGCGGCAGGCGGACCCCGAAGAAGCCCAGCGCCATGACGATCATCAGGATCCCGGAGAGCACGGCAAGGATGCGCTGCACGGTTCCTACCGGCCCGCCCTGGATGGCGGCGTGACCCAGCGTGCCCGCGAGCACGCCGAGAAAGCAGTAGCTGGTGACCCTGCCGGTGTTGTAGATCAGGTGACGGCCGACGGTCCTCCACCGCGCCGCGCGGCTCGGCGCCAGCGACAGCGCGAAGCCGCTGCACATGCCCAGGCAGTGAAAGCTGCCGGCGGCTCCAGCAAGGCTGATCCAGACGAGATCGCTCACGACCTTCACTCCCGCCGGCGACGCCGGCGATCGCCGGCGCCCGGCGGCGAACGGTGGCGTACGGGCACCTCGGCGCCGCGGGAAGACAGCAGTTCCCCGCCAGCTACCCCGTCACCTCTTCCACCACAACCGCACCACCCAGACGAAGAACCATATCGCGCCGACGAACCACAGGGTGAATGCGATCTTCTCCTGGATCCGCACCGGGGGAAACGGGATGAAGGCGATCCATTCCACGAGCGACATCGGACGCCTCTCAGTACACTGTCTCGAGGGCGTTGAGCAGCACCTCGAAGGCGAGGAAGGCCAGGTTCAACCAGGCGATCGCCAGGATCAGTCGTGTGACGCGCATCGTTGCCTCCCGGTGGTCGTCGGGGTCAGTAGGCCAACCCCGGTCCCAACCCTCCCCAATAGGTGAACAGATAGTAGATCGCCCACGCGGCCAGCGCCAGGTAGACGATCATCAACCAGCGGTTGACCTTGCCATGGCGGACCAGGATCTCGCCGCCGGCATAGGCCTCGAGATCGTCCTCATCGTGCTCATCCTGCTCATGATGGTGCGGACCGACGTCCGCGCCGGGCTGCCGGCTCAAAGCGTCGTCGTTCACGGTTGCCTCCATAGCTCGCCGCCGAGCTCATGCCGCAGCATGTCGTACTTGACCGATTCCCCGTCCTTGAACAGGCCCGAGAGCGCCCCCCAGATGAAGAAACAGAGCGCGGACAGGCTCATGCAGAGCGCGACGAGGAACTGGCAGAAGATCAGTCGTTCCATGGCATGGTTCCTCAGGGCTCACGGTTGGTGGGGACGAGCGGGCTTGGTGCTCTCCGTCTTGGGTCTCTCCGCCGCCGGCGGGAAGGAGTACGCCTTGCGCGGTCGCTCCATTACCGGCAGCGAGGTGAGGCCGTGGGTCTCGGCCCAGACCTGGCTCGGCAGCTCGTTGGATCGGAACAGGAAGGCGGTGTCCGAGGTCTCCGCCCGCAGGTCCGGGCTGTCCAGCGCCTTCATCTCGGCCTGTGACATCGGCAGCGGGTTGCCGTGCAGCGGGTCCTTGTAGGCCGACAGCGCGACGACGTAGTAGGCGAGGGCCCAGCGGTCCTGATCGTTGGTCAGCGAGCTGGCGAACGACGGCATCGGCGTGCCGTTGAGCCCGGTGGTCATGGTGCGGTAGATGTCTGCGACCGCGGCCCCCGACTTGAACCGCCCGGTGGTCAGGTCCGCAGGCTTGATCGGGAACCCCCAGTCGTCCTTGAGCTCGTTGGCCGAGGGCCCGTCGCCCTTGCCGCCGTCGCCGTGGCACTGCGCGCACTTGACCTCAGTCCACAGCTGCTTGCCCTTGGCCAGCAGCTCCGGGGTGGGCTTGGGAGGCGTGCCGACGTAGATCGGCGGCTGCGGCTCCTCCTGGGTGAAGAAGGCGTTGGGCTTCCGCGGGTCGCTGCGGTCGACCGCCAGGACGTACTTGACGTACTGAATGACCGCCAGCCGGTCCTTCTCCTGCAGCTCGTGCCAGGTCGGCATCGCCGTGCCGCGCACCCCGTCGCTCAGGGTGCGGAGCAGATCGCCGTCGGTCGGCAGCGATCCCGAGGGCGTGCTGCGGAACTTGAAGGTCGCGGTGGTGAAGTTGCGCGGCCGCACCTCCAGGAAGGTGGCCGCCTGGCCGTTGCCGTCCCCCTTCGCGCCGTGGCAGCCGACGCAGCGCCGCTCGTAGACCTCCTTGCCGTAGACGATGAAGTCCTCGTTGCGCGGGATCTCCATGTTCGAGGCCGGGACCCGTTGGGGCTCGAAGAGATCGCGCCACTTGCCGCGATTCGTGCCCAGCTTCTGGATATAGGCGACGAGAGCGCCGAGCTCTTCCGTCCCGGCGAGCAGCTTGACCGTCTTGCCCGCGTATTCTTTGTTGGGCGTCAAGATCACCGGGTACTTGCCCCGCTGCCTGACGAAGACGACGCCGTCGGGGTCGGGCGTGAGGTCGATGACCTCCTTGCTGGAAAAATCGAAGAACCGCTTGGAGATCGCGTTCTGCTCGAGCGTCGAGCGGCCCTCCGCGTCCGCGACGATGGCGACCGGCCCGTCGGGGCCCTCGAAGAGCCAGGGGAAGCGCGGCATGATCGAATCGGGGACCAGCATGCGCGGGTTCCAGTGGTGGGCGGCGTGCCAGTCGTCCCCGTACTTGAGCCCCACCCGCGTGATGTCCGGGCCGATGCGGCGGGTCGAGAACATGTGCGGCAGGTCGAAGGCGTACTCGCCCGCCTGGGACACCGGCCCCCAGCGGCGGTCCTCGCCGGTGACCGGCCGCACGTACTGCGAGTGGCAGTACCAGCAGCCTTCGCGGATGTAGATCCGCCTGCCCCGGGCCTCGAGCGGGGTGTAGTCCGTGGCGTTGGCCACCACCCACTTGAGCTCTCCCAGGTTCGTCCTGACGACGCTGGTCACCGTCTTGCGCTGCGACTCGGGCAGCAGCGCCGGCAGCACCCCCTGGATGAAGGTCGCCAGCGAGATGAACAGCAAGCCGGCGACCATGGCCACCGTGCGGGCATATCTCATGCCGCCACCTCCTGCGCCCGCACGGTCCCTGCGCTCTCGCCGGCCGCGGCCAGGCGCGTCCTCATGAAGTTGACCACCAGCAGCGTCATGCCGACGTCCATCGAGACGCCGCTGAACGTCCGGACCAGCCAGTAGGGCTTGATCGCCACCATGGAATCCACCCACTCGGTGCCGTGCATCAACATCAAGCCCTGGGTGAGGCCCTGCGCCGAGAGCACCAGGCCCATCGTCGAGATGCCGATGGTGATCAGCCAGAACGACCAGTTGGCCATCTTGAAGGAGTACATCGGGCGGTCATGAATCTTCGGCCAGACGTAGACCGCGCCGCCGAGCGCCCACACCACGAAGGTGCCGAACACCGTCAGGTGGGAGTGCGAGATGACGAAGTCGGTAAAGTGGGTCGGCTGCTGCACCGAGCGCAGCGCCTCGGTGGACCCCTGGAAGCAGCCGACCAGGTACATGATCGCGCCCATGATCATGAACTTGGCGGTCAGGTTGGTGCTGAACGTGTGCCATCTCCCGATCATGGTGCCGAAGAAGTTCTGCAGCACCGTCCACACCGGGATGATCAACAGCATCGACGAGATGATCGCCAGCGTCTCCGCCCAGTCCGCGATCGGGCTGTAGAGGTAGTGGTGGATGCCGACGAACGGGTAGAAGAACGCCAGCGACCAGAACCCGACCATCGACAGCTTGTGGCTGTAGATCGGGTTCTTGACCGCGACCGGCAGGAAGTAATAGATCAGCGCCAGGCCTGCCGGCGTGATCCACAGGCCGACGACGTAGTGGATGTAGAGGCCGTGCAGGGCGGCGTTGTTGATCCCCGGGATGGCGTAAGGGATGATGAAGTGCCCGAGGATCCAGTTGAGGTCGGTCCACACGAAGGCGGCGATCAAGTACCAGAGGCTGGTGTAGATCCGCTGGTACTTGCGGTGGGCGATGGTCATGAAGAACTGGTAGGTGATCACCAGCAGGCTGATGAAGACGATGATGGCGCCCAGCAGGGGGAACTCGCCGGCCTCGATGCCCTTGTTGTAACCCATCGACAGCGAGACGAAGCCCACCGCCAGGCCGATGTTCCACAGCCAGAGGACCCAGCGGCCGAGCTCGGGCCGGTGGATGCGGGTCCCGGTCAGGCGCGGCACCATGTAGTAGCAGAGGCCGATGAACAGCGTCGAGAAGACGCCGAAGATGACGCCGTTGACGTGCACCGGGCGCAGGCGCCCCCACGTCAAGTAGGAAATGGTGCCCAAGAACTCCGGGTAGCTGAACTTGGTGGATACGATGACGCCGATGGTGGGCGCGAACATCACCCAGAAGAAGCCCCAGAGCAGCCACTGCCGGATCAGATCGCGATCGATCAGTTGATCGAGATCGGTTGCCGTAAGCTCGTCGCGGTTCATCTCGTGGCCTCGCTTGCCGGTCGAGCTACTTTTTCCCGAAGGCGACGTCGAGCTTCGCCGTCCCGCCCGCCGGGACGGTCACCTTGTCGGTCTTGTCCCCCAGGTTCTCGTGCCATACCGAGACCGTGTAGGTGCCGGGCGGAACGTCGGTGATCTTGTAGGAGCCGTCCGCCGCGGTGACCGCGAAGTAGGGGTTCGGCAGGACCTGGATGTAGCCGGCCATCCACTCGTGCTCGTCGCAGTTGACGTTCAGCAGGCCCGCTTTCGAGAGCACGCGCTGGTCCTTGATCGGGTGATACATGGCGTCGCCTTCGTGGAAGGAGAGCGCCATGTTGAGCATGGTGCGGCCGCTCAGGCGGATGTGCGTGTTGTGGATCACCGGGTCCTTGTTCTCGAGCACGAAGGTCTTGCCGGCCACCGCGGCGACGACGTGCGGCACGAAGGTGCAGCCCTTGTTGGCGAGCACGTAGTCGTCGGCGGGCGCCTTGCCCGAGGCCACGTCCTGGAGATAGACGACGGCCCAGGCGACGCCGTGCGTGGCCGGATCCACCACCGTGGCCTTCGGCTGGGGCACCGTCTTGCCGCAGATGTCCTGGTTCTTGGTGGTCTTGAACTGGGGGATCGGCGGCACCGTCCCCGGCAGGGTGACGTGGCCTTCGATCGTGCCGCCGTTCGTCGGCGGCGCGACCTTGTACTGCGCCTGCGCCTGCGCCGCGGCCCCCAGGCCCAGCGTTGCAGCGGCGAAGGCGACGGCCACGGAGAGTGGGCAGCGATGCGTCATGGGGCTCCTCCTGAAGTCGTGCGGTGACGATCGGCGCGACGGGCAGGCTCAGGGAAGGCGCACGGACGCATGCGGATCTGCACCTCTCCTCGGGCACTGGACCCGTCAACCGACGCGGCTGCTGTAACGCGACTGTGTACCACCCGCTCCGAGTGGTGTCAAGCGCGCGGCCGGTCCTCTGTTGCGAGCCGCCGGCGGCGGCTTCGCGTGTAACACGAAAAGCTACAGTGGATCGAGATGATTCCGCGGCCCGCGGAACCGGCGCGGAGCGGCGCCGGCTGGGCAGACCGGCCGGGAGATAGAGTACCCGGCCGGTCCTGGGGAGGCGCTACAGCGAGTTGAGGAAGGTGATGATCTGGTTCTTCTGGGTGGTGCTCAGGTAGATGTAGTTCTGGATGACCGGCTCGGCCTGGTTGGTGTGGCGCAGGATGGCGTCGTTGCGCAGGATGTTCTCGCCGTCGTGCATCAGGCGGTTGCGCGTGCGCACGCCCCACAGCGGCGCGGTCCGCATCTTGGTCAACGTTCCGATGCCGCCGTTCTGGACGATGAAGTCGCCCGTCCCCACGTCGTGCAGCATGAAGTCGCCGTATGGGTGGATGTTCATGCTGCCGAGCGCCGCCGGGACGATGAGCTGGCCGCCGTTGAACGAGGTGCCCGCCGGCGCGGTGGTCAGCGTCGCTGTGTGGCAGATGGCGCAGCCGATCTGGGTGAAGAGCGTCGCGCCGGCCCTGGCATCCGAGGTCGCCGCCAGCACCGTGTCGCGCGGCGGCACCTTGAGCGACCGCATGAAACGGGTGAAGCCGCCGACGTCGGCGCCGAAGGGGTCCGCCTGGGTCGCCGGGTCCTGCATCGCCGGGACGCCGTTCTGGGTGTTGAGATAGGTGACGTTGGTGCCGTTGGAGGTGTTCTCGGTGGGGTTGAGCGGGTTGGTGATCCCCATCTCGTTGAGGTAGGCGTCCGACGAGAAAGAGAGCAGGCTCGCGTGCTGGTTCTTCCAGCCGAAGCGGCCGATCCGCGTCACGCCGGTGGCCTCGAGCACCGGCACCCTGATGATGGTGCCCTGCAAGCCGTATTGCGCCTGGTACGACTGGTTGCTAGTGAAGGCGCTGTCGGGCAGCGCCTCGACGAAGCCGTCGCCGGCGGTGTTGAGGCTGGTGCGGAAGGTCGCCACGTTGTCAGTGCCCAGGGCCCGCACCTGGATCGAGGGATCGATGGCCCGCGAGAAGATCAGCGAGCCGCCGGGGTGCGGAGTGAAGTTGTAGCCGTCGAACGTGCCCGCCCGCAGCTCGGTCACCTGGCTGATCGTGCCGCTCACCGGGTTCTGATGGCACTCCCGGCAGGACTGCGAGTTGTAGTTCGGACCCAGACCGTCGGAAATCTGCTCGACCTGATCGAATCTCGCGCGGTCGGAGTCCATGTTCGCCTGCGGCTCGAAACCGTTCGTCAGGTTGTCGAAGCCGGCCGGCGCCTCGGAGGTGACCGCATACAGCACCGGGACCGCCAGCACGACCGAGAGCGCGAGCCCGCGCGTCACCAGACGTCTTCTTTTCGACTGCTGTCTCGCCATGTTCGCTCCCCTCCTTTTTGAGGTGAACCCTGGCCATCGAACGCGCGAGCCTCGGCCCTCGCCGGCGCCAGCGGTTCCTCTCCCGGACCGCTGGACGGCAGACCCCTCCCACGCCTGCCGCGGCTGCAAAATGGCGGCGGGAGCTTGCGCCGAAAGGGGGCCTTGTGCCGCCGGACCGCGCCCTACGCGCGGCCTGGCGTGCTGTAACGCCCGATGCGACAGGTCACCCTTACAATGCTAGGTGCCGGAAGTCAGGAAAAGTGAGCCGGCGTCGCTGATGTCGCCGATGTCGCTGATGCCACGGCGGGATCCTCGGCCTTGGCGCCAGAGGCATGGTCGCGCTCGAGCTGAGCGCCCTCGCTGGCGAGGTCGAACTTGGCGATGTCCGGGCGAAAGAAGAGCGCCAGCGTCCAGTCCGCGACGATGCGCACCCGCCGGCTGAAGCGGGGCATCTGGATGAGGTAGTAGGTGCGGCGCGCCCACCAGGCGAGGAACCCGCGCAGCGGCAGCCCGAGGACCGAGCCCAGTCCGCGCGCGTGGCCGAGGGAGGCCATGATCCCGAGCGTCTCGTAGACGAACGGACGCGTCGGCCTGCCCTCGAGGACCGCGACGAGGTTGCGCGCCAGCTGCTTGGCCTCGCGGATGGCGTGCTGCGCGAGATAGGGATAGGGCTGCCCGGCCGGGTCCGGGATCCTGGCGCAGTCGCCCAGCGCCCAGACCTCGGGGCGCTCCTGGCAGCGCATCGCGGCGTCCACCAGCAGGTGTCCGTGGCGGTCCCTGGGCAGCGGCAGACCGGCGGTCAACGGGTGCGGCGCGATGCCGGCAGCCAGCACGATCGTCCCGGCCTCGAGGGTTTCGCCGTCGAGGTGGACCTTGCCCGGCTCGATGGCGCGCACCGGCGCCGCGGTGCGGATGTCCGCGCCTTGCCGGCCGCCGAGCACCTTGGCGGCGTAGCGGGAGATGGGCTCGGCGACCTCGGGCAGGATGCGCTCGGTGGCCTGCAGCAGATGGCAGCGGACCTCGCCGCGCCGCACCCGCGGGTAGTAGCGGACGATCTCGTCGGCGAAGGCGGTCATCTCGCCGAACAGCTCCACGCCGACCAGGCCGCCGCCCACCACCACGAAGCGGAGCAGGCGGCGCTTGCGCTCGGGATCGAGCTCGACGTCGGCGCGCTCGAAGCGCTCGATCATGTGGTCCCGCAGCAGCATGGCGTCCGCCAGGGTCTTGAAGGTGAAGGCGGCGGCGGAGCCCGGGATCAGGCCGAGGTTGGTGTGCGCGCCGAGGGCCAGGACGAGCTGGTCATAGGGCAGCTCGTAGCCGGCGCCTTCCGCCGGCGCCGCCAGCACGACCCGGCGTTCGAGGTCGATCGCCCGGACGGTCGCCTCGACGAAGCGCGCACGGCGCAGGAAGTCGCGCACCGGCAGCGAGCAGTGCCGCAGCTCGAGCGTGCCCGAGAAGGCCTCGAACAGCAGCGGCGTCATCAGGAAGAAGTTGTCGCGGCAGACCAGCGTGACCTCGACGTCGGGCCGCCGCGCGCAGCACCGCTCCAGATGGCGGGCCGTCCAGATGCCGCCGAACCCGCCGCCGAGAACGACGATGCGCGTCAACGCCTTGGCCTCCGAGCGGCGGCTGATGTGGGCTAGCCGGTGCCGGTGCCGGTGCCGGTGCTCTTCTGCCGGTGCGGCGGGGGCGGCGGGGGAGGCGTCCCGGCGCCGGTGTTGCGATGCGGCGGCGGCGGGTGCGGCGTGCCGGCCGAGCTGGTCTGGCCGTGAGTGTGGCTCCCGGTCGTGCCTGTGCCGGTGCTCGACAGGCCCGTGGTGCCCGTGGAGCGATAGCGGCCCGTGCCGGTGCTGGTGCTCGAGGCGCCCGTAGAGCCCGTGCTTCGGCGATAGTGCCCGGTCCCGGTGCTGGTGCTCGAGGTGCCCGTCGTGCCCGTGCTGCGGCGATAGTGCCCAGTGCCGGTGCTGGCGCCCGCGGCGCCCGTGGTGCCCGTGGTGCGATGGCGCCCGGTTCCGGTGGTGGCCCCCGTGGTGCCCGCGGCACCCGTGGTGCCCGTGGTGCGACGGTGCCCGGTGCCAGTGGCAGGGACCCCGGCGCCCGTCGTGCCGGTGGTGCCACGGCGCCCGGTGCCGGTGGTGGCGATGCCGGCGCCCGTCGTGCCCGTGCTGCGGCGCCCAGTGCCGGTCGTGGCGATCCCGGCACCCGTGGTGCCCGTGGTGCGGCGCCCGGTGCCGGTGGTGGCGATCCCGGCGCCCGTGGTGCCGGTGGTGCGGCGCCCGGTGCCGGTGGTGGTGGCGCCGGAGATTGCAGGCTGGTAGCGGGCGCCCAGGGGGCCGGTGCCTGCCGGGCGGTTGGTGAAGTTCTCGGCCTTGGTCACCTGCGCCGCCCTGGCGAGCACCGGTGGCTGGTAGAGGCCGGCCTGGCTCGCGGTGCTGACGCGCGGCACCGGGTGGCCGGTGACCTGCTCGATGCGCTGCACGGAGACGCCGTTGTTGACGACCCGGTTGTTGACCACGGAGTAGTTGGTGATGTTGGTGGTGTTGTTGATGATCGTGACGTTCCGCTCTGGCGCGACGATGACCGTGGCGAGGCGCGGCTCCAGGATGGCGCCCTCGCCCACGAAGGAGTAGTACGAGGGAGCGATGGCCACGTTCAGGTCGACACCGCCGAAGGACAACCCGACGCCGACCGCGAAGCCGACCGCCGGCGGCAGCGCCGCCCAGCCGACGTAGCCGCCGCCGTTCCGCCAGGCCACCCACGCCGGCGCCCAGACCGTGCCCGGCACCCACCCCCAGCCGCCGTCCGCGTAGAGCCAGCGGCCGTAGTGGAAAGGCGCCCAGCCCCAGGACTCGTCGGCGACCCAGGCCCAGCCCTGGTCGGTGTAGACCCAGTGGCCGGTCGTATAGGGCCGCCACCCGGCGGCGACGTGCGGCACCCAGACCTCGCCGTAGCGCTCGCGGGACACCCATCGGCCGTAGGGTGACAGCTGCTCATGGAAGTAGCCGATGCTCGCCCTCCCCGGGTCGCCGCCGGTGTTGTTGTCGGCAGCCGGCGGGCAGGGGCAGGGGCAATCGGACGACTGGGAGCGGGCGGCGCCGGTCGCGAGACCGGCAGCGACCAGCAGCAACGCGGCGATTCTCATCGTTCTCATGGCGAGTGTCCCTATCGTCGAGCCCGGCGCCACGTCGCGGCGCCAGCGGCTCGGATCAAGTACGGGTGACTCGGGGCTCCTTGGTACGCACCGGCGGCCGGCGCCGAAGCCGCCGGAGACCGCCGGACACGGACCTTCGAGCGAGACAGAGCTGCCGCCTCTAAGCAGACCGAACCGCGCAGCCAAAGTCAAGTGGCGTGCGGGAGTCGGGGACGGCCCTCGGTAACAGCAACACACGAAAGCACCACTACCTGCGGGAGGTAGGGTGCCTTACCCCACTGCCCGGCGGGCGGTAGTGTCCTACCTGCGAGCGGTAGCGTCCGGACTCCTACCGGCAGGCCCCGGCGGTCATCGGCTGCCATTCTGGCGGGTAGAGCACCTGCTCGAGCACCAGACCATGGGCCGGCGCGGTCGCTCCCGCCGCGCCTCGCGGTGCCCCGCGGAGGAGCGCTGGGACGTCCTCGGGACGCCGCCGCCCGAGTCCCACCTCCAGCAGCGTCCCGACCAGCGACCGCACCATGCCGCGCAGGAAGCCATCTCCCACCACCCGGAAGCGGAGCTCCTCGCCGGCCTCCTCGAACGCGGCCGCGGCGATGGTGCGGAAAGGCTGGGTGTGGGCGCCGCCGGCAAGGGCGAAGGCCGAGAAGTCGTGACGTCCGACCAGGGCCGCCGCCGCCGCCGCCATCGCCGCGACGTCGATGCGCGCCGGCACCCGCAGGGCATAGGGCGCGTCGAGCGGCGACAGCACGGCGGCGCGGCTCAGCCGGTAGCAGTACTCCTTGCCGCGGGCCAGGCGGCGGGCGTGAAACCCGGCCGCCATGCGGTCGGCGGCCAGGACCCGGACGTCGTCCGGCAGCAGATGGTTGGTGCCGTGCACCAGGCCGCGCAAGGGCCAGTCCGCCACGGCCGCCGGCGGCTCGAGGTGGGCCGCCTGGCCGCGGGCATGCACGCCGGTATCGGTGCGGCTGGCGCCCACCACCCGCACCGGCGACCCGAGCAGCCGCGCCAGCGCCTGCTCGAGCACCTCCTGCACCGCCAGCGCGTTGGCCTGGCGCTGCCATCCCGCATAGGCGGCGCCGCGATAGGACACGATCAGCCGGACGACCATCGACGCCCCGCCGCCAGCAAGATCCCGAACGGGACCCAGATCGCGGCAAAGACCCATGGCATCAGCGGCACGCCGCCGCGTTGCGAGAGGTAGCTCAGCAGGATGAGGGCCGAGAGCACCCGCCAGGCGGTGTGCCGGTAGAGGGCTGCCCAGGGCAGTACCCAGACGACGTACCAGGGATAGACGGTGGCCGACAGCAGCAGCAGCGCTCCCAGCAGCCAGCCGGTCGCCGCCGCCGGCCCCATGGGCATGAGCCGCCGCCCGGTCCCGCCCCCGTCCCGGCCATCCCGCCGGCTCGCCGAGATGATCACCACCCCGAGCATGGCGAGGCCGAGCAAAGCCTTGGCCAGGAACTGCGGATAGAGAAAGTGGTAGAGGGGATTCCAGCGCGCGTACTCGCCGGTCAGCCGTTTCGCGGCGTCGAGCAGGCGGGCCAGCCACGGGGCGGCGCCGGCCCAGTCGAGCAGGCGCCAGAGCGGCTCGAAGAGCGGCCCGTCGAACTCCCATGAGACGGCATAGGTCACCAGACCAGGGGGTATCCCGCCGGCCGCCGCGAGCACCGGCAGACCGGCCGCCGCCAGCAGCCCGCCGGCCACCGCCAGCATCCGGCCCGGACGGCCGCTCTGGCGGCTCCACATCGGCAGCGCCGTGATAGGCGCCAGCTTTGCAAGGACTCCCGTTGCGGCGAAGACGCCGGCCGCCGCCCAGGCAGGCGGCGGCGCGGGCGCCGCTCCCGGATCCCGAGGGTCCCGCGAGCGCGCCGGCGGCACCGCCGGCACCGCCGGCAATAGATAGAGCACGGTGGCCAGGCAGGCCGCCACGCCGAGCCCATCGACGTGGGCCATGCCGGAGAGCTCGATGGCAACCAGCGGGTTCCAGGCATACCATACGGTCCGCGCGGGCGGCAGCTGGAGCCGGCGGGCGAGCGCCAGCAGCAGGGCGCAGCCGGCCAGGTCGGCGGCGGCGGCCATGGCTTTCCAGGCTAGGATAGGATTGGGCAGCCTAGCCGCTATACTGAAGGCCGCGATCGACAGCGGCGGATAGACTGTCTGCACCTCGCGGTGAGGCAGGCGGCGCCAGGCTTCGTCGCGCAGGAAGGTGAGATTCTTGGCCGCGGGCGGCAGAGCATAGGGGTTGAAGCCCGCCGCCGCCACCTTCCCATCCCATAGGTAGCGCAGCGCGTCGTCGGACAGCGTCAAAGGCAGCGGCAGCAAGGGCAGCCGCAGGAGGAAGGCTCCGGCGAGGATGGCACGGGACATGCCCTGGGCCGGGATGTGCGATTCGAGTCGCCGCGCCGTCCAGGCGAGCCAGACGAAAGCCGGAACCAGCAGGAGGAGTGCGAGGACGAGATGATGAGCCAGGTCAGAGGTGATCGACAGCGCGACGTTGACGGCCAGCAGCGGTGCGATCGCCGCCGCCCACCGTCGCCATCGGGAGCCGCCGGAGCCACCGCAGCCGCCGGGCCCTCCGGCATGTCCTGGCCGGCCCCGGCGACCGCCGGAGAGCGCCCCCAATGAGTCTGGCGAGCTTGGCGAGCTCGGCGGCCACGGCTCTGGGGCCGGCGGTGCTGACACTCTATTACCTCAGTCTGGCGGTTCTCGCCTTCTTCGGCGTCCATCGCCTGTGGATGGTCCTGCTGTACCTGAAGACCCGCCGGCGCATCCCGGTGCGCCCGCCCGATCCGGAGCAGTGGCCGCTGGTCACGGTGCAGCTGCCACTGTACAACGAGATGTACGTCGCGACGCGCCTGATCGACGCGGTCTGCCGCCTCGACTACCCGCGCGACCGGCTCGAGATCCAGATCCTCGACGACTCGACCGACGAGACCACCGCGATCGTCGAGCGCCTCATCGCCGAGTACCGCGGCCAGGGCGTCGACATCAAGCTGGTGCACCGCCACGACCGCCGCGGCTTCAAGGCCGGCGCCCTGGCGGCGGGACTCGAGCTGGCGCGCGGCGAGCTGCTGGCGGTGTTCGACGCCGACTTCGTGCCGCAGCCGGAGTTCCTGCGCCATGCGGTGCCGCATTTCGCCGACCCCGGCATCGGGCTGGTACAGGGGCGATGGATGCACATCAACCGCGCGTACTCGCTGCTCACCCAGGTGCAATCGATTTTCCTCGACGGCCATTTCATGATCGAGCACATCGCGCGCAACCGCAGCAACTGCTTCTTCAACTTCAACGGCACCGCCGGCGTCTGGCGGCGCGCGGCGATCGCCGATGGCGGCGGGTGGGAGCACGACACCCTGACCGAGGATCTCGACCTCTCCTACCGCGCCCAGCTGATCGGCTGGCGGTTCCTCTACCTGCCGGAGCTGGCGGTGCCCTCCGAGCTGCCGGTCGACGTCAACGGCTTCAAGACCCAGCAGTACCGGTGGGCGAAGGGCGCGATCCAGACCGGCCGCAAGCTCATCGGCCGCGTGCTGCGGGCGCCCCTGCCGGCGCGCGTCAAGTTCGAGGCTCTCGTCCACCTCACCAACAACATCAGCTATCCGTTGATGCTGCTGCTGTCGCTGCTCATCTTCCCGGCGATGCTGCTGCGGCGCGGCACTTCGATGCGCATGCTGATGCTCGTCGACTTCCCCTTCTTTCTCTCCGCCACCGCCTCGGTGCTGGTCTTCTACCTGATGAGCCAGGTCGCCGGCGGCGGCAGCTGGCGCAAGCAGCTGCGCTACCTGCCGCCCCTGATGGGCCTGGGCATCGGCCTGTCGGTGGTGAACGCCCACGCCGTGCTCTCCGGCCTGGTGCGGCGCGGCGGCACCTTCCATCGCACCCCCAAGTACCGCATCGAGAGCAGCGGCCAGGATTGGCGCGGCAAGCGCTACCGCGCCGGCATCAGCTCCTCGTTCGCGGTCGAGGCGGTGCTCGCCGTCTACTTCACGCTGTGCACCGCCTTCGCCGTGGTCACCGGGATGTGGCTGTCGGTGCCGTTCCTGCTGCTGTTCGTGCAGGGATACGGCTACATGGCACTGCTCTCCGTGGCACCCGCGCTGGACAGCCTGCGCCTCGCCCGCGCCGGCGCCCGCTGGCAAGCGGACAGCTGACGGCTGGCGACTGACGCGGGCACGGGCCGCCCGCCCGGAGGGTCGCGGAGGGAAGCCCGGAGGGCGGCGACGCCCGCGAATACCGCGCATGCCGCACACACCGCGCGACCTGCGGCTACAATTGAAGAGATGTTTGTCGAGCGCGCCAGCTCCCCGACCGTCAACCTGCGGCCGGCGTCACCGCGCGACGCCGAGCTGCTGCGGCAGTGGCGGGCCGAGACCACCGTCCGGCGCTACCAGCCGCTCAACGACCTGCCCACCTCGCAGCTGCGGGCGGACGTGGCGAGCCAGCGGATCGCCGAGCTCTATCGCGGCCAGGGCGACAAGTTCCAGTGGATCATCCAGGTGGACGGCCAGCCCGCCGGCTGGATCACACTGGTGGTCAGCAACTGGGAGCACGGGCTGGCCGAGGTCGGCTACGCCCTGTCGACCGCCTACCAGGCCCGCGGCCTGATGACCGAGGCGCTCGGCCTGCTGCTCGCGGACCTCTTCACCAACACCAACCTCGAGCGCGTCGAGGCGCGCTGCGCGATCGACAACGCGGCCTCGCGGCGGGTGCTGGAGAAGAACGGCTTCCAGCGCGAGGGCCACCTGCGGGGCTACTTCAAGCTACGCGGCCGCCGCATCGACAACTACCTCTTTGCCCTCCTGCGCGAGGATTACGAGGTCCGCAGCCGTCGGTGACTAGAGCATCTCCAGATTGGCAAATCGGGCGATCAGCTTGCGCTTGCCGGTCTTGTCGAAGAAGACGGTGACCTTGGCCTCCTCGCCCTGCCCCTCGAGCTCCAGCACCACACCGTGGCCGAGCGTCGGGTGGCGCACCCGGCTGCCGCGGCGCAGAGGACGCCGCAGCACCGCGGGCTCGGCGGCGGACTCCGGGTCCGACACCAGGCTCCGCTGGCCCGGCTGCCCCCGCCTCGGCGGCAGCCGGTCCACCGGTCCGCGATAGGCAGGCACTCGGCCGGTGGGCGCCCCCGCCCCCACCCCCCGGGCGGCGGCCCAGGCGGGCCCTCGCGCACCGCTCTCCTCGTCCTCGCCGCGGCTCTCCCCTTGCCTGCCGCCGAAGAACGAGTAGATCCCCTGGGCGCGCGCATCGAGCCGGGGGCCCTCGAACAGCGCCGGGCTCTGGCTGACCTCGAGCAGCTCGCCGGGCAGCTCGGCCAGGAAGGGCGATTGCGCCTGGTCCTGGTAGCGGCCGGCGATGCGCCGCCGCCGGCAGCAGGTCAGGTAGAGGCGCTCGCGCGCCCGCGTCATGCCGACGTAGAGCAGGCGCCGCTCTTCCTCGATGTCCTCGGGCGCCCCTTGCGAGTTGAAATGCGGGAGCAGGCCGTTCTCGAGGCCGGCCACCACTACCGCCCGGAACTCGAGACCCTTGGCGCTGTGCAGGGTCATCAGCGAGATGCCGCGCTCGGCCTGCCAGGTATCGAGGTCGCTGACCAACGACACGTGGTCGAGGAACGCGGTCAGCAGGTCCGAGTCGCCGCGGTTGTAGCTCGCGGCCTCGGTGAATTGCTGCGCCGCCGACAGCAGCTCGCGGATGTTCTCGAGCCGGGCCTGGTCCTCGGCATCGTCCTGGCGGTAGAGATCGGCGTAGCCGGTGGCGGCCAGCAGCCGGTCGAGCAGGGCGGGGAGCGGCAACTCGTCGGCCGCCTGCTGCAGGCCGACCACGAGGTCGCGGAAGCGGCGCACGGCGGCCGCGCTGCGCGCCGGCAGCGCGCCCAGCTGATCGAGGACGATGACGTCCCAGAGCGGCTGGCCGAGGTGCAGGGCTTGCTCGCGCAGCATCTCGAGCGTGGACTTGCCGATGCCGCGCGGCGGCTGGTTGAAGATGCGCCCCAGCGAGAAGTTGTCGCGCGGGTTGCGCAGCACCCGCAGATAGGCCACCAGGTCCTTGATCTCGGCGCGGTCGTAGAAGCGGACGCCGCCGACCAGCGCGTAAGGGACCTCGCGCTTGAGCAGCTCGTCTTCGAGCGCTCGCGTCTGGGCGTTGGTGCGCACCAGCACCGCCATGTCGCTGCGCCTGACGTGGCCGGAGAGATCTTGCAGCGTGTCGACCACCCAGCGCGCCTCTTCGACCTCGTCGGCGGCGCGGTACAGCTCGACTCTCGCGCCGCTGCCGCTGTCGGTCCACAGGCGCTTGCCCCGCCGGTTGACGTTGTGGGCGATGAGCGCCCCGGAGACGTCGAGGATGGTCTGCGTCGAGCGATAGTTGCGCTCGAGCTTGCGGATGGTGGCGCCCGGGAACGCCGCCTCGAAACGCAGGATGTTCTCGAGGTCGGCGCCGCGCCAGCGGTAGATCCCCTGGTCTTCGTCGCCGACGGCGGTGAGGTTGCCTTCCGGACCGGCCAGCTCCTGGATGAGGCGGAGCTGGGCATGGTTGGTGTCCTGGTACTCGTCGACCAGCAGGTAGCGGGTGCGGGCGCGCACCCGGGAACGCACCTCGGCGTCCGTCGCCAGCAGCTTGACGGCAAGCGCGATGAGGTCGTCGAAATCGACCCCGGAGGCCTGCACCAGCAGTCCCTGGTAGCGCCGGTAGAGGGCTGACACCTTCCGCTCGAAGAAGTTCCCCGCCGCCGCCTCGTAGGCGGCGGGCTCGATCAGGCGGTTCTTGGCGGCGCTGATCTGGGCCAGCACGGCGCGCGGCGAGAACGCGGTCTCCGACAGCCCCTCGGCGCCCAGCGCTTCCTTGATCAGCGCCAGCTGGTCGGCGGCGTCATGGACCGCGAAGTCGCGCTTGACGCCCACCCGCTCGCCGTAGCGGCGGAGCAGCAGCAGGGCGAAGCGGTGGAAGGTGCCGACCGAGGCCGGCAGCGGGTGCAGCCCGAGCAGCTCTTCCACCCGATCGCGCATCTCTCCGGCCGCCTTGTTGGTGAAGGTCACGGCGGCGATGTGGCCGGGATCGACGCCGCGCTCCTCGACCAGCCATGAGATGCGGTAGGTGATGACCCGGGTCTTGCCCGATCCCGCCCCGGCCAGCACCAGCTGCGGGCCTTCGCCGTGGGTGACGGCGGCAATCTGGTCGGGGTTGAGATGGCGCTCGAGGTCGATGGCGGTCTGACGACTCACCCGCGAAGTGTACCTCCGGGGGCAACCTACGAGGGCACCCCCCGGCCGGGCCGCGGGCGGCGACGTCCTTCCGGCCTCCGGTTTGGGCGAGCGCGCGCAGGCGATGGCGGGTGGTCTGCCTTCGTTGGCTCGCCCAAAACGGCGGCCGGAAGGACATCGCCGCCCCGAGGCCCTCCTCCTCCCTCTCCGGTTCGGAAAGCGCTTCGGGCGCCATCCTCTCAACCTGGCTCTGGTACTCGTCCAGGAAGGCCGGCTGAAAAAAACGCTCGGTCCAGCACTTCGGGGGAATCGTGGAGAGAGCCTCGCGGTTGTCTACTGTCGCGGTTGACTAGACGGGCGGCACCAGCAGGGGAGCCATGAGACCGGTCGACATCCACGACGAGCTTGGCAAGCGGGTCATCGGGCAGCAGGAGGCGCTGCGCTATGTGTCCGTTGCCATCTTCAAGCATCTGCAGGGGGAGAAGTACGGCAACCTGCTGTTGATCGGCAACTCCGGCACCGGCAAGACCACCATCATGCGCGGCATCGAGGCGCTCTATGCTGCTTACGAGGAGCTTGCCGAGTACCGGGTGGTGCTGATCATGAACGCCAACACCCTGGCCACCGAGGAGGGGGCCGTGGATACCAGCCGGCTCTTCTCGCGGCTGGAGGAGCGGGTGCGCCAGGTGCTCGGGACTGGCGCCTCGGCCGAGCAGATCGGACGCATGATGGAGCGCGCCACGATCTGCCTCGACGAGATCGACAAGGTCTCCGGGCTGATGGGCGGCAAGCCCTACGTCACTGGCATCAACATCCAGCAGGCGGTGCTCACCCTGATCGAGGGCGAGCGAGTGCCGTATCGCGTCACCGCCCCGGCCGAGGACGGCGGCCTGACGCAGACCAATACGGTGTGGGTCGACTCCGGCAAGATGCTGTTCCTCTGCGCCGGCGCCTTCGAGAGTCTCTACGACCAGGTGTTCGCCCGCGTCGTCTCGCCGAAGAGCGGCACCAAGCTGCCGACCACCACCACTTTCGTGGACGGCAAGGTCACGATCCGCGAGTACTTCACGCTGCGCCATCACTTCCGGCAGGAGGACCTGTTCGAGTACGGCATGCAGCCGCAATTCCTCTCCCGTTTCGACAACGCCGTGATCCTCGAGGACCTCAACGCCGGCTTGCTCTCGCGCATCTTCGCCGAGCCCGCGGACGGCGTGCTGCGGACCTCTCAGAACTTCTTCCGCAAGTACGGCATCGAGCTCGAAGTGACCGAGCAGGCGGTGCAGAAGATCGCCGAGGAGGCGTCCAAGAGCAGCCGCATCGGCGCCCGCGCCCTGAAGTCGATCTACGGGCGCATCATCAAGCCCTTCGAGTTCGACCCCTTCTCCCGGCCGGAGGTGCAGGCCAACGGCTCCGGCCACCGCCTGGTCATCGACGAAGGCCTGGTCGTGGCTTCGCTCAAGCCGCCCGTCTAGACGACGGCTCCCCGGCGACCCGCCCCACCAGCGCATGAGTACCGCACCGCAGACACCCTCGGCAGCTTTGCCGGAGGCGGTGGAGCGCGCCGTCGACCGGCTGCTGCGCCGTCACGGCGCGGAGCAGGAGGAGCGGATCCGCCGGGGCGTCGAGCAGGTCGCGGCGCGCTGGTGGCCGGAGGACGGCGACGCGGAGGAGCTCGCCGCCTTCTGCGAAGCGGCCTTCCAGTCCGACCCGGCCGAGCTCGAGCGCAGCTTCCGCCGGCTCGAGCAGGTCATGGAGCAGGTGGACGGGCACCTGCACGAGGTTCGCCGCGAGCTGATGGGGCCGATCGAGGTCGATCGCGGCCCGGCGGCGCCGGCCACCGCGGTCGATGCGCTGCTGGTCCATCTCGATCTCGCGCCGCACGTCGACGAGAACCTCTTCCGCCAGCGCATCGCCGGCTTCGCCTTGCTCAACTTCCCCGTTCATACGCTGCGCCAGCGGCTGGCCGAGAGTCCCGCCTGGGACCGCGCCGCCTGGGCGCGGTCGTTGATGATGGACCGCTTCGCGAGCCGCGTGCCGGCGGCGGTAACACAGGCGGTGAACCGCGTGGCGACCGCCGCCGAGGAGTACGTCTCCACCTACAATATCCGTCTGGACCGGCTGCTCGCGGCAAGCGGCGAAAGGGCTTTCCCGGAAGGGCTGCGGCTGATCAGCCACTGGGGGCTGCGCGACCAGCTGGCGTCGCACTACGCGGACCACGATCGCGCCGCCGCCCTGGCGCGCCAGCGATTGATCCTGCGGGTGATGGAGCGCATCGTGCGCCAGGAGATCCCGGCGGCGGTGATCGACAATCCCGACCGGCTCTGGGAACCGGAGAGCAACTGCGTGCGGCAGCTGCCTGAGCGGGCGCCACTGCCGGCGCTCCCCTCACTCCAGCCCTCCCAGCCCAGCCCGGCCAGCCCGCCCAGCCCCTCCGAGCTGGCGGCCCGCGAGCCGGACCGGCGCTACGAGCAGCTGCTCGCCATCTTCCGGGCGCAGCGGCAGGTCGACCCCTACACTCCGACGGCTCCCAGCCTGCCGGCGCGCCGCTTCGAGCTCGGGCGTCAGATCCCCGAAGAAGAGGTCGAGGCGCTGCTGGTATCGGTGCTCGAGGCGCCGGAAGTCGACGAGCTGGCCCGCCGCATCGCGAGCCGGCTCGGGCGGCCGCTCGAGCCGTTCGACATCTGGTACTCGGGGTTCAAGGCCCGCGGGCGGCACGGCGAGGCGGAGCTCGACGCCCGGGTGAAGGCCGCCTTCCCGACCGTGGCCGATTTCCAGGCCGCGCTGCCCGAGCTGCTGGAGCGGTTGGGGTTCTCGGCCGAGCGGGCGGCCTGGCTGGCAGGCCGCATCGTGGTCGAGCCCGCTCGCGGCGCCGGCCACGCCCTCGGCGCGGTGCGCCGCGAGGACCGCTCCCACCTGCGCACCAGGGTCGGCGAGGCCGGCATGGACTACAAGGCCTACAACGTCGCGATGCACGAGCTCGGCCACAACGTCGAGCAGGTCTTCTCGCTCGAGGGCGTCGACCACTGGTGGCTGGCCGGAGTGCCCAACAATGCCTTTACCGAGGCGTTCGCCTTCCTCTTCCAGGAACGCGATCTCGAGATCCTGGGGCTGGCCTCACGGGCGGCCGAGGACCAGCGCGCCGGCTGCCTCGCGACGCTCTGGAACACCTACGAGATCGCCGGCGTGTCGCTGGTGGACATGCGCGTCTGGCGCTGGCTCTACGCCCATCCGGACGCCACGCCGGCGGCGTTGCGGGAGGCCGTCCTGGCCATTGCCCGCGAGGTCTGGGACCGCTTCTTCGCGCCGCGGCTCGGCCATCGCGGCTGCGAGGTGCTGGCGATCTACTCGCACATGATCGCCTACTCCCTGTACCTGCCCGATTACGCGCTAGGGCACATCGTCGCCTTCCAGCTGGCGGCGCGCCTGCGCCAGGCCGAGCAAGCCCCGGGCGCGCGTCCAGGCGCGGTCGGCGCCGAGCTCGAGCGCATCGCCCGCCAGGGCCGCCTCACCCCCGATGCCTGGATGCGCGGCGCCGTCGGCGGCCCGGTCTCCGCCGCTGCGCTGCTCGCTGCTGCCCGGGACGCTCTGGCGACCCTATCGCCGCCAGCTGCCGCGGTACCGGCGAATGCCGGCGGCTCGGCGGGCTAGGCCGTCGGCTGTCAGGGACTCTTCGCGCGCGTTCTATAGGCAGTAGCGGGTCAGCGCCTGGCGGTCGCGCACGTGGATGCGGTGATCGGAATCGACGGCGATGTAGCCGCGCTGCTTGAACTCGACGATGGCCTGGTTCACCCGCTCGCGCGAAGCGCCGACCACCTCGCCGAGATCGCTCTGGGTGAGGCGCAGCTGGATCTTGACCTCGCCCGCCGCACCCGGTGACGCGCCGGTGGCTGCCTTGCCATAGCGGTCGGCCAGGGCCAGGATCTGGCGCGCCACCCGGCCGGGAACGTCGAGGGTGCACAGGGCCTGGATCTGCTCGTTGGCGAAGCGCAGGCGATGCGACAGCAGGCGCACCAGGTTGGCGGCGAGTGGCGCCATGCCGCGCAGGCAGGATTGGAAGGAGGCGCGGTCCATCCACAGCAGGCGCGAGGCCTCGGTGGTGACCACGTTCGCCGACCGGCCGGCGCTGTCCACCAGGCTCATCTCCCCCACCGTGTCGCCAGGCCCCAGGAAGGCGAGGATGACCTCGCGTCCGTCGGCCCGGCTGACGTAGATCTTCACCGTCCCCTCGAGCAGCACGTAGACCACGTCCCCAGGCTGATCCGCGGTGATGAAGTGCGTGCCGGCAGCGACGTTGGAGGCACGCAGCAACTGGTTGAGCTGGGCGAGCTGATCGTCGGCCAGCCCCTGGAAGAGCTCCAGATCGCGCAGCTGGCTGGGATCGGCGACGGCGCCCATGAGTTGGCCCGCCTAGGGCAACGCGGCGGCGGTGTTGGCCGGCCTGGCGGGCCCAGCGGCCGCGGCCGTGCCGGCGGCCGACGCCTCGCCGGCGGCCGGCGGCCGGACGCCCAGCAGCGAGCCTAGGACCTCCACGCCGCGCTCGACCACGTCCGGCGGCGCGGCGGTGAAGCAGAGCCTGACGTGAGTGGGGTAGGGGCCGAAGCTGGCACCGGGCGCGACGAACAGGCCGCGCTCCACGCAGTCCTCGAGCAAGCCGCCCAGGCCCCGCCCGTCCAGGCAACTTGCGACGTCGAAGAACAGGAAGGTGCTGCCGCGCGGCGCCGGCACGCCGAGGCGCGCCGCGGCGCGCTCGCCCGCCCGCCGGTACTGCTCTCGCGCCTGCTCGATCCAGGCCCTTCCCGGGGCGCCGAGCACCCTGACGGCGGCGAGCTGCGAGGCGGTCGGCGTGCTGTAGAAGCTGTGCAGGCCGACCTTGCGCAGCTCCGTCATGGCCGCGGCGGGACCGATCACATAGCCGCAGCGATTGCCGGCCATGCCGTAAGCCTTGGAGAACGAGTGGACGGCGAAGGTGCTGTCGGGTGCCAGCGGCCGGGTGTAGGTGTGCTCGCCTTCGTACTGGTAGTCCTCGTAGACCTCGTCGGCGAGGATCCAGAGATCATGGCGCTCGGCCCAGGCGACCAGCGCCTCGACCACGGGCCGCGGGATCACCTGGCCGGTGGGATTGCTCGGCGTGTTGAGGTAAAGCGCGATCGAGCGTTCGCGGAGGTGGGCGCTCACCACTTCCACGGCGCTTTCCGGCGAGTCGGCGATGTCGAAGAAAGGAACCTCGACGGGCACGCCGTGAAACGAGCGGACGATCCCCGCGATGAGCGGCCAATGCGGCGCCAGCAGCAGCACCTCGTCACCCGGCTGCACGATCGCTCCGGCCACCGCCCCCAGGCCGCCGGTGGCACCGGTCGTCACCAGGACGTTCGCGCGTTCGGTCGGGACGCCCGTGCGCCGGCGCGCCTGCTCGACCAGGGCATCGAGCAGCGCCGGTATTCCCTGCGGCGGCGCATAGCGGTGCATCCCGGGCCATTCGGCCACGGAGAAGTCCTCCATGCGGCAGCCGGCGGGCGGCTCCATCCAGGTATCGCCCACGTGCAGTGGATACACCTCGCCCTGGAAGCCGGCCAGCCGGTGCGCCAGGGCCGAATAGACGGCGCCGGAGATCTCGGCGACGGAAGGGGAAAAGTGCGGGTGGCGAGGCATGGCGAAGACCCGGATCTTACCTCAGGATGGTAGCAAGCGCGCACCTTCGGGGACCCCTTTCCGGCCGGGCCGTGGGCTGCGGAGCCCTCCGGCCTCCGGTTGGCAGGGGAGTTGGATGTGGGTTCGGTGGACTGCGGTGCCGGCCAAACGGCGGCCGGAGGGCTCCGCAGCTCGCGCCCTTCTCCCTTCCCCTCCGGCCACCGTGCTCTTCGGCCGTCGTTTTACTCAGACGGACTCATGGCGAGCCTGAGGTGATTTTCAGAACTATTCCCAATTTGGCGGTGGAAAGAGGTTGTTTCCTGCCTTCGCAAGCTCGCGACACCGCGCATCATCGCAACTTGCGTTCGGAAAAGCAGCCGGCATAAAGTATACTTTCCATTACCAGCTCCGCGAGAGAACTTTATTGCGCGATGATCGCAGATGATCGCCCCTTTCGCGTAGCGCTCGCCCTGGCACTGACGCTCGGAGCCCTGGCGTTGCTCTACGCGCAGGCCATCGAGACCGCCGGCAGCGTCACCCGCAGGGTCGGCTACGACCTCATCACCTTGCCCGACGGCGTGCACGTCGAAGACGTGAGCCCGGGCGAGCCCGCCGATCGGGCCGGCCTGCGACGGGGCGACCGCATCGTCATGATCGGCGGCACGCCGATCCACGATCTGTTCTCCTACGGCACCGCGACGAGCCGTTTCCAGGCCGGCCGGCCGGTGGTCTTCAGCCTGGTGCGCGGCGCCAGGATCGTCGACCTCACGCTGCGGCCGGGAATGCCCTTCCCGCTGTTCACCTTCCTGTTCAACGCCGTCACCGCGCTCGGCTTTCTCTCGGTCGCGCTGCTGGCGCTGACCCAGAGCCTGCGCGACCTGCGCACCCGGCTGCTGCTCGGCTTCTCGATGGCGGTCGCGATCGAGCTGCTGTTGCCCAGCGAGATCGTGGCGGTGATCGGGCTCAGCTGGGTCAAGACCGTGTCGAACTGCGCGTTCTACCTGCTCACCGGCATCGAGTTCAGCCTCGAGATGCATCTCGCCTCGCTGATTCCCGAGCGTCCGGCGTGGCTGCGCCGCCGGAGCTGGGTCGTGCCGCTCTACTACGTGGTGGGGGTCGCTTTCGGGCTCCTCTGGTGCGCGATCTACATCGGCGACGAGCGGGGTGCCTACAGGTTGCCATGGGTCAGCGGCCAGGCGGACCAGTGGCTCAATGAATTCGCCCTGCCGTTCTGGGCGCTGGCGGTGTCGGCGCTGCTGGCCAGCCAGGCGCTGCGCCACCCCGAGCCTCGCGGCCGGCATCAGGCGGGCCTGGTGCTGTCGGCCACCTCGGCCTGGTTCCTCTTCACGTTGTACAACTCGATTCTGAGCCTCACCGGTCACCCGGCCGGAGACTGGGTCGCGCCGCTGCAGACGCTGGTCCTGCTCTGTTTCCCGGTGGCGCTGTTTGCCGCGATCTTCCGTTATCACCTCTTCGACATCGAGCTGGCGGTGCGCCGCGGCCTCATCTACACCGCCCTCAGCGGTGCCATGGTGCTGGTGTTCTACGGCGCTCTCGGCGCCTCCTGGCTGCTCTTCCCGGCCACGCTCGCCGCACGGCAGCCGGGAAGGAGATCGACGTTGGCGGTCGGGGTCGCGATGCTGCTGCTCGGGCTGCTCTTCGCCCCGCTGCGCCGGTACACCCATCGGCTCATCGACCGTGGCTTCTTCCCCGAGCGCAACGAGCTGCGCCAGCGGCTGATCGCCCTGGCGGGCGAGTTGCCGGCGTTGGGCAAGCTGCCACGGATGGGGCGGCACCTCGTCTCACGGCTCACCGAGATCTTCGCGGCGCGCTCGGCGGTGCTGCTCATCGCCAGCCCCGAGAGCGGCCTGCTCAAGGTATTGGCGGCCACCGGCGGCGGCTGGGAGGAAGCCGAGCGGTCGCTGCTGGTGCCGCTCGACGACCCGGGCATCGAGCTGCTCAAGCACGCCCACCGGCCGGTCGCGGCGCCGCAGCTCGCCGCCCGCAGCCCCGTGATCGCTCACCGCCTGGAGGGCCTCGACGCGCCGGGGTTGGCGGTGCCGCTGCTCATCCAGGAGCGCCTCATCGGGGCGCTGGTGGTCGGCGCCAAGCTGGACGGCCAACCTTATCCGTCCGAAGAGCAGGACCTGCTGACCTTGCTGGCTCACCACGTGGCCAGCGTCTTCGAGAACGCCCGCCTCTTCGAGTCCGCGACCTACGAGAGCCTGACCGGTCTGCTGCGCCGCGAGGCGATCCTCGAGCAGCTCGACCGGGAGCTCGAGCGGGCCCAGCGGTACGGCCGGCCGCTCACCCTGGCGATGGCCGACCTCGACTACTTCAAGGAGGTCAACGACCGTTACGGGCACCTCGCCGGCGACACGCTGCTCAAGGCGATCTCGCAGGCCGCTTCGGACGGGCTGCGCAGCACCGACTGGCTGGGCCGTTATGGCGGCGAAGAGTTCCTGGTGGTGCTTCCCGAGACCGACATCGCCGGCGCGGCCAGCGTGGCGGAGAAGATCCGTGAGCTGGTGCAGAAGACCTCGGTGCCGATGGAAGACGGCACCCTGGCGCGGGTGACCATCTCGATCGGGTTGGCCTCGCTGCGGGACGACCATCCGCGCCAGGAGCGGCTCAGCGCCCGCGACCTCATCGCCGCCGCCGACCGCTCGCTCTACGAAGCCAAGAACGGCGGCCGCAACCGCGTCTACCCCCTGGTCGCCTGAACGAGTTTCTATCTGGCCAGCCCTGGTAGCATGGGAGCGGGGGGGTCTCGATGGAATTCGCTTTGACCGAGGTACGCCGGCTGCCGCAGGAGCGGCGGCTGCGCCTGTCGTGGAGCGACGGCCACGTCGCCGAGTACGACTACGACTACGTGCGCGCCTGGTGCCCATGCGCCATGTGCCAGGGACACTCCGGCTCGACCATCCGCTACCAGCCGGCAAGCGGGCCGGTGTCCGCCGAATCGATCCAACCGGTGGGCAACTACGCCATCTCCATCGCCTGGTCGGACGGCCACTCGACCGGCATCTACCGCTTCGACTTCTTGCGCCAGGTCTGTCCCTGTGCCGCCTGCGCCGGGGACGGAGTCAGAACTGTCGTCGACGGCGCATGACCTTCGGGGAATCTCCCTCCGGCCGGGGTCGTGGTCGGCAGGTCCCTCCGGCCTCCAATGGGCGAGGGTGTTGTCGGCGCTGGTGGTGGACTGCGGGGCTCGCCCAAAGGAGGCCGGAGGGACCTGCCGACCGCGCCCCTTCCTCCTCCCCTACGGCTGTGGATCTCTTCGGGCGCCTTCGTCCTCGTGCAGGGCGGCAGGGGAGGGACAGGGACGGAGCGAGGCGGTCAGGGCTTGGCCTCTAGCCGCAACCATTGTTCCAGGTCGCGCTCGGTGTTGAGGTTCAGGAACAGGTCGGCGGGCTGGCCGAATTGGCGGAGGCGCTCGCCCTCCAGGAAGCGGATTCGCAGGCCGGCGGCCTCGGCTAGACGGTGCGGGGCCGCTATGCCGCGCTCGACGGCGGCCGCCAGGACGGCTAGCGCGGCCGGCCGGTAGAGGGCGCAGAGCGGTTCGAGACCGCGCTCCCAGCGCGGCACCACCCAGTCGGGATCGCCGGCGTCGCCGGTCTCGCCTTCCTGGACGGACGGCAGGCGGCGCGCCAGCTCCCGCAGCAGCGCCTCGGAGACTTGCGGCAGATCGCAGGCGAGCACCAGCAGGGGGTGCCCGGGCCATGCCAGCGCGGCGCCGAGGATGCCGGCCGCCGGCCCCGGACCGGAGGCGTCCCGCAGGCTCGGCAGGCCGGGCACCAGGCCGCGGCCGCCGTCGGCGACCGCCACCCGCTTGCAGACACCGAGCAGGCGGCGCGCCGCGCGCGCGCCGAGCGTCTCGCCGTCCACGGCCAGCGCCGCCTTGTCCCGCCCCATGCGGCGTGAGGCGCCGCCTGCAAGCACCACTCCCACCACGTCCGGCGCCGCTCCGGCCGCCGTGCCGTGCGTGGTAGCATCGCCGCCCGGTTGCCCTGCCAAAGGAGGAAATCCCATGCAAGCAAGCTTAGCTCTGGTCGTCGCACTGCTGGCCGCCGTTGCGCCGGTCAAGCCACACCCGCGGGTCACGCTCGACACCACCAAAGGCAAGATCGTGATCGAGCTCTACCCGGACAAGGCGCCGAAGACCGTCGACAACTTCCTCAAGTACGTCAAGGCGGGCCATTATGACGGCACCGTCTTCCATCGCGTCATCGCCGGCTTCATGATCCAGGGCGGCGGCTACGACGCCAACGGCACCGAGAAGCCAACTCGCCCGCCGATCGAGAACGAGTCCAACAACGGCCTGCAGAACTCGCGCGGCACCATCGCCATGGCGCGGACCAGCGATCCTCACAGCGCCAGCTCCCAGTTCTACATCAGCGTGGTCGACAACCGCAGTCTGGACTACTCGAGCGCGCCGCAGCGCTGGGGCTACGCGGTGTTCGGCAAGGTGGTCGCGGGGATGGACGTCGTGGACGCCATCGCCGCCGTGAAGACGGCGCCCGGCGACAAGCCGGTCGAGCCGGTGGTGATCAAGAAAGCCACGGTCACGCCCTAGCACAAACAGGGTCTCGCGCACGCGGGGACGAGGCGTCTCTCAGGGGGCGTCTCTCAGGAGCGAATTCATGTCGCCATCCGATTCGCCGGCGGGTCGTCTCCACGGCCAGCCGGCGATGGACGACGTCGGGGCGGGAGTGCCGCTGCTGCTGCTGCACGCGTTCCCGCTGTCGCGCCGGATGTGGCAGCCGCAGCTCGCCGGCCTGGCGGACAGCTGCCGGCTGCTGGCGCCCGATCTGCCCGGCTTCGGCGGATCGCCGCCGTGGCCGGCCGCGGTCCAGGCGGATCGGGGCGGCGGCGGCGGCGCTGACGACGGCGGCGGCACGGCCGGCGCCCGCGACGCCGGAGCGGCGGCC
>Ga0209118_1000235_pt1 | contig 34784 bp, 39 predicted proteins | sample BlaSpr_A8_Ref_M1_FD_187988 | JGI IMG/M metagenome (GOLD analysis project Ga0209118, IMG submission 187988) | Forest soil microbial communities from Thunder Bay, Ontario, Canada - Black Spruce, Ontario site 2_A8_Ref_M1 (SPAdes) (version 2) | ecosystem: Environmental > Terrestrial > Soil > Boreal... | reverse complement strand
CGACATCCGCCCGCATCACACCCAGCCGCGCCGGAACTACACCATCCGGGCGCGGTCGTAGGAGTGCCAAAGATGGGAAGTTATTCTTGCGCGGGTCCTTAAGACTAGAATCCCGGCTTCGCGGCGACCAGGTAGCTCTGCTGTCAACCTGAGCCCGGCGCGCGCGGCTATGGCGACGGAGACCTCATGAGACTCGCTGCTGGCAGGGATGGATCGCGACGGGCGGTGCCGCCGCGGAGCTGTACGTGGAACCGGTGGAACCCGAACCGGGGGAGCTCGAAGCTGGGGTGGGCGGCCAGGGTGGCGGTGGCAGTGGCGGTGGATGTGGCCGTGGCGGGGGCAGTGGCGTTCGGATCGCTGCTGTCGGCGGCTCCGGCCGCCGCGGCTGCGGCGGCGGATCGTGTCGTGACGGCTGCTTACGATGCCGGCGCCGGCACTGCCGGCACGGGTGAGGCGGCACTCGACTCGGTGGTCCAAGAAGTGCTGCGGATGCTGCACGCCAAGGTGTCGGAGCCGGTCATCGTGCACTGGCTCGACACTTCGGGGCAGCAGGGAACGCACGGGGCAAACTGGAGAGCGTGCTCAAGAGTGTCGGCGAGCGCAGCGTCAAATCGCCCCTGCACATGAGGGGCCGTGCTTCCATACCACGCGCGCGCTTCTTCGATGTCCTCCCAAGCTGCCGGCAGGAAAAGGAGCTTCATGCTTGCGAGCGACGCAAGCTCGCGAGGAACCCCTCGCCGGGAAGTGCGCTCTCGGGAGCGCGCTCATCCTCGGCGAGTCGCTCGTCAAGGAGCTTCTTCTGCCAGTCGGTCAGGGGCTCCTCCAAGAAGCTGATGTTGAGTGCGTCCATAAGCTCCGCGCGCTCATCGGGCGGCAGCTTGAGAGCTTCTTCTTTGATCTCGGTCTTGGTCATGGGTACAGTGTATGCGCGTCCCGGAGGGCGTCAAGGCCCCATAGGGCCGGTTACCCGGCGGTCGTGGCGGCCGCTGCCGGGGGCTCGGCGCCGGGGACGGGCAGGAAGACGCGGAAGGTGGTGCCGCGGCCCATGCGGCTCTCGACCTCGACGTGGCCGCCGTGGGATTGGGCGAGGTGCTTGACGATCGCCAGGCCGAGGCCGGTGCCGCCCTCTTCGCGGGCGCGTCCCTTGTCGACGCGGTAGAAGCGCTCGAAGATGCGCCCGAGGGCCTCCGGCGGGATGCCGATGCCGGTGTCGCTGACCGCGATCATTACCTCGCCGCCGGACGGCGCCAGGCGCAGCAGCACCTCGCCGCCGGGGCGGTTGTACTTGATGGCGTTGTCGAGCAGGTTGACGAGCAGGCGCTCGAGACCGTCGGCGTCGCCGGGGATGCGCGGCAAGGGCTGCTCGCTCATCTCGAGCCGGATGCGTCTCTCCCGCGCCGCCGCGTCCAGTGTCTCGAGGGCGCGCCGGGCGAGCGCCGAGAGGTCGACCGGCTCGCGCTCGACGACGGCCTGGCCGGCACCCTCCAGCCGCGACAGCGTGAGCAGGTCGTCGAGCAGGGCCTGCAGGCGGCGGCACTGCCAGAGCAGCCGCTCGGTGAAGCGCAGGGCGGTCTCCTCCTCTTGCAGCGCGCCGTCGCGCAAGGTCTCGGCGTAGCCGCGGATCGCCGCCAGCGGCGTCTTCAGCTCGTGCGAGACGTTGGCCACGAAGTCGCGCCGCATGTCGGCGACCCGCGTCAGCTCGGTGGTGTCGCGGGCCACCACCACGGCGCCGCGCTCGCCGCCGGAGAGCGCCGCCGAGGCCAGCAGCAGAGTGCGGCGCTCGGGCAGCTGCAGCTCGATCTGGCCGCTCTGCGGGCCGCCCTTGCGCAGCGTGTCGGCGACGACGCGCATCAGCTCCGGTTGCCGGCTGAGCTCGAGCAGCGGCTTGCCGGCCACCTCGCCCGCGAGGTCGAAGAGGCGCCGGAAGGCGGGGTTGGCGGAGGAGACGCGGGCGTCGGGCCCGACCACCAGCACCCCCTCGGACATGCTGGCGAGGATCGACTGCAGGTGATCGCGCTCGCTGCGCACCGCCGCGAACTGCGTCTCGGCGGTCTCGGCCAGGCGATTCAGGGCGCGCGACAACATCGCCAGCTCCTCGGCGCCGGCCTCCTCGACCCGCCGCGCCTGGCCGGCGGCCAGCTCGCCGGCGCCGGCGATCAGCCGCCCCAGCGGGCGGAAGAGGCGGCGGTCGATCCACCACGCGAAGACCAGGATGCCGGCGCCGGCCCCGGCAATGACCAGGGCCAGGAGGACGGCCAGGATGTCGAGCCGGTGGGCGCTGGCGAGTCCCTGCCGGTAGAGTCCCGGCAGCAGCAGCCAGAGCAGCGCGCCGGCGGCCAGCGCCGCGGCGAGGGCTGGCCAGAACGGCGTCAAGCGGAGCTTGGACCGCAGACCTAAGGCCTCAAGGCCGCAGCCGGTAGCCGACCCCGATCACGGTCTCGATGCGCTCCGCTTCGGGGCCCAGCTTGCGGCGCAGGCGACGGATGTGGGTATCCACGGTGCGGCTGTCGATGTCCTCGGCATAGCCCCAGACGTCGGAGAGGAGCTGGCCGCGGGTCTGCACCCGGCCGCAACGCTCGAGTAGCAGGCGGAGCAGCCGGAACTCGGTGGCGGTGAGCGGCACTTCCTTGGTGCGCACCCGCAGCTGGTGGGCCGAAACGTCGAGCTCGATGCCGCCGACCTCGATCAGCTCGACCACGCTCTCTTCCTGCTGGAAGCGGCGCAGCACCGCCTTGACCCGCAGCACCACCTCGCGCGGGCTGAACGGCTTGCTGATGTAGTCGTCGGCGCCCAGCTCGAGGCCGACGATGCGGTCCACCTCTTCGCCGCGGGCGGTGATCATGACGATCGGGAGACGGGAAGTGAGCGGATCGCGCTTGAGCATCCGCGTCAGCTCGAGGCCGTCGATGCCGGGCAACATCAGATCGAGCAGGATGAGGTCCGGGTTGTCGCGGCGGACGGCGTCGAAGCCGGTGTCGCCGCGGCGCGCGGTCTCGACGTCGAAGCCTTCCTTCTCGAGGTTGTACTGCAGGACTTCGGCGATATCGGGCTCGTCCTCGATGACCAGGATCTTTTCGCGTGCCATGAATCGGAAGGGTAACATGCGGATTCCACAGCTTCTGTGGAAATCCCTGCGGAAAAGCAGTCAGTAAACGCCGCCAACCCGCCATGATGGCCCCTTTGAACGCTTTGAACAGCCGTCTGTGCAACTCTCGTAAGTCGCTGTAAACAAACAGCTTGTAAATCGTGGTTCGGAAGGGTCGGAAGAGCGGGGCGGAAGTGAGGCGAGATTTCCACAGGTGGGCAGGTGAATTCCGGGTGAGAGTTGTGTTAACTCTATGTGACAGCGAGATTTAGCCTCAAACGAACCCCATCCGGCGCCTGAAATCACAACTCGCGGCAGGGTGTCAACAGGGGCGCGACAAGCATCGTCCAGCCTCCCGTCCCTCATCCGCGAGGCACCGGCGCGCGACGTCCATGAACGACTCGTAGTACCTGCTGCCCACGTGCTCGAACATGCCGACCGAGACCGCGGCGTCGAAGCGCTCGTCGAGATCGCGATAGTCCTGGAAGCGGATCTCGATCGGCAGCCCCGCCGCGCGGCGGCGCGCGAGCGCGACCTGCTCGTGCGACACCGTGACGCCGACGACGCTCACGCCGTAGCGCTCCGCGGCGAAGATCGCGAGCCGCCCCAGCCGCAGCCGATGTCGAGGAGGCGCATGCCGGGACGCAGGTGCAACTTGCGGCTGATGAGGTCGAGCTTGGCCTCCTGCGCTTCCTCGAGCGAGCGCGCCCCGCCGCTCCAGAGCGCGCAGCTGTAGATCATCCGCCGGCGGCGGCCGCTCGTAGAGGTCGTTGCCGATGTCGTAGTGCCGTTCGCCGATCTCGAAGGCCTTCGCGCGCCGGCCCGCATGCGCAAGTGCGCTCTTGAACCAGTCGAGAATTGGCGGCCGCCGAATCCTCCGCTGGAGCCCTGCCCGCAGCGCTCGGCAGACCAGCTCGTCCAGCTGGTCGCAGTTCCACCAACCCTCCACGCCTATCCCGAGTGCGAAGCGGTCGCGGCGATCGGGCTGGTAGGATGGGCTCCGGCCGGGACGTTCTCCGCTGGCACCGCCCGCTCGAGGCGGCAAAGATGGGACAGAACAATCTCTTCCTTGCCTCGTTCAGCTGTTTCGGGCCGACGCTGGCTTGCGCGGCACCCGGGGTCGGCATCGTCTCGACGGTGCCGGATCGCGACGGTGTGGCCGGGGCGTACATGGAGATGGACGGCACGTCGATGGCGAGCCAACCCAGCAGGTGAAGCGGTCGGCTATGTCCGGAATTTCGGGGTGACCGCCGAAGACGAGGGCGCAGCCTGGACGCTCGTGGAACAGGACCTCGATGAGGGTTCGATCCAATGGCCAAAGTCGGAGATCAAGAAAATTTCGCAGCGGCACGCTAGCGGCCTCGTTGGAAAGAGGCCTTCTCTCGACCTCCGTGCGTTCAGAGGGGAGACGGCTGGTATCTGGTACAAGAGTGGACGCGCGTTGTTCGAAGAATGGGACGAGGAGTGACGCAGGATCTCGACGACCGCGACCTCTCGCAGCGCCAATGAGGTCGTCGTGCTTGTCGCTACAGTCCCGTCGCGGCGCCGATCGGGTCTTCGTGCTCGCCGCGCCAGCTCAGCAACCTGTCGATCAGGACGCGAGTGGGAATCAGCAGCGGCGGCCGCTCGGCGTCGACACGCGGCGCCTGGCGCAGGCGCTGGAGGGTGCGGCGGGCGGGGCGGTGGTGGTTGACGCGGGGCAGACTTCAAGTGGGCGGCAGTCCGCGGCGGGGCGGGTGGGGCGAGCGATGCGGGCGTCGCGGTCGCGGGATGGCGGCGGGGCGCGTAAAGGCGGCGGCAGCTGAGCGGGTCCGTTAGCTAGGAGTGTGCGCGGCAGAACGCCAGCCTGTTCAGCCGGGTTTTGGTGGGTGCGGGCAGAGAAACGAGGTTCGCTGCTATGAGCCGTCCGGAATGGTCCGAGCGTCCCGGTGGCATCACGGCTTTGGGCATCTTCTTTGCGGCAGGCGCCGCCATCAGTCTGGTCTCCTGCATCGCGCTGCTGTTCCCCGGCGGCGTCCTCGAGCCCATGTGGCGGCTCAATCCGCGGGCACGCGCCGGCTTCGCCGGCATGGGCGCCTGGGCGCCCGTCCTGCTCACCGCGGTGGGCATCGCGTGCGCGGCTGCGGCTCGCGGCCTCTGGTCGGGCAGGCCCTGGGGACGCCGGTTGGCGATCACTCTCCTCGCCATCAACCTGATCGGCGACGCCGCCTACGTCATCCTCGGCACGGAGCCGCGCGCCCTGGTCGGCATCCCGATCGCCGCGCTGCTCCTGCTGTACCTCGCCACGGGGCGCGTGCGGGCTTTCTTCGCGGGATAGCGGTGGGGCCAGGCCGGCATGGCCGACGGTTCCAGACTACCGCGGCTGGCACCGCCTACTTTTTGAGGTGAAAGGCCGGCGCGGCGAGCGGCTCGCCTCGCGCCGCGAGATCGTCGAGGAGCCGCGCCGGCTGGCCCGGCGCGGTGTCCTCCAGGCGCCGGGTCCACTCGTCCAGGAGACCGCGCAATGCGTCCCGAAACGACGTCATCTGCTGCAGGCGTTGCTCGATGGCCTCCAGCTTGGCGGCGGCGAGCGACCGCACCTCGCGGCACGGGAACTGGCCCTGCGACCGCGCGCCGGCGATCCGGGCGAGCTCCTCGACCGTGAAGCCCATCGCCAGCGCGTGGCGGATCCAGCGCAACCTCTCGACCGCCTCGCTGGGGAAGAGCCGGTAGTTGTTGGAGGTGCGCCGCGGCGGCTCCAGCAAGCCCTTGCGTTCGTAGAACCGCAGCGTGTCCTTGCTCACCCCGGCGCGGCGGGCCAGTTCTCCCGAACGCAGCCCCGGCATCGCCGCCGGCGGCTCGCCCCAGGTCTCATCGGCGTCTTCGGCTCGTCGTCTGACCATGCCCGAGACTCTAAACCACGAACCCGGCTCCGTCATCCGATCGCCCGTCAGCCCAGCTTCAGCGCCGGGTGGGCGGCGCGGTCGGATCGCCCGTCCGGTGGTCGGCGATCTGCGCGCGTAGGAACGAGTGCACGGCGGCGAGCGCCTGGGGGTCGGAGCTCGTGATGCGCACCATGCCGCCGCGGTCCGTCTCCTCGAAGTGATAGTGGATCAGTGCCTTCAGGCGCGTCATCTCGGGAATCCCGGGAAGCACGCGGCCGTGGATGGCGAGCGGCGACGCGAAATCGCCCGCGGCAAAGGCCTGCGCGATGGCCGCCAGGTGCTGCCGGATCGCGTCGCGGCTCGGTGCGTCGGCCGGATCGTCAGCGTCGACTCGGATGGCGCCGCCGTCGTTCTCGAGCAGGAAATGGTGCGTCGTACGGGTATGAGCGAAGCCCATCGTCTGGTCGCCGCGCTGATCGACGTCCGTGCCCTGGGCGGCGGCTTGATGCTGGGCGTGCAATGGGCAAGAAGCCATCGGGTCATCGGCCTGGGCAGCGGCGGCCGCTGCCAGGGCCGGCGTGGTCAGCAGACTGCAGGCGAGGAGTGCCGCATACTGGATTCGACTCATCTCGAGAGCTCGCTTTCTGATGGTCCATCGGGGTCGTCCGCGACCCTGACCGCGACGGTAAACGATGGACCCGAGTCCAGGGTCAAGCATGGCGCCGGCGACGCCATGATCGCGCTGCTGGGCTTAGACGCCGAGACCGGAGTGTTCATGCTGCTGTTCCTCGCGCCGGCCGCTAGGTGGCGATCAGCTTACGCTCCGAACGCCGGAGCATCACGGCGTTGACCGCGACGATGATCGACGAGGCGGACATGAGCAGGGCGGAGATCTCCGGCCGCAGCGACCAGCCCAGGGAACGATAGAAGACGCCGGCGGCGACGGGGATGGCCAGGAGGTTGTAGACGCTCGCCCAGACCAGGTTCTGCTTCATCTTGCGCACGGTGGCCTTGGACAGGATGATGGCATTGAGCACGTCGAGAGGGTCGGACTTCATCAGCACGATCTGGGCGGCCTCGATCGCCACGTCGGTGCCGGCGCCGATGGCGATGCCGACGTCGGCCTGGGCCAGGGCCGGGGCGTCGTTCACGCCGTCGCCCACCATGGCCACGTAGTGGCCCTCCTGCTGGAGCTGGCGCACGTACTCGGCCTTCTGCTCGGGAAGGACCTCGGCGAAGACGCGGTCGATGCCGACCTCGCGGCCGACCGCTGCGGCGACGGCCTGGTTGTCGCCGCTGATGAGAACGGTCTGGATACCGAGGCGTTTCAGCTCGGCGGCCGCCCGCGGCGCCGAGGGCTTGATCGGGTCGGCCACCGCCACGACCGCTGCCGCCTTGCCGTCCACGGCGAGCAGGATGACGGTGCGGCCGGCGGCGAGCAGGCGGTCGAGGTCGGCGCGGATCGGGGCCAGGTCGACGCCCTCATCGGCGAGCAGACGGCTGTTGCCGACCAGGAGGCGGCGTCCACCGATCGTGGCCTCGAGCCCATGGCCGGCGACGTTCTGGAAATCCTCGACCGGTTCCAACCGCAGTCCGCGTCGCTTGCTCTCCTCCAGGATGGCGGCCGCCAGCGGGTGGCTCGAGCCCTGCTCGGCGGCGCCGAGCATGCCGAGGGCCTGGTCCGCGGTGAATCCCGGCGCGCTGGCGACGTCGGTGACTCGCGGCTTGCCTTCGGTCAGCGTGCCGGTCTTGTCGAAGGCGACGGCGGTGATGCGGGAAGCGCCTTCGAGGGTCGCGGCGTCCTTGATCAAGATGTTGTGCCGCGCGCCGAGGCCGGTGCCGACGGCGACGGCGGTCGGGGTCGCCAGGCCGAGCGCATCGGGGCAGGCGATGACCACGGCGGAGATGGCGAAGGTCAAGGCGGTGAGGAACGGCGCCTGCGTAGCTGCCGCCGATGAAGATCCAGCCGCACCACCACACGACCGGCGTGCACAGCGCCAGCATCACCCAGCTGCGGGCGCCGATGGGGGCGGCTGGGGTATCTCGATGTTCTGCTGGCTGCAGGTGACGCAGCCGGACCCGCTGCAGGGCTCGAGATGGGCCGTCGCATCGGCCTCACCCAGGGCAGTCTCGATCTCGTGCTCGAGCGCACTGGCGATGCTGTGGCCCGCCGCCAGGTCGAGGCGGGCAGGCAGGAGCAGGTGGAAGTCCACCCAGTGGTAGCGGCCGTTATGGCGGTGACGGAGCTTGTGATAACTGCAGATGCGAGGCTGCCTTCCGTGCGCGCCCAAATGCTCGTTGAGAATCCCCCGGAGAAGTGTCTGGTCCCGCTCGTCCTGCTCGTCCATCAGGCCGGCGGTCGACCTGCGAACGACGCGCTTACCGGTCCAGATGACATAGACACCGACCAGCAGCGCCGCTAGCGGGTCCAGCCATCCCTGCCGCGTCAAGCGGACCGCCAGCACTGAGAGGACCACTGTGGCCGATACGGCGGCGTCCGTCAGCAGATGCCGGCCGTCCGCCGAAAGAGTCGCCGAACCCTGCAGCCGCCCGGTCCGGAGGAGGTGCAGACCGGTCAGGGCGTTGACCGGGAGCGCCAGGCCGATGAGCACCAAGCCGGTACCGAGCTGCTCGACGGTGAGGCTTGGATGCAGCAGCGCGTGCCCGGCGTGGACGAGGATCACCACACCGGCGAGCACGATCATGCTGCCCTCCGCGCCGGCGGACAGGAACTCGATTTTGCCGTGACCATACGGGTGGTCCAGGTCGGCCGGCTGGTGCGCCACCGCCAGCGCATAGAGGGCGAGAAGTGACGCCACGACGTTGACGATCGTCTCGAGCGCGTCGGAAAAGATCGCTGACGAACCGGTCAGGAAGTACGCCACGAACTTCACCGTCACCAGGACGACGCTCACGCCGAGCGACAGCAACGCCGCATGGCGCTCTGCGGCCGGCACCTGAGCCAGAGAGGGTGGCAGCGATCGATGCCTCATGCCCGCGACTCCTCGAGGTTCTGGTAAGGGATGGCCGCAAGCCGCCGGGCAGCACCCCGCCCACAGCATGCCACTGCCATGCTACATCACTGGTTGGGCGAAAGCTTGGTATCCGGTCATTCGAGAGACCGTAAGGCTTAGAGAGCCAGAAACGGCCCAACTCGCCATCGGCGTTGCCAGCCACCTACGGGTGCCGGATGACCTAAGAAACGACTACCTTTCGTCCGCGCACGCGGCGCTCGGGAACGCATTGCGGATCGCCGCCAACTTCGTCGGAGCGGAGATGGCCTTCAATACGGCTTGGGCGCTCCGCGACGAAGGCACGGCGGACCCTCTGGTAGATGCGCTCATCTATCGATATGAGGGCTCTTTCTACGCAGAGCTCGGAAGGTACGATGAAGCCGAAAGGTCATTTCAAAACGCCATCATCGAATACGCGCATGCAGGGGACGAACATCTTCAGGGGCGGACTCTCCTGTCAAGGTCGTCCTACGCCATCCACTACGACCCACTGAAGGCAATCGAATATCTCGGCCGGGCAAACGTCCTTTACGATCCGACACTCGAGCCGTTGCTTGACTGGTGCTCTCGGCACAATGAGATTTGGAGCCTTAACGAGCTTGGCAAGCCGGAGGCGGCGCTACTGCTCCTTGAAGACTCGCGGGACCTTTACAACACCCTCGGGCGCTCTGACCTGTGGGTGCGAGCGCGCATGTATTGGATCGAGGCGCGGATTGCATTCAACCTTGGACACGTCAAGGAAGCCGAGGCAATCCTCACGATGCTATTCCAGACCTTGGACAATGAGGGCAACCATCCGGTAGACCTTACGCTCGTCGCCGTGGATCTGCTCCAAGCCATCGCGGCGCAACTAGGCCGGCAAGCCGATATCGTCTCCTTCGCCGACAAGCTGCTGCCGCTGCTGCGCAATCTCGGCCTGCACGACCAGGGCCGCGTCGTCATGCTGTTACTGCGGGACGCGCTGGTTAAGGGAGTGGTGGATGGCGTCGGCTGGAAGCGGATCAAGAACTACTACCGGCGGAACTGGCACAGCCCGCTACCAGAGCCGCCGAAGATAACCTAACCCTAGCACCGGCCAGCGACCCGACACAGCCGCGCGGGGAGGAAACTACCGCTCGGTACTTTTGCCGTCGGGCCTTCGCTTTTTCTGCTCTTGGTAAAGTCGTTCTTGTTCTTCAATCTCCGACTTTGCCAACCAAGCGGCCGTCCGGGCGGGCATTGCGAGGCGCCGAGAGGAATCGTTTACCCCACACGTGTGCTCCTACGACTGGCCAATCCCGGCGGCGCGCAGCACCGCCTCCTGCGGACCGCGTCCCGCGCAGCAATCGGCGAGTTTGCCATTGATCACGACCGCGGGCACCGACCGGATGCCCAGGCCCTTCGCGCGCTTCGCGACGGCCGGCTCGTTCATGTCGAAGACCGTCACCCCGCACGATGGGCAGGCGACGCGGTTGACCAGCTCGACGGTCTCTTCACAGGCCGGGCACCCGGCGCTGAACACTTCGATCGTTCGCGTTGCAGCCATGTTGCAGTCTCCTTTTCTTTGGTGTGTTCATCGTCCAGGCCCCGCGCCGGTCACTGCGCGCAGCTCGAGCATGGACCGGTCGTTGCCTTCTTTGGCCACGCGTTCCACACGGACGCGGACACCAGCCCGAAAAGTCCCACGTTGACGAGCGGGGCGGATGCGTACGCGAACTTGAACAGCAGGGTCGAGCCGGCGGAGGCGATCCCGAGAGCGAGGGGCATGTAGCCTCGACGAGTCGTCGCGCGAAAGCCGAGGGCGAGCAGCGCGAGTGCGAGAAGAGCGGCGGTGATCGGCAGCAGGTACGCTGCATCGAGCAAGAAGCCCAGGCCAAGCGAACCGAGGATGCCGGCGTATACCGGCCAGCACGCTGGGCAAAATCCGACTGGGAGCAAGGCGGCGCCGGCGCCCGGCAGCGCCGCCAGTGGGCGCCACCAGGCCCGACCCGCTCGCGGGCGAGCTGACGAGGACACGCCACCCGCGCGAAGCGCGGCGGCGATTCGCGGGGCCGGTGGCACGCCTTGCAGCCCACCCGGCCCGTGATCGTAGACGCGGCAAGCATCGGTGCCGTCAGCCGGGTCCACTCCCTCCACGTCCTGGCCTTCCACGAGAATCGTCGGCGAGCCGTAGCGCGTCGCATGATGCGGGCTGTCGGGTGACGTCCGATCCCATTTGTGCCACGCCGGCCGGAGTCCTGCTGCCGCGAAGCCCTCGAGCGAAGCAGCCCGCGCGGCCTCGACGTGCGGGCAGGCTGGGTCGTAGATCAGCTCGACCCGCGGCGTCATCGCTCGTTCTCCGAATCCAGCGCCTCCATGATCGGACATTCGCTCACGGACCCGCTGCCCGAGCACTCCGCGACGAGCTTGGTGAGCGCCCGCCGCATCGCCTGGAGCGTACGGATCTTCTCGTCGATGTCGCGCACCTTCGCCTCGGCACGCCCACGGACGTCGCCACACCGTGCTCTGGGTGCCGCGCGCAGCGACAGCAGCTCTTGGATCTCCTTGAGGGTGAACCCCAGCTCCTGGGCGCGCTTGATAAAGTGAACGCGGAGCACGGCGTCGACCGGATAGGCCCGGTAGTTCGAGGCTGTCCTCGGCGGCTTGGGAAGCAGCCCGCGGCGCTCGTAGTAGTGCACCGTCTGCAGGTTCACGCCCGCTTGCCTGGCCACTTCACCGACCTTGAGACTTGCCATCTCTCATCTCCCGGATTCACTCTATCGCCTATATCAAGGTATAGGGTCAAGGGAGGATCGTGAAGACCCACCCGGCTTCTCGGTATCCGGCATAGAGCGGGCGCTGCAGCACCTCCCACAGCAGTTTGGCGACGAGGCCGCCGCCCGCCCATGCGAGCAGCGGCCGCCACACGGCTTTCTCTGCCTGAATGCCCATGGGTCGCGGCCGCGGTGCGCTGGGCTCAGCCTTGTCCCGGCGCTGGCGTTTTCTTGGTGGGTGCGACCGAGCTCACGGCGACGGTGGTGCCGGTGACCCTGCCGGTCACCGTGACCTCCTGGGCGGCATAGCGGTCCAGGTCCGCCTCGTGGCCCTGCAGGGTGTAGACGGTCTTGCCGGCGAGCAGCGCGTACTTCGTGCCGTTCTTCACGCAATAGCGCAGGCATTCGGCGTCGCTCTTGCCCTTCATCATGTGCGTGCGGCCGCACATCGCGTCGGTCACCACTCCGGTGAGCGTCCTCTCGGCTCCGGGGGCCTGATCCGCGGACGTCTGGGCCTGCCCTGCGAAACCCGCGACCCCTGCGAACATTGCCGCCGCGACCGCCACGCCGGTGCGGGTCATTCTCAAGATTGCTTTCATGATGCTGGCTCCATTCATGTCATGGTTTGACGTTGTTGACTGGACCTCGGCGACGAGGTGTATATCTCTCCAATCATTTCTCCTGGTCCTTCCCGCCGCTTCTCCGCAACGTGCCGCGCCGCAGCTCCCTCTCCTTCATCAGGGAGAAGAACACCGGCACGAGAATCAGCACGTGAATCGTCGAGGTGACCATGCCGCCGACGATGGGGGCGGCGATCGGCTTCATCACGTCCGCGCCGATGCCGCTCTCCCAGAGGATGGGAATCAGGCTGGCGAGCACCGCGGTCACCGTCATCAGCTTCGGCCGCAAGCGCTGCACCGCGCCGGCGATGACCGCCTCCTGGATGTCCTCGTGCCGCAGCGGCTCTCCCCTGGCCAGCCGCTGGTCGAGGGCCTCGTGCAGATAGACCACCATCACCACTCCCGTCTCGACCGCGATGCCGAAGAGAGCGATGTAGCCGACCCAGACCGCGACGCTGAACTCGTAGCCCAGCAGCCATTGCAGGATCAGGCCGCCGGTCATCGCATAGAAGGTCGGAAAGATCAGCACCAGCGTCTCGGTCACCGAATGGAAGACCATGTATAGCAGCAGGAAGATGACGAAGAACACCACCGGCAGGATGATCTTCAAGGTCTGCTTGGCGCGCAGCTCGAACTCGTACTCGCCCGACCAGCGGTAGCTGTATCCCGCCGGCAGCGAGAGCTTCGCCCGCAGCTCGCGCGAGGCCCGCTCGACGAAGCCGCCGTAGTCCTTGGTGTCGAGGTCGAGGTAGACGTAGCCGGTGAGCTCGCCGTCCTCGTCGCGGACCATCGCCGGGCCGCGCGAGAAGGAAATCTTTGCCACCTCTCCGAGCGGGATCTGCGCTCCGGATGGGGTCGCGATCAGCACCCGGCGCAGCTCGTCGAGGTTGTCGCGGAAGTCGCGCTGGTAGCGGACGCTGATGGGATAACGCTCTCGCCCCTCGACGTTCTGCTTGACGTTGCTGCCGCCGATCCCGGATTCGACGGCCTGCTGGACGTCGGCGATGGTCAGGCCGTAGCGCGCGGCGGCGGCTCGATCCGCTTCGACGTTGACGTAGAAGCCCTGCGAGACCCGCTCGGCGAACACCGAGCGCACTTGCGGCAGCTGCGACAGCACCCGCTCGAGCTGCGCGCCGAGCTGCTGGATGCCGTCGAGAGTGGGACCCTGCACCTTCATCCCTACCGGCGTCTTGATGCCGGTCAGGGCCATGTCGAGCCGGTTCTCGACCGGCATCGTCCAGGTGTTGGTGAGGCCCGGGAACTGCAGCTTCTCGTCCATGGCCTTGACGAGCTGCTCGTAGGTCATGCCGGGCGGCCATTGCTCCCGCGGCTTGAGCATGATGGTCGTGTCGTACATGTCTAGCGGCGCGTTGTCGGTCGCGCTGTCCGAACGCCCTGCCGTCCCGAACACGCTCGCCACCTCCGGGAACGAGCGCAGGATGCGGTCTTGGCTCTGCAGCAGCTCGCCGGCCTGGGTGATCGAGATCCCGGGCAGGGCAGTCGGCATGTAGAGCGAGGAGCCCTCGTAGAGGGGCGGCATGAACTGGCTGCCGAGCCGGAGCATCAGGGGAAACGTCACCGCCAGGAAGAGCAGGTTGACCAGCAGCGTGGTCTTCCGGAACTTCAGGCACAGCCGCAGGACCGGCAGGTACAGGGCCTGGGTGACGCGGGACACCGGGTTCCGCGCCTCCGGGCGGAGCTTGCCCTTGATGAACAGGACCATCAGGACCGGCACCAGGGTGATCGCCAGCAGCGACGAGAAGCCCACCGCGAAGGTCTTGGTCCACGCCAGCGGCCGGAACATCCGCCCCTCCTGCGCCTCGAGCAGGAAGACGGGCAGGAACGAGACGACGATGATCAGCAGGGAGAAGAACAGCGCCGGGCCGACCTGCTTCGCGCCATCGATCAGGATGCGCCGCCGCTCCGGCTCGGTGAGCTCCGCCGCTCCGGAAGGGGCTGGCGCCCCGGGGGCGGCCGGCGGCGCCGAGGAGGCCGCCGCCCGCTCCGAGAGATGCCGGTAGCCGTTCTCGACCATCACGATCGCCGCGTCCACCAGCACGCCGATCGCCAGGGCCAGCCCGCCGAGCGACATGATGTTGGAGCTGACGTGCAGGTAAACCATCGGAATGAAGCACGCCACCACCGCGATGGGCAGCGTCAGGATCGGGATCAGCGCCGAGCGAAAGTGAAACAGAAAGACGATGATCACCAGGCTGACGATGATCGCCTCCTCGATCAGGTCGCGCTGTAGGGTGCGGATCGAATCCTCGATCAGTCCGGCGCGATCGTAGCCGGCGACGACCGCGACGCCGGGAGGCAACGTGTCCTGGATCGCGGCCAGCTTGCGCTTGACGCCCTCGATGACATTGAGCGCGTTGCTGCCGTAGCGCATGACCACGATGCCGCCCACGGCCTCGCCTTCTCCCTGCCACTCGGCGACGCCCTCGCGGATGTCGGGGCCGAAAACGACGGTGCCGACGTCCTTGATCAGCACCGGAGTGCCATTCTTCGCGGCCAGCGGCACGTTCTCGAGATCGGCGAGCGAGCGCAAGTAGCCGACGCCGCGGATCATGTAGCGCGTGCCGGAGAGCTCCAGCACCCGGCCGCCGACCTCGTTGGTGCTCGCCTTGACCCGGTCGATCACGGTCGAGAGCGAGATGCCGTAGGCGAGCAGCCGGTTGGGATCGAGCTGGACCTGGTATTGGCGGACGAAGCCGCCGATGGTCGCCACCTCGGCGACTCCCGGCACTGTCTCGAGCTGGTAGCGCAGGTGCCAGTCCTGGAGGCTGCGCAGATCGGCGAGGCTGCGGCGGTGGCTATGGTCGACCAGCACATACTCGTAGACCCAGCCGGCGCCGGTCGCATCCGGTCCGATGGCGGGATGCACGTTCTCGGGCAATCGTCCGGCGATCGTCTGCAGGTACTCGACGACCCGCGAGCGCGCCCAGTAGATGTCGGTCCCGTCCTCGAAGACCACGAAGACGTAGGAATCGTTGAACATGGTCTGGGCGCGGACCGCCTTGACGTGCGGCGCGGCCAGCAGGGCGGTGACGATGGGATAGGTCACCTGGTCTTCGATGAGGTTCGGCGGCTCGCCCTCCCAGTTGGTGTGAACGATCACCTGGACGTCGGAGATGTCGGGAAGCGCGTCGAGCGGGATGCGGCCAAGGGACCAGATGCCGGCCGCAACCAGCAGGAGCACGCCGGCAAAGACCAGGAAACGGTTGGCAGCGCACCACTCGATGGTCCGATGGATCACGTCACATCCCTCCCGTTGCATCGAGCGAGAGCTGCCGGCGGGCGATGACCTGGCCGTGCTGGCGCGCCATCACGTTGACCTGCCAGGTGCCGCCCGAGGCGAGCTCGCCCTTGCCCTCGTAGACGCCGCCGCCCTGCTCGGCCTTCTCGCGGGTGGCGACGACGGTCTTCATCGCCGCCATGCCCATGGCGGGCATCGCCGCCATGAAGAAGGTGACCGTCACCTCGGCTCCGGCGATCGGCTTGCCGTCCTGGCCGGTCAGCTTGAGGCGTACCAGGTTGGCGCCCTTGCGGGGCGGCGAAGGCTCGGTGGTCAGCTCGGCGGTGGCCATGGCCCGCGGCGGCGCGTTCATCGCCACGGCGGCGCCGGCGCCGGGCGGCGGCGGCACGAACGCGCCGGCGGCCGCCTGCAGCTGGGCTTCGGAGTCGACGAGGAAGTTCGCCGAGGTGACGATCCGCTCGCCGGCCCGCAATCCCTTGAGAACCACCACCGCGTCGCCGACTCGCGGGCCCAGCTCGACCTGGCGCGGCTCGATGTTGCCGTCGCCGCTGTAGACAAAGGCCTCGGTCGTCGTGCCCGAGTGCAGGGCCGCGGCTGCCGGCATGACCAGCTGCCGGCCGAGCGCCAGCTCGAGAGTGACGTTCACATACATTCCCGGCCGCAGCAGGAGGCCGGGATTCGGCAGCACCAGGCGGACGGCTAGAGTCCTGGTTGCCTGGTCGACCTGCGGCAGCAGGGTGTCCACGCGGGCGTGGAACACCTTGCCGGGGTAGGCGTCAACGGTGACCTCGGCCGCGGCGCCCGGGACCACTCTGCCCGCGTCGTGCTGAAACAGCTGCGCATAGACCCAGACAAGGGAGAGGTCGGCGACCGCGTAGAGCCGGGTCTCCGGCTGGACGTAGAGGTTGGGCAGCGCGTTCTTCTCGGTGATGTAACCCGAGACGGGAGAGTCGATGGTCAAGTCGGTGATTACCTTGCCGCTGGCGTCGAGCTGCGCGATCTGGCGGCGCGGCACCTCCCACTGCAAGAGCCGCTGACGGGCCGCCGCCAGCAGCGAGTCCGCTCCCGCGGCGACGCCGTCGACCGGGCTGGTGTGCAGCAGCGCCTGGTGCTTCTTCGCCAGCAGATACTCCTGCTCGGTAGCCACCAGCTCCGGGCTGTAGATCGTGAACAGCGGCTGGCCCTTGCGGACCAGCGTGCCGGTGGCGTTCGCGTGGACCTTGCGCAGCCAGCCCGCGAATCGCGTCTGCACGTAGGCGAGCCGGCGCTCGTCCGCCTGGACGTTGCCGTAGAGGCGCAACTCGTCGCTCACCGGCTCGAGGGCGACTGTGCCGATCTGCACGCCAATGCTCTGCAGGCGCTGCGGCGAGAGCTGGATCGGCGCCCTTGGCACTTCGGTGTCCGGGAGGGCCGCGGAGCCCGCGGCGCCCGCTAGCGGCGCGGGGCCGGCGGCCACCGGCGGCGCCGGAGGCGTCATCCCGGTCCGCGGCCATGGAGCGGCGGTCGCGGCGCCGGCCGGGCGCGGTGGCGGCAACGCGGCCGGGCGCCAGTGCCACCAGAGCATGCCCATCCCGAGCGCCAGGACGAGCGCGATCCCAAGGGTGATGAGGAAAGCGCGGCGGTAGCGGCGCGCCGCGGCGCGCGCGGCGTCCGCAGCAATGACGCTGGCTGCATCCGTCAGGTCCCGGTCGGTCATGGCAGCTTCCCTCCTCTCACTCTCTCGATGCGGGCGAGCGCCGTTTCGTGCTCGGCCAGCGTGTTCCAGTACTCGATGTCGAGCTTGAGCAGATCGGAGAACGACGCGAGCAGGGTGGTGAAATCCTGGCGGCCGACCCGGTAGGCGGCAAGCACCGCGTCGAAGGCGGCGGAGGCCTGGGGAAGCAGACCCCCGCGGTAGATCGCGAGCAATCGCGAAGCGGTCTCGGCCGCCGCCAGCTGGTCGCGGAGGTCGAACCAGGTTTGCTGCACCGCGGCCTCGTAGTCGCGCCGGGAGCCCTCGAGCTCGGCGGCCGCCTGGGCGAGCTCCGGCTGCTGCCGGCGCAGGCGGTGCAGCGGCAGGCGGACGCCGAGGTTCACCATGTAGTAGGCGCGGAACTTCGCCGGGTCCGTCCGCTGCCACATGTACTGAAGGTTGAAGTCGGGATAGAAGTCCTTGTGGGCCAGCTCCACCTGCAGGCTCTGCTTGCGCACCTTCTCCTGCGCGCCCGCCACCTCGGGATTCTGGGCGGGTGCGCCGGCCAGCAGCTGGTCGGCGGGGGCGGGAAGGGCGGTCTCGGTGAGCGCTTCCGTCGCGAGGTCGGGGGAGCCGGGCGGGCGGTCGAGCAGCTGCTTGAGCCGCGCTTCGAGGCTCGCCATCTCGCGGTGATTCATCGCGATCTCGCGCAGCAGCTTGGTGCGCTCGAGTTGCGCCCTGAGGACGTCCTGCTGGCTGCCCTGGCCGACGCGATAGCGGTCGCCGGCGATCTCGGCGACGTCGCTCAGCAGCGCGGCATCCCGTTGCAGGAGGCCCAAGGTCTGCTGGATGTAGGAGAGGCGGAAATACGTCACCTTCAACTGCTCGACGACCGAGCGCCGGACCGTCTCGGCGTGATTCTCTGCGGCGGCGGCATCGCGCGCGGCGATCTCGCCCCGCAGGCGCAGCTTGCCGGGATAGGGCAGGTCCTGCGAGACGCCGATGCCGAAGTAGGCGAACTCGCTGGTGGTGTAGCCGGCGAACGGTACGGGGCTGCCGACGCTGACCTGTTGCAGGTTGAGCTGAGGATCGGGAAGCGTCGAAACCTGGGAAGGCACCTGGGTCGCGGCATTCCACGCCTGACGCGCCGCCAGGACCTGCGGGTTCCGCTGCTCGACCTCCGCCACCAGCGTGGCGAGAGGCGTTGGCGAAGATGCCGGAGGAGCCGGGGACGCGGCGGCGTGAAGGCCGCCGGCGGCTGGTGCGATGGGCGGCGGCTGGCCGGCGTCCGCGGTTGCCGCGGCGCACGCCAGCAAGAGAAGAATGCCGGTGAGGGCGGCGCGGCGGCGGCCCCCTGGGACGCCGCGGGGCCAGAGAGGAAATTCGTCGGGTGTACGACTGTCGCAGTGCATGGCTCCTCCGGTCGAGATTTCGCACCGGGCCTCATGAGAGGCCTGGCAGGACACACTTCTCCCCGGGGAGCGCTTAGATTCTGAAGACGGCGAACAGGGTATGCAGCCCCACACCCTGGATCACCGCGGGAGCGGCGGGTGCGAGGAGAGACGGGTCGCGACCGGCGCCGGCGGCCGGCGCGGCGGCGGTCACGAGAGCCATGACCGAGGCGGCAAGGTCGGGTGCTGCGACCTGCGCCGAGTTGTGAGACAGCCGCCCGGAGCTGGCGCCACAGCAGTCCAGTCCCATTGCCCGACAGAGGGCCCGATCCATCTTGGCCATCGGACAGGCCTCCGACGAGCAGACGGGGAGCCCGAGAAGGAGCAGGACCGCTCCGGCCAGCAGGACCGCCGTCGCGGCGCGGAGGAGGGAGGTGAACCGCATCATCGCGGAAATCATACGTGTTCTGGCGCGAAGCCACAAATCAATGGCAACAAGGCGCGCCAACGGGCATGCCGGCCAACCATCGATACGGCTGTGCGTCGCTTCGCGGATCGGCGCTAGACTCCTCCCGTGAGCGTTGCGCGAGTAGAGTGGGTGCGCCGCGGGAGAAGGCTCGCGTACGCCACTCTCGGCCTGGTGGGTCTCGAGGCCATCGTGGCGCTCGCCGCCGGAGTGATCTCCGGCAGCGCGGCGCTGCTGGGCTTCGGGGTCGACAGCGTCATCGAGCTGACGGCGGCGCTCGCCGCGCTCTGGCGCCTCGCCGCGGACCTCGATCCCGCCCGGCGGGAACGGGCGGAAGCCGCGACCCGGGTGGTCATCGGCGGCTGCTTTTTCGCCCTCTCCGGCTTCGTAGGCTACGAAGCCGTGCGGCTCCTCGCGTTGCGGATCCAGCCGCGGCAGAGCGTCGCCGGGATGGCGATCGCGGCGCTCAGTCTCGTCTCGATGCCTCTCCTGGCGCGGGCGAAACGCGAGGTTGCACTCGCCATGGGCAGTGGAGCGCTGCGCGCCGATGCCCAGCAGAGCGCACTCTGCGGCTATCTCTCCGCGATCCTGCTGGGGGGGCTCATCCTCAACGCAGCCATCGGCTGGTGGTGGGCCGATCCCATTGCTGCCCTGCTCATGCTGCCGATCATGGTCAAAGAGGGATTCGAGGGCGTGCGCGGCCGGTCCTCTTGCGGGGACGGGTGTCGCTGAATCCACCTCGCTCCGCGTCTCTGGCGCGGCGTTCCTCGTCAGCTCCGAGGAATGAGGTGAATGGCCGTGGCTTTGACCAACGCTGTGAGGACCTGGCCTGGCGATCTCTCGATTCGATAGCCCTTCGAGATGCAACATCACAGCCTGACGCTGCGGCTCCGCCAGCCGGCGCACCGCGGCCATGAGCCGGTCATGACGGTGCGAGAGGGCGAGCATCGACGCGGGGTCCGGGCGTGGGTCCGCCAGAGTCTCCAAATCCGCGAGCGGTGCCCGGCGCCCCCGACTGGCAAAGGTGATCCCACGGTTGTGCGCGATGCGGAACACAAAGGTGCGTTCGGAGGACTAGCCACGAAACCTCGATAGCGCCCGCCAAATCGCCACCAAGATCTCCTGCAAGAGATCATCTTGGTCCGCCCTCTCCCGGGCATATGTAGCTGCCAGGCGCGCGAGCGCGGGGCCATATTCGCGCGCGATGGTTTCGAAGCGCTCGGAAAAGTCCACCCGGTCCGCCATCAAACCTCGATCCCCGTGCGCTCCGCGCCGTTGCCTAACGGAGGCTCGCGGCAAGCCTGCCCCTGCTCCTGTTCGCTCTTCTCTCCATCCACGCCGCGGTGTGCGCCGTTCCCGCCGCGGCGGAGGTCCGCCATATCGAGATCGACGTCTCCGGCTGCCTGTGCGGGCTCTGAGTGCACAACATCACGACGGCCGTGCGCCGTCTCTCGTTTGCGCCAGCACCCCGCGACATGAAGGTCATGGTCTATCCGGCGGTCTACAAGTTGTGGAAGCGGCTCCGCCGAGGTTTTCAGCTCATGCCACGGCCCAGCGGTCGAATGGGGAGGGTCGGTGTATGCTCGTTGACTACCCCGGAGCCAAGATAGTGATCCCTGGTCGCACATCCTGGTTCGGGTATGACGCCATGGTCCGGCGTACGAGCTGAGCCTCACGCCTTCGACCTTGCTGGGGACAATCACCGTGATCGATGTGTTGGTCGTCGCATTGGCCATGCAGGAGTATCGGCAGATCAAGCAACATCGGACCTGATCGCCGATGCTGCCGTCTCCTTCGATGACGTTTCGTGCGCGGCGAATGATGCGGCGACTCGCATGCATCCCGCTGAGCCTCGCTGGGATCGCCATCTTCTTGGGCGGTTGTGCCGCGTTCGTCTCTGAAACCAAGCAGGAATACATCAGGGTGAAATCGGCGACTTCGGCCGCGGAGATCGAGATCGCCCTCGAGGATTCCTTTATCGAGACATACAAGAACCGGGCGACGATCGCCGCGGCCTTCACGATCGACAAGGTCGACCGTCGGCCCCATCCGGCGTTTTGGGACGGAGACTTCCACATCGCTGGGCGAGCGCCCGCCATCGGCCTTCCCGTCGTGGCTGAGATCAAGAATGCGGTTTTCGAGCAGGACGCCGTCGATCGGGTCCGAGGCGTCGAGGGAACCGGCAAGCCCATCGGTTTGGCCGGGGCGTGGAGGCTCTGGAGCGAGCACGTGGGCAAGGCAGCGGAGGTACAGGGAGAGGACTTGCCGGCCGGGGAGGCGACCAATCCGGATCACGTCTTCGAGATCCATCCGGTGACGCGTGTCGATGACAGGAAGCTCCTGGGGTCTTTTCATCCGGTCGAGGGGTACAGGCCTGGAAAGGCGGAGATCGTTTTCAAAGTTCTTGAAAACGCACGATGCCGGATCGCAGCGCAAGGCCGAATGACCACGATGGTGATCCCCACGGGGCAATTCAACGATGTGGAATTTCTCCTGGAAGTCGGGCAGGACCGGCAACTCGTGGTCGAAGACGGGAGATTCGTGAGCGGCTCGATCCTGGACCTGAAGGGGAATCCGCTCGTCCGCAAGCTCAGGATGGTTCTCGTGAAGAACACGCCGCCCGAGATGAAGATCAGAAGTCTTCGGCCTGGCGACCGCATCCACGTTTTCGGATTGCCGCGGATCGATCTTTCAACAGTGAGCTGGAGGGTCAGGCACGCTAGAGACAACCCGGAGCTGCTGAGTCTGAATCTACCCTATGAGATCATCATTGTCGGCGTCTATGCCGACCTGAACTGATCGACCAAGGGAGCCGCCGGCGCGGTCAAGTGGTGCCGGGAGCCGAAGGCTCGCCACCTGGGTCGCGCCGCAGGGCCCGCGTTGGCCAGGCGCAGACCGTGCGCGCGGGAATATCGAGCCGAAAGCGCACCTGGCCCGCTAAAACTCATACACGGTCCAGAGTCCCACCTCGTTGTAGTCGCCCTTATGCGTTGAGCTGGCCGAGCCGATGGTGCCGTTGGGAGTGCTGATCGAGCCGTTCTTGACCTCCTCGTGCTTGTAGACCAAGGCAGCGGCAAAGGATTTGTTGGCCCGCCACTTCTGTGGCCGTTGCGCGTTCACGACGGCGAGCTCTGGGTCACCGGCGATGCAAGCGGTGCGGACGACCCGGAAGCGCCGTTCAAGCTGAGTCCTGTCGTTTTCGAGCGCCGCCTGGCTGCTTGCTGGCTCGGCCCTGCCCCCGTCTTTCCGCCTTCCCCCCGCCTGGCGTCGAGCCGGCCCGCGCCGGTCCCGGCCGGAGAGGCTGATCAAAGCGCGGCCGCTGTCCCCGCGGCGCGCGCCGATTGCCGTCAGCCGCTGATCTCTCTGCTGCGCATTTGAGCGCGTCCCCCTAGTCGGACCTGAAGCCGCCCCTTTGCCGGCACGTCGCGGCAAAGGATCGTCCGCAGATCCACCGGGTACGGCTCGTCCAGCGACTCGACTGCCTCGATTCGAGGCGATCGAGATCGTCTGGCCGTGCCGCGAGGAGGACGTGATGAGAGCATTGTTCTGCAGCTTCGAGAGCCCCGGGTTCCTGTTCCCGGCGATCGGGCTCGCGGCGGCGCTGCGCGGCCGCGGGCACCAGGTCGCCTTCGTCACCGACCGCACCGCGGAGCCCAGGCTGAGAGGAGCTGGGTTGGAGCGGTTGCCGCGCGACGACCGCGATGGGCGCAGCTTCGAGACCGGTGAGTGGTTCCGTCCCCTGGCGGTGGCCCTGCAGGTCAAGCACATCGAGTACGCGATGGCCCGCTTCGCACCCGACTTGCTCGTCAGCCAAGCCTTGGCGCTCGGGCCGCTGGTCGTTCGCGCACGTTGCGGCATCCCGGTCGCCGTCCAAGGCCTGGCGACTTACCTGTGGCCATGCGGCGCGGGGTCCGTTGCATCCGCCGCCACCACGCGGCGCCGTGGCTATCGACACCAGACCATGCTCCGGCATTTCAACGAGGCACGCGTGCTGGCTGGCTTGCCGGCCTCGGACTCGGAGCCGGAAGATAGCCCGCTGATCGGCGACCTTTTCCAGCTGCGCAGCGTCCGGGAGCTGCATGGCGCCGCCGATTCGCTACCGCCCCGCGCGCACTTCGCAGGAGCCTGCCTCTGGGAGCCGGGGGAGCCGGATGACGAGCTCGCCGCCTGGATCGTGGCGGCCCGCAACGCCGGCCGGCCGATCGTCTACGTGCACCACGGCCGCGCCTGCGGCGGACAGGCCTTCTGGCGATCGCTCCTCGCTGGGTTTGCCGACGGCAGGCTGCGGATCGCGGCGGCCACCAGATCCCTTAGCGCCGAATGGGAGGCAGCGCTGCCGGCCGGCGCCTTTCACCTGCGGCGCAAGGTCGAGCAGAGCCGCGTTCTGCGCTACGCCGATCTGATGATCGGCAACGCGGTGAGCTCGGCGGTGCTGGGGGCGCTCAGCCATGGCGTGCCCTGCCTGCTGATCCCCTCCGGAGGCGAGCAGCTCGACCTCGCCGACCAGGTGGAGCGTGCCGGTGCCGGGCGGATCCTGACGCCCAGGGAGGTGACGGCGGCTGCCCTGCGGCGAGCCGTGAGCCATATGCTCGCTGACGTCAGCTTGCGCCGGCGCGCGCGAGAGCTGCAGCGGGCATTCGCGCGCTTGCCCGGCTTCACCGCCGCGGCCCAACAGCTCGAGTGGCTGACGCGGTCGCAGGTCGAGGCGCACGCGGGCACCTCACCGGCGCGCAGCCTCCGGCTTGGGAAGCAAGAGAGCATCAATCATTCCGTTCTGGGTGCCGACATACAGGATGCCGTCGTCGGCGATGGCGAGTCCCTTGGTCGGACCCTTCACAGTCTGGCTCCAGAGCTCAACGCCGTCGCGCAGGCGAAACTGGGAAACCTTCCCGTTTTCGGTGCCGGTGAAGACCGCGCCGTTCGCAACCAGTGACTTGAAAGAACTCCACTCTTCCGCGCTCTTGAGCCAGCGTAGTGCGGACAGCGCTGGGTCGATGCAGGCGAAGGTGCCAGGAGACCACTGCGCAAGCAGGCACCCCTCAGCCGCCACCATGGTCCCGTAAGGAGTCCCTCCGGTATCCAGTGTGGCCTCGAATCGGCGCCGCCATGGATAACGATACGCCTTTCCCAAGGAAGCGGATGCATTGCGGCAGCAGGCCAGGACGACGACCCAGGTGCCGGCGCGCAGGAGGGAAGGTGTCCTCTGCAAGGGTGCTCCTTCTCGGAAGGGGGGTGAGAGGTTCGGGCAAGAGGCGGGAAGATAGCAGTTGACAGTGTAGTATGGCTACTGCTAGAAATACCCATGCCGCGCTGGTGCCTGCTGATCCATCAGCTGCCGCCGAAGCCGCTCTACCTGCGGGCGCGCATCCGGCAGCGCCTGGCGCGGGTGGGCGCGGTGGCGCTCAAGAACTCGGTGTACGTCCTGCCGCACTCGGAGAGCAGCATTGAAGACTTCCAGTGGATCGCCGAGGAGGCGGTGGCGGGCGGCGGCGAGGCCTTCCTGTGCACGGCCGACTTCCTGGGCCGGCCCGCCGACACCGAGATCGAGGAGCGTTTCCGGCGCGAGCGCGCCGCCGAGTATGAGGCCATCGGCGCCCAGGCCCGGGAGCTGCTGCGGCAGGCGCGCCGTCGCGGCGCCGCCGTGCCGGATGAGACGGACCTCGGGTCGCGGGCGAGCCGCCTCGGCAAGCGGCTCGGCGAGGTGATCGCGCTCGACTTCTTCGCCGCGCCCGAGCGGGCGGCAGCCGAGGACCAAGTCCGCCAGCTCGAGGCTCGCGTGCGGGCCGGTCACCCGCCGCCCGCGGCCGCCCCGGCCGGCCGCCAGCGCTTCGAGGATCTCCAGGGGCTCACCTGGGTCACCCGCAGGGGAGTCCACGTCGACCGCATCGCGTCGGCGTGGTTGCTCCGCCGCTTCGTCGACGCCGCCGCCCGCTTCCGCTTTGCGGATTCCCAGAGCCCCGAGGCGGGTCCCGGCGAGGTGCGGTTCGACACCGTCGGGGGCGAGTTCACCCACCAGGGGGACCGGTGCACCTTCGAGACCCTGGTGGCGCGGCTCGGCCTCGCCGATCCGGCCCTCGCGCAGATCGGCGAGATCGTGCACGACATCGACCTGAAAGACGGCAAGTTCGGCCGCGCCGACGCGCCGGGAATCTCGCAGCTGCTGACCGGCCTCGTGCTCGCCCATCCCGAGGACCTCGACCGCCTCGACCGCGGCTTCGCGCTCCTCGACGACCTGTACGCGTCGTTCCGCCGCGCCCTGCCTAACGGCGCCTTGGCGGCGGCAGGACGCACACCGAAGAGCGGCCTCAAACCGGCGCTGGCGAAGGTCCATACCAACCCGTGAAGGAGGTCCCCATGTCCCGTCGAGGGGCGCTGAGCGGCCGAGGCAGGCGGCGGCAAGCTGGAGGCGACGCGAGGTGGCCGACGTGACCGATCTGCCGCACAACCGGGATGTGCCGCCCCCGCCGGCCGGCTGGCGCGGGCGCTTCGGGTTCCACGGCGGCGTGGGCGCCCTCGCCGGCGGCCTGCTCGGCTTCGGCTTCGGCCAGGAGCTGTGGGCGCGGTACCTGCCGGCCTACCTGCGCTGGCTGGGCGCCTCCGTGTTCACTGTCGGCGCCTTCGGCGCGTTGAGGGACCTGCTCGACGCCGCCTATGCCTATCCCGGCGGCGTCCTCTCCGACCGCCTCGGCAGCCGGCGCGCGCTCCTGGCGTTCGGGGCGCTCACCTGCGCCGGCATCGGGGTCTACCTGCTGGCGCCTTCCGTCCCCGCCGTCTTCGCCGGCCTGCTGCTGATCATGGCCTGGCCGTCGCTCGGGCTGCCGGCCACCTTCGCCATCGTCGGCGAGGAGCTGCGCGGCGGCGGGCGCCTGCGCGGCTTCACCGTGCAGGCGGTGCTGAAGCGAGTGCCGATCGTCCTCGCGCCGCCGCTCGGCGGCTGGCTGATCGCGCGCTACGGCATGGCCGCCGGGATGCGCCTCGCCTTCGCCGTGTCGCTCGTCCTCTGTGCTCTGCTGCTGCTCGCCATGGCCAGGGTCTTCAGGAGCCGCCGCCCGCGGGCCTCAGCCCGGCCGGCGACGCGGACCGTCAGGCTGCACCCGGCGCTGCGCCGCCTGCTGGTCGCCGACTGCCTGGTGCGGCTGTGCGAGGGTCTGCCCGACGTCTTCCTGGTCCTCTGGGCGATCGAGATCGTGCACCTCTCGCCGACCCGGTTCGGCCTGCTGACTTCGATCCTGATGGCGACGGCGATGCTGTCGTACGCGCCGGCGGCGCTGCTCGCCGGGAGGATGGAGAAAAAGCCCTTCGTGGTGCTGACCTACGTCTTCTTCACCCTCTTCCCGCTCGCCGTGATGCTGTCGCACTCCTTCGCCGCGCTGGCCGGCGCGTACGTGGTGGGCGGCCTGCGCGAGATCGGCGAACCGGCCCGCAAGGCGCTGATCGTCGATCTCGCCGCGCCCGAGACCGGCCGCGCGACCGGCCTCTACTACGCCTGGCGCGGTTTCGCCGTGGCGGGAGCGGCGGCCGTGGGCGGCGCGCTCTGGCGGGTCCGCCCCGAGCTCACCTTCATCGTGGCCGTCGCCTTCGGCGCGGCCGGCACGCTGTGGGCGGCGCTCCTGCTGCCGCGGCAGTCGCAGCTTCCGGAGGTCACCTCATGAAGTGGGTCACCCGCAAGCACATCCACGTCAACCGCACCGCCACGGCGTGGCTGGTCCGCCGCTTTCTCGATCCTGAAGCAGAGATTCTGTTCGTCGAGCCGGCGGAGGTGGCCGGCGTCCAGGAGCGGCTGCCGGCGATCGGCTTCGACGCCCCCGGTGCCACCTATCCGCATCGTGACGAGCAGGGGCGGTGCTCCTTCGAGCGGCTGGTGGACGAGCGGCTCGCCGGCGACGCCGCCCTCGAGCGCCTGGCGACGATCGTCCACGGCGCGGACTTCCCGGCCGAGCTCGCCGTCACCCCCGAATCGGCCGGGCTGTGGGCGATCAGCCAGGGCTTCACCGAGGTGGGCCGCGATGACGACGACATCGCCGCGCGCGCCGCCTTCCTCTACGACTCGCTCTACGCTCACCTGCGCCAGAGCGTGCGCCGCGAGGCGGAGGGCCGGTGACGGAGCGGTCAGCCCGGCGCGAGATTTGCTTGCACTTTTCGGCCAGGAGGATGGTGCGCCCGTGGATGCTTTGCTACCCTGCCGAGCGTGCGGCAACGAGGCAGTGATCGCTTTTGCAGAGCTCGGCGGCACCGCCGAGAACCGGAACCTGCAGCGCGCGTGGGCGGGCTGCTCCAGCTGCATGCGAAAGACCCAGGACTTCGACACCGTGGAGGCCGCCGTCGCGGCTTGGAACCGATACCAAGGCGCCTCCCAGTTGGATCCTGGTGCCTCTGAAAAGCCTGCGCAAATGCTACCTGAGCCGGACCACGCCGAAGCCGGCCAAAGTCACAGCTGACTTTGCGATCCGCGCGGCTGCTCAGCGCAGCGCCGCGTCACCGGGATCGCTCGGCGGCGCGCTGCCGAGCAGCGACAGGGCGTAGAAGATCGACGCCTCGTGATCCTCGGGGAAGCGCTTGGCGACGTCAGCCATGGCGTCGCGATACGCGGCGGCCCGCGCGCGATGGTCGAGCTTGCCCGCGTCGCGATAGAACGTGGCGATCGCTCCGATGTAAGCGCGCTCGCGCTCGCTGGCGCCGCCCATCGCCACGGCCTTGTCGGCTGCCGCGCGGCCCTGGTCGAGCTCGGCCGCGGTCGGCGGCGCCCAGACCGGATGTAAGAACGACATCGCGACGCCCCAATTTGCCATCGCGCACCCCGGGTCCCGGGCCGCACAGCTCACTCCTTGACTCATCAATAATTCTTGATGTATGGTCCGACCATGGCCACCAGTCCAGACTGCTGCGACAGGCCGCCTGCGGAGCAGGCGTGCCCCACCGATGGCGAGCCCTGCGACGGGCGCCAGGCGGCGCCGCGGCCGGCCCGGTTCCCTGACTCGCAGCTCTTCGCCCGGCGCTTCTACGCGCTCGGCGACGAGATCCGGCTCGACGTCTTGGCCTTGTTGCGCGGCGGCGAGCGCTGCGTCTGCGAGCTGACAGCGCACCTCGCGCTAGCCCAATCCCGGCTGTCGTTTCACCTGAAGGTGCTCAAGGATGCCGGCCTGATCTCCCATCGGCGGCAGGGCCGCTGGTCGTATTACGCGCTCGACGCCGAGGCCGTGGGCGAGATCGAGGCCTTTCTGCGTCGCGTCCCTCCCGCGGCGGGTCCATGGTGCCAGGCACTCGAATCCACACCGGGATCGTTTCCCGAGCTCGCAAAGGAGCAGCGATGAACGTTGAAGATAGCCTCGATGGCCTCAAGAGTCTGGTCCAGGAGAAGTATGGACGCGCCGCGGCGGAGGTGCGCGACGGCGCGGCGGCGGCGGCCTGCTGCGGGCCGTCCGCGGCGGGCTGTGGCTGCGGCTGCGGCAGCGACCCCATCACCTCGAACCTCTACGACTCCGAGGAGACCGCGGCGCTCCCGCCGGAAGCGCTGCGTGCCTCGCTGGGGTGCGGCAACCCTACCGCCCTGGCCGAGCTCAGGCCTGGCGAGGTGGTCCTCGACCTGGGCTCCGGCGGCGGCATCGACGTCTTGCTGTCGGCGCGCCGGGTCGGTCCGAGCGGGAAGGCCTACGGGCTCGACATGACCGACGAGATGCTGGCGCTGGCTCGCGACAACCAGCGCCGGGCCGGGGTCGAGAACGTCGAGTTCCTGCGCGGCGAGATCGAGGCGATCCCGCTGCCCGACGCCTCGGTCGACGTCATCATCTCCAACTGCGTGATCAACCTCTCGGGCGACAAGCGGCGGGTGCTGTCCGAGGCGTTCCGGGTGCTGCGGCCGGGTGGCCGGTTCGCGGTGTCGGACGTGGTGGTGCGGGGTTCCCTGCCCGCGGCGTTGCGCCGCAGCATGGAGCTGTGGGTCGGATGCGTCGCCGGCGCGCTCGAGGAAGCCGAGTTCAAGGGCCTGCTGGCCGAGATCGGCTTCGAGAACCCCGAGATCCAGCCGACCCGCATCTATCAGCTCGAGGACGCCCGCGAGTTCCTTGCCAGCGCGGGCCTCGACGTGGACGAGCTGGCGGCCCAGGTCGACGGCCGCATCATGGGAGCCTTCGTGCGAGCGAGCAAGCCGGCGACGTCACCCGCGCCCTGACCCTGATCGTGGAGAAGGCGAGGGCGATGAACCCGAACGGCAAGTTCAAGGTGCTGTTCCTCTGCACCGGCAACTCGGCCCGTAGCATAATGGCCGAATACCTGATGCGCCAGCTCGACGGCCAGCGTTTCGAGACCTTCAGCGCGGGCTCGCACCCGGCCGGCCGGGTCCATCCCCGGGCGATCGAGGTCCTCCGCGACTACTTCGGCGTCGACGCCTCCGGGGCCCGCAGCAAGTCCTGGGATGAGTACGCCGGCCAGCGGTTCGACTTCGTCATCACCGTCTGCGACAGCGCCCGCGAGGCCTGTCCCTTCTGGCCCGGCCAGCCGGTCCTCGCGCACTGGGGGACGGACGACCCCGTGGCCTATGCCGGCCCGCCGAAGGGCGAGCTGGCGGCCTTCCGCAGGGCCGCGACCGAGCTCCATCGCCGCATCGACCTGTTCCGCAACCTTCCCTTCAGCACCCTGAGCCGCATGCAGATCGAGCAGCAGACCGCCCAGATCGGCCAGCGGTGAGGCAGCGTGGCCGGGACAGCGCCGCACGAGTCAACGCAGGGCGCCGAGCGCCGGCGGCAGCGGGACGTCCTCCGATCGTCGTCACGTCGCCGCGCCGAGTCGCGCCGCGCGCATCTCCAGGTAGTTCCTCTCCGGGATGCTGGTCGTCTTCTCGGCGGCCGCGCGGTAGAGCGCTACCGCGGCCTGCCGGTTGCCGGCTCGCTCGAGCAGGTGGGCGCGCACCGCATCCAGGCGATGGTGGCCGCGCAGCCGCTCGTCGTCGTCGAGGGGCGTCAGCAGCTCGAGACCGGCCTGCGGACCGTGCACCATGGCGGTGGCGATCGCGTGATTGAGCGCCACCATCGGGTTGTCGGACAGGCGGAGCAGCATGCCGTACAGGGCGAGGATCTGCGGCCAATCGGTGTCCTCGGCGCGCGGCGCCTCGTCGTGCACGGCCGCGATCGCCGCCTGCAACTGGTACTCGCCCGGCCCCCTCTGCGGCCGGCGGAGCGCCGCGCTGAGCAGGCCGACGCCCTCGGTGATCGCCTGAGCGTCCCAGCGCGTGCGGTCCTGCTCGTCGAGCGGGATCAGCTCGCCGCCGGGACCCGTCCGCGCGGCGCGGCGCGCGTCGGTCAGCAGCATCAGCGCCAGCAGGCCCGCGACCTCGCCATCGCCGGGCAGCAGCCGGTGGACGGCGCGCGTCAGGCGGATCGCTTCGTTCGACAGATCGGTGCGATGCAGGTCGGGTCCGGCGCTCGTCGTGTAGCCTTCGTTGAACACCAGGTAGAGCACGTGCAGCACCGAGCTCAACCGCTGCGCGCGCTCTCTGGCGTCCGGCATTTGAAACCGCACGCCCGATGCCTTGATGCCCTGCTTCGCGCGGCTGATGCGCTGCGCCATCGTCGAGGGAGGCACCAGGAAGGCCTTCGCGATCTCGGCCGTCGTCAGGCCGCCGACCGCGCGCAAGGTCAGCGCGATCGCCGAGGCCGGCGAGAGCGCCGGGTGGCAGCACATGAACAGCAGGAGGAGGGTGTCGTCGGGATCGATCTCCGACTCGCCGGCGAGCGCGGCGGCGACGGCGAGAGGCGTCTCTTCGGCAAAGGCGGCCTCGCGGCCGCGGCGCGCGACCTCGCTGCGGACGTGATCGATCATCCGCCTCTGCGCCACCTGCACCAGCCAGCCGCGCGGCTGGTCCGGGATGCCATCGCGCGGCCATTGCGCGGCCGCGGCGGCCAGCGCTTCCTGCACGGCGTCCTCGCTCGCGGCGAAATCGCGGAACCGCCGGACCAGCGCGCCGAGCACTTGCGGTGCGAAGTCGCGCAGCAGGAGCTCGACACGAAGGTCCGGCGGGGTGGAGGTCACTCGAGGTCCTGGCGCCCGCTCATGATCCCCCGCACCTCGACCCAGAGCGGCTCATCGCCGATGCCTGGCGCGGTCGACGCCTCCGCGGCGAGTTGGTAGGCGCGCTCGGGACCGTCGACGTCCACGATCCAGTAGCCGGCGAGGAATTCCTTCGCCTCGGGAAAGACGCCGTCGGTGATCGGCCGGCCGTCCTTGCCCGCACGGACGAGCTTCGCCTGGACCGGCGATGCCAGGCCCTCGGCGCCCACCAGCTCGCCCGCGGCGCTCAGCTTCCGGTTGAACTCGATCATGAAGGCGGCGTTCGCCTCGAGGATCTCTTTCGGCCAGCTCATGTACTTGGCGTAGCCGTCGCGCGGGGTGTTCAACATCAGCATGAATTTCATGGCGTTCTCTCCTTGTCCAGGTCAGCGCCCCGGTATCGGTGCGCTGTCATGGATAGGTCGGAGGCGGGAGCGTGATTTCGACATCGGCGAGCGATGGGCGGGCGAACTCCCTCGCGACGGCTGTCTGCTCTTGCGAAGCGGCTCACCAAGGGCGCATGGCCCTTCGCGCGGGGCTCACTCGCCGGCCTCGAGATCCTCGAGCTCTTTCGGCAGCGGCTTCACCGCCGGCAGCTTGAGCAGACAGGCGTTGTCGTCGGGTGGAACGGTATCGCAGCAGTCGTCGGCTGCAACGAAATACGCCTTGCCGCGAGGCACCGCGTCGCAGTCCGGGTTGTCGAGGCGGAGAAAATAGTCGCGAAGCTTGACCTCGTCGAACTTCGTCCAGGGAGAGGCCGTTGGCTTACGGCTGGAGGCCGGAGGCTGCGACAGCTCTCGATAGCGGTGTGGCTCGAGGCGGACGATGACGCCGCCGATATGGCGGACGCGTTGCCCGACCAGCTCGTCGTAGGGCCGAGCCCGGAAGCGCTGGCCGCCTTCCAATCGCTGCGGTATCTGGACCCAGGTGTCGTGATCACCGCGGAAGGACTCCAGTGCCCGCCGCAAGTCCTCGTCCCCCTTCCGGCAACCGGTGACCTCGGCCTCCAGAAGCCGAGTCGCATGGGTGCTCAGGCAGGCGCTGAGCGCCGGTCGTGGCAGGAGGAGCAGCGCCGCGAGCAGGGTGAGCTTCATCTCGAGCAAGAGCTTAGCAGCGAGGGGCGCCCGGCGCGACGGCATGGTCTTGATCGGTCTATCCTCACCTGCTAAACTTTAGAGAGTTCAGGATAATATGCCGTCTGCGCACAGGATGGCCCACTCCATCCCCGGCGTGAGGGCAGCGGGACCGACCTGGTCGAGAGGGGGGACAGCCAGCATGGTCAATGCTTGCCGTCATGATCAGGACGGAGCCTCGAGCAGAGGCGTCTACCAGGACCAACGTCTCGGCGCCGAAGCGAGTGATGCCGGCTGCGCCGGCGATGCGCCTGTTCCGTCACGCGCGGGGCGCGAGCTCAATGTGGCGGCTGCAGCTCTGTATGGCCGTCCCGCTAGTCCTGGCGGGCTGCGCCTTCCAATACCGATTCGATCCCCACGCCAAGGCCGGCGCTCCCCTGGACCCGTCGTTCCAGTCCAGCGCGGATCTCATCGAGGTCGTCGGCACCGAGCACGCGAACCGGCCGTACCGGCAGGTAGGCATCGTCCATGCTCCCGGATCGATGGAGGAGCGGGATGCCATCGCTGAGCTCAAGCGAAGGGCGCGCGCGCTGGGCGGCGACGCCCTGCTCAACGTCCGCAAGAGGAGCGCAGGCTCGACAGCCAACCGTACCGCCTCGAGCCCGGGGGATGCACCATGGCAAGCCGCGGTGATCGTCTGGACGGACAAGCAAGGGAGTGGCCAAGCCGGCGGGCGCCTCCTACCGACCCAGACCGCACCCCCACCGCCGCGCCGCCGCTGGAGCTGAGCCCCACCACCTTTCCTGTTCACCTGGCCGCCAGATCGCAAGTTTAGTGGGATGTCTACTTCGTCGAACATCCCGGCTTTCGGCTGCTTAGACGCTGTGGAGGCGGATGCGCTTGTCTCCAAAGTTGGCGACGGCTTCGATCTCGCCGCCGAGGGCCTCGACGTACTTCCGCAGCGTGGATAACCGGTGGTCGCCTCGGCGTTCAGTCTCTGAAACCTGGCCCTGCGTCTGCTCGACCAGGATGGCCATATCTTGCTGAGTCTTACCCACCAGTTCCCGCAGGCCACGAAGATCCATGTCGAGGATCTCTTGTTCGACCTCTCGACGAAGCTGCTTGCGGCGCGTCGCCCCCATCTTGTGCTGCAGATTCTTCCAGTGATGGACGCTCACGTTCCCTCCTTGGATACGACCTCGACCACCGCTTCAGTATCGCCTAAGAACGATATCGTGTCGACACAATTAGCCCCCTCGTTTCGGAGGCGCAGTTGCGCGCGCTGCGCATCCTCGTCTAAATTAGCGGTTCCATGCCATCCTGACAGTACCGGAGCTCGGGGAGACCTTGGGACGCTGGCTCGAGCCTCCGACTCGGGTCCGGGAGACGAGCTGAAGAACGGCGCCGCGCTCCGCCTGTTGCCGGTTCTCCCTGCCGCCGTGCTGGCGGCGGTGGTGCTGGCCGCCTTTCTGCCCACGCTCGCAGGCGGCTTCGTGCCGCTCGACGATGATGTGAACTTCGTCCACAACCTCGCCTACCGCGGGCTTGGCCAGCAGCAGCTCGCCTGGATGTTCACCACCCGCAGCCTCGGACACTACATCCCTCTGAGCTGGATGAGCCTCGGCCTCGACTACCTGGTCTGGGGCATGAATCCGTTCGGATATCACCTGACGAACGTGCTGCTCCACCTGGCCAATGCCTTGCTGCTCCTCTACCTGGCGCGTGCGCTGCTGCAAAAGGCCTGGCCGCGGCCGGAGGACGGTGGGGCAGTGACCGCCGGAGCGCTCACGGCGGCGCTGGCGTTCGCCGTCCACCCATTGCGCGTCGAATCGGTGGCGTGGATCACCGAGCGCCGGGACGTGCTCTGTGGCTTCTTCGTCCTCTGGGTCCTCATCCTCTACGTCGCCATGGCGGAGGCGAGCGGCCGCCGGCGGTGGCGGCTGCTTGCCGGCTCGTGTTTGCTGTATGCGGCGGCCTTGCTCGCCAAGGGGATCGCCGTCGCCCTGCCGGTCTCGCTGTTCGCGCTCGATTTCAGCGTCTTGCGACGGTGCCGCCGGGAGCGGTCCGCGGCGGCCGGCCCAACACAAGAGGATGGCCGCTGGGCGCTCGTCCTCGAGAAGATTCCCTACCTGCTGTTGGCGGCGGGTGGCATGGCGGCGGCGCTCTGGTCCAGCCAGCCGGTGCGGGAGCTGAACGCCGAGCTCGGGCTCGGCCCCCGCCTCGCCGCGACAGCGTATGGCTTGACCTTCTACCTGCGCGCCACGCTGGTGCCGGTCAACCTGCCGTTCTTCATCGCCTGGCCCCGGAGTATCGCGCTCGCTCAGCCGCAGTTCGGGCTGCTGGCAGTCCTCGTCATCGCGCTGGCGGCCCTCTGCTGGGCGCTGCGGCGCCGTTTCCCGGCCGTTGTTGCCGCCGCCGTGTCGTACGCCGCGTGGGTCTTGCCGGTCAGCGGCCTGTTTCAGGCCGGGCCGCAGCTCGCGGCTCACCGCTACACCTATCTCGCCTGCCTCCCGTGGGCGCTGCTCGCCGGCGCCGGTGTGACCCGGCTGACCGCGGCGGGCGCCGC
>Ga0209118_1000234_pt1 | contig 34785 bp, 21 predicted proteins | sample BlaSpr_A8_Ref_M1_FD_187988 | JGI IMG/M metagenome (GOLD analysis project Ga0209118, IMG submission 187988) | Forest soil microbial communities from Thunder Bay, Ontario, Canada - Black Spruce, Ontario site 2_A8_Ref_M1 (SPAdes) (version 2) | ecosystem: Environmental > Terrestrial > Soil > Boreal... | reverse complement strand
GAGGGAAAAGTGATTGACGACGGGACGATCACGCGGCTGGGCGAGAATGAATATCGCTGGACGGCGGCGGATCCGAGCTTGCGATGGTTTCAGCAGAACGCGCTGGGGCTGGACGTGAAGATCGAGGATATTTCCGAGCAGGTGGCGGCGCTGGCGCTGCAAGGACCGACATCGGGGAAACTGCTGCATACGGTGGCGGAAGCGAATGTCGCCAACCTGAAATATTTTCGCGTGACGCACGGAAAGATCGCAGGCGTGCAGGTGGATATTTCGCGGACGGGATATACGGGCGACCTGGGATTTGAGATTTGGATGCCGTGGAAGGACGCGGTGAAGGTCTGGGACGAGCTGGCGAAAAAAGGCAAAGCGTTTGATATTCACCCGGCTGGAATGATCGCGCTAGACATCGCGCGGATTGAGGCCGGGTTGATTTTGATCGAGGTGGATTACATTTCGAGCAAGAAGGCGCTGATCGATTCGCAGAAATATTCTCCAGCGGAGATTGGACTCGGGAAACTGGTGGATCTGAAAAAAGAGAGTTTTGTGGGGCGCGAGGCGCTGGCAGCGGAAGCGAAGAAAGGCGCGGAACGGGCGCTGGTGGGGCTGGAGATAAATTGGAACGAGGTCGAGGCGCTGTACGAAAAGATCGGGATGGCGCCACAGGTGCCGGGGATGGCGTCACGGACGGCCGTGCCGGTGTACCGCGGGGGGAAGCACTTGGGGAAAGCGACGTCGACAACGTGGTCGCCGACGTTGAAGAAGATGATCGCGCTGGCGTGCGTGAACCGCGAGCACTCCGCGATCGGAACAACGCTGCACATGGAATTGACGGTGGAAGCGGTGCGGCACAAAGTTTCGGCGAAAGTGGCGGCGATGCCGTTCTTCAATCCGGCGAGGAAGACCGCTGTGCCGGTCATCTAGTGACTCGTGACTGGTGATTGGTGAAAACCCGCCTAAGCACGAATCTTTCCCTGCGTGAAAATCTCAATGGCTAGTTCATAGCTGCAAATTTCTCTCCTGTAGCCAGCCATCCATCAAGGTCATTTCGATCGAGGAGCTTGCCGCGGAGGATGACGGCGCGGATTTTTTGGGTGTTGTGGATGTTGTCGAGCGGATTGGCGTCGAGGAGGAGGAGATCGGCGAACTTGCCTTGCTCGATGGTGCCCTGGGTTTGGAGTTTACCGAGAAATTCGGCGGGATTTTTTGTGGCGGCCTGGAGAGCTTGCATGGGAGTGAGGCCGGATTGGACGAGGAGGGCGAGCTCTTCGTGGAGGCCGGAGCCGGGAAAGACAAACGGCGCGGTCGTGTCGGTCCCCGCCAGGAGGTGCACTCCTGCGAGCTGCATCTTGCCTACGACGTGCATGGATTTTTCCAAGAGGGCCGCGCGTAGCGCAAACTCCCCCGGAGTTGCCGACTTCATCTGGGCCTGATGGGTTTTTTGCCAGGTTTCGAGGAGTTGGTGCGGGACATACTTGCGGCGAGGGTCGTTTGCCGGATCGTTTTCCGGAGTGGGGAACGCGTTGTTGCGCAAGAGAATGAGCGTGGGCACTTGCCAGGTCTGATTTCGAACGAATTTGGCGATGAGTTCGTCGGCGGACTTTTCTGAAAAGTGGGTAAGCAGTTCGCGCTGCCAAGCGAGCTGGCGTGCGTGGGATTGCGCACGCGATTCTTTTTTGGGCGTGATGAGAAATTGTTCGCGCATGAGGCGGGGTTCGTCTTTGGAGCAGGCGCGGAGGACGCCCGTCAAGTGCTCGATGCTTTTCTGGCCGGTGTCGGAGGCTTCGGCGGCGGTGACGCGGTCGGGAACGTGGCCGACGAAGGTGATGTGCTCGCGGCGGCAGGTGGTAGCGATGGCGAAGTAGGCGTCGCGGCTGAGTATGGATTGCACTTTGATGAAATCGACGCCGCGCTGGATCAGCGTGTGAACATCTTCGGATGCTTCGACCGCATTGGTAACGACGAAAGATGGCTGGAAGGATGGCGGGCTGCCGTCGAGATAGGGTCCGGCGAACGTAAGTTGAGGGCCGAGGCGCTTGCCCCGCTCGATTTCTTTTCGGAGGGGGAAGAGAGATTCGAGGTAGCCGCCCATATCGCGAACGGTAATGATTCCGTTGGCGAGGAGTAGCGGAATGATGAATTCGCGGCTGCCGGCGGGCTCGCCTGCGCCGGTGAGGTGAACGTGCATGTCGGCAAGACCGGGAATGAGGAATTTTCCGGAGGCGTCGAGGATTTGCGCGTTCGGCGGGATGCCGATGGTTTTCGACGGAGCAATCGCCGCGATGCGCTGATCGGCGATCAGCAACGTCATATCGGGTCGCGGTGGGGCGCCCGTGGCGTCGATGACGGTGACGTGCGTGATCGCGAGGACAGGGTTGGGAGGTTTCGAACACGAGGAGAGCAGAATGATTGCGCTGAGAAGAAAAAGCGCCCCCGAAAGTCCGGGGCCGCTACAAGTGCGTGACAATGACCGCGTCATTGGGTGAGGCGGTTGTATTTTTTGAGGACGGCGCGGAGCTGGTCGTGGGGGATGGCGCGGACGTGGTGATTGTCGGCGCCGGTCATGGATTCGGCGGCGATCATGGCGTTGATGACAGCTTCTTCGGTGGCTTGCACGGTGGCGGCGAAGACGGGTTCGATCCTTTCATTGGGCAACATTTTCAGATCCACCACGCGGTCCTGCAGGTAACCGCCGGGATTGGCGGTCGAGAAGGCGATGAAGATATCGCCGGAGCCGTTGCCGGAAATGCTGCCGTTGCGGCCGAGACCGAGAGTGACGCGGCGAGCAATACGCTTCAACTGGTGGGAGAGAAGCGGAGCGTTGGTGGCGACCACGACGATGATGGAGCCGCGCTCGGCAACGTCTGACGGCACGAACGCGTAGGGATCTTCCGAAGGAATTTCGCGGCCAACGGGAATTCCGGCAATGCGGAGATTTTCGCGTGTGCCGTAATTGCACTGGACGAGAACGCCGACAACGTAGCCGCCGTCTTTCGCAGAAAGCACGCGAGAGGCGGTGCCGATGCCTCCTTTATAGCCATTACAGATCATGCCGGTGCCGCCGCCGACGCTGCCCTCCTGGACGGGGCCGGACTTGGCGGAATCGATGGCCTGGAAAGCGTGCTCGGGCTTGACGTGGAAGCCATTGACGTCGTTGAGCCAGCCATCCCAGGTTTCGGCAACAACGGGGAGCGACCACCAGTAGCCGGTGGAATCGGCCGCGCCGTGCGTCACGCGCCACTGAATGACGGCGTCGCGAACGACGCCGACACTGTGCGTGTTGGTGATCATCACGGGACCTTCGAGGAAGCCGGACTCCTCGACCCAGGTTGTGCCGGTCATTTCGCCGTTGCCGTTCTCCGAGAACCAGCCGGCGAAAACGCCGCTGTTCCCGGAGTCCTTGCCGCGGGGAAGAATTGCGGTGACGCCGGTGCGGACAGGACCTTTGCCGACTTGAAGTTTTCCATCGCCGGAGATCAACGTGGTGTGGCCAACGGCGACTCCCGAAACGTCGGTAATGGCGTTGAGCGGACCGGGCGTGCCATCAAAAGGGATTCCGAGATCGCGCGCGCGGGGTTTGGCGGCAGGTTTTTCCTGAGCGCTGACAGCGAAGACGAAAAAAGAAAAGGAACAGGTAAGGATCATGATCCTGCATGACAGATAGCGCATTAACAATATTCTCCTGAAGAACAAGACCGCGACAGAACGCCCAACGCTGCTCCAATTGGCACGACCCTCACACGACCCACATAAGATACAGAGAATTCCCAGGAGCTCAAGCGGGAAAAACCTTGTTTAGCGCCGAGTGAAGTGCACTGGCGATCAGAGCGCTCTCCTGCTGAGAAACGATGAACGGAGGCGCGAGAAGGATATGATCGCCGCGCGAGCCATCCACACAGCCCTGAGTGGGATAGGTGAGGACTTTTTCCGCGAGAGCGGCCTGGCGGATGCGTTCGGCAATGTTGTCTTCTCTGGGGAATGGCTCGCGAGTCGCTTTGTCCTTGACGAACTCGACGCCGAGGAGGAGGCCGAGGCCGCGAATGTCGCCGACATTGCGGTGGGAAGCGAGTGGAGCGAGTGCGGCGCGCAAGGTTTCGCCGGCGGGTGCGACGCGGGCAAATAAATTGTGCTGCTCGATGTAGTCGAGGACAGCGTTGCCGGCAGCGGTCGCAACCGGGTGCGCTTGATAGGTGAAGCCGTGCTGAAATACGCCGGAGCCGCGATCGATAGCTGAGACGATGCGACTCGAAACGAGGACGGCGCCGAGAGGAGCATAGCCGCTGGCAATTCCCTTCCCCGTGAGGATGATGTCGGGCTCGATACCCCAGTGCTCGACGGCGAAAGGCTTTCCGGTGCGGCCCATGCCGGTCATGACTTCGTCGGCGATGAGGAGAATTCCGCGGTTGCGGCAGATTTCGGCGATGCGCGCGGCATAGCCTTCGGGGGGCGGCGCGGCGCCGAGCGTGGCGCCGACCACAGGTTCAAAAATAAAGGCGGCGGCAGTGCCGGAATCTTTGCCGCTGAGATGCAGATCCAAATCGTCGGCGCAGGCGAGATGGCATTGCGGAAAAGTTTTGTCGAACGGGCAGTGATAGCAAAAACAAGGCGCGATGTGGCCCCACTCCGGGAGCAGCGGCTGATAGGGGGCGCGGCGCGCGACATTTCCGCTGATGGACATTGCGCCGAGAGTGCTGCCGTGATAGCTCTGGCGGCGGGAGATGACGCGAAAGCGCGAGGGCTGGCCCGATTCGAGATAAAACTGGCGAACAAGCTTGATGGCCGTTTCCGAGGCTTCCGAGCCGCCAGAGGTGAAGTAGACGCGGCCGCCATTGCGAAAATTTGGCGGGGCTAACTGGAGAAGGCGCGCGGCGAGTTTTTCCGCGGGGACGGAATGAAACTGCGTGGTGTGCGCGAAAGCAACCTGGGAGGATTGCGCCGCCATGGCGCGGCCGATCTCGGCGACGCCGTGGCCGATGCTAACGACGGCGGCCTGGCCCGCGGCATCGAGGAAGCGGGTTCCGTCAGAGGAAATGAGCCAGGAGCCTTCGCCGCGAACGACGATGGGAAAGGTCTTGCGGAAATTTCGCGGAAATAAGGCGGCGTTGTTGGTCATGCGGTCACGGAAAATAATTGTATCAGAGTCGCGAGCGATGGCAGGGGAGCTAGGGGGCTGTGTGCGTCGGCGTTGACTGTGGACGGGTTATGCCGGTGCGAGGAACCTATGCTACGCTGGCGCGGATTCTTCGGGGGAAATTCTGATGAAAAGTAGGGGTTTTCGTGCAATTTTTGCTGGGCTATGTCTGCTGGTCTCTTGCGCGGCTACTGTGCGGGCGCAGACGGCGAACAAACCGATTCGAATCGCCGCGGACCTGCGGGACGCGACGAAATACATTTTCCACGCGACGCTGGAGATTCCTGTAAAGGAAGGGGCGCTGACACTCGTTTATCCAAAATGGATTCCGGGCGACCACGCGCCGACAGGGCCAATCACGGATTTGACGGGATTGAAATTCCGCGCGGGCGGAAGAGAGATTCCCTGGATGCGGGACGATGTGGACATGTACGCGTTTCATTGCAACGTGCCGGCGGGAGCGGAGACGCTGGAAGTGAACCTTGATTATCTGTCACCGAACACGGCGCAGTCGGCGTGGGAGAATTCCGCAGCGACTTCACAGCTTGCGGTGTTGAATTGGTTTTTGGTGATGCTCTATCCGCAAGGAGCGAAGAGCGATGACCTGAAGTACGAAGCGCGTTTGCGGCTGCCGGCAGGTTGGAAATACGGGACGGCTCTGCCGGTGGCGAAGGATTCCGGCGGCGAGATCGAATTTCGGGCGGTTTCACTGACGACATTGATGGATTCGCCGGTGATTGCGGGCGCTTATCTGCGCACGATTGAACTTTCGAAAGGCGAGCAGCCGGAACATCGCATTCACATCGCGGCGGACAGCGCGGCAGCAAACGAGGCGACGCCGGAGCAAGTGCAGCATTTGCGGCAACTGGTTGCGGAGACGGGCGCACTTTTCGGGGCGCGGCACTACCGGCGCTATGATTTCCTGCTTTCCTTGACGGACAACATGCACACCGACGGCGTGGAACACCATGAATCGAGCGACAACCGCGTGGGGGAACGCATGCTGCTCGATCCGATGGTACTCGAGACAGAGATGGATTTGCTGCCGCACGAGTTTTTTCATTCGTGGAACGGGAAATACCGGCGGCCCGAGGGACTGGCGACGCCGGACTACCAGGCGCCGATGAAGGGCGATCTGCTGTGGGTCTACGAAGGGCTGACGGAGTATTACGGAACGATGCTGGCGGCACGGAGCGGATTCTGGACGACGGATGGTTTGCGGGAAACGCTGGCATCGCAAGCGGCTTTCTTGAACGAGCGGCCCGGACGCAGCTGGCGGGATTTGCAGGATACGGCAATCGCGGCGCAGCTTTTGTACCCCGCGCGGCAAGGAGGCTCTTCATGGCGGCGGGGCGTGGATTACTACGAGGAGAGCACGCTGATTTGGCTGGAGGCAGATACGATTATTCGGGGAAAAACGCAGGGGAAGAAGTCACTGGACGATTTTTGCAGAAAATTTCATGGAGGACAGAATACGCCGCCGAAAATTGTGCCGTATACGTTTGAAGACGTGCTGGCGGCGATGCAGGAGATTGCGCCGTACGACTGGCGGGCGTTTTTTACGGAACGATTGAACACGCACGGGCCGGGAGCGCCGCTGGGAGGGCTGGAGAATAGCGGGTGGCGCGTGGCTTTCAGCGGCACGATGAACGAACACCAGCGCGCGGAGGAAACGGTGGGACGAGTGACGGACGTGCAGTTTTCGCTGGGGATCATCGTGCACGATCCGGGCGGCGAGAACGGCGACGAGGTGAGCGACGTCATTGCCGGATCGCCTTCGGCACAGTCCGGAATAGCGCCGGGGATGAAGCTTGTCGCCGTGAACGGGCGGCGATGGACGCCTGAGATTGTGCGCGAGGCGATTCGTCGCGCGAAGGGCGGGAAGGAACCGATTGAATTACTCGTCGAGAATGAAGAATATTTTCATAACTATCGCATTGACTACCACGGAGGAGAGCGCTACCCGCACCTGGAGCGGAACGGCAAACCCGATTTGCTGTCGGAGATTGCACGGATGAAAGCGCCTGCCGTACCTCTGGCGAAAGACTAGCCACAGCGGTATCCCGCATGGTGGGATCCACGTTACAAGCAGAAGAAGTGCTGTCCAACGGCGGGCTGGTTCGCACGATCGGGCGCTGGAGTCTTGCCGCGCTGATGGTGAATACGATGATCGGCGGGAGCATCTTCGGTTTGCCGTCGCTGCTCGCCGCGCGTCTCGGAAGTTACAGCCCCGCAGCATATCTAATTGGTGCGGCGGGGATTGGCGTGGTGGCGGCGTGCCTGGCGGAGGTTGCTTCCCAATTTCGAGAGGCCGGCGGGCCGTATCTTTATGCGCGGGTGGCTTTCGGACAATTTGCGGCGATTCAGATCGGGTGGCTCACGTGGCTGACGCGAACCGCCGCCGCCGCCGCGGTGACCAATCTTTTCATCACGTACTTGAGTGAGTTTGTGCCGCAAGTCAGCATTCCCGCTGTGAGGGCGGCGACGATGATAATGCTGATCGGATTCCTTGCAGCGGTGAACTACCGCGGAGTCCGCGGAGGCAATTGGCTCAGCAATTTTTTCACTGTCACCAAACTTGGAGTCATATTATTTTTCGCCCTAGGCGGGTTGACGGCGCTGCTGCTGCATCCGGGCATCCGCGTGAACCCTTCGCCGTTTTCGCCGACGAGGGCGGACTGGGTCGAAGCGATCCTCCTCATGATTTACGCGTACGGTGGATTCGAGGCCGCTTTTTTTGCGGCGGAGGAGGCGAAAGATCCGCGCAGGGATGGACCGATTGCGCTTTGCATCGCCATCGGGACGGCGACGCTGCTCTACATTGCTGTGCAGTACGTGGTCATGCACATTCTTCCGGATGCGGCGTCCTCCACCAGGACGGCGGTGGACACAGCGCAGAGGTTTCTTGGACCCGCATGGGTATCGGTTGTGACGCTCGGCATCCTGGTGTCGATGTATGGCTACCTGAGCGCGAACATGCTGCACACGCCACGGCTGACGTTCGCGATGGGACAGCGCGGAGATTTTCCTTCCTTTTTTGGGGCGATTCATCCGAGGTTCCGGACGCCGCACTTGTCCATCGTAATTTTTGCCGGGCTGGTGATGCTGTTTTCCATCGGAGCGGATTTCCGCTGGAATGCGATTCTGGGGGCGGTCTCGAGGCTGTTTATCTATGGATGCGTGGCGCTGGCTTTGCCGGCGTTACGGAAAAAACAACCGAATGCAGATGCTTTCCGCCTGCCGGGCGGAATGATCTTTACGGTACTGGCGCTTCTCTTCACGGGGATTTTGGTGACGCAGATGCATTTTCGGGAGATTGTCGTCGTGGGGATTACGATGCTGCTTGCTCTGCTGACGTGGATTTGGGCAAGACGAAGGAGGAGGTTAGCATGTTGAAGGACAAGGAAAAATTGGAACAACTAAATCTGTTTAAGCATTCGGTAGTGGGTTAGTTTCCGGTTAGCGTGTTTATCGGGAGTTAGGCGGTACTTCGCGATAGGTTTGGTAGGTCTCATCAAGGTATCTCTTATCGCGAGCGTCGTGCGACTATGGCTGCTCATCCGCTGGCGGTGAAGGGACACGCGGCGGGCGCGATTGCCCGCCGCCGTTTACTGGTATTTCCAGCCGGTCTCGACGATCTTGCGGTTGGCCCTGTAGCGGTCCTTCCACTGCTGCGCGTTCTGCTGCGCCTGGGCGAGAGATTGCGAGACGTTGCAGGAAACGCTACCCGCGGACGTGCGCCCGTACTTATCGTTGAGATATGACTTGAAGGCCGCGGCCCACACCTGGTTGTTGCGCGCGGTGACGGCGAATGGAACGCCGAAGTACGCAGTCAGGTCGTTTATCCCCGCGGTCGCGTCCCAGCACACCGCGTACAGCGTGGCCGGCGCCGCGGGAACAACAGGCGCAGCAGCAGGCGCCGACGACACAGGCGCCGGAACGGGCTCGACCGCCACAGCCGGCACGGAATTGAACGTCCAGCCGGTCTCGACGACGTGCTTCTTATTGGCGCGCAAAGCGGCGATGCGGTTCCTTAGGAACGTTGGGGCCTTGTTCAAGGTCATGTTGTTGCATCCCACGCCGCCGCCTTGGTACGAATATTTCTGCGCCAGGAACTGCGTAAAGCCATTGACCCAAGACAGGTACTCCGCGTCCGTCACCGCGAAGGCGGCGCTGACGTACGCGGTGGATGCGTCGCCTGCAGAACAGACCGTGTAGCTGGTGACAGGAGCAACACATCCGGCAGGCGGCCGGGTAGCCATACCGACCCCCGAGATGACACAGGGATCTACCGGTCTTGACGCAGCAGGGACGGGCGGCGCGGCGTTCGGGTTCGGCGTGTACTTCCAGCCGGTGTCGACCACCGTGTGCTGCTCGACGATGCCCGGCGAGCCCGCGGCCACTCTGTCCTGTAGAATTTTGGTTTCCCGCTCCCAACGCTGTTTTGCATTGGCTTTCCATTCCCGCGTGAGCTGCACCGTGGTTTCGTCGCCACAGCCGCCGTTGATCTGCCTGCCATCATTGGGATTCAGTTGATACGTCGTAGCGAGATAGACGCGCCAAGCACTGGTGAGGTTGGCCTGCTCCGCGTCCGACGCGAACACGTCACTCCAGAACTCCTTATATTTGCGATTTTGCTGATCCAATACCACCCGATTTGTACAAAAATAGATTTTCCCCTGCGTTGCCGCCGTTCCGGAAGCAGCCGTCGGTGCGGAAGCCACAGCCGTGCTGGCTTGTCCCGCTGCGGCGCCAATGGCAGACGGCGCCCCGGCGGCCGGAGCATACTTCCAGCCGGTCTTGTTAACCTTGTACTTGTTGCTCTGCTCGTATTGGATGACCGCATCCAGCCTCTTTTGCGCCTCCGCCAGGGTGCCGAAGCTGCTGCAGGAACCAGCGCCCTTGGCGATACGGGGATACGTTTGGGCTACGACCTGATCGAACTGCTGGACCCTAGGAGCCGGTCCTGGGACAGGCGCATGACCCATGCTGCGCCGATCCCTCTCTCCTGCAGCGAGCCACGCGCGGGCGTCACCATCAATGGAGTAATCGCCGACAAAGACGCCGCTGAAATACGCTGTGTCCGGGGTGGGATGCGAAAGGCAGAAATAGTAGGTGGGGGCTGCTTGCGGTTGCGCGGATGCGGAATCAACGAGGCAAGCGCAAAGCATGCAAGCAATGGATATCGCGAGAATCCGAATATGTCCGGTTGTCATGAGATTTCCCTCCTGCGCGACGGAGAAATCCAGGCCGTGCTGCTGGCATAGCGATCTTGTGAACCGTGTTCATTCCTTAACACACCCATTGGCCGGGCAATCCTCAATTGTGTGTACCGCAATTCGCTCCGCTGCACCCCGCTTTGCACGCGCAGTTGTCCGGCGGTGTTCACCGTCCCGTTGCCGCTGAAGCCGAAAGGAATGCGCAGAAAAATGCAACCGCGCGGTCTCTCAGGCAGGCGATTCGACGCATGGTTCTCTCCTCCGTCGGGATGGCAGGATTGCTGAAGATTCCGATAACGGCCAAAGCATACGCGTCGCTTCAGGCAGATGTCCAGCAATGAGTCCGCTTTGAACCGCCCCACTCCGCCTGAGGAATGCGCGCAATCAACTCCGCTTGAGAGTGTCAAGTTCTGCCAAGTCCCAATGAGTCGGATAATCGGAAACTGACCCACTACTAAGCGTTCCGACAACTTGGAATCGGCTTGGAAACGTGGCATCATCCACGGTTCCATAACATAAAGTCATAAGAAAAAGATTCGTTGCGAGAAGGAGAAGAATCCATGAGGCGAGTGAGGCTGAGAAGCGGTTTTGTGTGCGCGATGCTGCTGTGCTGGTGTCTGGGCGGGCGAGCGCAAGAGGCGGCGAAGCATGCGATCACGTTTGACGACTTGATTCGAATGCACCGGATTTCGGAGGCCCAAGTGTCGCCGGACGGCAAATGGGTGGCGTATACGGTGGCGACGCCGGACATGGAAGCGAATCGCAACGCGAGCAATCTGTGGCTCGTGGCGACTTCCGGCGGAGAGGCGCTGCAGCTCACGCAGAGTGGCCACGATACGTCGCCGGTTTGGTCGCCGGACGGGAAGACGATTGCGTTTCTTTCGTCGAGAGGCGGAACTTCGCAGGTGTATCTGCTGTCGATGGAAGGAGGCGAGGCGAAGGAATTTACGCATCTTTCGACCGGCGCGGATTTTGTGAAATGGTCGCCGGACGGGAAGACGATTGCGTTTACTTCTTCGGTCTATCCGGACTGCAAGGACGACGCCTGCAACAGCGCGCGGGATGCGGAAAAGGAGAAGAACAAGGTCAAGGCGCACGTCTACGAGCAGCTATTGTTCCGGCACTGGACGCACTGGTTTGAAGGCAAGCGCGGTCATTTGTTCGTTGTGCCGGCGGATGAAAGCGCCGCACCGCGGGATTTGACGGCAGGCGCGAATTATGACGTGCCACCCGATGAGCGGAGCGGGCCGGGCGACATCAATTTTTCGCCGGACGGGAAAGAACTCTGCTTCACGGCGGTAATTGATAAGGTCGAGGCGATCAGCACAAATGGAGACTTGTTTATCGTGTCGGTTGCTGGAGGAGAGGCGAAGCGGATCACGACGAATCCCGGATTCGACGGGAATCCGGTTTATTCGCCGGATGGCAAATACATCGCTTACCATGCGCAACTGACGGCGGAATATGAATCGGACCGCTGGCGCATGATGCTGTACGACCGGCAAACCGGGAAAAACGAAAATATTTCGGAGGGATTTGACCGCAGCGCGAATGAGCTGGCGTGGTTAGCGGACAGCAAGACGATTTACTTCACCGCGGAAAACGAAACGCTGCAGCCGGTTTATGCGATGGCGGCGCGGGCGGGCGCGGACCCGAAGAAAGTGATCGCGGAGGGATTCAATACCGGCATTTCGTTGAGCAGCGACGGGAAAACGCTGGTGTTCGAACGCACGAGCCTGACGATGCCGTTCGAAGTTTTTGCGGCGGCGAGCGACGGATCTGGCACAAGGCAGATTACACATCAGAACGATGCCATTCTCGCTTCGCTGGAAATGAATGCGGCGGAGACGTTCTGGTTCCCGGGCGCGGGAGGCACGCGCGTGCAGGCGATGCTGGTTCGCCCGCCGAAATTCGACGCCAAGAAAAAGTATCCCATGGTGGTGATTTTACACGGCGGGCCGCAGACGATGTGGGAGAACGGGTGGGGGTATCGCTGGAACCCAGAGGTTTTTTCGGCGCAGGGTTATGTGACGCTGATGATCAACCGGCGGGGGTCGACGGGATACGGACAGAAGTTCACCGACGAAATCACGAACGACTGGGGCGGCAAGGCCTATGAAGACGTGATGAAGGGAGTGGACTACGCGCTGGGGAAATATTCTTTTGTGGATGCGGCGCGCACGGCTGCCGCGGGAGCATCCTACGGCGGCTACATGGCGGATTGGATTGCAACACATACGGGGCGATTCAAGGCGATTGTCAGCCACGCGAGCGTGTACGACAAGGTTTCGATGTATGCGACAGAAGAGCTGTGGTTCGAAGAGCACGACATGCAAGGCACTCCGTGGAGCAATCCGGAGAGCTACCGAAAGTGGGCGCCATCGAGCTACGCAGGCGAGCTGGGAAAATTCAAGACGCCGACGCTGGTGATTGCGGGCGAGCGGGATTACCGCGTGCCGTACACGCAATCGCTGGAATTTTACACGGCGCTGCAGCGGCAGGGCGTGCCGTCGAAGCTGGTGGTGTTTCCGGATGAGGGCCACTGGATACTGAAACCGCAGAATAGCCAGTTCTGGCACAAGACAGTGTTGGATTGGCTGGCGACGTACTTGAAATAAGCGCCCGATCAGGCGGCGAGGAGCCGCTGGATCGCGCGGCGCAAGAATCGAAAGAGATAGAAAAGCAAGAAAGCGGAGAGCACGAGGAGCGCGGCGACGATGACGGTGGTCGCGACAGGGTGCGCCGTGGCCATCCAGGTAAGCCAAACGGCCAAGAGGTCTTCTCCAAAACTAAGCACCCAATTGCTGAAAGGTTCGGGGCTGGTATTGACCGCGGCGCGCGCGCTTGCTTTCGTGCCGTGAGAGGTGAGCGCTACGCCACCCGCGAGCAGGGCTGCGCCCCATCGCCATTCAGCAGGCGCGGCGGCAGCGGCCGCGTAAGCAAGAAGAGCGGCGGCGGGCGGGCGGATGAAAGTGTGAACCGCGTCCCAAAGGGTGTCCACGTAGGGCACTTTGTCGGCGAAGAATTCGAGAAGGTAGAGCACCCCCGCGATTCCGAGGACCCAGGGATGGGCAAGAATTTCGAGCGAGGATGGAAGATGGATTACACCGTAGCGCTGGAGAAGGCCGAGCGTCGCAACCGTGGCATAGAGATTCAGGCCGGACGAAAATCCAGCGCCGAGAGCGAGACTGAGAGTTTCGACCGGATTCATGGATTTATTTTAGCAGGAAGCCGAAGCGCTCATGTCGAGCAAACGACGGTTCGCGGCGAGTGTAAGAGTCAGCAGGGCGCGAGAGGCTGCAAAGAAACGCCGTTGGCGCTAAAAAAGTGGCGGGGACTTGTGGTAGTAATGAGGCCGGGGTAATTCGGACGGCATGGCTCAAGAAATGACGCCTGCGGGATTTCGGTCGGAGGGGGCATGCTACAACGCCGCTGAGGATCTGATTGAGCGCAACCTGAAAACGGGACGCGAGAAAAAGATCGCGTATATCGACGAAGCGGGGAGTTATAGCTATTCCGAGCTGGCAGAGCGCGTAGACCGGTGTGCGAATGCTCTGCTAAGGGAAGGGATACGACCGGGGGACCGCATCATCGTTTGTCTGCTCGATACGATTGACTTCCCTGCTTGTTTTCTGGGCGCGATCAAGGCGGGGATTGTGCCGATCCCGATCAATACGCTCTTTCAGGCGGCCGACTACGCCTACATTCTTCGCGACAGCGAGCCAAAAGGGCTTGTGGTTTCGGATAATTTGCTTCCGCGCATCGTGGATGCAATCAAGATTTCCGAATGGCGGGGACGCATCATCGTCTCCGGCAGGAAACCATCTGAATATCCTGTGCTTTCCGATTTGATGGCGACCGCCAGCGGCGCGGCGCAGACTGCATCAACCAGCGCGGATGACACCTGCTTCCTGCTCTATTCTTCGGGCTCGACGGGAGAACCGAAGGGCGCAGTGCACCGGCAAAGCAGCCTGGCACGCACGGCGGAATTGTTTGGGCGAGGAGTATTGGGGGTAGAGGAAAATGACGTTGTCTATTCGGGGGCGAAATTGTTTTTTGCGTACGGGTTGGGCAATGCGTTATCTTTCCCGCTGGCGGCAGGCGCTACAGCGATATTGCATTCGGGGCGGGCGCATCCGAAGGCTGTCTGCGAGATTTTGCGAAAAAACAAGCCGACGATATTTTGCGGAGTGCCGACGTTGTTTAGCTCTCTGCTGGTGTGCGAGGAGTTTCCAGTTCGCGAAGAGTTGAACCTGAGGATCTGCACTTCGGCGGGGGAAGCGCTGCCCAGGGAGATTGGGCGTTCGTGGACGGCACGCACGGGAGTGGAAATCGTCGATGGCATCGGATCCACGGAGATGCTACACATTTTTATTTCGAACCGTCCGGGCTCGTGCTGCTACGGCACAACCGGCAAACCGGTGCCGGGATACAAGGTGCGAATCGTCGACGAGAGCGGCCGAGACGTGGAGGCGGGTGAGATGGGCGATTTGCATGTGTCGGGGCCGAGTGCGGCGGCGTGCTACTGGAACAAACCGGAGAAGACGAAGAACACGTTTCTGGGTGAGTGGGTAAAAACGGGAGACCGCTTCCGGCAAGACACGAATGGAGATTACGTGTACTGCGGGCGTTCCGACGAAATGTTGAAGGTGAGCGGCCTGTGGGTTTCGCCAATGGAGGTTGAATCCGCGCTGATTTCGCATGAAGCGGTACTGGAGGCTGCGGTGGTTGGCGCTTTGGACGAAAATGAGCTGGTGAAACCAAAGGCGTTTGTTGTGGTGAAGCCGGGCGTGACGCAAGGCTCCGAGCTAGCGGGAGAGCTGAAAGATTTCGTGAAGAACCGATTGGCGCCGTACAAATATCCGCGGTGGATTGAATTTGTGGAGGAATTGCCGAAGACCGCTACGGGCAAGATCCGGCGCAACGTGCTTCGGGCGTCGGCCGAAGAAAAGAGCAGAAGCTCCCGGAGAGCTTAGTTTGCCGGAACCGCGCGCGCACAAAGATTACGTAACGGTGGATGGAAAGCGGCTGGAAACGCTGCGCTACCCGCCGAGTGGAAAAGAAACGACGATTGTGATGCTGCACGAGGGACTTGGGTCTGTCTCCATGTGGAAGGATTTTCCGGAGCGGATCGCGGAAGCGACAGGCTGCGGTGTGCTGGCGTATTCGCGCTACGGGCACGGGAAGTCCGAACGACTGGCGGAGAAGCGCGGAGTGGATTTCATGCGCCATGAGGCGCAGGTGGTATTGCCGGAGTTGCTCGAACGATGCGAGATACAAGGGCCCATTCTGCTGGGCCATAGCGACGGCGGTTCCATTTGCATCATTCATGCGGCGACGGCGGAGCGAAAACCCAGGGCGATGGTGCTCGAGGCGCCTCACGTTTTTGTTGAAGATTTGTCGGTGCAGAGCATTGCGAAAATACGCGCGGTGTACCAGACGACGGACTTGCCGAAAATGCTGGCGCGCCACCACGATCATGTGGATGAGACATTTTGGGGCTGGAATGACATCTGGCTCGACCCGCGCTTTCGTTCCTGGAATATCGAAGAGTGCTTGAGTGAGATTACGTGTCCACTTTTGGTCATTCAAGGGGAGAACGATGAGTACGGCACGCTTGCGCAGGTGGAGGCGATCAAGTCGCGCGTGCCTGGAACCGAGACACTCGTTCTGCCGGAGTGCGGGCATTCGCCGCACCGGGATCAGCCGGAAAAAACGCTCGCAGCGATCACGAAATTCGTGCAACGCGTGACCGGGTCAGGCGATTGAATGGGCCCGGAGAATTTCGACCAAGCGCTCGGCGATGATCTTTTCTTCGCGGGTCTGGAGCATGCAGGAGCTTGGTTCATTGCCATCGGTACCCCTGCCGCGGCCATTCGGAATCGCTGACGAATTAAATCGATTCAAAAGGAGAGTCCATTGACCTCCCGACTTTCCTGACTGCAATTCTATTTTTGAAGTAACAACGGAATTCCAGTATGTTAGCTATCTCCGGACATGCGCTGCCAATTGATTCGCCTGCACTGGATTCGAATCTCGTTGCACGAGCCCTTCCGGATTTCGAACGGAGAAGTTTCCGAAAGAGATGCCATCCTCGTGGAGATCGAGGCGAATGGCGCGACAGGATGGGGAGAGGCTGCCCCGATGCCGGGAAGCTTCTATTCGGACGACACGCCGGAAAGCACGTGGGAATTTCTGCGGCAGCGGCTGGTACCTTCCTTTCTTGAAAACCCGTCATTTGATACGAAAAGGCTTTCCGATTGGCTGCAAGGGTTCAACGGCGAGCCGTTTGCCAAAGCGGGACTTGAAGGAGCGGTTTGGGACCTTGCTGCGAACGTGGAAGCTAAGCCGCTATGGCAGATGCTGGGCGGCAGCAATCGCCCCATAGAGAGCGGAGCGGCGATTGGGCTAATGCGCACGACCCAGGAACTTCTTGAGCGTGTGGAAAAATTTCTGGGCGAGGGCTACCGGCGCATCAAGATCAAAATCGAGCCGGGGCGCGATGTCGAACTCGTACGCGCAATTCGCGAGCGGTTCGGCGACATTCCTTTGATGGTGGACGCCAATGCGTCGTACACGCTAGAACACAAGCGGATTTTCGGAGAGCTTGACCATTTCGGATTGATGATGATCGAGCAGCCACTGGCGCGGGAGGCGATCGCCGAGCACGCGGAGCTTCAGCGGCGGTTGCGTACGCCGATTTGCCTGGACGAGTCCGCCGAGAGCATACCTGCGATTGAGGAAATCATTCGCGCGGGTAGCGGGCGCATCCTCAACATCAAGGTGCAGCGGATGGGCGGGCTTTGGCAGGCGCGACGTGCTCACGATCTGGCACAGAAGGCAGGCATTCCCTGCTGGGTGGGAACAATGCCGGAACTTGGCGTGGCGTCGGCGCAGGGATTGCACCTGGCGACTCTTCCCAACTTCACGCTGCCTTCCGACATCGAGGCTTCGGCGCGCTGGTACGCGGATGATATTATCTCGCCGCGGATTGAAATATCCGGGCAAGGATTCATCGAGTTGCCTGGTGGCGCCGGCATGGGCTACGCGGTTGATAGAAGAAAGATAGAGCAGTATCGCTTGCGACTGGAAGAGTTCCGAGCATGAAGGACAGATCGAATTTTTCCTCGCGCATTGAACACGGATTAATTCCGGCGGTCCCTGTGCCGTTTCGGTTGGATGGCCCCGTTGATGAGGCGGCGCAGGAACGCTACGTGGCGTATATGGCTGCACAGCCGATTGCGGGCGTGGCAGTGTGGGCGCATACGGGAAGGGGCCTGCGCCTCAGCGGCGAGCAACGCAACGCGGTGTTGAGAAGCTGGCGAAGTGGGCTTGGACCAGACAAGGTCATTGTTGCGGGTGTTGGTGTTCCTCCCGGCAGCTCCACAGACCCTGGCGCATACATCGATTCCGCTGTGGCAATAGCAGAATCCGCGTTGGGCGGCCGCGCCGATGCATTACTGGTGCATCCTCCTTCGCTCTTCGGCGGAAAAAACAGCAACGAGGACATCATCTTTAAATATCACGAGCGGCTTGCTTCACTTCGTGCACCGCTGATTGTTTTTTATCTTTATGAAGCTGCCGGAGGAATTTCCTATTCGGTGGATCTTCTCCGGCGCATCATGTCTTTGCCGGAGGTAGCTGGGATCAAACTCGCGACGCTGGATAGCGTGATGACGTATCAAACCGTCGCCAAGCTGCTGAACGGGGAATTTCCCGGGAAAACCCTCATCACCGGCGAAGACAGATTTCTTGGATACAGCTTGATGTGCGGAGCGAAGGCCGCCCTGATCGGCATGGGATCCGCTTGCACGCAATTACAAGCCGATCTTCTGCGAAGCTACTTTGCGGGGAAGGGCGAGGAGTTTCTGCAGTTATCGGAACGCGTGGATCGCCTTTCGCAAGTGCTGTTCATTCCTCCAATGGAAGGATATATCCGGAGAATGCTGTGGACGCTGGTGCACCTCGGCGTGCTTTCTATTGAATCGGCTCACGATCCTTGGGGACCAGATCTGCCGCAAGCGGAATTTTTGAATATCGGCAAAACGCTACGAGGACTTGGAGAGATTGAAGATTAGATATCAGGCTCACCGGGCTGCAACCTCGTCTCGCGACGACCATCGATCATGTTTGAATTCCTACCACCACAGGTGAGGCTGCAGGGCGCGCCACGACTTCGCGAGAAGGATGCGGCGCGGCTCAGATTGGATTTTGAAAAGTTCCGGCGAGGCTTGCCGCAGCGGTTCGAGAAATATGTTTTTGAGACTTTTGGCATAGATCTCAGCACTGTCTACGGTGGTGTGGCGCTGAAAAACCCATTCGGCAAAGCGTCCGGCCAGCTTTCGATGACGCGTCAGCAAGTGGAGAAGGATGCACAAGCAGGGCTGGGCTACGTCGTCCTGAAAACAGTCATCGCGCAGGATTCCTCCGGCGAGCAGTCCATGCGCGAATGGGCAATTCCGGAAACGCGGATGCAGGTAGAGCGCATCCGCGGGCGAAGCGGCAAAGATGGATGGACGGTGACGTGGATAGGCCGCGGGTGGTTTGGAACGTTTGAGGCTTATCGGCAGCTTTTTGACGAGGCGCTGAGGCTGGGAAGAGCAAGCGGAATGCTCGTGGCGCCCTCAGTGAAATACCACCTGCCCAAACCGGAGGAAAAATCCTGGAAGGAAGCCGAGTACAATTTCACGACAAAGAAGCTCCTAGCGATTTGGAGAAAGCACCACGCCGCAGCAATGCCGATCGAGAAGGATTTCAGCCCAACGCTGGCGGGATCCTCGCGAGCGGCGCAGGAAGCAAAAATCCTCGAATGGCTCCGCACCGCGCCGGAACTTATTCACCGCGCCGCTCCCGGCGAAGTGATTGTTGGAATAAAAGTGTTCAATGCACTCTTCGAGGATCGTTTTCAACTTCAGATGCTCGAGACACTTCACGCGCCAGAATCGAAGGCCGAGCGAAGTGATTTTCTGATTTATGCCAACCGGCTCTTCGATCGAGAGCGATCGTTTGAAGGGAAAAAGGGCGTCGCTTACGGCGGGCCGGACTTGAGCGACCGTAACCTCGTCGTACTGGAAAGATTTCATATTGGGCGTTCCGAATCGATGAGTAAGTCGAAGGAGCTTGCCACGCGCGGACTGCTTCCCTTCTCCGCAACCGGCGACATTCATTCCGGCAGAATTGCCGCCGAATATCTGCTGCGCGGGGCTTCGAGTTTCCAGGTCTATACTCTGTTCCAGCTTGCGGACAGTGAATTCACGATGACGGCCGGCAGCAAGACGGAGAAGGCGCTGCACGCCCTGCTTTTTCACCCCGAAGAAGGATTCCTGGCATGGATTTTGGACTTGCGCGAGCGTTTCGCCCTGAAGCCGGAGTTGAATGTCCACGCTATGGCGAATTGGTTTCGCGAAAACTGGAGCACCGTTAGGGATTCGTTGAGTGTCCCGGCCGGCCGATGAGCGACCACGATTTTCCATCTATGCACTTTCGAACAATGAGAAAAGCGGACATCCCTGCGGGGATGCGGCTGAAGGAAATCGCGGGGTGGAACCAGACCGCAGCGGACTGGGAGCGGTTCCTGAATGCGAGCCTCGACGGATGTTTTGTCGCGGAAGTGAACGGACAGGTTTGCGGAACGGCTACGACCATTACTTATGAAGGGCGATTCGCTTGGGTCGGAATGGTCTTGGTCGACCCGGAATTCCGTAGCCGCGGGATCGGAACAAAACTTCTCGAGAGAACGATCGAGCATCTGGACACGCTGAAGATTCCGACCGTGAAGCTGGACGCCACGCCCTTGGGCAAGCCTCTTTACGAAAAATTAGGATTCGCGGCTGAGTACGAGATTGAGCGCTGCACGTTTAAGAGAGCAGCGGGTCAACGAGTGGATGTTTCTTGCTCCCCACTACCGACGACTTTGACGGCGGGAGTTTTGGAAGCTATCTGCAAGGCGGACGACGAGATTTTTGGCGCGGATCGTAATGTGTTGTTGAAGTCCCTGAGTGAGGCAGCGCCTGAGTTCGCAGCGGGAATTTGGGATGCAGAGAATCTGCGAGGATACAGTTTTGGGCGGCATGGCTCTTTCGCGGACCATCTCGGACCGTGGATGTCACGAGACGAGGACACGGGACGACGGCTACTTGAAGCGTTCCTGGCGCGTTCTTCCCGCGAGATACTGGTGGTGGACTGTCTGAAAGCAAATGTCGCGGCGGCGAAACTGCTGAAATCTTTTGGATTCAGTTACTCGCGCACGCTCACCCGGATGTACCGGGGAGCAAACGAGTATGCCGGACGTCCGGAATTGCTTTGCGCAATCATGGGCCCCGAATTCGGATGAAAGCGTCGGCAGAAGAACTAGTGGTGTTGTCCTGTTCTTAAAAACAAGAAGAGAAGTCTCCGGAGATAGACGGCGTTTTGATGATGAGCGCACAGCCAAAGCAGATCTTTTATGGATGGTGGATTGTTGCCGCGGCGTTCCTGAATCTCTTCTTCGCCGTGGGGTTTATTTTTTACGGATTTCCGGTTTTTTATCCCGCGCTGGTGGAGTCATTGGGATTCACGCGCGCTCAGGTCACCGGGGGTTTTCTTCTCGGATTCCTCGCAGCAGGCTTGCCCTTTGGCTTGCTGGCCGGCGCGGTAATCGACCGCGTGGGCGCTCGAGGGGTGATTCTTGCGGGAACGGGCCTGATCGGCATCTCTCTGACACTCATGGGTTTCATCACCAGGCTGTGGCAGTACGAGGTAGTGTGCATCGTGGAAGTTCTGGGATACATGATGGCAGGGCCGATCGCCAATCAAGTCCTGATCGCCAAGTGGTTTCGAATCCGGCGGGGCCAGGCAATGGGCTATGCGTATCTGGGATTAGGGTTTGGGGGAGTCGTTTCTCCCTTAATAGTTAATTTTCTGATTCGAACATTTGGTTGGCGGCACGCCGTTGAATTTGTTGGCGCTGTCATTGTAGCGGTGCTCTTCCCCGTCGGAATCTGGGTGACGCGCTCAAACCCAGCGGAGCTGGGACTTGAGCCCGATGGTTTGGCCGTCACTGTTTCCAGCGGGGAAAGAACCGGCAGGGGCGATCCCGTTTCAACCGGCGTCGCGGCCGCCGTGCGAACAGCCAACTTTTGGCTCATCCTGGCGGGGACAACGCTGGTCGTGGGCGCCATCGGTGCGGTGATTCAACACTTCATCCTTTTCCTCAAGGATCAGGGCTATTCAGCGACCGCGGCTTCGCAATTCTCGACGGGCCTGCTCGCATCAAGCCTGGGCAGCCGGGTGCTGGTGGGCTATCTGGCGGATCGCTTTCGGAAGAAAAACACCATGGCACTCTTCTATCTGTTGCTAGGGGCAACGATTCCGATACTTCACTTCGCCCAGCGGCCCGTGGCTGCGTGGAGCTTCGCCCTCGCTTTCGGTTTCGCGATGGGTGCGGATTATATGCTGATTCCGCTCGTTACCGCGGAATGCTTTGGGACTGCTTCTCTCGGCAAGCTTCTAGCACTGATCATCATGGGCTACTCCCTCGGACAGTGGGGTGCACCGTGGCTCGCGGGAAAAATCTTCGATGCCCGCCAGAGTTATTCGCTGGCATGGGAAATCATGACGGCGGCAGGTGTGCTGGGGGCGGCTGCGATATATGCTGTGTCGTTGCCCGGAAACAAAGTGCGCATCTAACGGCGAATTCCAGGCTCCGCGAGGGTTTTGGTACGGCAGGCAGAAAGTTTGTAGGCACCAAATTCGAACTGTTTTAGAATTGGATTAAAGCGTTGTGCGCCCGTAGCTCAGTTGGATAGAGCGTCTGCCTTCTAACAAAACAGGCGGCAATTCTAAATGCTTTGCTGAGCGTCGCTTACAGGTTCTCTCTCCTGAAATCTCACTCTTACTTGTACCGAAGTCGTACCGACCTGTATTCTTACCGGCCATCAACAAAGAGATGAAAATTTCCCGGATGTGACTTGTTTTGCGCTGCCACGTGACCATTCCGCATTCTTTGAGAAATGCCGCAGTGGGCCTGGCGCTTCGCCCGCGGCATCACTTAGAAGTTTCTTGCAGCCGTCATTTTAATTTCTGTTGGGCGATCCACTTGTCGGTGCGGGCGTCGAGCATGTCGAGGGGCAGGGTTCCGCCATCGAGCATCTCATCGTGGAAGGTGCGGATGTCGAACTTGGTTCCTAGTTCTTTCTGGGCACGGTCGCGGAGTTCGCGAAACTTGAGCTGGCCAAGCTTGTAGCTGAGGGCCTGCGCGGGCCACGCGATGTAGCGGTCGGTTTCGGATTGGATGGTGGGCTCGTCGACCGCACCCGACTTGCGGAAGAAATCCACGACCTGATCGCGCGTCCAGCCTTTGGAGTGGATTCCTGTGTCGACAACTAGGCGAACGGCGCGGAAGAGTTCAGAGGAAAGTCGGCCATAGTCCGAAACGGGATCCTGATAGAAGCCGACCTCTTTTCCAAGCTGCTCTGCGTAGAGCGCCCAGCCTTCGGAGTAGGCGTTGAAGCCGAGTCCGTGCAGGCGGAACTTGGGCAATCCAGTGAGCTGCTGCTGCACGGATAGTTGCATGTGGTGGCCTGGGACGCCTTCATGGTAGGCGATCGCTTCGTCGTCGATCAGTGAGCGCTCCGCGAAGTTGGACGTGGCGACGACGACGCGGCCGGGACGCTTACCGTCCGGAGTGCCGGTGACATAGTGAGTTGCGGCGGCGGCCTGGAAGCCAGGGATAGGCTCGACAGTTACTGGCGATTTAGGAAGAAGGGTGAAGAGTTCGGGCAGTTTAGGCTCCATCTGGGCTATGTAGTGGCGAAAGTCGTCGAGAATCTGCTCCGCGGAGGCGGGTTTGTATTTGGGAATAGTTTTGAGAGATGCGCGGAAAGAGGCGAGGTCCGCGAAGCCCTCTTTTTTTGCGATTACCGTCATCTCGGCCTGTATGCGCTCGATTTCGCGGAGGCCGAGCTGGTGGATCTCGCCCGGAGTCATGTGCGTGGTCGTGCGGCCGTAAATGTCGTTCTGATATAGCTTCTCGCCGTCTAGCAGTGAGGTAACAGCAAGGGTGGTGCGGCCGTATGGGGCATATTCCGTGCGAAGAAAGGAAGCGAAGGTCTTGTAGGCAGGGATGACATCGACGTCAATAGCGGCACTGATCTGCTGTGTTAGACGCTTCTGCTCTTCTGGGGAGATACTGGCGGGGTACTTCTTTGTCGGAATCAGGAAAGGATCGGCGTCTATGATGCACTGGCATTGAACCGGAACTTTCTCGAGGAGAAAGCGGACAGGCATGAGCTTGTCCTTCATACCGGCGTGGAGAACCTCGGTGGTCTGACTGAGGGCACGTCGGATCTGGTGAAGACGGGCGATGTAGTCTTCATAGTGCTTCACTGAGTCGAGAGGAACGGACAGAGGCAGATCCGCAAGAAAGGTGTGGATGCCGTTGAACTGGTTGACCGCCATCTCATATTCCTTCAGGTCGAAGTCCGCGATGCGCTGCTGGAGGACACGAACGAGGAGGTCGTGGGAGAGCTGATCCTGGTCGGAGAAGCCGGCGGTGGCGATGGCATTAAGGCGGCTCAAGAAAGCATGGTCGGTCTCGTTGCGCTGGGCAATGGCGGCGAGTGAGTAGTCAGCGAGCTTGTCGTTGTAGCGGTAGTCTCCGTACGCAGTCGCGCGAGTGGGGAAGTTGCGGAGGTCGGACTCGTACTGCTCGTCGAAGAGGGCGTTCTGCGCGGCGATCCGATCAGCAACCGGTTTGGGGTCCTGGGCAAAAGCGGAACCGCCCAGGACGAGCAGGGAAAAGAGGCTTTGGTAAGGTCGCATGGGTGTGAGCGTAGCAGAGATGAGAAGTTCGTTGCACGAAGAAATGAGCCTGCTCAGTTGCCCTTGCGGAAAATGTGACATGCGCAGTACATTGAGTTAGTTGCAAGCTGTGCGCCCGTAGCTCAGTTGGATAGAGCGTCTGCCTTCTAAGCAGAGGGTCGGGAGTTCGAATCTCCCCGGGCGCGCCACTTTCCCTTCAAAAACAGTGATCTTAAGGATTTTCTGATCGTTGGCGCGAACGCTTGCAACGATTTTGCTAGCTTTGGAATGGACGCTAAGCAAGCTCGTTGACCACAGCACTGCTCTTTTAGGTGCTCGATGTTTTCTTGAAAGAAGGTCGGAGTGAAACTCGCACAGCCAGTTTGGGATCCCGGGATTTGAATTGAACCCTCGACTCGGGCGTTTGGTTCGATTCCCATAAAGCCTGACACCGGGCCGCTCGTCCGCCATTGTCGGTGGCGTGAACGAAGCTTCGCAAAAGGCAGCAACAGTTCACCTAATTGTAAGAACAACTCTTTTGGGGCATCGAAATCAGGGAATTCAGGGTGCACAGAACCAGTCACTTGCGACGCGTGTGGCAGTGTGGTTTCTGGACAGCCTCGGCCCAGTGGAGGTTTCTACACCACGCTTGCTCAACTTCCTCGAACCGGAGTTCTGGGTAGCTGGGGCACTTGTCCGGTTAGCGCGTGGTACATCCAAGTCAGCGACGCTCATTGGAAGTCAACTTGCCCTCTCGCTACGCAGGTATAAGAAAACGGCAGCCCGGATCGACTCGGAAGGTCTGGCGCGGGCCACCGGGTCCAGTTCAAGCATTCCTTTCGGAATCATCGCCTGGGGGGAATTGAAGGTTCGAACCAAGTAGCCCGCGATGAATGAATATGCATATTTCATGCCAAGCGCGGAGCACAAGCTCAACGTTTCAAAACCGAGCTAACTCCAAGATGCGGCGGTACATAGGGATGAGATCTGTAGGGGGTTACTTCCCACCTCCAGACTCTCCGTTCACAGCCAGGGTAGGGGCTTGCCAGAATTGTGCAAAAGTTTTTTATGGAAGTCGCAGAAAAGGGGCCAAGGGATTCTTGGCGCGACGCTCGCAGTGTAGTTCGGTCTGAAACCTTTTTCCGCCCCCGAAACGCTTTCGAATGTCCGTGTTTGGGGATTGCACCCCCCCCGAGGGCCTCAGTCAAAGCCGAAGTTTAGTCGACTTACAGGACAAGTAGGGGCAGGTTTCCGATTAGCGCGTTAATCGTCCACTGAGAATTATCAGTTAGATGGCGAATAGGTGAGGCCGTCCGCGAACTTAATTCTTCGCACGTGAGTCTTGCGGCGTAACGCTGGTTCAACGCTCAAGGCGATGGACGCGCTCCGTGCGGCGTGCCCCTATCGGACGTGTCCGGTTTACGCGCTTATCGGGAGTTGGCGTGATTTTGAAGGCCCGACCTCTGGTTCCGGAGACCATTTCTAGTGATTTTTGTAACTTGTTGAACGGAAGGCAGAAAACCCTGCAACCCTCTCAGGTTCCACCGGTTCAGTAGATGTTGCAAGTTGATTTGAGATGTGGCGAGATGGGCCAAGATGTATGAGAGGTCCTCATAAAAGACCCCACAGTTGACTATTCGCAATTTTCGCTCTCCCGTCCTCACCGATAACCCCGACGCATTAAGACCTGTACCGAAAAGCGTCTGCAGGGTCTTGAAATGGACTAGTGGCTTTCCTGGAAAACGCTCGCGACAATCGGGAATAACTCTTCAAGTCATTGTGAGCGGAACAGAAAGACGCGGAAGGAAACGATTTCAGCGCCCGATCTATGGAGGGGGCCCTATGCCTCGCCGCCCTCTTCTCCGTGTGGCAGCATGCACGGATGCCACTCTTCATCCTCAGCGTGGGCATCGCAGAACCACCTCCTGCAGGTCACGCAGTGCACAGTCGCCGGATAATCGCACGGCTCATCGTTAGGCGACACGCCCTGACACAAGCGCTCCAGGTCCGAGTTTTCCATTTCTTTTTCTTCCATCGGGACACCTCGTGCCGCCATTCTACGCGTGTTTATCTCAAGTGTATTTGGTGTGTGCCGGCGGTATTCGCCCTGCTCGAAAGGAAAGATTTATGACACACCTTGGCTTTGTACAGCATTATTCGTAATATCCAATTGAAATTCGAAATCCCGGAGGGTCGGATTGGCGGACAGTCTGGCTCAGCAAATCCGGAGACGCGGAAGTCTGGACGAGGCCGATTTCCCGTGACGCGCAAGCCATTGCATTATTTAGGCGCAGCGCGCAAGCCGCAAAGATCACCATCAAGTGGACGGATCTCGGAAGGAAGTTCGCGCCCGCGCCTGCGGGATTTCTGGACGCACAGCGATCTTTCGCCGGACGGTGCCGAATACTCGACCGTGGTTCCTCCCCACGGAGTAGGAATGCTCCGCGCTTCTGAATAATCCGAGCTGACGATGAATATTCCCTTGAATACGCTCACCGTCTCATTGTTTGCTATATGTCTTATCACCTGAGCTAATCTTCCCGCACTCGGGCTTGAAGTACCGGCCACCCCGGCAAGCCATAAAAAGCCTTGGATTAGGACGAAGGATGATTTATCTTCTCTGCCGGACCCTGGACGTTTCGCGAGCTTTGGTGGGTTGCGCTGTTTGCTGCGGCAACGCACATTCTGTTCCCGGCGTGGCCAAGACGATTCATTAGACGATTTAAAGGTTCGGAGAGGGCTCCTGCCATGAAGCCTCCTTTTTTCGTCCCCGCCCTTGTAGCCGTATCTTTGTACACTTGCTCTTACTTCGCTCCGTCCGCTCGGGGCGCCGATCCGCCCGACTCATCTCAAGAGGTGTCCGTACAGTCTCCGGACTCGGCGACTCTCTCGATTCCCGGTCCGCTGCGCTCTTTTCTGCGAATGGCGGGCATCAGCCAGAAGATTTCGCCGGAAGAAGTCGCCCCCTTGCTGGCTCGCACCGTCTTCCTGCGGGGCTACGAGGGTCCCCAACTCAAGGGTCGTCCTACTGAATTCCTGCGCCTGCTGATCCGCTACGTGCAACAAGCTAGAGAATTGTCGGCTCTCGCGGGGCCTGACGGCGTCCTTCGAGTTTCTAATTGCGAGGAAGCCAAGCCCCTGCTGAGGGTCTTGGGTTACCGCACTCGCCCCGATTGTGGGCAACAGAACATTTTCCTGCAGACGGACGACCCGCAAAAAGCGTTTCTAACCGTCGACTCCGGCTTCCCGCTTCCCCAGCTTGAGCAGAGCCTCCGTGACGCACAAACTTTCACCTACCCCTTCGCCGGCACGCGCGTGCCCGCATTGCTGGCGGACAGCGATTGGTCGAGAAAAGGAAGCACCAAGGATTGGAATCTGCTCGACGCGCTCCTGAACGATCCTGCGTTGGCCCGCTTTTACTGGGCCTTCGCGCGCATGGATTCGGAAACTCAAGTTGCCCTGCGGCAAACGCAAGCCTTAAAGAAGATAATTCCGTCCGCGGCGGTCCTGGATTTTTACGGGACTCACATCCGCATTCGATCCGGGCGCGTGCTCGTGCCTGGAGGACCGGCCGCGGAGGCGGGCTGGAAAGATCTCGTAGGCGCGGCCCCGGACGTTCCTGCGGAGTTCGTCCCTCGCCTGCTCGCTAAGGACAATGGCTGGCTGGCGGCTTACTTTGACTCCTTGTCCCGCGTCAACCAGCTTCAGCAAACGTATTTCACCGAAGCCCGCCAGTTGCGCCGCTACTACGAAGCGCTTCGCGGAAAAGTCACCACCCCGGACGCCGCCACCGGCTTGTTTCGCCCGGACTCCGGCCTGCTGCTCCTGGTGACTCGTGTCCGCTGGGAGCCCAACGGCGGTCCCCACGTTCCTGGCAATCTCGATGCCTGGAGGAAGATTCTCCGCCAGAAGTACGATTCCAAGATCATTCGCGACTGGGGCAAACGTTCCGCGCACCTGGACACCCCCGGTCAACTGCTGGAAACCATGTTCGGGGTTTCTCGCGTGCAAACATACGCCGGGCCTTTGCAAACGTACCTGCTTCTGAGCGAGATAGACGCACGGCGTCCTCAGGGACACCGTCTTAGTCCGGAAACAGTCACCTTGCTGGCCGGCAAGTTCGCCGACTTCAGCGATCAGTATTTGATCTTTTCCGAGTTTCCAGACTTGGACGACGCCTCCATCACCAGCTTTCTCTCCACTGCTGCAAGTCTCGGCAAAATCTCCAACAACAGTCTACGCGGCAACGCCCTGGGAACCTTCCAGGCCACCGTGGGGCTTTGGCAAGTTTTGGCGCGTCAGGATCAAATTCCCAGCGCCGAGCTAAACGATTCCTGGCGGCGTCTCATCAAGCCTTTCGGCAGCGTTGCTTCGTCCACACAGTTGTTCGACGCCGGCCGCAGCTCGCTGAGAGAACTGCTGCTGGTTGCGACCGGCAAGCCGAACGTCTCTCAGGACGAAATCATCGGTTTGCTCGCAGGCCCTCCTCAAATGACTCCCGAAGGCCAGCGCATGCACCAGCTGTTGGCCGGCAAGATTCGCTCGGTCCTGGATGAGCAGCGCTTGGTTTCTCTCGACGCGTTATTGGCCCTCGGTGACGCTCTGCATGACGTTGCTCATGTGAAGGACGTGGCCAATACTTTGCTTCCTCTGGCTGGAGAGCTCCGGGAATTTGAGATGCCGCAGCCGATTTTCCATGCCAGTGAAAGAGATCAGTGGGCGGCAGGGATTTACGATAACCGTCACACGGAATTGCAGATGCGCACGGATTTGGCCAAGGTCATTAAGTCGCCCGCTTCTCCGGCGCAGCTGGCGGAGGCGCGCGGCCAGCTGGCTCCCTTTCTTCGCGACACCTTGGTAGGTCTCAACTATGCGTACTACGAGCCTCCGGGCGCCCAAATCCTTCACCACAATCCTCTTTTCGTTCGTTCGCATGACTTTGCCGGAGACACCGTCATTGGCATGGACCACGTCTGGCGAGCTCCGCAGTTGTTCGGGGTCGGCTCCCCGGCGGGTGGCGGCGCGCATCTGGTCGGATCGCTGGCGGACTTGCCGTACGTTCTTGCCAGGGCGGAACAGGATTTCATCGCCCCGGAAAACGTGCAGGCCCTCATCTGGCGGGAAGTCGTGCCCGGCCTCTTGACCAATGCGATTGTGCCGCGATGGTGGGGCGTCAGCCGCAACGAACTTCACGCCGTCACTCTTTACCAGCGAGCAGGCGAAGAGCTTTTGGCCGCCTCGGTACAGGACGAAGAGCTGCGGAATAACGTCATGGGTATTCTCAACGATCGCATGTCTCCGCAAACCTCGGAACACCTTGAGCAGGCTCTTCGTGCGGGAAATTTGGCGGACGTACTTCCGCAGCTGATGCCCGCGGATACCTTTTATCTGGCGGCCGAATACCGGCGAAGATTTCCTCACCCGAGCGACTCTTTCAGCTCAGCCGGCAAAGAGCTCGAGAGTCTTTCTCAGCACTACCCCGCCGATGTCAGTTGGGAGCGCCTTTCCCGCGACTTCGGAGTGCCTCACCCGATCTTGGAGCAGAGTTACGGCTGCGATCTCCTGAATCTGGCGCCCTTCCCGACGTTCACGGGCTACTCCAGCCGTCTGCTGGCCGAGTCTTGGGATTCCAACAACTTGTACTGGGCTCGCCTCGCCGACGAACAGGGTTACTCGCCGGTGATGCTGAATCGTCTGGTTCCCGAGCTGACCCGCCGTATGGTCGAGAAGATTTTCGCCACCGACATCGAGGATTGGCCTGCGCTCCTGCGCGCCACGCGGGAAACCGGCGACGAGTTTCGCAAGGGCAAGATGACGCCGTTATCCAACACTGCCCCGGCCTCGCAGCCGTAAATCGCTCGGCTCGAGCGGATGGATTTCACCGGCTGGACAACCACGGCCGGCACGGACAACAGGTCAAAATGGGATACAGAATCATGCAAAAACAACATTGGGTATTCGCTCTCGCGCTTTTCCTCGCTCTCCTGTCGGGTTTCAGGACTCCGATGATTGCGCAGCAAGGCCAAAGCGGAACTCGCTTGCGCGTGGTCGTCGACCTCGTCCAGTTGAATGTCGCGGTAACCGACAGCAGAGGCAACTACGTCCCGGATCTTCGCCCCTCGGACTTCACCATCGCCGAGGACGGCATCTCGGAGAAAATTGCCACTTTTGAAGAAGGAAACGGGCCCACTCGCACCTTGGTCGACATGCCGGAAGAGGCCAACGCGGACGCGGGAGACGCGCCGGCGGCGCAAGCGCGTGGTCCATCGGGCGATCCGCCCCAAAGCCTCAATGCAGCGCTCGCCGGGGCTGATGTCTTCATTCTGTTCGACACCAGCAACTATATGTACCGCGGCTTTGTCTTCGCGCAGGATGCCATTTCCGATTTCATTCGTTCTCTCGAGACCGTGGACAAGGTCGCTTTCTATTCGTACAGTCGCAACCTTTCCCGCGCCGCGCCTTTGACCGCCGACCGTGCCCAGGTTGTGCGCGGTGTGCGCACCACCGTCGCCGGAGACGACGCCGCGCTTTATAACTGCCTGTTATTGACGGTCAAGGATGCCGCCCAGTATCCGGGCAGAAAGGTCGTCGTGGTCTTTTCCAACGGCCCCGACAACGCCAGCATGGTACCTCCGGAGGACGTCGCCGAGTTGGCCCAATCGGTGGGCATCCCCGTCTACATGATCAGCACCGCGGAAGCCAGGCTTGAGCCTGTCTCCACCGCCGTCTTTGAGCGCATGAGCGCGGCCACCGGCGGCAAAGCCTATTTTGCGGGCAGTTGGCGGGACGAAAAGAAGGCGTTTGCTTCGATCCGCAATGACTTGGCGCATCTCTATTCGCTCAGCTATTACCCGGCGCCGAATCCCAACCGTGGTTGGCGCGCCATCACGGTGAAACTTGCTGGCGACCGCCTCAAGAAGTACCACGTCCGCACGCGCAACGGCTATCGTCGCCAGCCGGCCCGCTTATCCGCGGCCGGCGCCCCAGCCGCCCAGTCCGAACCGGCCCCGAACTGATCGGACTCGCGCTCCGGACGTGGCGAGGTAAGGATAGTAAGTCTACAATCTCTATGTGGGATAGGTGGTGCGAAGAGCTGTTCTCAACGGGCGCTGGCGAATCTTACCTCTCTCCCCACTTCACTTCGGTTTTATTGCATATTCGTCCCGGTTTTCGGCGGCACGAGTCTGTTGAATAGTTTGCGCTTGCCACCGATTATTTCGCCGCATCCAGACCCTGGTGAACAGGCCTGTTCCACTGACGTCGGCATCCTTTATGCCGGGCCTCTTCTCCGCCACTCCACGATTCCGCGGAATGTTGTGGCCAGCCAGGAGAATAGAGACCCTGAGGCCGAACGATTTGCGATCAGCGTATCTTGGTGCTGCGTAGGAGGTGGGGAACAGGGGCCCTTAGGGATACCCTGTTCCCCACCGATTCAAACCACTCGTGGCACCGCAACTACCAAATGAACTTCAATCCGAACTGAATCTCCCGTGACGGGGTCTGTGTGGAGGGAGAAAGCTGGCCGAAACCCCCAGCGAGTATGTCGAGGTTGGCGACCGGAGGCGCGAAGTTGGCGCGATTCAGGAGATTGAAGAACTCGGCCCGGAACTGCACGTTGAAGGATTCCGAGATTTTGGGGATCTTGGTGTTTTTCACCATGGAGTAATCCAGGTTGACCAACCCTGGCCCGACAATGATGTTCCGGCCTGTGTTACCGAGGACATTGAACGCAGGCGAGGTAAAGCATGCAGGATTGATGTACTGGAGGGGGCCGTGGCGCCCTGACGATGGAAAGGTCAGCGGGCAGCCAGGGACGCGATCCAAAATAGCATATGGCTCCGACATAAGTTGGCCGCTAATGTCTCCAGCGATAGTGAAAGGCCAGACAGGAACGCCGTCGCTCAGGCCGAGAATTCCTCCGAGCTCCCACCCTTTGGCTATGAAGGCTGCAGGCCCATGGAACGATGCCGGCGTCGGTACTTCCCATAGGAGATTAACAACCAGGTTGCGAGAAACATTGAAGTCCGACAGACCTTTGATTATCTTCAAATCCCACCAGGGGATGGTGGGGTTCAGGTCTCCCGCGAAGTTGTCGCCGGCAAAGCTGCCGGAGGTGGTGTCCTCAGTCTTGCTCCAGGTAAACGAGACCTCCGCCTGCAAGCCATGGCTCATACGCTTGTCGACTCCTACCTGGAGAGCGTCATACCAGGACTTGCTTTGCCAAATCGTGGACTGAATTCCAGCGACGTTGGGGTTAATCAATAGCCCCGGCACTATACGGGTGGGGTTGGCGCTAAAGTTGGACGGAAGGCCCAAGTTCACATCGGTCTGGCTACATGGGGTGTCGTTGGGGCCGCCGATTTGAGCGCAGCCGGCGCCGAACGGGGTCGGGAATACCCAGCGGTTCCCAACCTTCGTTGGAAAGACGATGTTGAGGTCATCGGTCTGGTACGGATTGTGCTTTGCGCGCGAACCTGCATAGGCCACTGTTAAGGAGAGATTCCCTGGAAGTTGCCTTTGGAGGTTCAGGTTCCATTGATAGATGTAATTGCGCTTCGGATTGCGCTCGACAAAGTTCCACGTCTGGCCGGCAAGCGGCGCAGAGGCGGAATTGAGGAATGTGTTTAGCACGGCTGCATTAACGGCCGGGAACTCGCCCTGACCTACACAAGGCTGTACGTTACCGTTGAAGGCACAACCTGAAGCTGTAACGTTGACGTGGCCCGGAGAGGTTTGCGCGTTATTGAGCGCCAGCTCAAATGGGAGGGGTAAAGAGTCAAACAGGCCGAAGCCGCCGCGAACGGAGGTCTTGCCGTCTTTGAAGGGATCCCAGGCAAAGCCGACGCGCGGCTCGAAATTCTTAGAGGTGGGATTGCTGTCAAACATCTTATTTGTGCACGGACTGCAGTTCGTGGTCGTGGGATTGGTCCATATATTTGGCAGGTTGGCGACCAGCCCGTGTTTCTCACTGGGGATCGTTTCCATTTCGTAGCGCAGGCCCAGGTTCAGGGTCAGGTTGGAACGCACCTTCCAATCATCCTGGAGGTATACGCCGGGAATGGAAACGAAAAGATAGCGGGTTTTGACAGCGGCAAGGCCTCCGACGGGGGGGCTCTGCACTTTAAAGGGAACGTCCATGAGGAAAGCCTGAAGCCCAGTCAGCCCCGCCGGGAACAGCGCGTTGCCGGCCGGTATCGCAGCAAATGCTGCGGTGCCGTTGGAGGTGAACGGAGCAAAGAGTTTTTCCTCCAATCGAATGAACATGAACCCGAACTTCAGGCTGTGCTTGCCGATGGTGAGTCCGGCGTCGTCATAGGTCTGAACGGTTTGGTGAGTAAAGTTCTCGACGGCGTCGCCGTTCAGGCCCCCTGAAAAGGGGGCGTTAAACTCCGGCACGCCCTTTCCCCCGCCGATGCCGGCGATTCTCGCGGCATGTAAGCCGGGTTCTATGGCGAATTTCGGATCGGTGCTGGCCGCGTCCGGGTTAAGCGCGCTGGGGGTCAATTGGCCAAACCCTTGAGTGTAGTTCCATCCTAGCCGAACGGTGTTGACAAAACTTGAGCCGAAGAGGTGGGTTTCTTCTATAGATGCGCCTTTGCGGCCAACAAAAAACCCCTCCAATTTCTGGTTAAAACTATCGGGCTGGGCGAATGTGGAGTGGTCATAATAGAAGCTCCCGGTCATGGTGTCCTTATCCGAAATCTTTAAGTCACCCCGGAAATTGTAGTAGTTGTCGGGGACCACTTGCGCGCCCGAAAAGGAGAAGTTGCAGGTATCGCCTGGGGCGATGTTGTTCGCGACAGGGCAATGTGGGAAAAAAGTCAAATAAGGCTGGTTAACCACAACGTTGCCGACCGAAAGAATCCCCACGCGCGCATTCTCCGAAGGGACAATGACGCTGTGAGCAATACCTTTGCTCTGACGGAGCCCTTCGTAAGCGCCAAAAATAAAAAATTTGCCTTTCTTGATGGGCCCTCCCCCCGACGCCCCGAACTGATTCCGTCTGAATGGCGTTCGCTTTCCCGCCTCAAAGAAATTGGCCGCGTCGAGCGCGTTGTTGCGAATGAACTCGAAAGCGGATCCATGAAACTGGTCGGTACCCGACTTGGTAACAGCGTTGACGACTCCGCCGGAAGTATAGCCATACTCCGCGGAGTAGTTGCTGGTGATGACGGAGAACTCCTGAATCGCGTCCACGCCGAGGTTCGCACCGAGCACGTTTCCCGGCCCGGCGTTCGAGTAGTCGTTAACGATCACGCCGTTGAGCCTGTAAACGTTCTGCTGGGGCCGGTTTCCGTCAACGGTCATCTGCATTCCCAGCCCGCGCGTCTCGCCTCCCGGTGCGTCAACCGCCTCGTGTGGCCGCACCTGGGCGACGCCGGGTTCCAGCGTGGTCAAGGATGCCCAGTCGCGGCCGTTCAAGGGCAACTCTACAATCTGCGCGCTTTCAATGTTGCCGCTGAGGGTGGCGTTCGTCGTCTCAACGATCGGAGCCGCGCCGGTGACTTCCACGGTCTGCGAAACCTGACCGACGGTCAAAGCGACGTTCATCTCTTGCCTCGCGCCGACTGTGAGCGTCACTTTGGTCACGGCGGTGCTGAAGCCCGTAGCGGATACCGACACCTCGTAGTTCGCAGGGTTGAGGTTCACTATGCTATA
>Ga0209118_1000233_pt1 | contig 34966 bp, 35 predicted proteins | sample BlaSpr_A8_Ref_M1_FD_187988 | JGI IMG/M metagenome (GOLD analysis project Ga0209118, IMG submission 187988) | Forest soil microbial communities from Thunder Bay, Ontario, Canada - Black Spruce, Ontario site 2_A8_Ref_M1 (SPAdes) (version 2) | ecosystem: Environmental > Terrestrial > Soil > Boreal... | reverse complement strand
GCTGATGGGCGGCGGACTAGTGCCCGGAGGGCGGGGCTGGTTTTGACCCGGCGAGGGGCTGGACGGGGTAACAGGCGGTGATCCGGCGCTGATGGGCGGCGGACTAGTGCCCGGAGGGCGGGGCTGGTTTTGACCCGGCGAGGGGCTCGACGGGGTAACAGGCGGTGATCCGGCGCGGATCACCGGCAGACTTCGATTTGGAAAACTCAAGGACGACGCCAACTGCTGCTGGAGCAACTGCTGGGTCATGCTTTCCCCCAAAACTCCGAGGGCTCGTTCTGCGATGATTTCTCCAACTGTGCGGGTGATTGCTTCGGCTACCGCATTTTCCGGAGCGCTCACCTGGGTTGTCGTACGCTGCAGCAAACGGGCAAGTAACTCTCTCTCTGGCACGCTGAGAATGCGCTCATCGCACAACAAGGTGCCGGAGAGACTGTCGATCATCTCTCGTGCTGTCATCGGACTCCTCCCGGAGAAAAGACACTAATGCGAGACCGGGCAGTCCGGGAAGCGAAGGGGATTGCAGCCTAGCAAAAAGAAATGCAAAAGGGAAGCGCTAATTGAGGGTAGCGACTCGAATCTTGAGGAAAACAGGTACGAATTGCCGCTCGGATTACTTCTCCGCCATAGCGCCGACCAGAGACTCGAAGATCTTGAAGCCGTCGGTACCACCAAGCTCTGGTTCGCTCGAGCGCTCCGGATGCGGCATCATACCCAGCACGTTTCGGCCTGGACTGCAGATGCCCGCGACATTGTTCAGCGAACCGTTAGGATTTGCGTCCGTGGTGATCTCGCCTTCCGGGCTTGAATAGCGAAATACAATCCGCTGGTCCCGCTGCAGTTCGGCCAGAGTGGCTTCGTCGCAGAAGTAGTTGCCTTCCATGTGACCGATGGGGATGGTAAGCACTTCGCCCTCGCGGCAGGCATGGGTGAACGGAGTATCGGCGCTCTCCACTCTTACCTGGACCGGCTTGCAGACGTACTTCAGGCCGACATTGCGCATCAGGGCGCCGGGCAGCAGTCCGGACTCGCACAGAATCTGAAAGCCATTGCAAATGCCCAGCACCAGCCCGCCACCATCGGCGAACTTCCTTACCGATTCCATCACCGGCGAAAATTTTGCGATGGCGCCAGTGCGCAGGTAATCGCCATAGGCAAAGCCTCCGGGAACGATGACGGCGTCACAGTTTTCGAGATCGTGCGACTCGTGCCATAGGAATGTGACCGGCTGCTTGGCCACCTGCTGGATGGTCCAATACGCGTCGTGATCGCAGTTCGATCCGGGGAAAATGATGACGCCGAATTTCATCCGGGTTTCCTCGTTGAAGCGGTTATATTCTGAGTCTAACATGGGCTCGTGGTCCCTCGAATCAACACGAAGCATCATAGTTACGAATGAAGTTACGAATGAAGTTACGAGTGAACGATAACGCATGAACGATAACGCATGAATTTGGGCGATCATTTTCGAATCACCGGCGGCGCGCTTAAGAACTGGCTGATCGCGCAGGCGCAGGATTCGATTGCAGTCGGAGCGTTGTGGCTAATCGGTCTCTATGCGCTCAAGGTGCCGTGGGCTCCGCTCTGGGCGCTGCTGGCCGCGTGCTTGCAGATTGTCCCGCACCTGGGGCCGGTGCTGGGATTGATTGGCCCCGTCCTGGCCGCGACTTTGCGTTGGGGAGATTGGGAGCATCCACTTTACGTTCTGATGCTCTACGCGGGAATCGTGGTGGTCGATGGCTTTCTGTTGCAGCCTTATATTATGAAGCGCGTGGCCAAGGTGCCGATGTGGGCTTCTCTGCTGACTCCAATCGTGCTGGGCGTTCTGATTCCGTTCTGGGGTGTGCTGCTCGCGCCGCCGCTCTTGGCCGTCGTGTACGCCTATAAAGCGTGGATGGCAACGGATCGGGAAACCCTCACGTGACTGCCCCACCGCAACAGAAAACGTAAAGGTAGGCCAGCCCCCAGTTCTCACGGATTGTCATCCCGACCGGAGCTTCTCATCCCCAAAGGGGATGAGAAGCGGAGCTATTTTCGAGGCTCTAGGAACTCCGAGGGATTCGGATTAGCGTTTCAGAATTGATGAATGGGATCTAAGAGGTCCGCGTAATCTCTTCCTCGCCTGGAACGGGGTTCGCCGCCAAGCGCCCTACACGTCGAAAACCCAAAACCGGTGGATACTAGGTCTCCCATTTGGCACAAGTCTCATCGCCCCGGCATCCTGCTAAGATCATCCCGAGAAGGACCAATTTTTCATCAGTAGTGGCGAAGTTTACTCCGCGTGGTGCTTATAAACGTGGCGAAGAAAAAGAAGAAAATAATGAAACGAGTGAGGAAGCTGATGACATGTGAATGCGGTTTGCCAGGTGCAGACCGCAATCGTCGTGACCATCGGCTTTCCGTCTACCACCGCCACTACCGGAGAATTAAGAACCTGCTGTCCAGGGACTCTCTCTCATTTGCCGATATAGGGGAAAGGGTTGGAATCACGCGGGAAAGAGTACGCCAGATCGCCCAGCAGCTTGGGAGGGCAACAGGACGCGAGCGTCGGGAACAACACGCAATGGACAAACGGATGTCTGCTTGGCACAAACGAAAAGGCTATCGTGAGCTGATCGCGAAATGCAAAGAGCATGGATACACGGTGACACCAAGCAGGTACGACACTGGTTCGGGATGGAGGTTCGAGGACGGAATTGTTGTCATCAACGGATGGCGGGCGCACATTGTTTATATCAGGACTAAAGACCGCTATCTTGTGTTTAGACGTTCTGTTGTTCGCGCGGACTTTCACCTGGGTGTTTCTCCGATCGGCTTCTTTATTTTTCCGGCAAAAGTATGGAAGACATTTCCGGAGGGAACGTCGTTCTCTCCGATTCCTTGCGCGATTGGTCAACGCGGATTCAATTGCTCGGATCGTCACGACTATTTGAACTATCTTGAAGCATGGAAGTTGCTGGGAAGGCGGGCCGTAAAGTTGGGTGTCCGCTGAACGGGGGGCTGGCCCAGGCTTTCCCGCTGCAACTAAAAGCGGCTGCCCTGCCCTTCTCGCGTTCTTTGCCAGAGGGCGGGGCTTTAAGACGCCTTTCTGATCGAAAAGCTGGATTACATGCACCGCAACCCAGTGCAACGCGGGCTGGTCACGCGTCCTGAGGATTGGACGTGGAGCAGTGCCCGGCACTATGCTACCGGGGAAGACGGTGCAGTCGAGATTGAATCTCGCTGGACAGCGCGTCGTCGTGAGCAGCTTGGCGTGTATCCAGCGGCCCGCCGCCGCGATGTGAGCTAAAAGCCCCGCCCTCTCGCAAAGAACGAGAAGGGCAGGGCACCCGGTCTTGTGTGTTGTGAAAGCATGGGCCAGCCCCCCGATCTTGCGCTCCAACTCCGCCACCGTGCACTCTTGCGGCGGAAGTTTCGGCCCCGCTCTCCGCCCCGCGCCGGGAAACGATGCTTCGCCTCGCGCCCGCCACTCCGCCCGCCACCGCTCGATCAGCTTGGGGCTGATCTGCAACCGCCGGGCGACTCTGCCGCCACTCTCGCCGGCATCCATGGCATGCATCACCGATGGTTTGAAATCACGACTGTACACGCTTCGGGCCAAGTCGATTGCCCCTCTCCATTCAATGTACTCAGTCCCTTAACTCCGTGTCTCATTTTTGAGGTTCACTCCAAAGCATGGGCCAGCCCCCGGCTTTTGAATCAACGATCACCGGGCTTTCGGGGGCTCTGAAAATAAGTCTTGGAACACTTCCACCGTGGCAGAGTGCCCGGCGTTGCCATCACCGAACAGCAACCCATCAGAGTCATCGGCCGATACTACGCTTTGCATCCGTAGCGCAAACTTGACCTGTAAGCTATCATCGCGGTCGAGGCCACTTTTGTACGCTGCTATTGCTTGCTCAAGGTCTGTCGCTAACGATTGAGCATTGAGCTTATAGCGACCATCAACTTTCTTTAGGTGCTCCGCTGGTGCGTTCCAAGTGATGCCGTGATGATATTTCGGGAAATATTGATGGACCAACCCGCACCGAAAGGTTTTGTACATCTTGATTTCGGCATCAATGGCAACATACGAGGGCATGTATTTGTGCAGGAAGAGACTGAACGCTTCTCCCCTGCCATCCTTGCCTTCGTACAGACTCGCAAAAAAATCAATCGCATTCAGGACAAGGGTTGCAACCGTGAATGAGAGATTCTTCTCTTGCTGAGCACAATAGCGAATGTCACCCAACAACCAACCATCAATGTATTTCGTGAAAAAATCCGCAACACGCTCTTTTTGAATCTTGAGCGGTGGGCTGCGCCTCATTGTCTGCATAGTGCCTAGAATACACCCTGATGTGCTGGTCATTACCGTTGCGGCGACATACAAGGAAACGCAGCGACGATGGCATTGGCCACCAATGCGCCCGCGGGATAGTTCAGCTTCGCAGGGTTGTCGTTGAGATACTTCAGCACGACGCGAAGAAGTTGGTCACTGTCGACGTTCGAAGCGATGCAGTACACGGTTGAGGTCTGGACGCTCAGGCTGACCATTTCGTCCACAGCACCCGCCAAGTAACCGCGACAGAAAGTTGCATCGACAGCCTCCTGCGGGGTGTGTTTTTCTCCGTCGGCAATTTTAGCTGCCACTTGGCATTGTCGGAGCAGGACTGAACCGGAGGGGCCATAGAAGGACACCATCGGCTCAGCAGAACCTTCCTTGCTCGTTTGGCTTAGGCCGTTAACGGCGGTCAGCGTCAAGACCGCGATAAGCAGGAACGAGAATACGGGCTTCATGGAGTGGCATGGTAGCAGAAGCAGCGGCGAATCAACAATGATTCAGTCTAAGTTCTCCTTTCGCGTGGATTGAACACACAAAGCCATCTCGGCCCGGTGCCCCAGGTTCGCGTCCGTTCTTTGGTCGCTAACCTGGGCCTTACCATACCTCGAAGGAACATGCCCCGCGCGCGGTCTGCGACGTTTTGTGAAGGCGGAAGCTAGATTCCCAATTTGGGAACCCGCCATGACCCCGCCCACTTTCTTCTTGATCGCGCTCTCTCACTTGCGATAATATAACAGCACATACGTTATCTATAAGATAACTGCGTTCTTTGACAATCTAATATGATCGCAGCGTTCGCCCAATACGAGCGGCTGAGTCCGACCCATCTTTGTGAAAGACGAGAACCTCTTCCCAGCTTCGTCTGTCGTTCCAAGAACGAATCGCGGGCGGTAGTCGAGCACCGTAACTCCAATGTTTCGAATATTTTGCCTGTAACTACCTTAAGAACCATAGATCTAGCAGGCAAGAAAAATTCAGATCCTTTGTTTTCTAGATTATGCGGGAAATTGAGCGTTTTTTTGAGGGAATTTGTGCACCGAAACTGGTGCACTGGACCCTAAAGGCTACGTTCCGCAGGGGGATAACAATCCGTTGGTGACGAGTGCTGCTACACTTCCACAGCTGCGGCGTTTGTGGCTTATGCGTTCTCGCCTCCCACCCTTTCCGCACAGAACACGGAAAGGATGGGGCATCCTACTTTTGTGATGTGATTTAGAGAGGTATTGTCCCGTATGTTTACCTCGCGGCCGATTGGATTTGTGAGTAGTCCGTACAAGAACGCAAGCGAGATTCCCAAGGGTCTTGGCGCTAAACACGAGGCCGACGGTGTGCTCAGGATACTGCCCGAGTTTGAGACGGGGCTCACCGACATCGAGGGCTTCTCGCATCTCTTCGTCATCTGGGAGTTCGATCGCTCCCCTGAGTTCGGGATACATGGGTTCGAATTGCTCGGTACACCGCCCTCCGACAATCGGCCGCATGGGGTGTTTGCGACCCGATCTCCGCGGCGCCCGAACCCGATTGGCCTGACCACCGTCGAACTGCGCCGCCGCGAAGGCATCGAGCTGCATGTTCGGGGCGTCGATATGCTGGATGGAACGCCTATTCTAGATATCAAACCCTACCTGTCCAGCATCGCGTCGGAAAAGCTACGCCGTGGGTGGCTGGCCGAAGCTGAGGCACGACCGAGGTGATGTGTTGCGGGATGCCACGTGGAAGCGGCCGATGCCTGCGAGAACCCAGGTCTCGAAAGGCGCGAGACCTGGGGCACCCAGCTCGGAAACAATGGATTGGGGCATGCCCCGTGCTATAATTTCACCGTCGCCGGCATTTGTTTTCGAGGCAATCCCGAGGGTAATTCTGTGATCTCCTCTACGGGCGCGTCCTTTACAGTTAGAGTCAGCGAAATCAAGATCAGCTCAATCCAAGTTCATTGAACACGAGGTATTTCCATGTCCGGCCACTCAAAATGGGCCACAATCAAGCATAAGAAGGGCGCGCTCGACGCCAAGCGCGGCCAGATTTTCACTCGTCTGATCAAGGAAATTTCGATTGCCGCCAAGAATGGCGGCGGCGATCCGGACACTAACCCGCGGCTGCGGACCGCCATCCTTGCAGGCAAGGCCGAGAACATGCCACAGGACAACATCAAGCGTGCCATCCAGCGAGGCACGGGCGAACTGCCAGGGGTAACCTTCGAAGAGTTTGCCCTCGAAGGCTACGGTCCGGGCGGAGTGGCAGTGCTGCTCGACATCAATACCGACAACCGCAATCGCACGGTCAGCGAGATACGTCATGTGTTCGGGAAGAACGGCGGCAATATGGCCGACGCTGGGGCGGTCTCCTGGATGTTTCACAAGAAGGGTGACATCGTGATTCCGAAGTCGGCGGCCAAGGAAGACGATCTGATGAGTATCGTCCTGGATGCGGGCGCCGAGGATTTGCGCGACGATGGCGAAAATTGGGAAGTCTTGTGCGAGACTTCGGCCTACGAGGCGGTTCTTGAGGCGGTGAAAAAGGCTGGCATTGAACCCGTGTCCTCTAGCGTAACCATGATCCCGCAGAATTACGTCAAGGTGGAAGGGCCCGCTGCCAGCACGATGATTCGCCTGATGGAAGCGCTCGAAGAGCATGACGATGTGCAGAACGTACACTCCAACTTCGATATCGATCAGAAATTGCTGGAAGAGGTTGCCGGGTAGAGTCGTTTCGATCCTGGAAATTAGCCGCCTCATGGGGCGGCTTTATTTTTTCTTGCGCTACGGTTGAAGGCGTGAACCACAAAGGACGCAAAGGTCCACGAAGGAAGAAATCCGCTGCGGCAGTTTTCAACACCTTGGTGGAAAACGCTGTGGAAAAGCAGGGAAGTATCTTTGTAAGTAGTTTAGAGAGAGATGCTTCTACACCTTGCACTGAGTTGGTTGCTGGCACGTTGGTGGTAAGTTGGAGGCTCGAAGGTTGCAGAAGCCTCCGGAGAGCGGTTTTGAAAATCAGGCTCGACAAAGTACTGCTGGAGCGCGGCCTGGCAAGCTCGCGCGAACGGGCGCAGGCGCTGATCCTGGCGGGCAAGGTTTTGGTTGGCGGGCAAAAAATAGAAAAAGCCGGTACGGGAGTGGACGCGGAAGCTGATATTCGTCTTCTGGGCGAAGACTTGAAGTATGTCGGTCGTGGTGGCCTCAAGCTCGAAAGAGCGCTTGAGCATTGGCACATCGAGGTCAGGGGTAGAGTCTGCCTTGACGTGGGAGCTTCCACAGGCGGGTTCACGGATTGTTTGCTGCAACACGGGGCAGCGCGGGTGATTGCCGTTGACACCGGCCACGGCCAGATTGATTTCCGTCTACGCCAGGACGCGCGGGTGCGCCTGTTGGAAAAGACCAATGCGCGCTACCTGACCCGGGAGCAGATCGGCGAAGTCGTTGACTTCATCTCGATGGATGTTTCTTTCATCTCTGCAACCCTGGTTCTCCCCGCGGTCATTGCAGCGGCGTTCCCCGACTCTGCAGTCGAGCGTCGTGGCCGGCAAATGGTTGTGCTGGTGAAGCCGCAATTCGAGGCGGGCCGCGAACAAGTAGGGAAGGGAGGCATCGTGCGCGACGAGGCCGCACAGTTGGGTGCGGTGGAGAAGGTGCGTCTCGCGCTCCTGGCGCAGAATTGCACGCACACGGATGTGGTCGAGTCTCCGATTTTAGGCGCGGAAGGGAATCGCGAGTTCCTGCTATTTTCACTTTTCTGACGCTTCTGGTCTCTCTCCCGGTGCTCCGCGAGTAAATCTTTTCTGGCGATTTCTGTACAATTCAAACTTCACTATGGATATTGGGAAGACTCCATCCGCGAAAGGCAAAGCTGCAGCCATCGTCTCCAAGCCGGGGAAGCCGGAACTGTCAAGCATTGTGCCCGGGCTCCTCGAGTGGTTTCGTCAGCATCAGTATCAGGTTGTGGTAGACCGGGAAACAGCGCCATACGCGGCTGGCGTCGCGGTGCTCAGCCGCGACGAAATGATTTCCCGGCCGCTGAATTTCGTGGTCGTGCTTGGTGGTGATGGAACTTTACTTTCCGCGGCTCGTTCCATGGCCAAGGCCGGAATCCCCGTGCTGGGTGTGAATTTGGGTTCGCTCGGATTCTTGACCGAAGTGCCGTTGGAGGAACTCTACCCCACTCTGCAAGGTATTGAAGACGGGCGTTGCAACGTCGAAACGCGTTCCATGGTGCATTGCGAAGTGCTTCGCAAAGATTCGCTGGTCGCCAGCTATGACGCGCTCAACGACATCGTGGTGGGCAAGGGGACCATTTCTCGCCTCAACCATTGCGACGTCTACATTGACGGGGCGTTTGTCTCCGTCTACAAAGCGGACAGTCTCATCGTCTCCACTCCCACCGGCTCGACTGCCTACTCGCTGGCGGCCGGAGGGCCAATCCTGATGCCGTCGGTGGACGCGTTCGTGGTGACGCCGGTTGCGGCTCACTCGCTGACCCATCGGCCTCTTGTGGTGCCCGACACATCTAAAATCGAGATCGTGGTTAACACCGGTCATGATGAAGCTTACTTGAGCATCGACGGTCAGGTTGGCATGCCCATGTACGACGGAGACCGCGTCGCTTGCCGCAAGTCGGAGCATCAGGTCAAATTGCTGCGCATCCAGGGAACATTCTTCGATGTGTTACGCGCCAAACTGAAGTGGGGACAGAGATGATGAGGATGGCTGGTGCATTTTCGTTCCACCCGCAAGCCGCTAATCCCGCAGACATGAGGATGAGAATGAAATTCGCAACCGTACTTCTGAGCTGTGTTCTCGCAAGCAATTTGCTGGCCCAGTCCAAACCCAGTGCCGACCTCATCATCACCAACGCCAAGGTCTGGACGGTGGACAAGGCGGATCCCGCAGCTCAGGCTGTCGCGGTCCTAGGCGATCGAATTGTTGCCGTCGGCTCGAACGCCGATGTGGAAGTCTTGCGCAGCCCCGCTACCAAAGTGATCGATGCGGGCGGCAAGCTGCTTCTGCCTGGCTTCAACGATGCTCACGTACACTTCGTGGGCGGCGGCTTACAACTCGACGCTGTGCAACTCAATGACGCTGCCAGCACGGATGAATTCGTCCGCCGAATCGGCGAGCAGGCGAGGAAAACTCCGAAAGGAGAATGGATTCAAGGAGGCGATTGGGACGAGACGAAATGGAGTCCGCCCAACCTGCCCACCAAAGAGTTGATCGACTCGGTGACGCCGGACAATCCCGTATTTCTCGGCCGCTACGACGGCCACTCCGCTCTGGCGAACTCCGCGGCTTTGCGCTTGGCGGGCGTCACATCCCAAACACCCGACCCGCCTGGCGGTGCCATCGTCCGTGACGCACAGGGCAATCCCACCGGCGATCTGAAGGACGCGGCGATGGACCTCGTGTTCAAGGGGATTCCTCCGCTCTCGCATGAACAGCGCCTGCGCGCGGTGCGGCGAGCACTTGCTTATGCCGCTTCGTTGGGAGTCACTAGCGTACAGCACATGGATCCGGACTACGCCGACATCGCAGCGTATTCCGAGCTGCTGCAATTCGGTGAGCTGACCACGCGAATCTACGCCGCCCCGCTGATCGATCAAGTAGACGACCAGGTGAAAATCGGCATTCGGCACGCTTTTGGTGGACCATTCCTTCGTATTGGTGCGGTCAAGGCTTTCGCCGACGGCTCGCTTGGTTCTCGCACCGCATATTTCTTCGAACCGTTCAGCGACGAACCGGGCAATCACGGCTTGCTCGCTGAAGGAATGCAACCACTCTCCTTGATGCGCGACCGCATGATGAGAGCCGATGCCGCCGGCCTGCAAATTTGCACCCATGCGATCGGAGACCAGGCCATCTCCACGATCCTCGATCTGTACACGGATGTGGTCAGGGTCCACCACGGCATGGAACGCCGCTTCCGCATCGAGCATGCGCAGCACACGGCGGCGAAGGATTTCGCTCGTTTCGCGCAGTTGGACGTGATTGCATCCGTCCAGCCCTATCAAGCTATCGACGACGGACGCTGGGCCGAAGCGCGCATCGGCCACGACCGGGCCAGCCGGACCTACGCCTTTCGTACATTTCTAAATCATGGCGTGCATCTGGCCTTCGGTACCGATTGGGATGTCGCGCCACTGAATCCGATATGGACTGTCTATGCGGCTGTCACGCGTGCGACTCTGGATGGGAAGAATCCCAACGGCTGGTTTCCCGAACAGAAGCTCACCGTAGCGGAAGCCGTCGAAGCCTACACGACGGGCTCGGCATACGCTGAATTCCAGGATAAGGAAAAAGGTTCAATCACGCCCGGCAAACTCGCGGATATGGTCCTGCTTAGTGACGACATCTTTTCCATCGATCCGGTAAAGATTCGGGACGTGAAGGTGTTGAAGACGATTGTCGGCGGAAAAGTAGTGTGGGACCAGGACCGGAAGAAACAGTACTCCACGGCGAACTAGAACCGTCAAAGCCAACGTGGGGACAGCCGCCCCCGGCTGTCCAGGCGAGCGAAGCTCGCCAGCTTTGGCTATCGGCTCGGTATTCCGGCTCCTCTTAGTTTCTCGCGGCTGCGGAGCTTCGCTCCGCCGGACAGCCGAGGGCGGCTTTCCCCACGCAGGCATTGCGAGAGGCGTGGGTCCTGACGCAGCCTAGCGTTCGCCGCGAGTCAAGTCCGCAATGGTCTCGCGCCGGCGGATCACCTTTACCGACTTTCCATCGACTAGCACCTCCGCGGGACGCGGCCGGGAATTATAGTTGGAGGCGAGCACCATTCCGTATGCGCCGGCATCGAGCAGTGCCAGCAGATCCCCTTCCTGCATGACCGGCAGTTCGCGGTCGCGGGCAAAGAAGTCTCCCGTCTCGCATACTGGTCCTACGACGTCTACGGTCTCTCTCGAGCCTTGCTCCGATGATTTGTCAGACGCAAGGATGGGAACGATCTCGTGATACGCGTGGTACAGCGAGGGTCGCAACAAATCGTTCATTGCCGCATCCACGACCAGGAATTTCTTTTTGCCGTTGGTCTTCTTGTATAGCAAACGTGTGAGCAGCGCTCCAGCTGTTCCAACGATGCAGCGGCCGGGCTCGAGCAGGAGATGCACTTTTAGATCCTTAAGCGGTGTCGTCAAGGCATCTGCGTAGGAAGCAACGTACTCGGCAAAGTCGGGCAGGCTGTGATTCTCATAAGCGATACCAAGACCGCCGCCCGCGTCTACGTACTTGATCGCATGACCGTCCGCCCGCAGTGCCCGCGTCAACTCTGCCAGTCGCTCCATGGTTGTCGCAAACGGCTTCACGTCGGTGATCTGGGAACCGATGTGTACGCTGACGCCGGCAATTTCCAGGGTCTTCATTTCGGACGCTCGGGCGTACAAGCGGCGCACTTCCTCAATGGGGATACCGAATTTGTGCTGATGCAAGCCTGTGGAAATATACGGATGGGTCCGGGCAGAAACGTCGGGGTTCACGCGTAGCGCAATCCTTGCCTTCTTTTTCGCCCGTGCGGCGCATTCCGCGAGCGACCATAATTCCGATTCGCTTTCCACGTTGAACAGCAAAACATCGGCCTTCAGCGCCGCTTGCATCTCGTCCGGCGTTTTGCCCACGCCGGAGAAGACGACTTTTTTCGCGGCGCTCCGGCTGACGCGCAGCACTCGCTCCAGTTCTCCTCCGGAGACTACATCGAAGCCGCAACCCATGCCGGCAAGCAAACGCAGAATGCCGAGGTTCGAGTTTGCCTTCACCGAGTAGCAGACCGTATGCGGAATCTTGTGAAAGGCGCGATCGAAGGAGCGCATGCGTTCACGAATGGTCGACGCGGAATAAACGTACAGCGGCGTGCCGAAGCGCTCGGCTAAACCAGCAAGGGACAACCGGTCACAATGAAGCATGGAACGGGTAGAGCGACCTGAAACATCGCTGTTCCTGACATTGCGGTATGAAAAACCTGGCGGACGGCCTTGACGCGGGTTCCCCGTGCGTATCACTTGCGCTTCCCGGGAGTGCCTTTGACTCGAATGGCAACTACAGTTTGATCGTCGAACGCTTCCTCTCCAGACGCATGCTCGGCCACGGCTTGGAAGATCGACTTAACCACGACGTCGGGTGAAGCGGTGGAGTTCGCGGCGACGATTTCCCCGACCCGCTCGCGGCCAAAGAGTTCTTCAGCTTTGTTAGTGGCATCCAGAATGCCGTCGCTGAAGAATACGAACATGTCCCCGGGTTTGGCCTGGAAGGTGAACTCGTCATAGTCGGCATCGTCGAACAATCCCAAAGGCAAGCCGGTAGCCTCGATGACCTCGATCTTGCCGTCGTGGCAGTAGATCGGGCGCGGCAGGCCGGAGTTGGCCACTTGCAAGGTGCGATTCCGATCGTCCCACACGGCGTAGATCAGCGAAACAAACTGGCTCTCGATACGCCGTTCGCCCAAAGAAAAGTTCACCGCTGAAAGCATTTCCGCGGGTCCCGGCTCGATGGGTGCGTGGGAGCGGAGAATTCCGCTGACCAACGCAGCATAAATCGCCGCCGGTGCGCCTTTGCCACTGACATCTCCAATCATGATTGCGGTGCGCGACAAAGAATAATTGACAAAATCGTAGAGATCGCCGCCGATCGCCCGTGCCGGCACGAACTTAGCCGCAATGTCCAGATTCTCAAGTTTCGGAAGTGACGGCGGAAGCAGCCGGAACTGCAACTCGCGCGCCATCCCCAGATCGCGTTCAAGGCGTTTTTCCTGGCGGGCAATCTGTTCGTAGAGCTGTGCGTTTTCAATTGCAATCGCAACTTGTGCCGCTAGTGTGGTCACGGTTCGTTTGTGATCGTCGGTGAAGAAGCCGCGACGCGTGTGCTCGAGGTCCAGCACTCCGATCACTTTGTCCTTGTAGACCAACGGTACCGCTAGTTCGGAGCGGGTCTCAGGATTCCCCCGGACGTACCGCGAGTCTTGATTGACGTCGGGGACCAATACCGCTTGCTTATGTTGCGCCGCGAAGCCCACGATACCCCTGCCCAATGGGATTTCGTGTTTGAGCTGAATGTTTTCTTGGAAGCGCAGCGAGAAACGGTGTTGTAGTTTCTCTCCAGCGGCATCGAGCAATAGGATGCTGAACATCTGATAATCGATCAGCCGACTAAGCAATTCCGCGATGCGCTTCAGCAACTCGTCGACATTGAGAATAGACGTTAGCTCGCGCGCGATTTCATTCAGCAAAACCAGGGTCCGCGCCTGGCGCGTGGTACGGGTATACAGACGCGCATTCTCGATACCAACCGCCATCCGCGAAGCAATCAGAGTCAGCAACCGCTTGTGCTCTTCGGTGAAGTGGTTGGGCTGGGACGACTCAATATCAATAACGCCGATGAGCCGGTTTTTGATGATCAGCGGGACGGCCAACTCCGAGCGCACGTTGTGCGCCGCGGAAATATAGCGAGAATCTTTGGAGACATCATCCACCAGAATCGCTTCCCGTCGCTGTGCTGCGATGCCGGTGACGCCCTCGCCGACTTTGATCCGCACCCGCTCAGCAATTTCCCGCGCGTATCCCACCTGAAATCGGAAGCGTAATTCCTGGGTCTTTTCGTTCAGCAGCAAGATGCCAAAGATTTCGTAATCAATAACCTTGCGAACCAGTTCGGCCACGCGGCGCAACGTGGTGTCCAAGTCGAGCGTGGTGTTGACCACATCCGCCACTTCGAGCAGAAGCGGATCGACTTTGGATTGAAAATCGGTCTTGGTAGCGGTCATTTCCACTTTCCTATGATATCAGCCGCGGTTTGCGTGCTGTGGCGACGGCCAAGCCTGCGTAGGGGGGATGCCCGCAATGGGCGCGATCAGCCTTCTCTCGGCACTACGCAAATGTCAGGCAGATTGCGGTACTTCTCTGCATAGTCGAGGCCGTATCCGACCACGAACTCGTCGGGAATGCTGAAGCCTATGTAATCAGCCTTGATCGGTTGTTTTCGGCGTGAAGGCTTGTCCAGCAATGCGGCAATGCGGAGGGTTTTCGGGTCGTGGCCCAGCATGATCCTCTGCAGATAGTTGAGCGTGAGGCCAGTGTCCAGGATGTCTTCGACCAGGATCACATTTCGATCCTTCATCGATCGGTCCACATCCTTGGTCAGCTGCACTTCTCCGGTCGAATCCCATCCGAACTGCAATTCATGGGCGGGGCTGGGACGGTCGCCGTAGCTGGAGACTCCGATGAAATCGAAAGTAGCGTCGAGTTGGACCTGACGTGCCAGGTCGCTGAGAAAAATGGCAGCGCCTTTCAGCACGCCCACCAAAATCACTGCCTGGCCGGAAAAGTCGCGAGTGATTTCAGCGCCCATTGCGGCCACACGATGCGCGATCTGGTCGCGCGAGATTAGAACCTTGAGTTCGGTCACGGCGAACTATATTAAACTAGCACTTGGCATTTGGCACTTAGCATTTAGCCGGCGAACGTCTTTTCTGGATACGACAGGCTCTTGAGGGGTCAAGTGCGAAATGCTAAACGCTAGCATCTAGCTCAATACTATGAATCTCAATGGCATCAAACTCACTTGGTTAGGCCACGCGACGTTTCGGATTGAAACGCCCGGCGGCAAAATAATCTTGATCGATCCCTGGGTCATGGGAAACCCCATGTGTCCGGAGAAGGAAAAGAGCGTCAAGAAAGTTGACGTCCTGCTCTGCACTCACGGGCATGGTGACCACATCGGCGACGGGGTAGAACTCGCGAAGAAGCATAACCCAGTGGTCGTAGGCATACCCGAACTGGCCGGGTGGATGGAGAAAAAGGGCGCCAAGAAAACCTCGCCCATGAACAAGGGCGGCACGCAAACCGTCGGAGACATTAAAGTGACGATGGTTCACGCCGACCATTCCTGCGGTATCCAGGATGGCGATCAGCTCATTTACGGCGGAGAGGCGTGCGGCTTTGTCGTCGAATTTTCCAACGGGGTGAAGATCTACCACGCGGGCGACACCAACGTATTCGGCGATATGCAGATTATCCGCGAGCTCTATACGCCGGAGATCGTTATGCTGCCTATTGGCGATCATTACACCATGGGCCCGCGCGAGGCTGCCTACGCGTGTAAACTGCTGAGGCCGAAAACGGTCATCCCCATGCATTTCGGAACATTCCCGGTGCTGACGGGAAAGCCGAGCGAGTTACGGAAACGAGTGCCCGACGTGGAAGTCAGGGAGATGAAGCCGGGCGAGACAATTTCGTAAGTTTATGAATGGGCGTCCCCGCCCGACCGGCCGAGGGAAGCTCGGCATTCCAATCAAATTCCAGTCAAGAGGAGCCAAATTGGCGAAGTCAAAACCTACAAAGCCGGACTGGCAGATGTCCGGAATCACCGTCGGGCCCGTCGAAGACTATCTCTATTCCATGCTTCCGCCGCGAGATGAAGTCCTCACGGAGATGGAGGCAGAAGCTGCCAAGCGAAAGATCCCCATCGTGGGCCCGGCCGTCGCCCGCATCCTGCATCAACTGGCGCTCATGATTGGAGCAAAAACAGTTTTCGAGATGGGCTCCGCGATCGGCTACTCGACCATCTGGTGGGCGCGGGCTGTCGGCGATGGTGGACTTGTGTTTTATACCGACGGGGATCGCAAGAACGCCGATGAGGCGCGAGGATATTTCGATAGAGCTGGAGTCGCCTCGCGAATCAAGATGATGACTGGCGACGCACTGGAGCTTCTTTCCGAGCAGAAGCAAGAGTTCGACATCATCTTCAACGACGTGGATAAAGAAGACTATCCGCGCGTCTTCCGGCTGGCTCTGCCCCGTCTGCGAAAAGGCGGGCTGTTCGTTACAGACAATGTTCTATGGAGCGGTCGAGTTGCCGAGAAGAATCCCACGGAGGCTTCGACTAAAGCCATCCTCGAGTTCAACCGGCTGCTCTACGCTTCTCCGGATTTGTTTACGACGATCTTACCGATCAGGGATGGAGTCGCGGTGGCGGTTAAGAGATAAGTCAGATCGACTTCACCGGAATCAAAGTCAGATCTTCCACCAGTCCCACTTCTTTCTGCAGGAATGGTTCGGCGTAGGTCACGCCTCCCAGCAGGCCGTAGAAGCGTGCCATGGCTTCGATGCGCGCGCGAATCTCAGCCTGAGCAGGGAACAGGTCTTTGCCCGCATCCTGATCGCTGAACTGCGATTTGTAGGCCATAAGCGCCTGAAAACGCGTTTCAAATAGTTCCGTGATGTCCACGACGAACGTCGGCCGCACGTCATAGTAGAGCGTGGCGTAGATAATCTTGAAGGGCCGGTGCGGCGGAATGTTTGTAGCGCCGGCATTCTGCCGGCTGTCCTGAGGGCGTCCCGCCCTCAGCGATGCGGGCGGCTCCTCGGAATTCGCGGGCGAGGGCGCCCGCGCCACACTAACATCCAGTTTTGCCAATCCTGCAAGAAAGCAGGCTTCATATCCCAGCGTCGACGCCGTGTAGTGATCCGGATGGCGACCCTTCCAGTAGGGAAGGATCACCACTCGCGGACGCTGCTCTCGGATTACACGTGCCACTTTCAGCCGGTTCTCCCATGTGTTCTCGACCCGCCCATCCGGAATGTCGAGAGCCTCCCGCCATGAGACGCGGAGTATCTTCGCCGCATCCGCCGCCTCTCGCGCACGGTCTTCCGCCGTGCCCCGCGTTCCCATCTCTCCCTGAGTGAGATCGAGGATGCCGGTGCGCAGTCCGCGCTGCGCCATTTTCAAGAGCGTCCCCCCGCAGGTCTGTTCGACGTCGTCGCGGTGGGCAGCGATGGCCAAAACATCGAGCGGCGCAGCGGAAGCGGAAAGAGTGGACATGTCAGTCGAGGCTCCCTTGTTCCAGAACCACGTTTTCGCGCACGATCAAACGGTGGGCCGCCATCTCCTTCAACGTGGGCAGGACGCGGTTCACGTGCTCATCCGTATCGACGAAGATGATGATCACGGGAAGCTTTCCCCCGGCGTCTACGAGATGGCTGGTTTCAACCCGGTGCCGACCGAGAAACCCAGCCACGGCATGAATTGCGGTCGCGGCATACACGTTTTCCCGCCGCAGGTAGTTAAGAATTTCCATGTGCAACGGCCGGTGGTGCCACTGGTCGGCTTCGTTGAGATAGATCGTGACCTGAACAGCCATCGCGTCTGGCATTTTACAGCACCCGCGCCAGAGCCATGCCGGCCAGCGCTCCACCGAGGCATAGCAAATTGTTGCTGAGCACGTTGGTGAACATCAGAAGCCATTGCCCCTGTTCGAAGTAGGCCATGGTTTCAAACGCGTAACTGGAGAAGGTAGTAAACGAACCGCAGAAACCCACGACGACGAGAAGGCGCCAACGCGGGTCAGCCAGCACGCGTTCCGTGGTCCAGACGACGAAGAAGCCAACGATCAGGCTGCCTGCGATGTTGATGAACAGCGTCCCGTAAGGGAAAACGGGCCCAAGTTCTTTGGCAGCATAGCGACTCAGAAAATAGCGGGCATTGACGCCGACGATTGCGCCGAGGGAAATGACGAGAAGATCGATCACGATGGAGTTCTCCCTACAAAGTTTGTAGGAGTTATCAGCCGGAGCTTACCAGTTTGAGCTTACCAGTGAGACCCATGCGGTTATGGCGAACTCCATCGCCGCAGTCATCATACCAAAACGCGCCCAGCGAAACACGGCGGGATTGTGATCAGTAACAGGCTAGCTCCCGTTCGCAGCACTGAGGGCAGGATGCCCTCAGGACAGCCGGCAAAGCCTGCCCTGAGCGAAGCCGAAGGGATGCCGGCGCTACTTCTTTCGCTCCACCAGGAATCTCGCTAGCGCCTTCAACGTATCCGCTCGCGAACCGAAGGCTTCTAGCGAACCCAAGGCTTTATCCACCAGCACGTCCGCTTTCTTCAGCGACTCGTCGATTCCGAAGAGAGCCGGATAAGTCGCCTTCTCGGCTGCTGTATCTTTGCCCGCCGTTTTCCCCAATTGCTCGGAAGTCTGAGTGACATCGAGCACGTCATCCACGATCTGAAAGGCAAGCCCGATGGATTTTCCGAAGGTCCTCAGCTTCTCGACAGCGTCATCGTTCGCTCCGGCATAGAGTCCACCGCTCACCACGCTGGCGGTAATCAGAGCGGCAGTTTTCGAGTGATGGATGTACTCCAGCATCTGGAGATCGGGCTTGCTGTGCTCGGCCTCCAGATCAACCACCTGGCCGCCAATCATGCCGTCCACGGTGCCGGTGCCGCGGGCAATTTCTTCGATGATCCGCACCCGGGCTTCCGCCGGACAGCGCAATCGCGCCAGCGTTTCATACGCCTGGGTTTGCAGTCCGTCACCCGCCAAAATCGCAATGGCCTCGCCAAAAACTTTGTGACAAGTCGGCCGGCCGCGGCGCAAGTCGTCGTTGTCCAGGGCCGGAAGGTCGTCGTGGATCAGAGAATAGGTGTGCAGCATCTCCAGCGCGGCGCCCAACTCTTCGATACCGGCGGGAAGGGAACCAGCGACCATATGTCCGGCTTCGATGCACAGAATGGGGCGCAAACGCTTGCCGCCGGCGAAAACGCTGTGGCGCATCGCTCGATGAATGGAAACCGGATGCTGTGTGGCCGGCGGCAACAGGCGTTCCAGCGCCGCGTCGGTCAGCTCTCGGCCTGTCCCCAGGGTGTCTTTGAGCATGACGGTGAGTATAGCAAGCGGCCTTTGACGTTTGAGGACACGAGCTTTGTTTCAAAATGAAAAAGGACGCCCGCAGGCGTCCTTAATGTTGGCAGCTATTTTTATGCTGCTGCCGACTGCGTCATGGAAGCATTCCTCAGTGCAGTTCGGAGGATGCCCCGAGTGTCAGACGGAGGACAGACGTCGGCAGCGCCGGCGTTCACCGCCGCTGTCCACATGTCTTCGTCGGCCAGGCGATGGGTGCAGACGATGCAGGCTGTCGGAAACTCACGCGACAGGTGCTCGACATCGGAAATGGAGGCCGCTTCCATATCCAGGATGGCAATGCCAGCACGGTGTTTGGCGATGCTGGTTCGCAATTCTCCGAGGGATTGGACCTGGCGGACCGAACTGAAAGTGTTGGCTAGGGCGGAAGCGATAAGCTGCGCTACGCTCGAATCGCTCTGGAGGAGTACCACATTGAGAGGCTGCATGACTTTCCTCTGGCTTCTACCGCTAGGCACGGCGACCGGGCTGTGCCGGCGTTGCACGGGAGGTGAACGCTGTCACAGACGTTAATACTGCGGCGTAGCAACCGATGCGGCCCCTTACCTCTTCCCGGCCGCAGTCTCGGTCAAGGGCTCAAACGACTCAGCCTGGAGCTTTCCGTTCTGCTTCAGCAGGATTTCCACCTTGCCCTCGGCCTGTTCCAGTTCCTTGCGGCAAGTGCCTGAAAGCTGCATGCCCTCCTCAAAAAGCGTCAGAGATTTTTCCAAAGGGACTTCTCCCTTTTCAAGTTCCTGCACAATCTTCTCCAGACGCTGGAGGCAATCTTCAAATTTTGCCAACGGGTTTCTGCTCCGACAGCTATTCTAATCCACTTGGGGGTGGAATGTGTCCAGTGAAAAATGCACTTTAAAGAAGATTTAACAAAGGTCACACCGAAGTGGGACGGGATGTCCCCAAGGCTTCCAGCACGTCCACCGCCAAGGTATACCGCCCCATGGGCGCGCTGATCTGTGCTCCCTGCGCCATTTCGCGTACCGCGATCAACATCTCGCGCGCGATGGCAACCCCTTCTTCTCGCGCCGCCTCCGGGGTTTTGGCTGCGGTCATGCGCTCCAGAATGGAATCCGGGACCGAGACTCGCAGTTCGTTCTTCATGAATTCCGCATTGCGCACGCTCACCAGCGGCCAGATACCGGCAACTACCGGAATCCGGCAGTGCTCGATCCGGCGCAGGAAACTCTCCAGCAAGCTGAGATCGAAGACGGGCTGGGTCACAACATACTCGGCGCCCGCCTGCACTTTGTACTCGAAGCGGCGGATTTCTTCGTCCATATCGTTCAGCCCAGGGTTAGCACCGATGCCGATCACGAAGGTCGTGCCCGCGCCAATGGGGTTGCCGCCAATGTCGAGGCCGCGATTGAGGTTGTGAACGATGTTCACCAACCCGATCGCATCCACGTCAAACACCGCGGTGGCATCGGGATAGCTGCCCATTTTCGGCGGATCGCCGGTGATGCAGATCAGGTTGCGAATGCCCGTAGCGGCCGCTCCCAGCAGATCCGATTGAATGCCCAGCACGTTGCGGTCGCGGCAGGTGTAGTGCAGGATGGCTTCAATGCCCACTTCCTGCTGGACTAGCAGCGACAGCGCCTGATTGCTCATGCGCGCCGAGGCCCGCGGACTATCGGGAATGTTGATTCCATCTACGCCCACCGACTTGACGAAACGTGCTCCTTCGATTTCCTTGCGAATGTCCGTTCCTTTGGGCGGAACAATTTCAACCATGGTCAGGAATTCGCCTGCGGCAAGCTTTGCGCCTAGCCGGGAACGCTTCTCAATGGGTACAGCCGGAGTTGCAGCAGGCTTGGCTTGGCCCGTGGCTTGCGCCGAGGTTACCTTCGCACGCGCATCTCCCACTCGCAGCGCGGATTTCATCACCCGGATGTGGTCCGGAGTGGTGCCGCAGCAGCCGCCGACGATCCGCACGCCCGCCGCCACGAACTTGCGGGCATAGCTGGCCATGTATTCCGGTGAACAAAGATAGATATTCCGTCCCTCGACGGAACGCGGCATACCGGCGTTGGGTTGCGCTGCCAGAGGCAGGGAAGTGACAGCTCGCATGCGCTCAACCGCGTCGAGCATTGCTACCGGGCCCACACTGCAATTGCAGCCGATGACGTCCGCGCCCCACTCTTCCAGCCTTGGGGTGAAGGTCTCCGGGGTGGAACCATCGAGACAATTCCCGTCCTCATCGATGGTGACGAGGGCCACCACCGGGATCTTCGGATTCACGTCGCGAGCGGCCAGTATGGCTTGATGAATCTCTCCGAGGTAGCCGAATGTCTCCAGCACCAGCACATCGACGCCGCCTTCCACCAGGGCCGCGATCTGGTCGCGAAAGGCCGTGCGAGCCTCCTCGAAAGAGGTCTTGCCCAGCGGCTCAATTTGGACCCCGAGCGGTCCGACCGACCCTGCAACCCAGACGTCGAAGCTCTTGGCGGCTTCTCGCGCCAGCCGTGCTCCCGCCAGGTTGATCTCATGCACGCGGCTGGCCATGCTATGTCGAGCCAAGCGGAACGAATTCCCACCGAAAGTATTGGTTTCAATAATCTCCGCACCCGCCTGCAGATACTCGTGGTGGATGCCCCGAATCAGGTCAGGCTGCGAGACGTTCAACTCGTCATAGCAGCGATTGATGAAGATCCCCTTGGCGTAGAGCAGGGTTCCCATCGCACCGTCGCACAGGACAGCAGACTGTTTTATCCGCGTCAGTAGGTCAATAGCCATTCTCTTCAGAATACAAGAGGACTGTGGCTTTTGCACCTTGGCGGCAGGCGGACGCCACCAGCCGACAAAATTCTTGGAAGTCGCTCTGTTATAATCCGCTTTCTTGCATCTAAATCTCTATCCTTCACGCTCTTCGGAGTCCCAAGTTTGAAGAGAACTTTAATCACTATATTTGCGCTTGTAACTGCCAGTGTCACCATTATTTCCTGCGGAAATAGTAACTCTTCCAGCACTACGCACGCGGTTAGCGGCCTCAAGTTCCGCGTCTTCGTTTCGAATCCGCTTTTCCCGAGCGGCGCGGGGAATTCACCGGTGCTGAACATTGTGGATGCCTCGAAAGACGTGCTATCCCCGTCCCTCATTTCTTTGGCCGGCAACAGCGCGCAGCCCGGGCTTATGGCAGTTTCTCCCAACTTGAAGTTCACCATGATTTTCAGCCCTTCGGGGAACTCTGTCGCGCTCATCGATAACTCGACTGAGGCCATCGCGCAGACCACCAACGGCACTTCTAGTACGCCAGTGCCGGCGATCAACCTGCCGGGTTTTACCGAGAGCATGTTTATCGGCAACGCCAACACCAGTGCCTACGCCGCCGTCCCGGCTGCCCCGATCACTGGACAGGCTCCGGGTGCGGTGGAGGTGCTCAACCTGCAGACCGGTTCCGTCGCCGCGTCCATCCCGGTGCCGAGCGCGCACTTCATTGTCCCCAGCCCGGATGGTAACCACATCTTGGTCTTTAGCGATAACTCCGACACGGTCACTGTGATTACTACGATCCTCATCGGGACCCACACTGATCCCCGGAGTTCCATCACCGGCTTTGACCACCCGGTATGGGGCATCTTCAGCGACAACGCCACTGCTTACATTTTGAATTGCGGTCCGCAATGCGGGGGCACCGCGGCAGGGGTTAGCGTCCTCGACGTGGGCGCCTCTACAATCATGAGCACCACTAAGGTAAGTGCAGCCACCTATGGCTTGCTGAACGGCTCCACCCTGTACGTGGCAGGAACTCCGCCGTCCACCCCGGCGAGAACGAACACTTGTACGGGAACAGCCACGGCGGCTACTACCTGCGGCAAGCTGAGTGTTATCGACACCGCTTCGATGGCCGTTTCTGGTTCGGCTACCATCACCGACGGGTACCATGATCGCATGCAGATAAGCCAGGATGGGCAACTCTTCGTTGGTGCTCGCGGTTGCTCCAATGTCAGCGTCTCCGGGGGCGAGGTTCGCGGCTGTCTGTCCATCTTCAATACGAATCGCTCTAGCGTAGTGATTCCGCCGCAAAACGGCGATGTGACCGGCATTCAGCCAATCACCGGACGCACCGTAGTTTATGTGGTCCAGAACGGCGGGCTTGGAATCTACGACACCACCACAGACAAGCTGCAGGTGAGCCCCACCAACAACCAAAACAATAACGGCCAGGTGGATATCGTTGGTCAGCTGTTCGACGTGAAGCTGGTGGATTGAAAGAGCACGCTGCACGGAGCAGTCCTCAAATCGGGATACTACATTGAAACCCGACGAAAACCTGGCAGAATCCTCGGCTGACGTACGCGGGGAGGGGCCTTCCAGTTTTTCTTCGCGCATTCTCATCAGCCTGATGGCTGCTCTCGTTGCCCTGACAACTCCGCGCGCAAACGCCCAGCACCCGGTCGGTACGACAACGGTATTTCGCAGCGATCACCAACCAATAACCATTGAGCGATTTGATCCCAAGACCGGAAGTTCGCATCTGGCGGTAATGCTGGTGCACGGCGGAGGCGGCCCAGAAGGGGATTGGAGAAAGGGTGGAATTCTCGAAGCGCTCACCACGGCCGGCTACTCTGTCTTCGTCCCTCACTATTTCGATGGCGCTGGGAAATGGAGTCCCTCGGATAAGCCGGAGAAGTTCCTGGCTTACATCAGGACCTTGAACGACGCCTCTCGTTACATGGCGGCGCAGCCTGGAATCCGGAACAAAGGAATTGGGGTTGGCGGCTTCTCGCTGGGAGGGTATCTGGTGCTCGCTCTTGCGGAGGAGGAACACAGCCATCCTCCACCTTTGCGTTCACCGGAAATCAAGGCTGTGGTCGAGTTTTACGGCGCCATGCCAGATTTTGCGGAAGAGCGCATCACCACCATGCCGCCGGTGTTAATCCTGCACGGCGAAGAGGATGACGTTGTTCCGGTCAGCCACGCCTACGATTTGGAAAAACTGCTTAAGAAGAAGGCTGTCCCTCACGAGATCAAAGTTTACCCTCATCAGGGACACGGCTTCAGCGGCGACGCACTGGAAGATTCCAATAAGCGCACAGTTTCGTTCCTGTCTGCTCACCTGCGCTAGACAGTACCCCAAGCCTGAAGCCTCCCTAACTTCACGGCTCCAGCACCAACTCATGCGCACGCGCCTTTTCCACCGCCGGTCCCGAAAACGGCCAGGCAAAAGTGAAGCCCTCGTACCACGCGCTCCACTGGTCCATGAAATACGGGCTGAACAGATTCCCCGCCTCGCCGGTCACCAGGTTCAGGGTGGATTGATCGAGATTAGCGAGATCAACCGTCATTCGCTCCGACGGTCCGTGGCTCCGCGATACTGCTTTCACGGTGTATTCGCTGCCTGATTGCCGCTGCAATCCCGGCCCCGCCCAGTGCCGCAGGAATGGAATCTTCGAAAAGATCGGATGCTGTATTTCTAATGGATGAAAATCTCCCCAGTTCCAAGAATTCAGGTCTTGAGGCGCATCCGAACCGTGCCCTGAATTGGAATCGACCGCAGCCTCGACCGACGCCGTCAGAAGTTCGTCATAGTTCGCATAAGCTTCGGGCAACCAGCGCTTCGGCTGATGCTGGACTACGGTCTCCAACCAAACGGTGCTCATCATCCAACGATAGCTTTTCCAACTAAGAGCGGTTTCGACTTGTTGCGGATCTTTAGGAGCGACGCCCAGCTTTGGCTCGAGCAGCAAACGCACTAACTCCTGCCGTGCCCGGACTGCGATCGTCGGCGCTGCCGAGTTCTCAATCATCCTTCCGTCCCACTGCCGCATGATCTCAGCCGCCGCCTTCGCCCGGGCAGAGGGGTTCTTGGCATGGTCCACTGCATACACGAACCGCTCCCCGAAAAAGCGATCCAGTTCGGAATAGATGTCGGTTTCGAGCGCCAGCATGTCGGCCGCGGAAAACTTCTTGCCCGACTCCAACACGCGGTAAATGCGAGCCGATCGCCAGGGAGCCTCCCATTCCGTGCTAAGGGAATACCGATACCCATCCGGCGTGATCCGGCTGTTCGCGGTGGCGATGATCCCCGAGGACGGATTGAAGATGCTGGGCAGCTTCTCAAACGGAACGTAGCCCACCCATTCATGAGCATTGTCGCTGCCATTCTCTGGCAGGCTGCCATCGCCCGCGGCCCGGATGGGAATCTTTCCGGTAGCCTGATAACCGATATTGCCATCCACGTCGGCATACACAACGTTTTGGCCAGGCGCATCAAGCTCTGAAAGAGCGCGCCTGAACTCCTCCCACTTCTGTGCAGAATCGACCGCGAAGAAAGGACTGCGGACGCCATCGTACAAAGTCCAACGCAAGGCCAACCTGCGTGTCTCGCCCGGGACCATGTCCGTAATGATCGGTCCGTGGCGCGTCAACAGCACGTCCATCACCACATCTGGCTTGTCTTTCGCATGGATCACCTCGCGACGATGCTCGGGCAGCTTCCATCCATCCGGCGTCAGGTATTGTCCATCCGAGTTGAAGGTCTCAACATATAAGTCCTCGACCGTGGGACCGAGATTAGTGAATCCCCAGGCAATCCGCTGGTTGTGCCCGACGATCACATAGGGATATCCCGGCAGCGTGACACCCGCCACATCGAAGGTGCCGCAGCCAGATTTACAGCGAAGATGGGCTTCGTACCAGAGATTCGGCATCTGATGGCCCAGATGCATATCATTCGACAACAGCGGCTTGCCTGAAACCGTGTGCGCCCCCGAGACCACCCAATTGTTCGACCCCAGCACCAGGGGCCGCTCGTCAAAAAACATTTTCGGCAGCGGTGGCAACGCGGGGACCTCTGCCGGGGGAGTCAAGCCGGTAACCGAGCTATCCATGCCAGAATCATCGTCTTCATCGCCGTCGTCGTTCTGATCACTGCCCTGATCACTGCCTTTAATCTCCTGATCTAGACTGGGCCGCGATACCGTCGGCGGCCGGTCGTGCCAGGAAGAGTTCACATACAGATCCGCAGTTAGCTCGGGGCCTAACTTGGCCAGGATTTTCTCCCGCACCAGCGCATGTCTGGGACTCGTGCTCAGATCCTCCACCATTTGTGCCCCGATCAGCGCGGAGTCCTCAGGCGTCCACAGCCGAGGCGAGTACCGTAGAATGCGAAATTCCAGCGGCAACCGCTCACGATGCGCCTCGATGTACGCGTTTACGCCTCGAGCATAAGCCTCGAAATGAGAGCGATCCTCGGCCGACGCAATCTCTATCGTCTTCCGGGCAGCGGCCCTCAGCCCCAGGATTCTTTGCTGGCGGTCATGCTCCAGGTAATCGCTGCCGAACACTTCCGCCAGCTCTCCCGCTGCAAAACGCCGCATTCCATCCATCTGGAACAGTCGGTCCTGCGCCGTCACGTAACCCTGGGCGAAAAAGAGATCATCGAAGTTGGCAGCATCGATTGTGGGCACGCCGTGGCCATCGCGAACGACCGTCACTGGCGCCGAGAGTCCCACCACCCGGAGCCTGCCGTTCAGTTGGGGCAGAGCAGACCGTGCCATGGAATAAACCCAGGCGCAGATACCTAGCGCGGCCAGCAATATCACGCTCAGAACGAAAGCAACGACACGCAAAATTCGAAGACGTGGACGGCGATAAACTGGGGTAGTAGTGGTCGCCATAGAGGACTCTCGATTCTAGGGCTTGGCCGCTCTAGAAAACAAACCGAATGCACGCTCCGCCGCCGAAGATGTATCATTTGCGGCGGAGCACACAAAGGTGAAGTCAAAGCCCCGTGCCCGGATTCGGTTCGCGGTTTGCACTGCTGCTACGCTCTGTGTTTGCACGTGGCTGACGCGGACATCGGGAGCCGTCGCCGCTCAGACAAACGATTTCGCGCAAATTGAAAAGCAATCGCCGGGGCAAGTTTCGGGACGGGTTGTTCGCTCGGACACGCGCGAGCCGGTACCCAAGGCAGAAGTATCGCTCTATCCCCAAGATGAGAGCACTGCGAAAGCTGCCGGGGGTAATCGCATCGTACGCACCGGTACAGACGGTAGCTTTGTGTTTTCTGATCTTCCACCTGGCTCTTACGCATTGGGTGTCTGGCGCAACGGGTACGCGACGTTCTCCTGCCAAACAAATCGGGACTGCGGGCAGCTATCTCTCAAATCCGGACAAAAAGTGGAAGACATAGTTCTGCGTCTGGATCCGGCCGGAGTTATATCAGGCCACATATCCGACGAGGACAAGGATCCGGTGGAGGGCATTCAGGTTTACGCGTTGCGCATCAATTTCCTGCCTGGCGGTCGACGGGAGATCTACGACAGATCGAGAGTTGTGACGGACGATCAAGGCAGTTTTCGCATGGCAAACCTCCCTCCGGGGTTCTACTACGTGCGGGCGGGCGGATTGATCGAACATCCGATGAAGCAAGCGGCTTTGAAACAAGGGCCCGGCGAGAGTTTGCAGTATCGCGACACGTACTATCCGGGAACCAGTGTGCTGAATGAAGCTACACCGCTGGAGGTGAGTCCTGAAGTGGAGGCCAGTGGCATACGGTTCTCGGTCACAACGGAAAAAACCTACACCGTCACAGGCAAAGTCGTGAGCGGTGGAAAACGCGCGGAGCGCAAACCAACCGAGGTCCATTTCACGAAACGGAGTGACGCGGAACAGATGTTCGGGCTAGGCGGGATCACGATTGATCCTGACGGCTCATTTGAGATCCCCGGGCTTTCGCCTGGCGAATACACGCTGACTGCTATGACGACCACCAATGATGGGAGGGAAGTTGACGAAGGCTATGCGTCAGTGCGGATCGTGGACTCCAATATCCGCTCAAACATCGAGGTCGGCCGCGACAGCGAAGTGCGGGGTAGAGTGGAGGGTCCAGCGGGACTCTCCTTGGCGGGGAAACAGATCATTCTGCAAACCAACGGGAGTCGGTATCACCCCTCCGACATCGGCTCGGACGGAGAGTTTAATATCGGGAATGTCCCGCCCGGCGAGTACACACTTGAAGCGATGAACAGCAGAGGTTCGGCAGAATTAACATATCTCAAGAAAGCCCGTTGCGCAGGGAAGGATTACGCGTCGCAACCGCTGGTACTCGGGGTGGGCACAGTACTGGATTGCGACATTGCACTGGCGAACGACACCGGTTCGGTCAGCGGACAGGTCACAGAAGGCGAGAAGCCGGCAGGAGGGCTCGTAGTGGTGTTGATTCCGGAATCGCGTGAGCTGCGGCGGATACCGCGCTACACGCTCACGGGAAAAACCGATGCCGCTGGGCGGTACCAGATCGTAGGAGCGATTCCGGGGGACTACTTGCTGTTTGCCGTTCCGCCAGGCGAGGATCACGCATATTTCGCCCTCGATTTCGCTGATCGCAACCAGGACAAGGCCGAACATGTGAGTCTTGATGCCCATGGGACGCAAGTCGTCAACCTAAAGCCTACGAGAGGTCGATAGCGATTTTGACGTTGCGTTAGCCGCTTCACCTTCGCGACCAATTACCTCAATTTTTAAGCTGTCGCTTATTTGGGCATTGCCCCGAGAGGGTTGGCTCGTTTCCCAAAGGCCAGTATTATTCATAAAGCCGCCGGGGTTTGCCGAAACCATCATGCTGCAAAAGCGCATCGACGATCAGCCCAGCATCTCGCCCGAGATGGTCCGTGAGGCGCAGCAGATTCTGCTTCAGCATCTCAAGCGTGTCGGCCTGAAACATACGGCGCAGCGCGACACCATCCTGCGATCCTTCCTGGAAACGCGCGAGCACCTCTCCACCAACGAACTGCACCGGCTGGTGCAAAAGAAAGATGCCCGCATCGGTTTCACCACCGTCTACCGCACTCTGAAGCTGCTGGCGGAATGCGGCTTAGCCAGCGAGGTCGCTTTTCATGATGGCATCGCCCGCTACGAGCACCAATACAACCGCCGTAGCCACCATCATATGGTCTGCACCGGCTGCGGCAGTTCGGTGGAATTTTTCTCGCCCGAGGTTGACGGCCTGGAGCAGGAGATCGGAAACAAATACCACTACGCGACCACCCGCCACACCTTTCAGATTTATGGAGTCTGCGAGGACTGCCGCAAAAAGAACACTGCGCGCCGGCCAGTCTAAGAAAACCATGCCTACCTCATGTCCGCAATGTCACGCCGAAATGCCCGACAATGTTGCCTTTTGTCCGGGCTGCGGCCGGAGAATGTGGGTCCCCGGCCAGGATACAAGTAAGCCTGCGACCAGCCCGCCTGCTGCCCGCCCTTCTGCCGTGAGCACCTCTGCCGTGAGCATGCCCGCCGCAAGTACACCTGCCGCGAGCATGCCCGTCCGGCCCAAGGACAATCTGATCGCCGCCTTGGCCTACATCACATTCATCCCTGCCATAGTCTTCGTACTCATCGGGCCATTTAAGCGCAACCGCTTCGTTCGATTTCATTCTTTCCAATCCATCTTCCTGGCGGTTGCCACAATTTTGGCGGCAATCGCCATGCGGATCCTCTATTCGCTGCTGGTCCTGATTCCCGTGCTGGGGTTCCTACTGGCCTGGCTGGTCACGGGGGTGACGCTACTGGGATGGGTGATTCTCTGGCTGGTGCTGCTGGTAAAGGTCTTGCAGGGCGAAACCTTAAGGCTGCCTTGGATCGGAAGCCTCGCGGAAAAGGCCTAGAGCACCCGCGTCAGCCCGCCTATGTGCGATTTCATTTGCCTTGGGACCGCAATTCTGCTAACGTGCGCCCGTTCTCTGAGTCGCGGTCAAAACGAATGCTTGAGGGGGAAGGCTATGGCCTTTTGCACAGTGTGTGGCGCTCAAACACCAGATGGTTCCACAATTTGTCCGGCGTGTAGCCGCTCGGGAGCTCCGGTAGCACGACCTGCTGCCGGTACGGCAGGCGGGCTGACTGACAACGTGGCTGGCATGCTCGCGTATGTGACCGTCATCCCGGCGATCATATTTCTAGTGATCGAACCGTACAACACGAGCCGCTTTGTCCGTTTCCACGCGTTCCAAAGCATCTTCTTCTGCGTAGCGCTGATCGCGATTTCTGTCGCGCTCTCGATTTTCACGTTTATCCCGTTCATAGGACTGATCCTCCTTCCTCTTCACCTCCTCATCGGACTGGGAGGGTTTGCCGTCTGGATCATTCTCCTGCTCAAGGCCAATCAGGGCCAGATGTTCAAGTTGCCGGTAATCGGGGACATGGCTGAGAAACAGGCAGGCGCCTAGTCCGACCACAAGAAATCTGCCAGTCTGCGAAGTCGGCGGCGGAACGGTTCCCAGCGCCTCTTGTCGCCACTTCCCGGAGTCTCCGCCCGAAGCGTCTTCGACGGTCCGATTGGGGTCAGCCCCTCTTCGCGGCGGTGCTGGATGTGCGCCGCAGCATCCAGTCCCGCCATCCGAAGAATTCCTTACTAAAGAATTTCATGCCTACATCCGCTTGACAGAACTTCCGCGGGATGGCATTCCTATTTACTTTTGTTTCGCGCTCCGTTTCGGGTAGTCTGTCTGATTCGAACCAAAAAGGGAGACCGGCTTGAAAGTTCGGGTGTTCTATCACGACAAATGCTTTGACGGTGCCTCATCGGCAGCACTTTTCTCCCGTTTCTACCGCGAACGGATTCGCAACGACGTCCAGTTCGTTTTCTCCGGTTTGGTCCATCGCGCCGGCGCTCTTTTTGATGAAAACAATTTCGATGGCGAGGAAAATGCCATCGTGGACTTCAAGTATTCCAGTTCGCCCAAAATTACCTGGTGGTTCGACCATCATGAGAGCGCGTTTCTGTCCCCGGCGGATGCGGCCCACTTCGAGCAGGATCAGAGCAACCGCAAGTTCTACGACCCGGATTTCAAATCCTGTACCAGCTTCATCGCCACCATCGCCGAGCAGCGCTTCGGTTTCGATCCCGCGCCCGTTGCCGATCTGGTTCACTGGACCGACATCATTGACGGCGCAATGTATCCCGACGCCCGTACCGCGGTCGAAATGCAAGCCCCGGCAATGAAGCTGACCATGGTGATCGAATCGAATCAAACGCACGATTTTGTGCCGCGGCTTATCCCGCTTCTCGCCAGCAAGTCTCTGGCCGAGATCATCGAGGAGCCTTTTGTCGCATCGCTCTTGCCACCGCTTCTGGAACGTCATCAACGATCCATGGCCATCCTCGGCGAACGCATCGAATCGAAAGATGGCACGATTTTCTTCGATGTCACCGACCACGAACTCGAGGGCTACAACAAATTCGTTCCCTATTATCTGCATCCAGAATCCGTCTACAGCGTGGGCTTGAGCAAGAGCAGTTTCCGAGTGAAGGTTTCCGTGGGATCCAATCCTTGGGCGCCCTCGGAACCGGTCGTAAACTTGGCCAAGATCTGTGAGCGCTACGGCGGCGGCGGGCACGCCCGGGTCGGAGCCATTTCTTTCGAAGTTACCCAGCAGGAAGCCGCGCGCAAAGCGGCCCGCGAAATTGTGGAAGAGTTGCGGGCCGCCGTACGTGCTCAAGGAAAATGACGTTAGACGTTGCACTACCAATCAGTGTCATTCTGAGCGGAGTGAGCCGCAGAGCGGCTCACGGAGTCGAAGAACCCCTAGGCTGCCTGGTGCTGAGATGGACCTCGCAAGGCGTCCTCACAAATGCTACCCGTCGGCGAGTCGAATGAAAAGCAAGATGAGAACTCCGTTGACATCCCCGTGACTTCGCCTCCCACTTCCGACCCCATCCTGCGAACCCAGCACCTGGGCCGCATCGTCAAAGAAAAAGTCCTGGTCGAAGACGCCACATTCGAAGTGCGAACCGGCGAAGTCCTCGCCATCGTCGGCCCCAGCGGCTCGGGGAAGAGTTCGCTGCTCAGACTGCTGAACCGGCTCGATGAACCCACCAACGGAACGGTCTACGTCGAAGCAACCGACTACCGGCAAATCGCGCCCCGTGATCTGCGCCGGAAACTCGGTATGGTGAACCAGCGTCCCCACCTCTTCCCTGGAACGGTGGAGCAGAACCTGCGATTCGGTCCCCTTCAGCGCGGCGAGTCCTTATCGCAAGACTCCATCGAGCACTTGCTGGCTCGTGTCGGTCTGAAAGGCTATGCCACCCGCAACATCGCCAATCTCTCCGGAGGCGAAGCCCAGCGCGTCTCTGTCGCCCGCACTCTGGCCAACTCGCCGCTGGTCCTGCTGCTCGATGAGCCAACGTCCGCGTTGGACGAAACATCGAAACTGGAGGTGGAATCGTGCATTCAAAAGATCGTGCACGACCAGGGACTGACCTGCGTACTCGTTACTCATGACACCGCGCAGGCAGCGCGTCTGGCCGAACGGGTGTTAGTACTTGCAGCCGGACGCATCGTGCGTCTCGGCCGCACCAACGAGGTGTTGCATGCTTAAGTATTTCTCCAGCAATCAACTGTATCTGGGTTTGGAGCAGGCCCTGATCGCGGCGAGCGCCGCCATGCTGGTCGTCCTGCTCGCCCGCAAACGTGGTATTCACCTGGAAAGCGAAACCCTGATCGCGATGGTTCGAGGCATCATCCAGATCGTCGCCGTCGGGTCCATCCTTTTGCTCTTGCTGCGCGGGCCCCGTTGGACCAGTGGATTTCTTCTCGCCGGAATGATCATCGCTGCCGGCGCCACCTCCGCGCGCCGCGCCAAGGGCATACCCGATGCATTTCGCGTCTCCGCCTGTTCCATCGCCTTCGGCGCCGGCTCGGTAATCGCGCTGATGACCTGGCTCGGCGTCATCGATACAGCCATCACCTCGCTGGTCCCCGTAGGCAGCATGCTGATCGCCAACTCCATGAACGTGAACGGACTGGCCCTCAACCGTTTTCGCTCAGACGTGCTGGCTCACGTCGGTGAAATTGAAACCGCGCTTGCCCTGGGAGCAGACGCGAAAAACAGCGTCTCCCCTTACGTGCAGGCTTCCTTCGAAGCCAGCCTGATTCCCGCCATCGACTCCCTGCGTTCGCTGGGCATCGTGTGGATTCCCGGCTTGATGGCCGGAATGCTGCTCTCCGGCGCCCGCCCGGTCTACGCAGCGATCTATCAATTCGTGGTGCTGGCCATGATTTTCGCCGCCTCCGGCCTAACTTCGCTGGTAAGTACGTTGCTGATTCGGGACCGGATTTTTACCGCCGCGCAACAATTAAGTTTGCAGCCAGGGAGATAATGTTGTAATGAGTTCTATCGTGCACACCAAACTCGCACCGACCGAGCCAGAGCACGGAGCCAGCCTACGGGTCCTGCGGGCGGTTGCCACGTTCGAACTGACCAAGGGGCTAATCGTCCTGCTGGCAGCCTGCGGCATTCTTTTGATGGTGCACCGAGAAGATCCCTGGGATATCGCCGACGGTTTGCTCAGGCTGCTTCATATCAGCCCGGATCACCACTTTGCGCAAGTCTTCCTCGATTGGGCCGACTCCTTAACTGAAAAAAAAGTGTGGGCAGTTGCCGGCGTCGCCGTTGCTTATTCGCTCTTACGCTTTGTGGAGACTTACGGACTCTGGTACGCCAAAGCCTGGGCGGAGTGGATTGCCCTGATCTCCGGCACCCTCTACCTGCCCTTCGAAATCTACAAAGTGGTTCACCAGCAGAATCTCTTCCACATATCCGTTCTGCTCATCAACGTGGCAGTCGTGCTCTACATGGCGTACGCCCTCAAAACAGGCGGAAGCCCGCCCAGTGTTCGCCAGCAAACTTGAAGATGCGGTTTCTTACTACAGCGGTTTGCCTGCGTTCAAACACGAGTCGCCCTTGCCGTCTGAAGAGTAGCGAATCACGGGGTTTAACCCCCGAGGTGAGGGTTCACCCAAGTCGAGTTTTTCAGCAGCCTGTTCAGCCACCGCAGAGATTGATGTCGCTGAAGTTTTTCGAGAATTTACTCTTCACGTGTGTCCGCGAGAACTAGGATTTTGGGGTCACGGTGAAACAAAACCATGTTAGCCGCGAAGCGGCGTAAAGAATGCAGCCCACGCCGTAAGCCGTGGGGAAAAATGAGAAACATACAAGCCCCAGCGGGGCGAAAGAGTAGGCCGCCTTCAGGCGCGGGGCTCGACTATCCCGCTTATTCGCGACAGCCACTTTTCTCCCTCGGTTTCATGACTTGCGTTATCCCCCGCTGGTTACCACTGTTCGGCCATGCGCCACCAACGAGCCATTGTTGAACCGCGGCCCGTGCCGCAATCTGGTACCAGTCGAGAACAAGTTTGGAACGCTTACTGGGGGGAGAAAGAACATGATTGAGTTTCTACGCAAAACAGGCTCGCACGGCCAGCTGGCGGACATCGCCGAGTACGTGGTGATGCTCTTCGTCACGCTGATGACGGGAGTAAGCACGCTGCGACTGCTGGGAATTCTGCCCTAACCGGCAGCCCGGACACAGCACTTACATGTGTCTATAAACGTACTAGACTTCACTGCCGAATTAGATACAATTCCTACCGCATTACCTGAGAAAGGCCCGGAACCGTGGATCTCCTCCCGTCCGGGCAATGCCGTGGGCAACAGCCCCTGGGGGCTGGCCCATGCTTTCACCACACACAAAAGCGGGTGCCCTGCCCTTCTCGCGTTCTTTGCGAGAGGGCGGGGCTTTTAGCTGACATCGCGGCGGCGGACCACCGGATACACGCCAAGCTCCTCGCGACGACGGGCTGTCCGGCGAGATTCAATCTCGACCCCGCATTCTTCCCCGGTAGCATAGTGCCGGGCAAAGTGCCGGGCACTGCTCCACGTCCAATCCTCAGGACGCGTGACCAGGGGCTGGCCCATGCTTTCCTGTGCACAAAAGCGGGTGCCCTGCCCTTCTCGCGTTCTTTGCGAGAGGGCGGGGCTTTAGAGGCCTTTCCGTGACCGCAAGACTCGTGGACTTTGAATTTGGTGGAAAGCGCAGTACCCAGTGCCGCACGTGACATAGGCCAGCCCCCGATCCTTCTTGAATACTTTTTTTCAGCGGGAGACTCAGAAGGACAAGCACCCGTAAGCGGAGGATAAGGACATGATAAAATCAGTTGTTTGGGCCCTTTGTGTACTAGCAATCCTGG
>Ga0209118_1000232_pt1 | contig 35000 bp, 28 predicted proteins | sample BlaSpr_A8_Ref_M1_FD_187988 | JGI IMG/M metagenome (GOLD analysis project Ga0209118, IMG submission 187988) | Forest soil microbial communities from Thunder Bay, Ontario, Canada - Black Spruce, Ontario site 2_A8_Ref_M1 (SPAdes) (version 2) | ecosystem: Environmental > Terrestrial > Soil > Boreal... | reverse complement strand
GCTCGGAAATATCCTCGATGTTCACTTCCAGCCCCAGCGCGTTTTGCTGGAACCATCGCAGGCTCGGGTCCGCCGCCGTCCAGCGATATTCATTCTCGCCCAGCCGCGTGATCGTTCCGTCGTCGATCACTTTTCCTTCCGGGTCGCACCAGCAGCAGTAAATCACCTGGTCCACCGCCACCTTGTTGATGTCCCGCGAAATCACCCGGTTCACAAACCGCGTCGCATCGCGTCCCGTCACGCGATATTTGAATAGCGGCGAAATGTCGATCAACGCCGCCGAATTCCGGATCGCGTTGTATTCGTGTTCGTGGTGCATCTCGTACACGCTGACCGCGTAATAGCCCGACCACTCCCGATAGTTCAGGCTCTCGCATAGCGTCAGTGTTCTCTCATGAAACGCCGTTCCTATTGGCACGATCCCTTCCTTCCCCTTGCTTCGGCATTCTCGTTAGCTTCGTCTCTGTAGCTCAGGCCTTTAGGCCTGAGGTTCTTCCTCTTCGCCGCTGCGTTTCTCCGCGTTCGGCGTCTACCCCGACCGGGTCGGGGCGTCTCTGCGTTAACATTTCTCTCAGTGGGTGTACACCATCGCAAAGAAATCGGATTATAGGTGCGAACTTACCACCCCCGCAAGCTATCCTGCGAAATGGTCATTCCACCATTCCAGCACGCTTGTGCACCGCTGCCGGTGCCAGTAGAATGTCCCTTCTTTGTTTCCTCAATCTGTTTTCTTTTCCGGAGTCACAGAGAATGTCGCAGCACTACGACGTCATCGTCATCGGCGGCGGCCACAACGGCCTCGTCAACGCCGCCTACCTCGCCAAAGCCGGCAAAAAAGTCGTCGTCCTGGAACGCCGCCACGTTCTCGGCGGCGCCGCCGTAACCGAGGAAATTTCCCCCGGTTTTCTCTTTTCCGTATGTTCTTACGTCGTCTCGCTCTTGCGCCCCGAAATCATTCGCGAACTAGATCTCCCGCGTCACGGCCTCGAAATCCTTCCTCTCGACGGCACGTTTTCCCCCATGCTCACGGGCGACTATCTCTGGCGCATGAACGATCACGCCAAGTCCATTCGCGAAATCCGCCGCCACTCCCGCGTGGACGCCGAAGCCTACGACGAATTTTCGAAAATGATGACCCCCATGTGCCGCTTCGTGAAGCCGCTCCTCTCCATGGTCCCGCCCGACCCCACCACGCTCAATCCGAAAGATTTGAAGCAGCTTCACTTCCTGATGCAGCGTTTCCGTTCCCTCTCTTCCGACGAGCGCTACACCCTCGTCCAGCTCATGACCATGAGCTCCGCCGATTTCCTCGATCAGTGGTTCGAGACCGACGTGCTGAAATCCACCATGTCTGCTTCCGGCATCATTGGCACATTTCTTGGCATTCGCTCACCCGGCACCGCCTACGTTCTTCTGCACCATTACATGGGCGAAATCGACGGCGCCTTCCGTTCCTGGGGTTTCAGCCGCGGCGGCACCGGCGCCATTTCCAACGCCATCGCCTCCGCCGCGCGCGAAGCAGGCGTCGAGATTCGTACCAAAGCGCCAGTAGGAAAAATTCTCGTAAAGAACAGCCGCGCTGCCGGCGTCGTCCTCCAATCCGGTGAAGAAATCTTTTCGAACGTCGTCTCCTCCAGCGTCGATCCCCATCTCACGTTCGAAAAATTCCTCGAGCCCGGCGAACTTCCCGCCGATTTTCTCGAAGGCGTCCGCCGTTACAAATTCCGCGGCTCTTCCGGCAAAGTCAATCTCGCACTCGATGCGCTCCCGAACTTCAAATGCCTCCCCGGCCCCGGCGCGCATCTTCGCGGCGCCATCTCCATCTCTCCCAGCATGGATTACATGGAGCGCGCCTACGACGACGCCAAATACGGCCACTACTCCCGCCGCCCCTACATCGACATGGTTATCCCCAGCCTCACCGATCCCAGCGTTGCGCCTCCGGGCAAGCACGTGCTCTCCTGTTTCGTGCAATACGCTCCCTACAAGCTCGCCCAAGGCACCTGGGACGAGCAGCGCGAAGCTTTTGGCGACAACGTCATCAACACCATCGCCGAGCATGCCCCCAACATCAAAAAAATCATCATCGGCCGCCAGGTTCTCACCCCGCTCGATCTTGAACGCGAATTCGGCCTCACGCAGGGCAACATCTTCCAGGGCGAACTCTCTCTCGAACAGCTTTTTTTCCTGCGACCCGTTCCTGGCTGGGCCTACTACCGAACCCCGATCGACCATCTTTACATGTGCGGCTCCGCCACGCATCCCGGCGGCGGCATCATGGGCGCCAACGGCCGCATCGCCAGTCAGGTCATCCTCAAGCAATGGAACTCGGTCGGGTCGCGCGCAAAGGCGGCGAACTGATCATGCCCATCGGTCAGCGCGTAGTTCTCATCGGCGGCGGGCACAACGCACTCATCACTGCATTCTATTTGGCCAAGGGCGGCTTCAAGCCGCTCGTTCTCGAACGCCGGGAATTTGTCGGCGGCGGTGCCGTCACCGAGGAATTTCATTCCGGCTTCCATGCCTCCACTCTCGCGCACACCCTCGGCCCTCTCCGCGCCGACGTCGCTCGCGACATGCAAGTCGACAAATTCGATTGCCAAATCCTTCACCCCGATCCCCGCGTTTTCGCGCCTGCTCCTGATGGCCGTGCTCTTCTCTTCTACAATGACCACGCCAAAACCGCCGGCGGAATCGCTCATCTCTCCGCGAAAGACGCCGCGAAATACACGAATTTCGCCGCGGTCCTCGAAGAAATCGCCGGTGTCTTCGGCCAGATTCTCTCGATCACTCCGCCCGCGATTGACAAGCCCACGCCCGAGGATCTCTGGAATCTTTTCAAGACCGGCCGCAGCGTCCGCAGCCTTGGCAAGCACGGCATCTTTGACCTGATGCGCTGGGGCCCCATGGCCGCGGCGGATTTTGTCGCCGAATTTTTTGAAACCGAGCTCATCCGCGCAGTCGTCTCCGCTCGCGGAATTTTCGGCACCGCTCTCGGTCCCTGGTCCGCCGGTTCCACGGCTGTCCTTCTCTTGCGCGCCGCCGCCGACCCCCATCCCGTGGGCTCCGCCGCATTTCCCCGCGGTGGCCTCGGCGCGTTCACCCACGCCCTCGCCGAATCCGCCAAACAAGCCGGCGTCGAGATTCGAACAAACGCTGAAGTTCAGCACATTCGAATCAAAGCCGGCGCCGTCTCCGGAATCGTCCTGGCCGACGGCGAAGAAATCGCCATCGACGCCGTCGTCTCCGGCGTTGACCCCAAGCGCACCTTTTTCAAATTGCTTGATCCCACCCTACTCGATCCCACTTTTGCCATGCGCATTCGCAACATCCGCGCTTCCGGCAATGTCGCCAAGGTCAACATCGCTCTCGGCGGCCTGCCGTCTTTTTCCGCGCTCGCCGACAGCGACATTTATCTCAAAGCTCTCTCCGGCCGCATCCACATCGGCCCCGAAATCGACTACCTCGAGCGCGCCTTCGACGCTTCGAAATACGGCGAATTTTCCGCCGCTCCCTATCTCGACGTCACCATCCCCACGCTCCTCGATCCCTCGCTAGCTCCCGATGGCAAGCACGTCCTCTCCGCTTACGTTCAGTTTGCTCCGTACAAATTAAAGGACGGCACCTGGGACGCGCGCCGCAAAGAACTCGGTGACACCGTCGTCAAAACGCTTGCCGCATACGCTCCGAATCTTCCCGGCCTCATCGAAGCAATTCAAGTCATCACGCCGCAGGATTTGGAAACCATTTACGGTTTCACCGGCGGCCACATTTTCCACGCCGAGCTTGCGCTCGATCAGCTTTTCACCATGCGCCCCGTTCTCGATTGGGCGCGCTACAAGACACCCATTCGCGGCCTGTATCTCTGCGGCTCCGGCACGCATCCCGGTAACGGCCTCACGGGAGCCTCCGGCGCCAACGCCGCCCGCGAAATCATCCGCGACCTCCGCTGAGGTTTCCGAGAGTGCCATGCACAATTTCCTCTGCACGCGCGCTGTCATCCTGAGCGCATCCGACAAGGATGCGCGAAGGACCTCAACGTAAACACGAGCACGATGCCATGACCATCGATCGCAATAAGCTCCAGTCACTCCACCAGCGCGAAGAAAAGCGCTTCATCGCCGACCATCCGCACTCCGCCGAACTCTACCGCCGCGCCCAATCCTCCCTCCTCGGCGGCGTCCCCATGAACTGGATGAAAAAATGGGCCGGCGCATTTCCAGTTTTTGTGAAAACCGCTCACGGCGCGCATTTCACCGACGTCGACAGCCGCGACTACGTCGACCTCTGCCTCGGCGACACCGGCGCCATGACTGGCCACTCTCCGCCAATCGTCGCCGAAGCCGTCGCCCGCCGCGTCCGCGAAGGGATCACGCTGATGCTTCCTACCGAGGACTCACTCTGGGTCGGCGAAGAGCTCAAGCGCCGCTTCGGTCTCGCGTTTTGGCAATTCACGCTTACCGCCACCGATGCCAATCGTTTTGCCATTCGAATCGCGCGCGAAATCACGCAGCGCCCAAAAATCCTCATCTACCACTACTGCTACCACGGCACCGTTGACGAATCCTTCGCCACGCTCGAAAAGGGCGTCGTCCGCCCGCGCCGCGGCAATATCGGCCCACCCGTTAATCCAGCAGAAACCACCCGCGTCGTCGAATTCAATGATCTCTCCGCGCTCGAAGATTCGCTGAAACATCACGACGTCGCCTGCGTCCTCGCCGAGCCCGCCATGACCAATGTCGGCATCATCCTCCCCGACGAAGCCTACTGGAAATCCGCACGCGAGCTCACGCGGCGCTATGGCACGATGCTTATCGCCGACGAAACGCACACCATCTGCGCCGGTCCCGGCGGCTGCACGCGCGAATGGGAGCTCGATCCCGATTTACTTGTTTTTGGAAAACCGATTGGCAGCGGAATTCCCGGCGCGACCTACGGCTGCACCGAAGAAGTTGCTCAGCGCATCTCCGCCCGCATCCAGCTCGAAGACTGCGACGTGGGCGGCATCGGCGGCACTTTAGCAGGCAATGCGCTCTCGCTGGCTGCCATGCGCGCCACGCTCGAACACGTTCTCACTCCCGCCGCGTTCGCGCACATGATCCCGCTCGCCCAGCGCTTCAACGACGGCGTCGCGGAAAATATTCGCGCCGCCGCGCTCCCGTGGAACGTCACGCGCCTCGGATGCCGCGCCGAATACACTTTCTGCCAAAAACCGCCGCGCAACGGCGGCGAATCCGCCGCTGCCGCCGATTTCGAGCTCGAGCGCTTCCTGCATCTCTACGCGCTCAATCGCGGCGTCTTGCTCACGCCGTTTCACAACATGGCGCTGATGTGTCCCGCTACCACCGAAGCGGACATCGACCTGCACACCAAAATCTTCGCCGCCGCCGTCCGCGAACTCACGAGCTAGTTTGGAGCGGGGCGCTCCGGCCGCTCGTATTTTTTGTACAAGCCGGGCAGCGCCCCGCGAGTCTCCCTCTGCGTGCTATGGCTTCGGTTTTTCCGCGGCCGGCTTGAGCTCGGCAGTCTTGCCAGCAGCAACTTTTGGCTTGGCGGAGGCCATGACAGCCTTCGGCTGCCAGAAATCCGCCGCCACTTTGGCGATCTCTTCCGGCGGATTGCTCAGCTCTGCCGAGAAGTGGAAGATTGTCGACTCCGTGCCCGACACGAAGTCCGCGTTCGCCTTCAAATACTTCTGGTAGCCTTCCTCGCCCAGAACTTCGCGGACCGTGGGGTTCTTATCGAATCCGCCCAGCGAACTGCGCAAGGCCGTGATGTAGAACGTCGTGCCTCGCGTCCCCTCGACCACCTGGGAGATGAGCAACGGTTGCGTATCGGGATTTTTCTCGCCCGCTTCCTTGGTTTCCTTCAGCAGCGCCTCGAAATCGGCGATGTGGCCGGAGCGCACATGCACCGCGGTGGTGCGCAGCACTCGCGTTTCGCCCACCATTTTCGCGTAAGCCGCTGCATCGGTCGGAGCCTTGCGGCTCAGGTCCCAGCGGCGCCGGCGCAATTCCGATCGCGAGCTCTCGACACAATTGTTCCAATCATTAAGCATTTTCAAGGCTGCTTCCTTGCCGTAAGCCTTCTGCAGCGCGACCACGAAGGAGCCGGCATTCTTTTCGACGTCCGCGTAGTCCTGTCGAGTGCTCACGAAGGCATAAGTATTGCCTTCGCCGTAGAGTGTTTCCATGGCGATCCAGCGGTCACCGTTGAAGCGCCTGTTGGCATCGGCTACTCTCTTCGCAAGTACGGTGAAGTCCGCAACTTTTTCTGGTTTTACCTTGACGATGTATTCGTCCAGGTAATCTCCCTGCGCTCGGACCGCGACCGGCGCCGCAAGCACCAGGCACGCGACGACCGCTACGGCCCAAACAGCTTTCTTGTACATAACTGTCTCCTTTTTTCTTCTTACCTTCTTCTTAGAGGATGGGGGAAGGGGAACGCAGCGCACGCTACACCCGGCGCTGTACCGTGTCAACCCCAAGCCACTTGACACTCCCATCGCCCGGTGGTAAACACCTTTCAAGTTCGCAGCTTCACACCATCGAACCAGGAACCCGTCGTCGCTCCGGGACAACTTATTAATCGCTCGCAGACGTGAAGCTCCGAAAGCGAGGAGGTCATCCAAATGGCCGGAATTGCAGCGTTCCTTTACGGGATCATCGCGTACCTCATTTTCTTTTTGACCTTCCTTTACGCCATGGGTTTTGTCGCCAACGTTTTCGTTCCCAAGTCGATCGATTCCGGCGGGGGTGAATTCTCCCTCGCGTCGCTCGTAATCGACGCGCTCCTATTGGGGCTTTTCGCCATCCAGCACAGCGTGATGGCACGGCAAGGGTTCAAGAAATGGTGGACCAAGCTGGTTCCGCGTCCCATCGAACGCAGCACCTACGTGGTGTTCGCCAGCCTCTGCCTCATCCTGCTCTACTGGCAGTGGCGCCCCATGACCGGCGTCATTTGGAACGTAGAAAATCCCATCGGCCGGTGGATCCTTCTCGCATTCTGCGCGCTTGGCTGGCTCACCGTTCTGGGCAGCACGTTTCTGATCGGCCACGCCGACCTTTTTGGGCTGCGGCAAGTCAGTCTCAATATGCGCGGCCAGCCGTACACGCCCGCCGGTTTCCAGACGCCCTCGCTATACAAGCACGTCCGCCATCCACTCTACCTGGGCTTTGTGGTCGCTTTCTGGGCCACTCCCCGGATGACGGTTGGCCACCTGCTGTTCGCCATTGCCACCACAGGCTACATTCTCGTCGCCATTCAGCTCGAAGAGCGCGACCTCATCTCCTTCTTCGGCGACGCCTACCGCGAGTACCGCCAGCGCGTGCCCATGCTCCTCCCGTTCCTGAAACGCCCCAGATAGGCTGGGGCGGCTGGCTCATACGTCTTTGATCATTGGTGCTCCATCTCGTTCGCGATCTCTTTCAATGCAATCATTCTGAGGCTGACATATGACCAGCATCTCTGCTGGACCGGGTTGTAGCGGCTACCCGGCAGTATTTGTCCGGCTGGATTGTTGAATCTGCTTGCTTCGGCATTGCCTACATTCTCCGCAAGCCATTGGCCTGTTTTTCCGCCCCACGCGGTAGCGGCAGTTTCCGCGTCTCCCGAATTGCTAGAGAGACAAGCGTCCTGCAGCTTCGCTCCTTCCGCTAGCATCTGCGCCATTGGTTCACGCAACCGCTGTTTCGTGTCCTCCCGGTACTGCATGCGAATGGAACCCCACGCCACCAGGGCCAGGACCACAACAGCCACTCCCCACCTGCGTAACTTGCGCCCGCGGGACCATTGCATCGCAACAGGAGAGTTCCATGTTAAATCGCTCACCATCGCCGCGATGACTGCAAGGAATACGCCTTTGATGTACCAGGTCATCGAAAGCACCAACACAAAAATCGTAAGAATCGCGCCGCCGTAAAACTCCCACCGGAAACGGTCAAAAGGCTTCTCAATCTTTGCCGGAGGTTTTTTAATCTTGAGCTCGGGACGGATAGCCCGGGGGATGGCCGTGGGTTTTTTCTGGGGCTTCTTTGGTGGAAGCGGCATGCGGCAAGAGAATACCATTCCTGACTTGTGTAGTGGCCGACCTTTAGGTCGGCGGGCAGGGCTTGGGTGCCCTTCGATAAGAGCGAAGACTGCAGCGTGTATACCGCTTCGCAGAAATCTTCGCATCGGATATCCGGGGATACCCCTGGCCTTGGTACTTTTCGCCATGTACGCGAGTACTATGGACTTAGGCCCTTGCATGCGAGAGATTCTTCTGCTAGGTGAGCCAGTTTTCCTTCTTTTTACAATTCATAAGGTAGCAAGAGATTCAGGGAGGATTACCATGACCCAGCCTTGTAGGATTCTTTGGCTTGCAGTCATTGCTGCCACGCTTTGTCTGCTCGGTGTTCCGGCGGCTCTGCGGGCGCAGACGGTGATTGACGATGGCCATGAAGTCGTCATCACTTCGTTTCCTGACGGAGCTAACGTCTGGATTGACGGTGTTGACACTGGCAAGGTCACGCCAATGGAACTACGCCGCATCAGTCCGGGACTTCACATAATCAAGGTCTCTGTTGCTTCCGCGGGTTGGAGCACAGACACTCGAACCATCAACGTTCTGGACGTTGATCCCGTAACAAACAGGCGGAGAGACACTCACTTGAGTTTCACTTTGCTGCCCACGGGTACTCAAGGCCCTCCAGGTCCACAAGGCCCTCCAGGTCCGGCTGGTGCTGATGGTGGCATCGGAGTGCCAGGAGCCCCAGGAGCAAAAGGCGACACAGGAGCCACTGGCCCTGCCGGTCCTAAAGGAGATACGGGCGCGACGGGGGCCACTGGTGCAACGGGAGATACCGGGGCCACTGGTCCTACGGGAGCTACAGGAGCCACTGGCCCCGCAGGTCCAAAAGGAGATACGGGCGCAACGGGGGCCACTGGTGCAACGGGAGATACCGGAGCCACTGGGGCAACAGGGTCGGCCGGAGCAACAGGCCCGGCAGGACCTCAAGGAGTCATCGGTATTAACTTTCTGGGCCCATGGGCGGCCTCGCCGCAGCAGTATCATGCTGCAACGAATGATGTTGTGACGTTTGGCGGCTCGACCTGGATTGCTATCCTTGATAACACGGGGTCTCAGCCCGGAGACACGACCGCCAATCCTCCGGTCTGGGAAATTCTCGCGATGAAGGGCGCTGACGGCGCAGCCGGAGCCACAGGCCCAGCAGGCGCGCCCGGCGCGCCCGGGGCGCCTGGAGCCGCAGGTGCCACTGGAGCCACCGGAGCTACAGGCGCAACGGGAGCTACTGGGGCCACTGGAGCAACAGGGCCGGCCGGAGCAACAGGCGCGCCCGGTGCCCCTGGAGCCGCAGGTGCGACCGGACCGCAGGGTCCCACTGGCCCGACCGGGCCGCAAGGCCCCGCGGGTACGGATGGCACCAACGGCTCCGTCTCCGTCTACCAAACCCCCACCCCGGCGTTCCAGCAGACCTTCCAGGTCAACCAGCTCACCCAGGTGGCGAGCCTTGTGCCCCTGCCGCCAGGATCCTGGAGCGTGATCGCCAAGGCGCATGCGGAGGCAGGGTCCAATGCGTACTGCTTTCTGATGCGACACTCCGATACGCAGGGTGCCTTGCCGGGCGACACCAGTGTTGCGCTGGACGAGACCTCCGTCACCATCCTCCTCGGGCCTGCCGCCCTGGTGCTCACCGGTCTGCTCGACATCTCCGGTACCAACGACGGTGCGGACCTGCTATGCACCGGAACGGGGGGCGCTGTGGTCTTCTCGCAGGCGAAGATCGTCGCGCAGCAGGCGTCGCAACTCAACACTGTCGGCTCGACCGGGCCTTAGGCGGACGGGCGGGCGCCCCACACTCGTCATCTGTCTCTGCTCTCTAGGGGGTCGGAGCGGCGCCTGTCCCGGTTCCTGTCGGGAGCTCCGACATAACCGCCCACCCCGACCCTCCACCTCTCCCTGTAGCTCAGGGGCTTTAGCCCCTGAGGCTTTTCTCTGCCTTCCCCTTCACTCCTGTGAAGGAGCCTGTCTTGAGCGGAGTCGAAGGATCGGCCTGCGCAGAGAGACTTCTGCGCCATCGCTCACGTTTTTTGTGAGCGATGAAATCTCTCTTCGCTTGCTTTCATCGCTCCGCGTCTCCTCGCCCAGCTTCGCCGCCTGGCCTCCAAGCAGTCCAAGCCCTATCAAACTCTGATCCACGAACTCCTCGAGCGCGCCACGCAAAAGGTAGCGTAGCGCCGCCATCGTTGACGCGAACCACGCGAGATTTCACAGGATAAATCATGGCGTCTCGGCTCAATCGCGGATGGGGCGGGGAGCATTTTTGAAAGAGATGGTGACGGGCTCGTCATCATCAACGTGGGTTTCCTGGTAGATGACGGGAATGGTGCGGAGGAGCAGGTTGCTGATATAGGCCAAGACAGCGGCTCGGCGCGGGGCGATCTTATTGTCGGCGAGGAGTTTATACAATTCGCCGAGGGATTGGTTGATGCCGGCAGCGGTTTTGAAATCCTCGGATTTGCCGGTGAAGGCAGAGGCGAGTTCAGCGAGGTCACGCTCTTTGCGCTGCTGATTGGCGTGTTTGAAACAAAGGCCGGAGCCGTTGCCGGAAACGGGCAGACGGCAAAAGCGGCGGCTGGGGAAGCGAAACTGACAATGGAGCAAGGGGGATTTGGTAGTGATGCTAGAGGATTCGGGAGTCATAGTAGTTCCTTTCCGACAGGAGCCGGAATGTTCCATTTTGGGAAGAGTTGATACCCACCCCGGTTGTTTTCGTAAGAGTGGCAAACAAAGGGCTTGCGGGAAGGTGAGTTCGTATGAGTGGCAAGCAAAGGGGTTAGTGACTGGTGAGTGGTGACTCGTGACCGGTGGAAGAGGGGAAAAGAGTGCTTTTGGCCGGGTCGAAACTCTCCGGCAAGGTGCTCGAGAAGGTCGGGACAGGTCCCGGAAGGTTCTCGACCAATTCGGGCGGGCTGGAATCGAACTATCACGACCCATGATAGCATGGAAATAGTATCCTGTCAAATACTATTATGATGTAGTACTCGTTCGAACGAGGAGAAGCGAAGGTTTGAGGGTGGAAGTTAGAGATTAGAAAGAAGTTGCGGCGCAAATTAGCGTAAAAGGGGGGTCGCACGCTCGAATTGTTCCGTAGACGGAACGTAGCGGCTGGCGGCTGGAAGGAGAAGAAAAGAAAGAACTAACGGGGCGGCGTCGAGGGCCTAAAATGGTGCTGACCGTTCGAATCAACCCGCTCGCAAGAACGGCGAGTAGGCCACCCGGCAAGACCAAATCGCAAAGGTAGGTCTCCCGTCCCGGTGGTATCATCTTCGGACGTTCCGCCTCCAAAGGTAGACTGTTGAAGAAAGGCGGACCGCCCGCCGGTGGTCATGAGTTCTAAGCCAGACCGTCCCCCTGATCCGCCTGCAGAAAACTCGACGGACCACTCCGCTACGCCGAGCGCGCCCACTGGCACTCAAACTGCGCCCGAAGTCAAGACGACCTCGGGGGGATCCCCGGGGAGCCGAACGGTGCGAGAACCGCGAAGGCCCAAAAAGCCACCGAGCCTAGTAAGCGTATTCAAGCAGTGGTTGAGAAAAAAGTCTCCAATCTTTTCGTGGCTCTTATCCAAAGGGTGGATGGGAAAGATTGCAATCATTGTAATTGCAGCAGTTATGGGGGGCTACTTTGTTGGGTCGCATTGGAACGAAATACAGACGCTTCCCGGTGTCAATCGGGTCGCGACCTGGTGGAAAGAGAGGAAGCCGATCCCTCGTGCTCCGGCTGGCAAGTTCACTATCGCCGTGGTCCATCTCGAAGATGATCCGGGGCAGAAAAATGAGAAACTCCTGCTTGCCGAGCTGGAGAAGTTCAGTGGCGTTGCCGTTCTAGGAATCGACGGAATAATTGAACTGCCGTCCGAGGGAATACAACAAGAGAATCTCAGGAAGGGCCACACCCAAGCGCGTGCCCTGCTCGAAGCCTCGAACGCACAGGTGCTTCTGTGGGGTAGCGTGCTTCAGCACGATGACCGCAGCGCGCTTCAACTTCGGTGGACAATCGCAGCTGCCGGCACAAACCGGGGACTAACAAGACGTTACCAGCCGGACGCGGATCTCAACTTCCCGCCGGTGTTTTGGGAAGACCTGACCAAGATATTGGGATTGCTCGTGCAAACGCGCCTCGGCAAGTTTATCGAGAACCGGGGGACTTACCAAGCAGACAAACTGAAGACTTTTATCGACGATACGAGACAACTGATATCCAGTAAGCAGGCTCAATGGCAACCCATGGATGGCGCTTCGGTCGAGTTCGCCCTCGGCTATGGTTTGCAAACGCTCGGCGAGCAAGCGGGGGATAACGCTGCACTCATTGAAGCGATTCAAAGGTACCGTTCTCTCCTTAACATATGGACCCGCGAGCAGGTGCCGCTCGATTGGGCCTTGGCGCAGAACAACCTGGGCAACGGGCTTGCGATTCTTGGGGAACGAGAGTCAGGGACGCAACACTTACAAGAGGCGGTCGCGGCCTACCGGGCTGCGTTGCAAGAATACAAGCGGGAGCGCGTGCCGCTCGATTGGGCCATGGCACAAAACAACCTGGGTAACGCGCTTGCGACTCTTGGGGAACGGGAGTCAGGGACGCAACGCTTACAAGAGGCGGTCGCGGCCTACCGGGCTGCGTTGGAGGAACGCACGCGAGAACGCGTACCGCTCGATTGGGCCATGGTGCAGAACAACCTGGGCAACGCGCTTCTGGCGCTAGGGGAGCGGGAGGCGGACACGAAGCACTCGGAGGAAGCGGTGGCGGCCTACCGGGCTGCGTTGGAGGAACGCACGCGGGGGCGCGTACCGCTCGATTGGGCCGCGACACAGAACAACTTGGGGAATGCACTGAAGAGTCTTGGGGGACGGGAGGCGGGGACGCAACATTTAGAAGAGGCGGTGGCGGCCTACCGGGCTGCGTTGGAGGAACGCACGCGGGAGCGCGTACCGCTCGATTGGGCCGCGACACAAAGCAACCTGGGCAACGCGCTTGCGATTCTTGGGGAACGAGAGTCAGGGACGCAACACTTACAAGAGGCGGTCGCGGCCTACCGGGCTGCGTTGCAAGAATACAAGCGAGAGCGGGTGCCGCTCGATTGGGCCGAGACACAGAGCAACCTGGGCATTGCACTGAGGATTCTTGGGGAGCGGGAAGCGGACACGAAGCACTTGGAGGAAGCGGTGGCGGCCTGCCGGGCTGCGTTGGAGGAACGCACGCGAGAGCGCGTACCGCTCGATTGGGCCGCGACACAAGACAACCTGGGGAATGCACTGAAGAGTCTTGGGGGACGGGAGGCGGGGACGCAACATTTAGAAGAGGCGGTGGCGGCCTACCGGGCTGCGTTGGAGGAACGCACACGGGAGCGCGTACCGCTCGATTGGGCTGCGACGCAGAACAACCTGGGCAACGCGCTTGCGATTCTCGGGGAACGAGAGTCAGGGACGCAACACTTACAAGAGGCAGTCGCGGCCTACCGGGCTGCGTTGCAAGAATACAAGCGAGAGCGGGTGCCACTCGATTGGGCCGAGACACAGAGCAACCTGGGCATTGCACTGAGGATTCTTGGGGAGCGGGAAGCGGACACGAAGCACTTGGAGGAAGCGGTGGCGGCAATCGAACAGGCCCTGAGAGTGTTCCAGGCAATAGGAGCAACGCATTACGTCGATGGTACGGAGAAGGATTTGATTTTGGCGCGGGCCAAGCTTCAGGCGAGGCGGAACTCCGCACGGAAACCGTAAGAAGTCACGGGCGTATGTGGAAAACACTTGTTTTTGGAGAGAAGCCAAGGACTCCGCGGGCCGTTGATGTTGCGCGTCTTGTAGGACCAAGTCTGCGAGAGATTTTGGAGCAAAAGGCGTGGCCTCCGCTTGGCGGGCGTCGCAGACTTAAGGCTGGGGAAGATTTTGGTTGGCCGGCGTCAAAAAGTGTTCCTCAGCGGCTGAGGCCGTGTGGGTTTGCGGGTCTGGGGAGACGTGCGGGTCATTTTTCAAGGCTTCTGCCAAAAAAAGGCGGACGCAGAAACCGCGCGCTCGCGAGACCAAACCGAGTTTCGCCGCCCGCCGGGATGGATTATGACCGGTGCCGCCATAAGAGAAAAGTACACAGCCAGGAATGGCTGTGCCACCAAGGATGAAGTCCACAGCCCTCTGCTTGTCGCGCGATTTCGGAACACAGGACAATAGGCCGTTTGCGGATCGAGGAGTGATGCGGTGACTTACGCGGGTTTACGTTGCCGCAGGCAGAGAAGAGAAGAACGGCTTCGCGCAGAGATTCAGATGTTGGAAAGACCGAACCGGAGCAAGTAGTACATTGACAGAACGAAAGAGCCATGAAAGAGCAAGCTCAGCACACTTAATGATGTATCAAAATGCTTGCCCTTGACGTTGAGAAAGATGGTTAGCACGTAGTTGTAGGCCAGTCCGAGGAGAATCGAGACACCCAGGATCTCCCAGGCAAGCCGAAGACATTGAACACCATGAAGATGACCGGTTTGGTCGTGGAGAAAGGTCACGGATAAGACGAATGACCCCGTCGCTAGCCCGAGCACAGTCTGCACATGCTCGCGAAAAAATTTAGTTTTTTCCAGCAAAGGATCAATCTCGCCGTTTGCCATAGGGGTCCCTTCTTTCATTTTTTGTGAGGCTGGACATCGTTCGCTTGCGAGCAGAAGATATTGCCCATCATGTCGCCAACCTGCTGTTTACTCTGCGGATCGTACAGGATGACTATCCTGGAACTCGCCTTTCTGTTTCTGATCCATTTCACGACATTTTCGCCGGTGAGCTTCGGCATGGATACGTCCAACAACATAAGATCGGGAGAAACTTTCTCGGCTGTCTGAAGGGCTTCTGCCGTCTTTTCAGCCGTAGTTACAAGCATTCCGGTAGCGTTCAATCGCTCGAGCAATTGCTCCCGCCAATCACTGCACGGCGCCCCAACAACTACCTTGTAAGACCCGGTCATCCGTTGTCTTCTACCGGGTTTCTTTACCATGTCCGGCTCAATCGCTTTTGCCAGCTTCGCCAGGTGCCCTACCTCGACTTCCGGCGTCCGGATTCGCTCGGTCACAATGCGATGGCAGGTTGCATATGGAATTCCCGTACGTTGTGATAGATCGAGGATGGTGTGCTGCGGCGCCGAAAGCCACGCTTCCACGTCTCCGCTTACCTCCCGCACTTTCTCCATCAGGCCCTCGAACACAGTGGAGGTTGCTTCGGCTTTGCGCGCGCGATAGCCCGCAATGTCCCTCTCATCTTCGACTGCGTCGGTCTTCGCCAGCATTTCCTTGACGAATCCGATCAGCGCATCGAACTTCTCCCGTTTCAGCGTGACCTCTTGCTTCTCCGGGTCGTAGCGGATGTCGTCCTTCGTTAACGGATAGTCTTTGCCCAACATATTTCACCCTTTAGGAAAAAACTCCCACATTTCGATCAGGCGGCGGGCCGCCTTACGCAGCGGCCCTTCCAGCCGGATCTGAATCAAATCAATGGATTGCGAAAAAACGTGAGCTTCATAGATCACCCAAACGGTCTCGTCTCCACTGGAGATACGGATGGAGTGCTGGTTCTCTCCTACCCGCTTGTATCCGTACTGCTTCGGGAATGCGTCCTTTTCCAGGTGTTTAATAGCCTTCTCCACCTGGGCTTTCACGCTCGGATCAAGCTGCCCGTACCCGGCGTCTGTCCCGAGAAAGTCTCGATTAATCCGATACACAGTATACTCAATTCTGGATAATTGTCAAGCGCGAATTATCCACTTTCGGATAGATGGGGCCGAAGGGCTTATCGCATAAGTTAAGGGACGGGAGTATACCATCCTCTTTTAAGTGCGGGGTGGGCACTACGGTCCGTCCCTACAAACTCAACGGCAAGAGCTCTCGCGACGGTCCCCGACCTGGGTCGGGGCAGACCGCGGCCGCTGCGTAAGCCTTGCCCGACGGCACGCTTGTCGGGCGATTTCGGAACACAGTACAACAGGGCGTTTGCAGATCGAGGAGGAACGTGCGTGGCGGCGGAGAAGTTCATGTTTCTTCGAGGTTCCAGAAAGCAGGAGGTCGAGGCTTGGGGGCTCTGTTCCAAAGGGAACAGTACTTGGGAAAGGTCTGTGAGAACGTCGGCTGCAAGGACCAACACAACGAGTTGTCATTAGGTACAAGCCCAGGGTTGCTCCGGACAAACGGTCTAGCCGGTTTTCCTGGCGACACGACGCGCAGGGCGAAACAGGATTGGACCAGAAGAGGCCGATCAAAAAGGAGGGGCAAGCAAATGCTGACGTTTATTCTTCCGATATTTATCCTTATAGCGCTTGTGGCTTGTCTTCCGATTTGGCCGCATAGCAAGAAGTGGAGTTTTTATCCCGTAGGCGGCGTAAGCCTGGTCATACTGATTATCCTGTTTCTATTTTGGACCGGCCGCTTGTAGCAGGGAAGAGAGGGCACGGTCAGCACGCTTTGTAAATCCAAGGATTGGCCACCCACCAAAGACTCACGGCAGCAATTGAACTTGCAACTATCACTCTCCCATCAGAGAATTCACGGCCGAAGTGTCTCACGAACTCGATGAACACCCTTGATGCAGAGCATCGCTTCCGACGGATATGACGGCAAGAAAAAATCCGCCTACCCAGAACGCCGAAAAGGGCAAAGGATACAAGCTGCTGAGGAGATCCTTCGCGATCCTGGGGCCCGGACTGATCACCGGAGCGGCAGACGATGATCCTTCGGGAATCTCAACCTATTCCGTTGCCGGAGCAGCCTACGGATACGCAACGCTGTGGATCGCGCTGTTCACGTTTCCGTTGATGGCCGCGATCCAACTAATGTGTGCACGGCTGGGCATGGTGACGGGGCGCGGGTTGGCAGCCGCGGTGCGGATTCATTATCCACGCTGGGTGCTCTGGGGAGCCTGCTCGATTCTTGTCGTCGCAAACATCATCAACATCGGCGCTGATCTCGGCGGCATGGCGGAGGCGACGCAGCTCATCACGGGGATTCGAGCACTCATCTGGATTCCAGTCTATGCGTTCTTCATCCTCGGGCTGTTGTTTTGGACTTCCTACAAGTTGATCGCGCGAATTTTCAAGTGGTTGACGCTGGTCTTGTTCGCCTACGTGTTGACTTCGTTTTACTCCCATGTGGATTGGAGACACGCGCTGGCGGTGACGTTCGTGCCCCATCTGGAGTGGTCACGCGGATTCCTGGCGGTGCTGGTGGCCATTCTGGGGACCACGATTTCCCCTTATCTCTTTTTTTGGCAGGCCGCCGAGGAGGTTGAGGAAGAACGGGCCAAGGGCCGAAGCCTCGCAAAGAGCAAGGGCGCGACTACTGGGGAGTTAAGAATTGCACGGGCTGACACGATCGCGGGCATGTTTTTCTCGAATCTCATCATGTATTTCATCATTCTGACCACTGCCGCCACTTTACATGCGCACGGGCATACGGACATAACAACTGCCCGACAGGCCGCCGAAGCGTTGCGTCCACTGGCCGGCAATGGGGCCTACCTGCTCTTCACCTTGGGCTTGATAGGCACGGGAATGTTGGGTGTGCCAGTCCTTGTGGGGTCGTGCGCTTACGCTGTGGCGGAAGGAGCGGTGTGGCGTGGATCCATGGCTGACAAGCCAAGAAGCGCGGGCAAGTTTTATGCGGTAATGGGCGTCGCGATGGCCTTGGGCCTGGTGCTGAATTACTTGGGTTTCAATGCGGTGAAAATGCTGTTCTGGTCGGCGGTAATCAATGGCCTCCTGGCGCCGCCGCTGATCCTGCTGGTCATCCTCCTAACGAGCAACCCCGAAGTAATGGGGAAGCGCGTGAACCCGCCGCTGCTGCGGTATTTAGGATGGGCCACGTTCGGTGTCATGACTGCGGCAGCGGCGGGAATGATTATCACGTCTTGAGCGTCAGTAGAAGTGGACGAAAATGCCGGAAATAGGCGTGACTCACGAACCGAGGCGGCTTGTCGCGCGATTTCGGAACGCAGTACAATAGGCTGTTTGCAGATCGAGGAGGAACGTGCGCCATGGCCACCGCGGAAACAAAACTCCACTTGCCGGAGTTCACCAACGAGCCTTATGTGGATTTTTCCAAGCCGGAAAACCGGAAGAAGATGGAAGACGCGCTGAAAAAGGTGGCCTCCGAATTCGACCGTGAATATCCCATGTGGATCGCTGGGCAGAAAGTCACCACAGCGGAAAAGCGCGCCTCCACGAATCCCTCGCGGCCCTCGGAAGTGATCGGCGTCTTTCAGCACGCCAACGCGGCAATGGCCCGGCAGGCAGTGGAAGCGGCGCACAAATATTTTGACACCTGGAAGAAAGTGCCCGCGCACGAGCGGGCCAAGTGCCTGTTTCGCGCAGCAAAAATCGTGCGCGAGCGCAAATTTGAATTGAGCGCGCTGGTCTGCTACGAAGTCGGCAAGAGCTGGGCGGAAGCCGACGGGGACATCGCCGAGACGATTGATTTCTGCGAATTCTATGGCCGCGAAATGTTGCGTCTGGCGGAGCCGCAGAAGCTAACGCCGATGTGCGGGGAGCGGAACTACCAAGTGTATATCCCGATTGGCGTCGGCGCCATTATTCCGCCGTGGAATTTCCCCTGCGCGATCATGGCGGGGCTGGTGGTGGCATCGCTCGTCACCGGGAACACGGTGGTGCTGAAGCCCGCGGGGGATTCACCGGCGACTGCTGCAAAGTTCATTGACATTCTTTTTGAGGCTGGCATTCCCAAGGAAGCGGTGAACCTTCTCACTGGACCAGGAAGCGAGATCGGCGACGTGATCGTGCAGCACCCCAAGACGCGCTATATCGGCTTTACCGGATCGAAGGAAGTGGGGCTGCGCATCAGCGAGCTGGCGGGGAAGGCCATGCCCGGGCAGATCTGGATCAAGCGCACGGTGCTGGAGATGGGCGGGAAGGACGCCATCGTCGTGGATGAAGAAGCGGACATTGACGCCGCGGTGGAAGGCACGGCGCAGGCCGCGTTCGGCTACCAGGGGCAGAAATGTTCGGCGTGCTCGCGCGCGATTGTCTCGGAGAAAATTTACGACACGTTTTTGCAGAAGCTGGTGGAGCGCACCAAGAAAATCACCGTTGGGCCGAGCGACGATCCGAACAATTACATGGGGCCGGTCATCAGCCAATCCGCAATGAAGACGATTCTGGATTACATCGAGGTCGGGAAGAAGGAAGGGAAGCTGCTCACGGGCGGTGGACGCGCGCCGGGCGATGGCTACTTCGTGCAGCCGACGATTATCGCGGATGTGGATCCGAAGGCGCGGCTGGCGCAGGAAGAAGTTTTTGGGCCGGTGCTGGCGGTGATCAAGGCGAAAAATTACGATCACGCGCTGGAAATCGCCAACAATACGGAATTCGGCCTGACCGGCGCGGTGTATTCGAAGAATCCGGAAAAAATCAGGAAGGCCGAGGAAACGTTTCACGTCGGCAACCTCTATCTGAACCGCAAATGCACGGGCGCGCAGGTGGGCGCGCACCCGTTCGGCGGCTTCAACATGTCGGGCACGGATTCAAAGACGGGCGGGAAAGATTATTTGCTGCACTTCCTGCAGGCCAAGGCGGTCGCGGAAAAAGTTTCCAATTAGGAGGGTGACGTTGCGGAGTCTCCGCGGCGCGAAACCCACTTCAAGACGCGATACACGGGATAGCTGAGCACCAGCATGGCCAGCGCGAGCGGCGCGTTTTCCCTGTCCGTCGCGATCGAAGCAACCAGAAATAATACGGATGCGCCGAGGGCGATTGCCGTCGTCCAGGGATAACCCCAGGCCCGGTACGGCCGCGCCATTTGCGGTTCTCTTCTACGCAGAAGAAACAACGATGTGTACGTGAGCGTGTAATTTGCGACGAAGAAAAACGAGAGCATGGCGATGACGCGCTCGAACGATCCGAGAACGAAAAACAAGCTGACGATGGTGCTCAAGAGCAGCGAAAGCGCAGGCGTGCCACCAGCGTTGACGCGGGCGACGCGGCGAAAAAAGAGGCCATCACAGCTCATGGCATGAAGGGTGCGCGAGGAGAAGAGTAGATTGGAATTGACGCAGCTCAACATCGAAATGATCATGATGGAGCGAATTACCGGATCGCCGAATCTCCCGAAAATACGTTCCGCAACCGTGCCGAGCACAAAGGTATTTCCTGCGATTTCGCGCATCGGGAGTACGTAGAGCATGACGAGATTTAAGAGCAGGTAAATTCCCATGACGGAAAAAACGCTGCCGAAAATCGCTCGGGGAATGTCGCGGCCCGGCACACGAACTTCTTCCCCGAAATAGATAACGCCGTCCCAGCCGTCGACGGTGTAGACAACGGCCTGCAATCCGAGAACGATGGCAACGACGAGCGGCCATCCAGCGGGCATACGGGGCAGAGCCGCGGTTACCGCTGGAGCGGCCGCGCGCGCATGCGCGCCCAGAATAAAGCAAGCGATGACGAGAATCATTAGCGCGGCGGTTTTCATCGCCGCGGTGATGAGTTGCGCGCTGCTGCCCCAGCGGACGCCGCGCCATTGCAAGATGCCAAATCCGAGGACGAGCGCGGCGGAGATGAGCTTTACGTGACCGGCAAGTACGGGAAAAAGATGGCCGCTGTACTCGGCGATGACAATGGCGACGGCAGCGGTGCCGCAGGTGGAAAGCCAGTCGCTCCATCCAACGATAAAGCCGGCGTATTCGCCGATGGCCCGGCGCGAATAATTGTATTGGCCGCCGCTGCGGGGGATGGCGGCGCCGAGTTCGGCCATGGAGGAAGCGCCGAAAAGAGCGTAGAGGCCGCCAACAATCCACACGCCGAGATAGAGCCAGGCGTTGGGAAGCCCTTGTGCGATCTCACCGGGCGTGCGCACGATTCCGGCGGCGATAGCATTGCCAATGGCTGCGGCGATACCGAACCAGACGCCGAGAACTTGAAGAAGACGGCCGCGGCTCAGCTTCGGGCTGGCCGCTGCGTTGGGAGATGCTGCGGAGGTTTCAGACAATGTGGGTCTCGAGGAAGCTTGGGGAACCCGGCAATGATAATGGCGACGGGGGGAAATGCAAGCGGGAAGTCGCAGAAGCGGGAATCAAGGTTAGTGGTCATGAGAATTTTGTGGCGGGGGATAGGGCTCGAGGCTGGTGTTGTCGGTGTCCGGAGTCACGAGCCAGACTTGGCGGTCTTTGAAATAGGCGAAGAGTTTCTTGTTTTGTTCGGGAGAGAGTTCGCGGGCCCAAAGAACTTTTGCGTTGTCGATTTCCGCGCCGTTGAAAACCCATTCGTCGTGGACGTTGTGGTCTTCCTCGTAACGGACGATAACGAGATGTTTGCCCGGCATGCTTTCAAGTTTTTTCTGAATGTTGGCGCGGCTGGGGTCGCCCTGGCACGTCCACCACAACGGATCGCAGGAGCGTCGTGTTACCGCACTGCTCGTATCTATCGTGAGCAAGGCAACGATGGCCCACGATAGCGCGATGCCAATGGGCCGGCGTACGATTTGCATGGTGCGGAGATGGCGAATCGACTGCACGAGCAGCGCGAAGATGACGCAAGTCAGCGGCGCGGCATAGTGGGAATTTGACCAGGTCACGGTGAAGAGTCCGGCGAGGCCGAGAAAAAATGTGATTATGAGAAGCCGGATCCTGCGATCGCGAAAGGCGAAGGGCAGTCCGAACAGTGCGAGCAACAGACCCATCCATAAAAATGCCGAGCTGTAGCGCGTAACCTTCAGCAAGGAAGCAGTTTTGAGACCTGCGAAAGTTCCCGGATATTCTTCGTGCTCCCAGCCGACATAGAAATCCACGAACTGCTGATTGTTGTATTGGCGCGGGGGTTTGACGTGTCCCCAGACGAAGACGGGAGCCGTGTCGTAGGTGCGCACATTCAAACGATGGGGGAAGAGCAAGGGGCTGCCGGTCAAGCGCCAGTTGTAGTAGCCCATGAAAGCGGCGAGAAGAAAGAGCATTGCGGCGAGAGGAAAGAGAACCGTTCGAATGCGCCGATGGAGATTGAAGTTTGGATTTGTTTTTTCCGCGAGCCAGCGGAGAAGAAATAATGATGCTGGAAGACACAGGAGCAGGCCTTCGTAAGGGCGGCTGTTCGCGAGGATGGCGATTCCGAGGCCGAGGAGAAACGCGTCGCGGATTTTGGCGCTTCGTGTGATTCGCGGCAGCGCGCCAAGGACAAGCGCGCCTCCGATGGCGGCAACCGCGCCTCCCCAGTAGCTGTTCATCCAGTAGCTGGCAATGCCGAATTTCATCGCTGCAATTGCCGCGCCGAGCAGCGCCCAACGCGACGGCATCCATGCCTGCAACATCCAGAGAATTACGGCGCACATCGCGGAGGCGCTCAAGAGGACGCCGATCCAGGGATGGCCGAGAATTTGACCGAGCGCGAGCAGAAAACCTTGCGCGGGAGGATACATCGAGGAATAGGTGGGGAACCAATTGACGTGAAACGTTTCGAAGCTCATCCACATGGGGTGGGGAGGATTGGCGAGGCGGCCGTGGACGAAAGTATCGGCCATGAGGAGGTAACTGAATTCGTCGTGGATTCCGGGAACGGGGACGGGTAAAAACGGCAAGAGCAGCAGGCGAATTGCGGCGACCGTGAAAAAGACGCCAATAATTGTGAGTGTTTTGCGCGCCGCAAAAAGAGCGAAGAAATTTTCGACGCGGCGGAAAATTATTTTGGTGGTTTTTGGGGCGAGAATGGCGAGGGCGCAGAAAGCGAGGCCGGTGAGGAGTGTTCCGGTGACTGTGGAGGAGAATGACAGAAGTGCGTTGCCGTTTTCGGCGATCATTTTAGGGATGAATCGCGAATGCGAGGAAGAGGATAACGCATTTTCCGGGAGGAGGGGATTAACAGGCGGAATCTTTCTCTCATGTCAAAATTAAGAAGATGTAGCTTGAGCTCCCAAGGGTATTCTGCATGACCCACGGTCGAGCACCAAAGAAAACGCCGAGCGGCACTCTTCCAGATCCTCTTTTCCGCATAGTTGCCGAGTTGGCGACGATACATCCGGAAAGTTTGGCTGTCTTGGTTAACCAGTTCGGTTAGTTGGTTCTACGGCTGTTGCTGCCAACCGCCACCCAAGGCTTTATATAGCTGGACCAAGGCCAAGAACTCACTGAGTTGGGCCTGCACAAGTCCAAGCTCAGCAGAGAAAGCGTTGGTTTCGTTGGTCAGCACTTCGAGGTAGCCCGTCACGCCACCGTTGTAGCGCATGTGGGAGAGGCGCGCTGCGTCCTGTGCTGATTGGAACAGCAGTTCTTCCTGGGACCGGAATTCTCTTGATTTGCGGCATGCGATCAAAGCATCGGACACGCTTTGGAACGCAGTCTGAATGGTTTGTTGGTAGGACAGCAGCGTGGACTGGTTCTGCGCTTCGCTGAAGCGAACGTTCGAACGAAGTCTACCTGCCGTGAAGATGGGTTGCGCGAGCGACGCACCAAAGTTCCACGTGCCTGCAGGGCCACCGAACAAGTCTGTGAGCGCCGCGCTCTGGAATCCGCTGGTCCCGCTCAGGGAAATCTGCGGGAAATAGGCCGCTTTGGCCACCCCAATTTGGGCATTTGCCGCGATTAATTGTTGTTCAGCCTCACGGATATCGGGTCGCCTTTCCAGCAACGAAGAAGGCAGACCGGGCGGAACCTCAGGCGGATATGTCTGCTCTGTGAGCATCTCCCCGCGCGGGACAGCGTCAGGATTTTTTCCCAGCAGAATGCTGATAAAATTCTCTTGCTGCTCAATCTGCTGTTCCAGTGCTGGGATTTCTGCCGCGGCAGTAAATACCAGCTGTTCGGCTTGGCGCACGTCGAGCATGGAAGTAGCGCCGCGGTCAGCTAGAATGCGGGTCAGCCGCAGCGATTCCTGTCTTGAAGCAAGCGTGCGTTTGGAAATTTCCAGTTCTAAGTCCACCGCGCGAAGCTGGAAATAAGCGGCGGAGACGTTGGCCACCAGGCTGGCAATGACCTCCTGGCGAGCCCATTCGGTGGCAAGAAGGTTTGCGCGCACGGCTTCCGTCGCGCGGCGGAATTTGCCCCAGAAATCAAGCTCCCAAGCGGCAGACACATTCAACTGCCCGGTGCTTCTTTCAAAGGCTGGGAGGAAGGAAGACCTGGCGCTTCGTTGATCGCTTATGCTCGCCCCTCCGCTGACACTGGGAAACTGATCAGCGCGCGTGATTCCGAGTTGCGCTTGCGCTTGTAGGATGCGGGCTCCCGCGATGCGCACATCGTAGTTCTGTTGCAGTGCTGTCCGGATGAGGGACCGGAGCTGCTCGTCGTGGAAGACCTCCCACCATTTTTGATCGCCAATTGAGGCGGACTCGGTTTTCCCCGTTTCTTCCAGCGGCAAGCCACGATAAGTGCCCGGGACAGTTACGGCAGGCCTCTTGTAGTTGGGCCCCACGGCGCAGCCAGAACTCAGGATGGCGATGCTCATGAGGGCAATGAACTTGTTCATCTCAGTTGCCCTCGGCAGGAGTGGGTCTCTGCGGCAAAGCCGCTTGCTGGCGCTCCTTGCCAGCGCCCGACCACTTCTCGACCACGTAGAAGACCACCGGGATGAAAAAAACTCCGATTAAGCTCCCCGCAAGCATGCCTCCTATAACGGTGGTGCCCATGATCTGGCGTGCAACGGATCCCGCGCCGGATGCCGTCCACAGCGGGACGGAACCCAAGATGAAAGCAAACGAGGTCATCAGGATTGGCCGGAGACGCAACCGGGCGCCTTCCAGCGCGGCGTCGACTAGAGGCTTGCCTTGTTCGTATTCGTCTTTCGCGAACTCGACGATCAGAATCGCGTTCTTGGCGGCCAAACCGATGAGCATGACCAAGCCGATCTGCGAATACACATCGCTTTCGATTTGCACCATGTAGTTGGGCAAGAAGGCCGACAGAACCGTGCGGCGCAACCACAGAATCGCAAACGCCCCGAAAACCGCAACCGGCGTGCTTAAGAGGACGCTAAATGGAAGTGACCAGCTTTCATACAAAGCCGCCAAGATCAGGAAGACGAATAGGAGCGAGAACCCAAAGACGACTGACGGCGGAACGCCCTGCTGCGCCTTCTTCTCCTGGAAGGACATTCCCATATAGTCGTAGCCCATCTCGCGCGGCATGGTTTGCGCGAACACTTCTTCAAGAGCGGTCATGGCTTGTCCGGCGCTGTAGCCGGGAGCCGCGGCACCGTTGATTTGCGCGGCGCGATACTCGTTGAAGCGCATGGTGAACTCCGGTCCGGGGCGCGGTTCGAATCGCGTGAGGGCCGAAAGTGGCACCATCCCGCCCTTATTGTTTCGTACGAAGAACTGGCCGACATTCTCAGCCCTCGTCCGGTAGTCGCCTTCGGCTTCGATGTAGACCTGCCATTGGCGGCCGAAGCGGTTGAAGTAGTTGATGAACAGGCCGCCCATGAAGGCCTGAATTGTTTTGTAGACGTCGTTGACGGACACGCCCTGTTTTATGACTTTGTCGCGGTCCACATTGACAAATTGCTGCGGCACACTGGGCAGGAAGGTGGTGCTCAAGCCGGCGATTTCAGGGCGCTTCCGCGCGGCTGCAAGGAAAGTTTGCAAATTGGATGCGAGAAATTGGACGTCCTTACCGGCTCGATCCTCAAGTGCAAAAGTAAATCCACCGGAGGTGCCAACTCCCGGAATCGCCGGCGGCGAAAAAGAAAAGGCAATACCTTCAGGAATCTGGGAAAGTTCCCGGTTTATTTGCTGCTTGATCTCCTGAAACTGTTCGGCCCGAGACTTGCGCTCGTCCCAGGGCTTCAATGTGACGAAAAAGAATCCGTTGTAGCTGGTGCGGACAAAGCTAAGCAAGCTAAAGCCGATAACGCTGGTGGTGTATTGAACTCCTGGCGTTTTGGCCAATGCATCTTCGATTTTCCTGGCGACCGCATCGGTGCGTTGAAGGGAGGCGGCATTCGGCAGTTGCAGATTGATGTAGAGATAGCCCTGGTCCTCGTCGGGCAGGAAGCTCGATGGAATCTTGGCGCTGAACCAGCCGGCCGCGATACCGAAGAGCGCCAGCAGAATCAAGGCGATGGCGCTCTTGCGAACGAGAATCCCGCAGAGCCGCACGTATGCATTCGTGGCGTTGGCAAAACCACGGTTGAACCAATCGAACAACTTTTTCAGAAGGCCTCCGCTGGCCTCCTTCGGCCGGAGCAACAGAGCAGCGAGAGCCGGGCTAAGAGTCAGAGCATTGAACGCGGAGAGGATCACGGAAATCGCAATGGTCACCGCGAATTGCTGATAGAGGCGTCCGGTGATGCCGGGTATGAAGGCCGTGGGAATAAAGACGGCCGACAGAACAAGAGCGATACCGACGACCGGGCCGGAAATTTCCTCCATCGCTTTGAGTGCCGCGGCCTTGGGAGCCAGACCCTCGTCGATGTGGCGCTCCACGGCCTCCACGACGACAATGGCGTCGTCCACGACCAGACCGATGGCGAGCACCAGCCCGAACAAAGAGAGCGTGTTGACAGAGAAGCCGAACAGCGGGAAAAACATGAATGTACCGACCAAGGAAACGGGCACAGCCAGCAGCGGGATCAGCGTGGCGCGCCAGCCTTGCAGGAAGATATAGACGACGAGGATGACGAGAACGATGGCGATGACCAATGTCAGTATGATTTCCTTCATGCCTTGGGTCACCGCCCGGGTGGTGTCCAGCGATACGACATAATCCATGTCGTGCGGGAACCGAGTCTTTACTTCAGCCATAAGCTTCTTGACGCCGTCGGCGGCTTGCACCGCATTTGATCCGGGCAACTGGTACGCCGCGATGATCGCCCCGGGTTTCCCATTCAAGCGGCCCAGAACGCTGTAGTTCTAGGCGCCGAGCTCTATGCGAGCCACATCTTTGAGGCGTACCACAGCTCCGCCGGGGGATTCGCGGACAACGATTTGTCCGAATTCTTCCGGAGAAGTGAGCCGGCCCTGCGCTCGGACAGAGTAGGTGAACTCCTGACCCTTGGGAGCAGGCTCGCTGCCGACTTGTCCTGCGGGATTCACTGTATTTTGCGACTGAATTGCGGCAACAATCTCCGGAACGGTGATCGCAAGCTTGGCCAATTGGTCGGGCTTGACCCACAGCCGCATGGCGTACTGGCCGGCGCCGAAAATCTGGACGTTTCCAATGCCATACAAACGAGTGATTTGGTCGGAGAGATTGATGTAAGCGTAGTTGGAAAGAAACCGGGCGTCGTAGGTGCCGTTCGGCGAGTACAGCGTCATGAGCATGAGGGGAGCGGTTACTGTTTTCTGCACGGTGATGCCGTAATTCGTTACGTCGACGGGAAGCTGAGACGCGGCTTGCGTCTCGCGCATCTGTGTGAGAATGAGGTCCGTGTTTGGATCCGTTTTCACGTCGTAGTCGACAATGAGTCTCATTTGCCCATCGGCGGTGGAGTTCAGGGAATACATGTAGTTCATATTGTCCACGCCGCTCATTTGCTGCTCGATGGGGGTGGCGACGGACTGCTCGATCGTCTGCGCATCCGCGCCGACGTAGGTGGCGACTACTTGAACCTCTGGCGGAACGATGTTCGGGAATAGGGCAACCGGGAGGCTGGTAATGGTGACGGCGCCCACGATCACCATGAGAATCGAGATCACCATCGCTACGATGGGGCGGTTGATGAAAAATTTGGACATGGCTCAGTTGCCTTTCGCGGGCGGACTGCTCTGCTTGACCCTGACAGGAGACCCGTCTCTGACTTTTTGCAAGCCTTCAACAACGACGAGTTCCCCGGGCTTAACACCGCTTTCGATGATCCACAGGGCGCCGACGCGCTCACCGACCTTGACGGACCGAATGCTGACCTTGTCGTCGCTGCTTACGACCGCCACTTGATAGGTTCCCTGGAGTTCCGTCACTGACCTTTGTGGGACCAGTAAGGCGCCAGTTCTTGTTTCTGGAGCCGCGCGCACCCGTCCGAATTGCCCAGGCCGGAGAATGTTGTTGGGATTGGGAAACGCGCAAACCAGCCGGATGCTGCCGGTTGTCACGTCCACCTGCCGATCCGTTAGAAGGAAAGTTCCTCTGTGCGGATAGACCGTTCCATCGGCGAGGATGAGGTCAAGGGGCGGTGCATCGGACGGCACTTCCTGCTGATTGTGGGCGTTTATTCTGGCAGCGAAATGTATGTACTCCTGTTCGCTAATCGGGAAGTAGGCTTTGATCGGATTCACCTGCGAAACGGAAGTCAACGCCGCCGTTTGATTAACTAGATTGCCGATCTGCACCTGCGCGATTCCCGCGATGCCATCCACAAGTGATGTGACATGTGTGAACTCCAGATTCAATTGCGCCTGTTCCACTTGAGCCTCGGCAGCCTTCACGGTGGCCTTGGCGGCAAGATTCGCCTGGATATCGTTGTCCAGCTGACTTTGAGCAATGGCCCGCTCCTTCGCCAGAGGAGTATCCCGGTCCACATCGAGTTGGGTTTTGCCCAACTGCGCTTCGGCTTGCGCGAGTTGTGCCTTGGCCTGATCGAGCACCGCTTGAAAGGGGCGCGGATCGATCTCGAAGAGCACCTGGCCCTTGCGAACAAAGGAGCCTTCTTTGTAGCTCTGCTTGATGAGATACCCACTTACTTGCGGCTGGATTTGCGCGTTGACGTACCCATCCAGCGTCGCAACCCATTCGCTGTAGATGGGGACGTCTTCTTGAACGACGCTGACAACTTCCACCTCGACGGGCGGTGGTGGGGAAGCCGCCTTTGGGCTCTGACAACCCAGAAACACAGCGGAGCATGGCACCGCGAGCAGAGCCCAAATCCAAAAAAGCTTTTCGGAAACGACACTTAACTGCCGAAACTTCAGACTTGTTACATTGAATTCCATGGCTTGATATTCCTCGCGGGCAGTCGGCGGTGAAGTGACATCAAGTGCAAGCGACAAAAGTTGGACGCCGCCGTACCGGCTTGATTACCGCGGCCATACTTTACCCGCTTTTCGGAATAGTATAAAGGCCGTCCGCACGGGCCTCCGGGAGTCACTGGATACGGATTCGTCGGAAGTCTTATCTGGTGAGTAGAATGTAGCCCACTCGCGGCAGGCAGCCTCGCATAGAGCAGAACCTACCTCATGAATAGTTGGAGTGTACGTCCCGCCGAACCTCAGGGGTTGAAACCCCTGAAATTGGGCACTTTTCGGCACGGCTCCCGACAAGAGTCGGGACAGGTTGCGCCGCGCCCTGACGGAACTCATTTATGAGATAGCTTCTAGAAACGAGAGAGGCTAGCGCTCGATTTCGACTTCGGTGGCTTGGGGGGCTTTTTTCGCGGGCGCGGCGCTTCGGGGATTTTCGAGATAGTCGGCGAGCTCGAGACGCAAGTTGCCGGCGTTGGTGGAATAGGTGAGGCCCGTTTCGAAATCGACGATGCCATTGCGGATGAGTTTTTCGATTTCACCGTCGAAGTGCTGCATGCCCTCGGTGCTACCGTCGCGCATGGCGTCGAGCAGAGACTTGCCTTCGTTCTCGCCTTTCTCGACGTATTCGCGGGTGCGCATGGTGGATTTCAGAATCTCGATGGCGGCGATGCGTCCTTTGCCGTCTTTTTTTGGAAGGAGGCGCTGGGAGACGATGCAGCGGAAGGCTTTTGAAAGGCGCGTGCGGATGGCCTGCTGATCGGAGAGCGGAAAGACGCCGACGATGCGCTCGATGGTCTTTGAGGCATCGATTGTATGCAATGTGGAGAGAACGAGGTGGCCGGTCTCACAAGCTTCGAGGGCGATTTCGATGGTTTCACGGTCGCGCATCTCACCGACGAGAATAACTTTGGGCGCTTGGCGCAGCGCGGCGCGCAAGGCGAGCGCAAAGCTCGGCGTGTCGGAATGGAGTTCGCGCTGATGGATGGTCGCTTTCTTGTGCCGGTGCAGGAACTCTATGGGATCCTCGATAGTCAGGATGTGGAAGGCCTTTTCTTCATTCATCTTGTCGATGATGGCGGCGAGGGTGGAAGATTTTCCGGAGCCGGTGGGTCCGGTAACCAGAACGATGCCATTTCTTAGGTGGACGATCTCGTGGAGCGCTTCGGGCAAGTTCAGTTCGGCGAAACCTGGAATTTTGTCGGGAATTACGCGCATGACCACTGCGCAAGTTCCGCGCTGTTTAAAAATATTGACGCGAAACCTGGAGACGCCGGTTATTCCGTAGGATAAGTCCGCCGAGCCTTCCTGTTCGAGCTTGCGGGCGGGCGTTTCGTTCTTGCCCATGATGTCGTACGCAATGAAATTGGTGTCCTGTGGGGTAAGACTTTCGAGGCCCTTGTATTTTAGCTCGATAAGCTGGCCGCTGACTTCGACTTGAGGCGCGCGCCCGGGCGAAAAGATGAGGTCGCTTACCTGAGCGTGACTTTTCAGCATGGCGGTGACGAGCTGCGCGGTATTGATGGTGCGCTGCGCCGGAGGAGTCTGCGGCGGCAACGACTGGGTCGGTGTGCTCATGATGCCCTGTAATCCTTGCGAGGCCCGAGGTGCGGAGGCCAGGTCGCCCGAAGAAAAGTTAATCAAGGTGCAAGTCTGACGCGTTCATTCTAGGTGATGGATGGGTTTCTCTTGTGGTTTCCCGGAAGGGGCGATGGCGAGAAGATTACTGGCCGAAGGTCTGGCCGTGGAGGCACAGGAGAAGTTCATCGCCGTTCGCGTTGTTGGTGAAGGAAAGGGAGCGCAAGTCCTGGATGATCCAGTCGGCGCCTGCGGCGGCGAGTTCTGCGTCAGGCGCGGTGGTGCGCAGGGCGATTACTTTCGAGCCGGCGGATTTTGCGGAGCGAATTCCGGCGGTGGCGTCTTCGATTACGACGCATTCGCCAGGAGCGAAGCCTACGCTTTTTGCGCCGAGCAGATAGGGTTGCGGGTCGGGCTTGCTGCGCGTAATCTCGCTCGCGGTGACGAAGTGTTTGGGCAGCGGCAGCCCCGCGGCGCGAATGCGCACTTCGGCGAGCGGGCGAGTCCCCGAGGTAACGACGGCCCAGCGATGGGGCGGCAGCGTATGCAGGAGTTCCAGTGCGCCGGGCAGTGGGACCACGCCGTCTACATCTTCGATTTCACGGCGCTCCACGTCGCGGTCCTCCGCCGCGTGATCTCCGTTGGGGAGGAGTTCGATGATGGTGGAGAGGCTGGTGCGGCCGTGGGCCATACGCACCACTTCTTCCGGATCGAAGCCATGCTCCAACGCCCACGAAGTCCAGACGCGCGTCACAGCGGGGGTGGAATCCACCAGGACGCCGTCGAGATCGAAGAGGAGGGCGCGGCAGGTGATTGGGAGCATAAGGCATGATACGGGGAAGAGCAGGACACCGCAAAGAAGTTGACTTAGTCCAGTGACTTAGTCTAGTATATTAACATGAAGCGAGTGAACACGCACGAGGCGAAAACGCATTTTTCACGGTTGCTGCGGCGCGTGGCGGCGGGCGAGGAGATTACCATCGCGAACCGCGGTGTTCCGGTGGCGCGGCTGGTTCCTGTGCCTCCCAAGAAAACGCAGCGTGTTTTGGGAATTTTTCGCGGGCAGATGAGCGTCCCGGATGATTTTGACGCGCCGTTACCCGTGGCCGTACTCGAGCTATTCGAAGGCCGAAAGAAAAAGCGCTCCAGAAATGCCAAGAAGAACGCATGAAGTTCTTGCTCGATACGAACGTGTTTCTCTGGGGCCTGTCCGCCGAACACAAACTCAACCCCCGGGCGCAAGATATCCTGACGTCCTCATCGTCGGAGTTGTATTTTTCGGCGGCAGGCTCCTGGGAAATCGCCATCAAGTTCGCGCTCGGCTCGCTGCCTCTTCCGAAGGTACCCTCGGAATTCATTCCTCACGCGCTGCGTGCCTGGGCCATGCGCGCGCTGGACATCACGCATGAACACGCCTTGCGTGCCGGCGAACTGCCGGCGCATCACCGCGACCCATTTGACCGGTTGTTGATTGCGCAGGCGATGGCGGAGGAAATGACACTACTGACTGCGGATAGAGTTTTTCAGAAATACAAGATCGATTTGATTTTTTGCGGGAAGTGATGGAAGGGAAGAAAGCGAGGAAAAAGCGCCCCCGACAGGAGTCGGGGCCGCTACAGGTGCTCGTACACAGGGTGTTGCAGACACACTAAGTCGTGGGGCTTAAGCCCAGGAGAAGCCGTGTTTCGAAAGCGGGAGCGAGCGGACGCGCTTGCCGGTGACGGCGAAGATGGCGTTGCAGACGGCCGGGAGAACCGGCGGCAGGGCAGGCTCACCGAGTCCGGTGGGCGGATTGTCGGTCTTCAGAAAATGCACTTCGATTTCGGGCGGCACCTGGTTCATGCGGACGGGCGGGTACTCGTGGAAATTGTTTTGCTTGGCGCGGCCTTGCTCGATGGTGATTTCGTAAGACATCACGTGGCTTAATCCTTCGATGACGGCGCCCTGCACCTGGTTCAAGGCGCTGCTCGGATTGATGATCTGGCTGCCGACGTCGCCGGCGACCCAGACTTTGTTGACTTTTATTTTGCTGTTGGCGTCGACGCGCAATTCCACGACTTCGGCGAAGTATCCGCGGTGAGCGAACTGGAAGGCCACGCCCATGGCCGTATCCTTCGGCAGCTTGCGCTTGCCCCAACCGGATTTTCCCGCAACCAACTGGAGGACACCGCGCATGCGAGCGGCGTCGAGATCGACTGCTGCGGGATTTGCCGGGGGCGGGCCGGGCGTGGGGATACGCGGAGAGTTGAGCAGATCCAGACGGAACTGGACGGGATCCTTTCCGGCGGCGTGGGCCAGCTCATCGGTAAAGGATTGGAAGACCCAGGAGAAGGCATTGCTGCCCGGAGCGCGCATGGCGTAGGTGGGCACGCCGAGAGGAATCAACGAGGCTCCGAAGAAATAGTTCGGCAAGAAAGTTCCGGGGAACTGGTTAGGCGCGATGCTGGCCGAGGGAGCGAACTGATCGCCCTCGCCGAAGCTGACGAAATGATTGCGCCAGGCGACGAGATTTCCGGAGGCATCGAGCCCGCCCTTGAGAAAATGGAATCCCGCGGGGCGATAGTGATCGTGATGAAAATCGTCTTCGCGGGTCCAGAGGAGCTTGACGGGGACGCCCGCGACTTTGGCGATGGACGCAGCTTCGAGCATGTAGTCGTTGGTGAGGCGGCGGCCGAAACCGCCGCCTGCGCGCTTCATGTGCACGATGATGTTGTCGGCAGAAATGCCAAGAACTTTGGCGGCTTGCTGGCGGCCGGCTTCGGGAGTCTGGCTGGGCGACCAGAACTCGAGTTTGCCGTCGTGGAAATGCGCGAGGCAGTTTTCAGGTTCCATAGGGGCGTGCGCGAGGAAAGGGTAGGCGTAAGCGCCTTCGACAACTTTTGCGGCGGATTGCAACGCCGCGTCGGTGTTGCCGTCACTGCGCAGGGTGAGCGCGGGAGGCTGCTTCGAAAGTTCTTCAGCGCGCTTGGCGAAGCCATCGCTGCTCTGCTGCGCAGTTGTGCCTTCGTTCCACTTTGCCTGGAGCTTTTTGCGCGCGGAGTTGGCTTGCCACCAGGTGTCGGCGACGATGGCGACACCGCAGTGGAGGCCGAGCAGGTCCTGCGTTCCTTCGACGGCAAAGGCCTGGCGAACGCCGGGGAGGGATTTGAGCTCATCGAGATTGGCGCTGACGAATTTGCCGGCGTAGACGGGGCACTTTTCGTAGACGGCCCAGAGCATTCCGGGGACGCGAAAATCAATGCTGTAGGTGGGCTTTCCCGTAACGATGGAGAGATTTTCGATGCCGGGAGTCGCGCGGCCGATGATCTTGTAGTCTTTGGGGTCCTTGAGCTTGACGGTCTTGAGATCAGGCGGCGTGAGCGTGGCCGCTTTGCCGGCGAGCGCGCCGTAGGTGAGCACGCGGCTCGAGGGAGGATGCGTCACGCGGCCGGAGCCGGTTTGGCACTCGGATTCGGGGACATTCCACGTTTGCGCGGCGGCGGTGACAAACATCTGGCGGGCGGCGGCGCCGACCTGGCGAAGCGGAGTCCAGTTGATGGGTATGGCGGTGCTGCCGCCGGCGCGCTGCGGACCGTATTTCGATTCGTCGAGGTCCGCTTGCTCGATGCGCACGTCTTTCCAGTCCACGTCGAGCTCATCGGCGATTATCATGGGGAGGCTGGTTTTTACACCCTGCCCAATCTCGGGATTTTTTCCCATGATGGTGACGATGCCGTCGGGCGCGACGCGGATGAAGGCGGCGGGAGTGAGCGGGGCGGGCGGCGCCTGCGGCGCTTGTGCGAAGGCCTTCGTCACCGGCTCGACATAGTAGGCGAGGAGCATGCCGCCACCGGCAATCGCCGAGACACGGAGGAAGCCGCGACGATCGAGGAGAGAGGGATTTACCGAGCGGCCGTGATTCTTACCTGATTGATTGGGGGCCGATGGAGTGGTTGGCACGGAGCCGATGGTCGAGTTGGTGGACATTTGTGAAGCGCCTCGCTCGCTTGCGGTTTTAGGTTGCGTAGTGCTCGCTACCGCTGGGAAAGAATTTACCGCACTTCGGGGTGTCTTGAAAGCAGCTTGTGGATAATTCGGGCGAAAGAGGCTGTCGCTAGGGCTGCATGGGTTAAGTGGGGTAGGAGACGGGAGACGAGTCGGATCCTGTCCGATTTCTTTGACATGGCAATCCAGTATCCCATCGCCGTTCGGCCGCACACGTTCGAAAAGCAATCGACTATTCGGCACCGAGAAACGCGTAACGCAGCCGCCAGGCGCGGCGAGGAGTTTCTTACGCATCTCCGGAAGACTTTGAACGCGGAGTAATTGTACTCGTAGAAACTCTGGTTACTCTCGCCGCGCGCCCCCAATAAGACACCCCTTCCAGACTCTCGTGATCATTTTGTTGGCTGGGTATTGCGGACCTTGGCGTAACCCGGCTTGATTACGGAGTAGATGAAATCGCAACGCTGGTCATAGGGCAGGAAGGCGCTCTTCATCGCGTTGATAGTGATCTTTTCGAAGTCCTCC
>Ga0209118_1000231_pt1 | contig 35234 bp, 25 predicted proteins | sample BlaSpr_A8_Ref_M1_FD_187988 | JGI IMG/M metagenome (GOLD analysis project Ga0209118, IMG submission 187988) | Forest soil microbial communities from Thunder Bay, Ontario, Canada - Black Spruce, Ontario site 2_A8_Ref_M1 (SPAdes) (version 2) | ecosystem: Environmental > Terrestrial > Soil > Boreal... | reverse complement strand
GGCGGGGCCGGCGGCCAGCCGGAGCGCCGCCGCGGGCGATCCCGAGCCGGGGCCGGCGGCGGCGCCGGTCTGGCGCTACCTGGCGCTGGGCGACTCCTACACCATCGGCGAAGGGATCGACCCCGCGGGCCGTTGGCCGGTGCAGCTGGCGGCGCTGCTGCGGCGTCGCGGATTGGCGGCGGGCGAGCCGGAGATCGTGGCGCGCACCGGCTGGACCACCGCCGAGCTGTCCGCCGGCATCGACGCGGCGGCGCCGCGCGGGTCGTTCGCCCTGGTGTCGCTGCTGATCGGGGTCAACGACCAATACCGCGGCGGGAAGCCTGAGGACTACCGGGCCGGTTTCGCCGCGCTGTTGCGGCGCGCGATCGCTTTCGCCGCGGGTGAGCCCGGGCGGGTGATCGTGCTGTCGATCCCCGACTGGAGCGTGACTCCCTTTGCCATCGCGAGCGGCCGCGACCTGCCGCGGATCGCCCGCGAGATCCAGCGGTTCAACGAGATCAACCGCGAGGAGACAGGACGCGCCGGCGCCCGCTACGTCGACATCACGGCCGCCTCCAAGCGAGCGCCAGGCGACAGCGCCCAGCTGGCCCCCGACGGCCTGCACCCGTCAGCCACGATGTACGCCGAGTGGGCGCGCCTGGCGGTGCCGGCCGCCGCCGCGGCAATCGCCGGGACGCGCTGAGCCCTCCCGCGAGCGCCGGGTTGCTTACTTCATCCACTCGTAGAGAAGGTAGTGCTCGTGGCTCATGCCGAGCCGCTCGTAGGCGGTGCGGGCGCGGCGGTTGCGATGGTCGACGCAAAGGCGGATGCCCTTGAGGTCGGGAGTGGCCTCGACGCGGCGGCGCAGCTGCTCGTGGAGGGCGCGGTAGATGCCGCGGCCGCGGCTCTCGGGGACGACATAGACCGATTGGACCCACAGCACGGCACCGTTGCGCCAGTCGCTCCACTCGCGGGTCACCAGCAGGCAGGCGGCGACCCTGCCGTCGAGGTCGGCGACCCAGTACTCGCCGAGGCCGGGATCGTCGAAGACCGCGCGCACGCCGCGTCCGAGGACGGCGCGATCCAGCTCGAGGCTCTCGGTTTCGCGCGCCAGGCGCACCTGGAACTCGATCAGCAGGTCGGCCTCGTCCGGCCGGGCGGGCCGGATGCGCGGCGGGGCGCCGGCCGCGGCGGACCCGCTCGCCGGGTCAGGTGAGATGGATTGGCTCATTGGAGGTTCGCCCTCAGCAGTCGATCGATGCGGCGGTATTCGTCGAGCCAGCTGCTCGGGCGCTGGAAGGAGTGCGGCTCGACAGGGTAGGGCGCGATCTGGAAGTCCTGCTTGCCGAGCTCGATCAGCCGTTGCACCAGGCGCACGGAGTCGGCGAAGAAAACATTGTCGTCGACCATGCCGTGACAGATCAGCAGCGGCCGGGCGAGGCCGGCGGCGAACTCGATGGGCGAGCTGCGCTCGTAGGCCTCGGGATCGATCTCGGGGACGTTGAGGATGGCGCCGGTGTAGTCCTGGTTGTAGTCGGACCAGTCGGTGACCGGCCGCAGGGCGGCGCCGGCGGCGAACAGGTCGGGTTGGCGGAACAGCGCCATCAGCGTCAGGAAGCCGCCGTAAGAGCCGCCGTAGACGCCGACGCGGGCGCGGTCGACGTTCCGGTTGCGCACCAGCCAGTCGACGCCGTCCGCCAGGTCTTCGAGCTCGGGGTGGCCCATCTGGCGATAGATGGCGGTGCGCCAGTCGCGGCCGTAGCCGGCGGAGGCGCGGTAGTCCATGCCGAGCACCACCCAGCCGCGCCGGGTGAGCATGGTGTGGAACATGAACTCGTGAAAGTAGTAGGACCAACCGTAATGGGCGTCCTGCAGGTAGCCGGCGCCGTGGATGAAGACCACCGCCGGGCGCTTGCCGGTCACCGGAGTCGGCGGCGTATAGACGCGTGAATAGATCGCGCCGGCGCCATGGGTGGAGGGGATCGGCACGATGTCGGGCAGCGTCCAGCGCTGGGCCTGGAAGGCCGGGGTCACGGTGTCGGTGAGGCGGCGCGCGTCGGCGCCCGGGCGGTTCGGCTGGACGTAGAGCTCGTCGTGCCGGGCGATGCTCGAGTGGACGATCAGCAGCTGGCGCTCGTCGAACGATGGCCAGAAGCCGGTGAGGCCGCCCAGGCGGGTGAGCTGCTCGGACCTGCCGGTGCCGACGTCCAGCCGCCAGACGTCGTAGTTGCCGGGATGGTTGGCGTTGGCGACGTAGTACAGCGTGCGCCCGTCGAAGCTCGGCTCGGGGGAGCTGACCTCGAACTTGCCGCTGGTCAGCTGGCGGATGCGGCCGCCGCGGGCATCGAGCGCGTAGAAATGGTTGTAGCCGCTCTCCTCGGACTCGAAGTAGAGGGTCTGGTCATCGGCCAGCCAGCCGATGGTGTTGTGGTCCCAGTCGATCCAGGCGCTGTCGGTCTCGCGATGCCGCGGGACCAGGCGGGCGCCGTCGAGGTCGACGGTGGCGATCCAACGGTCCTTGTTGTCGTAGGCATGGAGCTCGACGGCGGCGCGGCGTCCGTCGGCTGTCCAGGCGACGTCCATCACGTCCACCCCGCGCACCGCCGGAGCCGCGAGTTTGTCGGCGGCGGCTTTGTCGGCGGCGGGTCGGTTGGCGGGGGCGGATCTATCGGCGGCGGCCGCGCCCGAGGTTGCCGCGGGAGGTGCCGGCGGGGGCGCGGCGGCGGGGGGCGGCGTGGCGCCCGCGTTTGCCGCGGCGGCGAGTGCCTTGGCCCGCTCCTCGGCGTCGCGCGCCTGGGCTCGCGCCACCGCCGCCACGCGCAGGGCCTTGAGCGGATCGTCCTTGATGCCCGGCAACACGGAGAGATCCAGGTCGTGGCGCAGGTGCCGCCGCAGGTCGAGGAGGATCAGACTCTGCCCGGCGCCGCTGCCGGTTCCAACCAGGGGACGTTTCTCTTCGGGGTCGACGTAACCGCTGTCGGTGACGAACCGCGGCATCACCGTCTTCTTGCCTTCCGTGGCGTCTTTCGGATGGGTGACGAGCAACAGCCAGTCGCCGCTCGGCGAGAGTGAGAGGTCGTCGATCTTGATCTTGTCGCCGAGGTACCAGGGGAGCGGTGGGCGGGTGGGGTCGGCGCGCTGGACGGCCTCGGCGCGCAGGCGCTCCGCCAGTTTGTGCTCGCGGTCTTCGCGCAGCGTCGAGAACAGGCGCAGCTGCTCGCGCCGCAAGAAATCGGCAGGCTCCTGCTCGGCCGGGTCCTTGGTCAGGCGGAGGTCGGCCGGCTGGCTGATCAGACCCGAATGGAGGTCGTAGACGAAGACCGCCTCCTTGACGCGGAACGAGACGCCGCCGCCGCCGGCCATGAATTTCGGGTCGGTCTTGACGTCGGCGGTGCGGGTCAGCTGGCGGACGGCGCCGGTAACGAGGTTCGCGAGAAAGAGGTCGCCCTCGTGCGTGTAGACCTTCCACTTGCGGTCGCGTGAGATCGCGCCGCCCGGCGCGCCGGCGGCGCCGCGCTCGGCGTCGGGCACGAGGCGTGGCTCGCGTTCGTCGAGCCGCAGCCGGTAGAGGTCGCGCAGCGGGCTGCCCTGGCGCTTCCGCTCGAAGTAGACGGCCCGCCCGTCGTTGCCCCAATAGGGCCTCTCCGGCGGGTTCCCGATCCAGTCGGGGTCGGCCATGATCTGCTCGAGCGTGAGCTCGGCCGGCGGGCCTCCGGCGGACGCCGGACCGTCCCCAGCCGGCTTCGGCGGCGGCGCGGGCGCCGCCGCTGTTGCCGGCAGGACCGCTGGCGCTGCCGCTGCCGCCTGGGCCAGGGCGCAGGGAGTCAAGGCGGCGAAGGCGGCGAAGGCGGCGAAGCCCGCGACCAGCAGGATCGCGACCGCGGCTGGCGGAGCGACCAGCTGGAGTGCCGCGACTGGCGACATGGCGGAGCCGCGGCCGGCGCCGCGCGCTCGGTGCGGTCGTCCTTTTGAATCCGGACTCATGGGTGTCTCCTCGCGATGTGAGCCGTTGAGCAGTCCGGGCTCAGGCGTCTTCGAGCTGGCCGGCGCGCCGCAGGCGGGCGAGATGGGCGAGGACCTGGCGCGCGGCGAGCGGGTGGGCCTCGCGGGGAACGTCGTCGTAGACCACGGGGAGCATCGCCTCGGGGTCGCGCCGCCCCTCCCGCCAGGCGGCGAGCACCCGCCGCTCGCGCCACAGCCGGTGCTCGATGTACTCGCGCAGCTTCGGCACCGCGTTCTTGACCGCCGGGCCGTGGCCGGGAAAGAGCGTGCGCGGCGCCAGGGCGACGAGCTTGGCGAGAGAGGCCAGGTAGTCGTCCATGTCGCCTTCCGGCGGATCGACGACGATGGTGCCCAGGCCCGCCACCATGTCGCCGGCGAGCAGCGAGCGCTGGCCGAGCTCGAGAAAGCAGAGATGGCCGCGCGCATGGCCGGGGGTGTGTACGACCTGCACCAGCATGTCCGGCGCCTCCGGCCGCCCCTGGCCGGCGAGGGTCACCTGCTGGCCGTCGCCGAGCGTTCCGTCCACGCCACCGAACGCGCTATGCGCGGCGAGGTGCGCCGCGGTGGCCGGATGGGCCAGGACGGGCACCCCCAGGCGCTGCCGCAGGGCAGGCACGCCGGCGACGTGGTCGGGATGGTGGTGGGTCAGCCAGATGGCGGTGACCCGGCGCCCAAGCCGCCCACGGGCGGCGTCGAGAGCTGCCGCCAGGCGCTCGATCTCGGCGGGATCGGCGGCGCCGGGATCGACCAGCACCGCGTCGCCGAAGCCGAGCAGGTAGGCGTTGGTGGTCAGCGCCGGCGGCAGCGTGCGGGTGGCGAGCGGGAACATGAGCACGCCTGGCCGCAGCTCGACCCGCCGCACCGGTCCGAGGTCGGCCTCGACCGGGTGGCGCAGCCGCGGCAAGCCGGCGTCCGGCCCGTCCTCCCCGAGCACCTGCAGGAAGTGAAGGATGGGCGGCGCCGCCAGCACGTCGCCGAGGTGCCAGCTCCGCCAGGCCGCGGCAGGCTCGACCCAGGCGCCCGCTTCGAGCTCCCCGGGCAGCACCTCGGGCTGCACCGCCTCGGCGGCCGGCCATTCCAGCAGGAAGAACCGGTTGTCGAAGCGCAGCGGCGCGAACGGCGGCGTCAGCCAGCGGCCGGCATAGACCAGGCGCGAGGCGTCGGCGACGCAGCCGAGGTCCTGCAACACGGCGGCGAAGGAGCGCCCGCCGAGCAGCGCGCGGCGGGCCTCGGCGAGGCGCGCCGGATCCGGCGCCGTTGCCGTCGCCGGCGGCGCCGCTGCACCAGTGCCTGGTGGCGCCGGCATCGGCTCTCCCGTGCCGGTGCCCGTCGCCGGCGGCGAGCTGGCCGCGGGGCTGGCCAGCAAGACCCCCGTCTCTTCGAACAGCTCGCGGATCGCGCAGGCCAGGACGCCGGGCGCCAGGTCGGCCGCCGGCGGCTCCTGCCAGTCAGGCGCTCCCGGCTCCGGTCGAGGCGGCGCGGAGACTTCCGCGCGAACGGCGGGCGCGCCGGTCGCGGGGGGCGAGGCGGGTGGGATGACCGCGATCTCGGCGTCGGAGCGCGACAGGCCGCCGCCGGGGAAGGCGTGCCAGCCGCCCATGAAGGGCAGCGCCTCGCCGCGCTTCACCCAGTAGACCTCGACGCCGCGCGAGCCGCTGCCCCGGCCGCCGACCGGGCCGCTCTCCGGCGCTGTTCTACGCCATGGCACGACCGCCGCCGACGATCGCGCCGGGGGCAGGGTGGCCCCGCCGGACGCCGCGGCGCCGGCCAGCTCCGCCAGCACCGCCTCGTACAGGTTGCCGCTCGCCGCCTCGCTCATGTGTGAGGCTTATATCAGCTGGCGGCCGCCTCCGGGGGGATCGCACCATGGGGACCGAGGGAGGTGATGATGCAGCGGAACGACGGCATCGGGTCCTGAGTTGAGTCAGCGGCCCCGCCGCCACAGGCGGCTCTTCCAACCGCGCTTGCGCATCGCCATCACCACAAAGTCATTGGCCAACACGCCGTTGCGGAGCAAGAGATCCTCCGTGCGGGCCAGCAACCGGAAGAGCTCGACGTCTTCGGGCTCGCCGAGCCGCCAGTTGTGGACTATGTGCTCGAGCAGCGGGTTGAGCACGGTGCCGCCATAAGGGAGGTGCAGCGTCACGTCGAAATGACGATGGAGCAAGGAGACGATCTCGTCGGACCGGACCGCTTCGGAAGGGTCCCAGCGTTGCCAGTGCTCGACGGGCATGCGGACGTACTCCGACTTCACTCGGCCGGTCACGGAATCCATGCGCAGCCGCTCGGGGAGGGCGGCAAGCAGCTCGCGCACGACCGCGAGCTGCACGTCCGGAAACTGGAACTGGCGCGGGCCGACGAACTCGTTGATCAGGAGATAGCCTCCCGGTTTCAATGCGCGGCGAATGGCGCGCAGGACCTTCTCGAGCGCCGCGACGTGGTGCAGCGACATGCACATCAACACCACGTCGAAGGTTGCCGGCGGCGGTGCGATGCGGTTGAAGTCCACGACGCCGAACTCGATCTTGGTGATGCCTTCCGCGGCGGCGGCCCGTCGCGCCTCCTCGATCGCCCGCTCGGCCAGATCGAGCGCCAGCATCGACTCGAACAGCCCCTGGCGCGCGGCGTAGAGCTCGGTTCCGGCGCTGCCGCAGCCCAGGCTCAACCAGTGGCCGGTCAACGGGATGCCCAGACGCTTGACCAGCCCCACCAGCCAGTTCATGCCGGGATCGCCGTGGAGCCGCGGGTTGACGCACTCGCGCAGCACCAGCGACGAGTCGAGCCAGCCCTGGTGGACGATGGCGCCGGCGCGGGTGACGGCGGTGTCGCCCCAGATCTCGGCCACCGCCCCGGCGGCCGCCGCCTCGGCAGCCGCCGCCTCCGACCTGGGGTCGCCAACGGACGCCGGACTCCTCACGCCGCGATCCTCCTCAGTACCCGCTTTGAGCGGTGCCTTCCTACCTCGCTCGAGCATGTGCGCCTCGAGGTCGGACAGCAGGTGCAACCTCTAATACAGTAGCAGCCGGCGCTGAGCCGTCGCTAGAGCGCGCGGCAGGATGCGCTGCTCGGGCCGGTAGCCGGCTGCAGCCGCTGCCGCTCCCGCGGCGAGCGGGTCTCCGGCAAGCGAGGTCCGCAGCCGGTAAACCCCGGCAGCCTGGTCGTAGTCCATGACTATCAGGCGGTTGTAGTCGAAGTGATCCGGAGCGCAGCGATGAGCGGCGAAACAGTCGGCCTGACCCTCGTGCCAGCACTCGAGGCCCGTGGGCGCCGGCCGGCACCCTGTGTCGCGAGCGGGATCCAGTAGCAGGCACTGAATTCCCGGCTCCTCGAAGATCAGGGACAGCCACGCCTTGGTCAGATAGTCGGCTTGGGTGGCGCGATAGGTGTGAGCCGGGGGAGGGCTGCGCAGGATGAGAGCGGTTCCCGGGCGCAGCGCCGGCGCGCTCGTCGCGATCGACAACAGCTCGCGCTGGTGGAGACGCCAGGAGGCAAGGAAGAAATCCTGCCGCTCGAGGCCTCCCCAGGTTCCCAATCCGACAAAGAGCGCGGGCGCGGCAAGAATACCCCACCGGGCTCGCGGCCATCTCGCCGCTGCCCAACCGGCGAGAATGCCTAGCGCGAGCGAAGCCCAGACGCGTGACAACACGTGAGTGCGGTAGTGGATCTCGGAGAACTGGATGTTGGCGTATGCCGCGTTGGCGGCGAGAGCCATCAGCGCAAAGACCGCCGCCAGACTGAGCGCTCGCACCGGGCGAGCCGGTTCCGTCTCGGGCGGCATGCGCCAGACCCGCAGCGCAAAAGCGGCGACGGCGAGCGCAGCCGCGAGCGCCATGACGCCGGCGGGGATGGCCATGGCCGGTCTGGGATACCAGACCGGGCGGGCGAAGGCCCAACGCCAGGGCTCGAAGTTCTCGAGCCACAGCGCCGCGGTGCGGGTGGCGAGCTGGCGTGGGGGGAGCCCCAGCGAGGCTACGGCCGCGTAGCCGTGCGGGTCGTGCAGGAACCGCCACTCGAGCAGTGCGAAGGGTGCCGCGATCGCTCCCCAGGCCAGCAGCAGCGTCAGCGGCCGGGGCCTGATGCCGCCCGCCCGCCAGGCCACGATGAGCGGCAGGAACACCACCGCCGGGAGGCCGACCTCGATCGTCCAGAGGCTGGCGCCCAAGGCGCCGGCGGAAGCCAGGAGCCAGACCGCGCCGCCTCGCCCGACGAAGCGCAGGCCGCAGGCGAAGGCCAGGAGCAGCGTGAGCACCCCAAAGTTGTAGCCGAGAGCCGTGAGGTTGTTGGTGAGATAGTCGCTGGTCGCGGTCAGCGTCAAGGCGACCACCATGAGGCGGGTGAGAGGGCGTTGTGGGATGAGCGTCGCGGCGATCCAGCCCGCGGCGAGGGCTTGCCCCAGCCAGCAAGCGCCGTACAGGATTTGCAGGGCGAGGACCGGGTGCGGCGTGGCCTGGGCAAGGAGGAACGGCAATGCCAGGAGCCTTCGCAGGGGCCCCCCGGTCGGCGCGAGAGCTGCCGCCAAGCCCTGTCCGTGGCGCGCGAGCGCAACGGCGAGCAGCGCTGCATCGTCCTGCCACAGCCCGTGCAACGGAGCGGTCAGCCCCCAGACCAGCAAGAGCAGGAGCGCGTACAGCAAGCCGTCGCCGGCCAGGGCCGCCGCGGCGCCTGGAGCCCCGGTGGCAGCCGCCGGTGTTGCCCTGCTCATCAGCTTCTCCATGAGTTGCCCGGCTGACCGCACGGCCGGCCCGCGCTGCCCCGCGGCAAGGGAATGCGATATTATATAGTCCTCCTATGCGAAGCGCGCGAGGCCTGCCACCGCAATCAAGGCACGTTCGAATCCTGACCCGCGGTGCCGTGATGGCCTGGTTGCTCGCCGGCTGGACCGCCGGGCTCGCGGCGCAGCAACCGAACCTGCCGCCCAACAAACCAGGGTTTCCCATCATTCTGAACGGTCACGGGACGCCGCAATCCAGCCAGCCGCTCATCGCCGACCTCGGGCTCACCGCCGACGGCACCAAGTCCATCGTCTTCGCCACCTTCAAGGGTGAGCTTCACGTCATCTACAAGAACGGCTCGGGCGTCTGGGGAGAGGCCCCCGGCTTTCCGGTGGCGCTTGGCGGTCCCATCAACTCGAGCCCGGCGGTCGCCGATCTCGAAGGCACGGGCGCACCCGACATCGTTTGCGGCTACGGCAGCAACATGGACCTCACCCAGCCGGGCGGCGTCAAGGCCTTCAGGCGCAACGGCAGCCTGCTCTGGTCGGTCGTGACCCACATCGGGTCGCACGGCGTCCCCGACGCGGTCGTCTCGACCCCGGCGATCGCGGACATCGACGGCGACGGCAAGCTCGAAGTCGTGTTCGGCAGCTTCGATATGTACGTCTACGTCGTGGACGGCGCGACCGGCGCCAACAAGCCGGGCTGGCCCAAGTTCCTGCGCGACACGATCTGGTCGTCGCCGGTGCTGCACGACATCGACGGCGACGGGCTGCCCGATGTCGTCATCGGCGTCGATGCCCACATGGAGGGGCCACCGTACAACAATCCCGACGGCGGCTGCCTGCACGTGCTGCGCTTCGACTCGACCCAGACCTGTCCGGACTCGAACCCCGCCCACTGCTTGCCTCCCACCGAGATCGCCGGCTTCCCGAAATGCGTCGACCAGACCCTCTTCAACTCGCCGGCGATTGGCGACATCGACGGTGACGGCAAGCCTGAGATCGTTACCGGCACCGGCACCTTCTATCCCAACCGTTTGGAGCAGATCTATGCCTGGCATTGCGACGGCACGCCCGTCGCCGGCTGGCCGGTCTCCATCCAGGGGCAGAGCGGCATCTTCAACGGACCCGCCCTGGCGGACATCGACGGCGACGGCGTGCTCGACGTCCTGGTGACCGCGGACAACACCGAGTCCAGCAGCACCTTTCACCTGTTTGCCTTCGACGGCAACGGCACGCAACTCTTCGTGGCGACGCCCAAGGAATTCGGCGGCGCCACCTTGAGCGCCGGGCCGCCGGTCGTTGCCGACGTCCTCGGCGACGGCGGACTCGAGATCCTGGTGCCGACCAACACCAGCGTCGCGGTGTTCTCGGCCACCGGCGCGTTGCTGACCGACGACGGCACCCATCCGCCGGGGGTCTACGCGTTCTACACCCCGAACGGGCTGTCCGGTGTCGCGGTCGGGAATCTGTCGGACCCGTCGGTGCCAGGCGCCAAGATCGACGTCGTCGCCGTGTCCTCAGCCGACTTCCCCACCGGCAACAACACCATGGTCAACGTGTGGAATCCGGTCAATCGTTCGAGCATCCCCGCCTGGGGCCAGTTCCATCAAGGGCCGCAGCGCCTGGGCGTGGTGCCGGGGACCCCTGGTTGCTCGGGATCGTGCGCGGTCTCTCCGGTGGGTCGGAAGTTCTACACCCTCCCTCCCTGCCGGATCGCCGACACCCGCAACGCCAATGGACCGCAAGGGGGCCCCATCTTGAACAGCGGGCAGCGGCGGTTCTTCCCGGTTGGGGGTGTTTGTGGCGTGCCACAGGGGGCGCACGCGGTATCGGCCAACGTGACGGTGACCGGCCCCTCGGCCTTGGGCCATCTGACCTTCGGTCCAGGGACCTGTGTCAATCTACCGCTCACCAGCACCATCAACTTCGGTGCCGGCCAGACCCTGGCCAACAACGCCATTTTCTCGCTCGCCTCCGACGGCTCGGGCGGCCTCGCCGTCGTGCCCACGGTTCCCGGCGGCTCGGTACAGCTGATCATTGACGTCAACGGCTACTTCAACTAGCCAACCAACTGCCTGCCTGACGTGCTCGGCGCTTGACGCTCGAGACCTCTGAGAGAACTGATGCCGCGGACGCAGCGCCGGTCGGGTAAGAGCCGCAACCGGAAGCACGCGGGAGGCAAGCGCCCTGACAAGGGCACAAGCCGGGCGAGCCGGCCGGCGAGCGCTGCCGGTGGCGGCGAGCGCTCAGCTCCGGGCGAGGTGCGCCGGCCGGGCAAATCGGCAGGCCCGCGCGGCTCGCGCGCTGCGAGCGGCGCCGGCGGCAGGCGCGAGGTCTGGCTGGCCTTGGCCGCGCTGGTGGCGCTGCTGTGCGTGGCGTATGCCAACGTGATCTTCGACGGGCGCTCCCTGGTCTACTCGAACGGCGTGAACCCGCTCGACTACCGGTACCTGCCGCAGAACTTCGGGCCGGGCTTTGAACCTTTTGCCACCTGGGAGAATCGAAATCTGACCCCGATGGTCAACTTCCACGATCCCGGCGGACCGCTCTGGCAATGGGAGCCGGACGCCCAGTTCGTGCGCCACGGCCTGCTCGCCGGAGAGCTGCCGTGGTGGAACCCCTATGTCGGCATGGGCACGCCGGAGATGGCCAACCTGACCTCGACGGCGGCCTTTCCGCCTTACCTGGCGATGGTGGCGTTGGGAAACACCAACGCGCTGCGCAATGCCTATCAGCTGCTGATCGTCTGGTGTGGCGGCTGCTTCACCTTCCTGTTCCTGCGTCGCCACGGTCTCGCGCCGCTCGCCAGCCTGATCGGTGCCGCCGCATTCATGTTCTGCGGCGGCGTTGCTCAGAACGTCGGCTCGTTTGCAGGACAGACGATGGCTTGCATTCCCTTCAGCCTCTACCTGACCCGGCGCTTTCTCGACCATCCCGGCGCGCGGACGGGCGCCGTGCTGGCGCTCGGGTTTGCCGTCGCCGCGCTGGCCAGCTTCCCGCCGCTATTGGTCGCCGGCTTCGGGTTCATCTCACTCTACACGGTGGTGGCGGTGGTGCTGACGCCCAGGGGAGCGGGGGAGGGCGCCGCGTCCCGCTTCCGCCTCCTGGCCTGGTTCGCACTTGCCGCGATCGCCGCGGTCGGGCTGGTTGGCTTCTACTACCTGCCAGCCGTCGCGCTCGAGCATGCTACCCCCCAGGCCGCCACGGTCTACCAAACGGCGGCGCGCTACGCGGCCCAGCCGGTCACCTTGTTTCAGCTCACCTCGCCGTTGCTGATGGGGGCGAGCGAGATCCTGCTGCACTCGCCGTTGAAGGAGCCCGACGCCCCGCACTTGTCCTATGCCGGATGGGTGCCGCTGCTGCTCGCCGCGCTGGCCTTCCGGCCGCCGCCGCCCGGGCGCGAGCGCACCCTGTGGCTGGCGAGCTGGATCGCGCTGGCGCTGGCGCTGATGAAGCTGCTCGGCGTGCCGCCGGTGCAGTGGGTGGCCTATCTGCCGCTGCTCAAGAAGATCCATTTTGCCTTCTATCTGGGCCCGCTGATCGACCTCCTGGTCGCCTTGCTGGCGGCGCTGGGAGTCGCCCAGCTCTGCCGCGGCGGCGTCACCTATCGCGCGGCCGCCGCTGCAGGGACCGCTGGCCTGCTGGTGCTCGCCTGGATCCGCTGGATTGGCGCCAAGGCAGGCGTCTTCGGGCAGCCGGGAGCCCAGCAGTGGAACCGCGAATGGTTCTTGCTGCTCGGCATCGCCATGGTCTGGATCGCCCTGGTCCTGGCCGGTGTCCACCGCGCCCGCCGATCGCGGACGACCCGCCTGGTGGCCGCGGCGCTGTTCGGGCTTTTCGCCTGCGAAGCCTGGATGCATACCTTCTACCCGCGCAACCGGAGGTTCGACGTCTGGCGCCATCCGCCAGACTACGTGCGTGCACTGATGCCGGTCGCTGGCTTCGGGCGCGTCTTCACGGCCGAGTCTCTCACCGCCGACGCCGGCGGGGCCCTCGACGTCTTCCAGCTCAATTCGTTGATGGCCTTCAACGCGCCGCGGGCATTTGAGCTCTATCACACCTACGCTACTCACTCGAACGGCTCCGGAACGCTGTTCATGACTGCGGCGCGGTGGATCCCGCCAGAGGGCGTGTTGGACCGGGCAGCGGTCGAGTTCCTGACGATCGCCTATACGTCTGCCGAGCAGATGGCGGAGGCCGATCGCCGCCACTACGCGACGCTGTACGACGACGGGTTCGTGCGCATCTACAGGCGCCAAAGCTCGCCGCATTTCTTCTTCTCGAGCGACTTTCAGGTGATGCCCGCCGCGCAGGTGCTGGCGCGGCTCGGCAGCATGCCGGCGGGGCGCACGCTGCTGCTCGAGTCGAACCCGCCGGTGGCCGCGGCGCCCAACCTGCCCGGCGACCCATGGGTGCAGGTCACGGCCTTCGAGCGCAACGGCTACCGCCTGCGGGTCGACGCGCCGCGGCCCGGCCTGGTCTACGCCGCCGACAGCCTCCTGCCTGGCTGGAGCGCCCGGGTCAATGGCCGGCCGGCGGCAATTCAGCCGGCCAACTACGCTTTCCGCGCCGTGGCCGTGCCGGCAGGGAGAAGCGAATTGGAGCTCTCGTACTGGCCGCCCGGCTTCACCCCGGGGTTGATCGTGACGCTGGCGAGCGCGCTGGCGCTGGGCGGCGTGGCCGCATGGCCGGCCGCCAGGATGATGCTGGCGGCGCAACCCGGCACTGGTGGTGCGCAGGCTCTGTAACGAGCCGTAGAGGGGTAGCCGGGAAGAGCGATTCTCTACGGGTCCAGGCCGTCGTCCCGGTAGGATCGCGCGACCGGCAGATGATATTGCTCCGGACGGTGCCGCCGGAAGTCATCCTCCATGATCCGGCGGTGAAGGTCGCCGGCGATCCGCTCGGATGATCTCCCGTCGCCAAGGGTATGTGACCATCGCTTGCCGTAAAGCGCGGCCAGCTTCCGCAGGACGACCTCTGCCGGGTACGCCGCGGCGGCAGCCGGATCGAACTTGACGCTCGATCCAGCGTCGTATACCTGTGGCCTCTCGGTGGATTTGCGCATTTGCACGGACGGCACCTGCAGCACGCATGCTTCCTCCACGACAGTGCCGGAGTCGGTGAAGACGCCGCGCGAGCTCACCAGCAGGCAGATGAGCTCGTCATACCCGATAGGGTCCACCATGATCACATTCGCGGGCAGCGAGCTGCCGGTGTCGCGGAGCTCCCTTTGCGTCCGATAACTGGCAGGGAAGTAGACCGGGTGAGGTGCCTGGCCGATCAGGTTAAAGATCGCTTGGAGAGAGCTGTGGAGGTGTACGTTCTCACGCCGGTGACAGGTCATCAGGTAATACTCTGCCCTCACGATGCCGCGAGCAGCGAAGAACTCGGGGGAGGCCAGGGCTTCGTACCTGTCCTGATGCGCAAAATAGTAATGTTGCAAGACATCGACGATGGGATTGCCTACGACGACGATGTTGTTCGGATTCAGGCCTTCCCGAACGCCCTGGTCTTTGTATTCTTCGAGGTAGGCGTAAATGACGTCGGCAAGGTGGTCGATGGCGGTCCGATATTTCTCCTCGGGCATGCGCCAGTCGTAGGAGCGCATACAGCCTTCAATATGGACGATCGGGATGTCCAGCTGCGCAGCGGCGATTGCCCCGGTGGTGGTGTTGGTATCGCCGAGGAACACCGCGGCATCCGGCATCAGCCTGCCCAGGACAGGATACAACCGGGAGATGATCGACGCCGCCACCTCGGCGTCGGTCTCCCCGCCGCAACCAAGATCGATCTCGGCCGGGGCGACGTTCAATTCCCGAAAAAAGACATCCTTCAGGTTGTCCGAATAGTGTTGCCCGGACCAGATGAAGACGGTCTCCATGTCGCTGAGCATGCGCAGATGCTTCAGAATGAGGGCGGCGCGGATGACGTCGGGGCGGATCCCCAGGATGAAAGCGAGTCGCCTGTTCGCGCTCACGCTTGCCTCTGCTCTACCGGATCCGAACATGCCGGAAGGTGATACCTTCCGACCTCGTGGATCATCTCCACTACCGTGGGCGGCTGCGAATAGCCGGCGGCCTCCCACAGCGCTCGATTCAGGCGGTCGTCGTTGGTGGTCAGTGTTCTATCGATCACGGACTTGGCCGTGACGTCTGTGATGCGAATATCCGGACGCTCGTACGCTGCCGCAAACTCATGAAGCATCTGGGCCTTGGTGGCACCACCGGCGGGAACCACGTGCTGCAGGTGAGGCAGATCCAGACCCCGTGCGATGATGCCGCTGCAAAGCCGCGCAAAGTGCAGGGTGGTGATGCCGTTCCAGCGGTGATTCGTAAACCCATTCAGTTGCGCCGCGGGAGGCTGCCGGCGAAACCACTCGATCAGGAACTTGAAGTCCTTCGGTTCCGGCCCGATGATCGAGCAGCGCAGATGATGCACGTTCGCGCCATAGGCTTCTCCGAGGCTCTTGGTCTTGCCATAGACATCCAGCGCATCGTGCACGTCGCTCTCCGTGTAAGCGCCCTTGGCGCCTGAGTAGACGCAATCCGTGGCGATCTGCAAGACCCGGGCGCCGGTTCTCGAGGCGTGCCGGCCGATGTCATGCGGGAGTAACGCATTGACCTGAATCGCCTGCTGGACCTCGGCGGCGTTGTCATCGTGGATCAGCGGCTTGGTGATGCCGATGGCATTGATGATCCAGTCCTGTCCAGCGCACACGGCCGGGAGAGCATCGCCATTGCGGTAGTCGAGCTCTGTCCAGCGGACGGTCGGGTATAGGTTCCGGAACCGCTCCAACAGTTCCATGCTCCGCAGCGAGCCCGTGACCTGAAGATTGGGATTCTTGGAAAGGCAGTCGACCAGCATTGATCCCAACATGCCGGAGGCGCCGAGTACTAGGACTCGTGGCATACTTGGCTCCCTGGTTTGTGTTGATCGGCGCTTGGGAGGCGCGTGGCCAAAAGGATCAGTTCACCAATGTAGAAAGGCAAGTTTGCCCGTCGAATGACACCCGGCATCAGGCGAAACGCAGGTTTGACGAGGCGATGAAATTCCGGCCCAAACGTTTGCAGCATCTCAAACACGTACGCGACCGGCAACCTCTTCCAGTGCCTCACGATGCGTACGACCCGCAAGCCGGCTTGCGCCGCTGCCTCCCGCAATGCGCGACGCGAAAACAGGTGGATGTGTTCCACGGGCGCATAGGGTGGCCAGTACCTTCCCATGGCGTGCGCCATGAGCGACCCGGCGTCGGGGGTTTGCAGGATCAGTGTACCGTCGTCGCCAAGTAAATCTGCGCAGCGGCTGAGCATGCGCACCGGCTCCGTAACGTGCTCGATCACGCCGAGGAGGCTGACGACGTCGAATTTCCGTTGTGGGAAACGGTCGCCGTGGAGGTCCGCCTGGAAGATACGCCCCGGCAGGCGCCGGCGAGCCACCTCGACAGCCTCCGTTTGGAGCTCCAAGCCGTAAACGTCCCATCCGGTCTGCGCGAGTAGTTGCAGGAAAGCACCGGTGAAGCAGCCTACGTCGAGCACCGACGGACGGGAGACATGGACCTGGCGTTGAAGCAAGCTCAGATACTGCCGATCTACCGTCTGGTATTCTTCTTCGAAGCGCCGTCTCAAGGCGTAGTTGCCGGCGGTGAATTTGGCGGCATAGTGTTCTTCAATGGCGGCATTGTCGGGCACCGGATAGGTGGAAACGAGACCACAGGTGGGGCAGCGCCAATACCGGAATCCGCGGTAGCGAAAGAGTGGCCGCTGCACGGTCCCGCAAACGCAGCAAGTCTCTTCCATCGTCAGGCTCGCGGCTTGATGCGCAGGAACGCGAGAATGGGGTATTTCAAATAGTCGTAGAATGCTCTGGGACGGTAGACGAAGCTGGTCGGCCGCAAGCCCTGCTTCCGGTGTGTGAGAGTGACCGGCACCTCGGCGAAGCTCTGTGCCATGAACTTGGACCAGTAGAGCTCCTCCATGATGAGCGGAAAGCGGTCTTCCGTCAGACGCATGCGGGCGAGCAGCGACGTCCGTATCGCGCGGAAGCCGTTGGTGCAGTCGTGCAACGGCAGCCGGAAGAGCAGCCGCGCAAGGCGATTGCCGAGAGCGGAGATGGCCACCCGATAGAACGGAACGCCCGACGCGCCACCCCCGCCGCTGTAGCGCGTAGCCTTGATCACGTCGAAGCCGGATTGCATCTTGGCGACGAATTTTGGCAGGTCGGCCGGGTCATTGGTGAGATCACTGTCCATGAACAGCACATAATCGAAGCTCGCGGCAGACGCCGCCGCGGCGCCCGTGCGGAGCGCGGCCCCGTAGCCGCAATTGCGTGGATGATGGATGACCTGTAGATTGGTGAATGACGGCGCGAGCCGATCCAGGATGGCGCCCGTCGCGTCTGCGCTGCCGTCATCGACGACCAGCAATTTACTGCGGTCCGAGATCTTGCTCAGGGCCTGGCAGACCCGCCGTATGCAGTCCTCCGCCCCGGTCTGCTCGTTATACATCGGGATGACGACTGCGAAGTTGGCGGCCGCGGCCATGGATCAGCGTTCGACGACCTGCCAGATGTCCCAGTGCCGGGCGGGATAACGGACGTCGTCCCCGCGGCTCTCCTCGAGGCTGCTGGTGGAAAAGAACATCAGCTTCAGGTCCGCCGTCAGAGACATGAAGCCATTGGCGTAGCCGGGTGGAATGTACAGCACCGCGGGCTCATGGGCAGAGAGCACGAAGCGATCGACGGCGAGATCGGGGGATGGGTGGTCCCAGTCATCGATGCGGACCGCTCCCAGCACGGCAGCGCCCGAAACCGCGGTGATGTATTTGGCTTCCCTGCGATGCGCGTGCCAGGCCCGCACGAATCCCTGGCGGTGATTCGACACCATGTAGAAACGCTTCACGCCGGCAAAGCCGAAATCGTTTACAAATGACAACTCGCCGCGGTCATCTACCGCGTGACCGCCAGCGATCAGCACCGGCACGGGGGCGTCTGGCATTTTCAGCTCAGAGGAGCATAGAGGCGCGACGATTCGGTCGGATCCTGGAACCGGTGGAGCGCCTCCAGGGTCATCTCGGCGTTGCTGTAGATCTGCTCGCGATAGTTGCCATATTCTCCACTGGCAAAGGCCTCGGCCAGTTCCTCGATGCCGGGAGCCATCAAGGTCTCCGCCTCAAAACCAAGCAGCGTCTTGATTTTGGTGAAAGACACGGCGTAGTTGCGGGGGTCCTGCGCATCTTCCGTCACGGCGATGGAGACGTCGCGGTAGCGGCTGCAAACATCCCGCACGATTTCGGCGAGTTGCAGGATGGTCATATTGAGCCGCTTGTCTCCGACATTGAAGGTCTGACTCTGTATGATGCGCGGGTCGGCACGGAGGACCATCACGATAGCGCGCGCCAAGTCACGGGCGTGAACAAAGGGTCGCCATTGTCGCGGGCCGGTCACGGTAATCAAGCCATTTGTCAGTGCCTGCGCGGTGAAGAGATTGGCGACGAGATCGAAACGCGGCCGGCGAGATTGGCCGAATACGGTGGCAAACCGCAGGACAGTGACGAAAAAATCGTCACGCACCGTGGACAACAACTCCTTCTCGCTGTCGAGCTTGGTGCGTGCATAGAGCGATACGGGCCGCAGCTCATCGCTCTCGCCGACCTCCTGGTCGCTCACTCCGTAGACAGAGCAGCTGGAGGCAAAGACAAAGCGACGAACGCCAAGCGAGTAGGCCACGTCCTTGGCCATGCGGGTGGCGACGATGTTGGTGTGCCTGGTGAACTCGGCGTCCACGGCGCAAGCGGGATCGCCGACGAGACCGGCCAGATGGACCACGGCGGAAACACCCCGCATCGCTTGGGTGAGCTTGGCGATGTCAGTCGCATCCCCTTCGACCAACTCGAAATGCTTGTTGCCGAGAAACTCGGCCAAGGACTTGCGGCCATACATGAGCCGATCAAGGACCCGAACCTGCTGTCCAGCCTGCAAGAGCAGATCGACCGTGTGGGAGCCGATGTAGCCGGCGCCGCCGAGGACGAGGACCGGGCCCCGCTGGTTTACGGCGATCGCACGGAGTGTCGTATTGGTGCTATAGGGCAGGCCCAGCAACAGTCGAGCGAGCGCGAGAGGAGGATAGATGAGCACTGCCCACAGAATGACGGGGGCGCGTGGGGCGCCGAGCAGCATCGCCAGGACGCTCGCCGCCGCCACCGCCGCCAGCAGCACCAGCGCTTTGACTCCGCCGGAAGCAGTGCGCAAGCGAGAGTAGATGCCGAGAGGCAGGTTGAATGCGAGGAGCAGGACCGGCAGGAGGAGAAGCGCGACGGAATTGCCGGAGCTGAAGCCGCCGAGATACCAGGTGCAGAACGCCAGCGTCGCCAGGAGCCCCACGATGCCGGTGGCGGCGTCGTAGAGAATGCGCGCTTCATTGGGCCCCAGGGTCCGGATGCTGAGCTGCCGCCCCCGACGAGCTTTGAGATAGGTGAGGGCCGACATGGTGTCGAGTATCCAGTAGACCTAGGTTTGTTGCTTCAACGGCCTCGGGCAGGAGGACGTCCCGCTTGGCGGGAGTGTGGGTGACGGAGGCCGCGACGGCGAGCCCTCGATCGTGCCGACGACGCGGATGGCGTCGGCGCGACCGAGACGGCAGGCGGCGCGACCGGCCGCAGGCACCCGAGAAGCAAGGGAGCGAGCAGGGGCCGGCACGCGACGACCCCAGCCCGCAAACGCTGGATCCGAATGGCCCCCGGTGGCCGCCGACTACTGGAAGTAGCCGGTGACATCCACGACGAGGTGGATCGTGCCGCTCTGCACCATCCCGATCACGGTCCTCAGATCCTTGTCGGCCGGGACCGAGACCGGGCCTAGGGGCACGATGGCGCCGTTCGCCAGGGCGGGATCGTTCGGGGGATAGGCGAGGGTGGCGACGTCGACGATGGGGGCGCCGACCGGGTACAGGCGCAGGTCACCCTGCGCCGTCGGGGTGACGACGGTGGCGTTGATGGTGACCGCCTGGGCGCCGTTCGGGACCCCGCAGCTGCCCTGGATCCGGAAGTCGTGCGGGCCCGGGTTGGTGAGCGCCGCGCCACCGGTCGGGCCGCTCGGCGAGCGGGTGTCGAAGACGCGGCAGGGCGTCACCGGGAAATACTGGTACGGCCCGCCGGCCTGCGCGGCGGTCGCGCCGAGCGCACTGGCCGCCACGAGCGCGATGAGCGCGGTGCGGACGATCGTGGGAAGGGTAGGCGACTGAGTGCGAGAGTTCATCGTCATGGCTCGATATCTCCTCGATGCTAGTATTACATCAATGTTATCACAGGACCGCGGGCGCATGAGAAACCCGCGGGCAGGCCGCCGGCGTGGCGACCCTCCCCGGTAACCCGGCCCAGTACAGGCCTCCTCCCGTACAAGCTTTCGACGATCACTCTACTGCGGTCGGGGAAAAAAGCTGTGACCGAGGTCACAGAGCAGGCCGCAACGCAGGCGTCTCCCCTCCCACTTCTCGTAGAGCACGCGCAAGCATCATTCCACGTTACCGGGCTGCCGTGCCACCCTCCTCCCGCTCCGTGGCCGCGCGGCCGCGGCGCCGGGGGTGAAGCAGGCGCATGAGACGCAGGAACAGGTCGTAAGCCGGGATGAGGACGACCGGCGGCGTCACCTCCATCACCGTCTCCTTCCAGGAATGCGCGCCGTGGCGCTTCCAGGCGGCCACGACCTCCTGGATGGCGCGCTCCACCGCGGGATCGAGCGGCCCCTTGCTGGCGATCCCGAAGACGGTGTGGGGAAGGCGGCTCAGGCCGCACATGTCGACCGCGATGGGATGGAAGGCGTCGCCCATGAGCGAGCGGAAAGCGCTGGCGGTGAAGCGCCAGTAGTCGTCGGGGTAGGCATGGATGGGGAAATACCAGACCGAGGTCAGGATCAGGAGACCCCCGGGTCGCAAGCAGCGGTGGAGCTCCGCCATGGCCCGCCAGGGCTCGCGGACGTGCTCGATGGTGTCGAACAGGAGTGCCGTCCCCACCGATTCGTCGGGGAGGGTCAAGGAGTGCAGGTCCTGCATCTCGTCCACCCCCGGACCGCCGCGCATGTCGCAGCCCACGAAGCGCTGGCCGGGAAAGAAGTCGTGCACGAAGGGGAGATGCTCCTGGCCGGGCACGCGGAAGGCGCCGAATTCGTAGATCGGGGACGGAAAGGCGATCGTCTTCGCGAGATCCGCGAGCAGCTTCAAGAGGGTGACGCGCATCGGATCTCCCAGGGCTCAGGGGCTGGCCGCCGTCACCGTCACGCCGTAGGGGGCGGGAGAGAGCCCGTAGCCCTCGAACCATGAGACGTTCTCGTCAACGAGGTCGAAGACGAGGGCATAGTCGCCCGGGGAGACGTCCGCCAGCACTCGCGCGTCAACTGTCACCACGCGCCAAGGGTCTTCCCACCATTCGTCGGCGGTGGGCGGCAGGGGGGTCCGCTCGCCGTCCGCACGCGCCATGCCGCCGTCGAGCCGGCGCCAATGATAGGAGAGATGGACGTTCGAGGACAGCGGCTGGCGGCCGCGGTTCTCGAACACCACCCGGTAGCGCGCCGCCGCGCCGGTGGCGAGCTGTCGGCGTCCGTCGATCGACCGCCAGACGATGGCGCCGGGCGCCGGGGACTCCGGGATGCAGTAGCAGCCGCGCAACCGGGCAAGGGTCGCCTGCGGCAGGCCGGTGATCAGCGAGAAGCCTTCCAGCGGCGCGATCCGGTAGGGGACCGAGCCCTTCGCCAGGTAGGCGGCAAGGCGGTTCAGGTCCTCGCGGCAGAGCAGGAACCCCGGGGCCGGGGTGTGGTCCAGGCGGTCGCGCAGCCTGGCGTCACGCACCAGCCCGGCTGCGCCGCTGCCGAAGGGGCTCGCCGCCACCCGCTCACCGGAGAGGAAGTCCAGGCGGTAGGCGTCCCAGTAGGAGGCGTAGACGTTTTTCACGCCGCGCGCGCGGAGGCCCGCGATCACCTTGTAGGGGTCGCTCTCGAACCAGGTCCTCTCCCAGTTCTTGAAGCGCGTTGCCCGCAGCTCGCTCAGCGGCCCGAGGGCGAGCAGGAAGGCGGCGAGGAGAGCGCAGAGAGCGCGCCGCGACCACAGGGAGTCGAGGAGAGCGCCGGCGAGCGGCGCGACCCCCAGGAAGAGCGGCAGGAGATAGCGCGGCTCCTTGTAGTTGGTCCGCGCCACGGCCAGGCAGAGGATGGGCGTGAAGACCAGGAGGGTGAGGAACAGCGCCGAGGCGTGCCTGCCGAGGTGGCTCCCGGCGCGGCGCAGGGCGAAGAGGGCGAAGAGGAAGAGGGCGGCGAGGAGCAACAGGGCGACGACGCGAGCGCCGGGGAAGGTGGCCGTGTCTCGCCAGACGGCCCGTGCCCCGAGCAGGGTGGGAAGCCCCCGCCCGACGAGCTGGATCGCCCGTTGCCGCAGGGCGGCGGTGGCGGGGGCCATCTCCGCGACGTGGAGGCTCGCCCAGCCGGTCCGCAGGTTCTGCCAGAGCCAGGGGAGCGCGCCGGCGAGGAAACCGCCGGCAAGGGGGAGCAGCGCTCGCGCCTGGAACCAGCCGCGGGTCCTACCCCGGAGACAGGCGACGAGGGCCACCGGAGCGAGGCAGAGGGCGAGCGGGTGGACCCACCAGGCGAGGCCGGCCGCCAGCCCCAGAAGGCCGAATTCGAGCGGGGCGCTGCCCGGCTCCCCGCTCAGGCGGTCCTCGATGCGCAGCAGGAGGCCGAGGCAGATCGCCAGCAGCAGGAGGAGCGAGGTGTAGGCGCCGTCCGAGGTGAGTCCCTTGTAGAGCAGGAAGGCGGGGCCCAAGGCGCAGTAGAGGCCGGCGAAGAGAGCCGCCCGCTCGCCGTAGGCCAGGCGCGCCACCCAGCTGATGGCGAGGACGGAGAGCACGTAGAGCAGCCCCACGCCCAGCCGGAAGGCGGTGGCGGACGGGGAGAGGAGGCCGAAAACGAGCGCCAGGTAGTGGGGCTCCAAGGTGCCGCCGTACTCCGCGCCATAGCAGAAGATGGGGTGGACGCCCCGCTTCAGGATGTCGACCGCCATCAGGGAGATGATCCCCTGGTCGGAGGTGAAGGGAAGCCGGCCACGCAGCTCGAAGGCGAGCGCGGAGGCCGAAGCGACGGCGGTGAGCAGAGCAGCCGTCGCCCAGGGTCGGGGTTTCAAGCGCGAACCGTCTGAAAGGGCGAGCCGCCGGAAGGACCGTCCATGCGCGAAGAATAGCATCGCGCGGGAGAGCCGTCAGATCGCGCGCGGCACGAATGAGGGTAGACTCGCGGCCGGTGACCGCCGCTTCCGCCCCCGGCTGTTCCGTCCCGAGCGTGCGCCGCGGCACGCGCTGAGAGAGAAGGACCGCCGCCATTCCCCGACCTCCCGCTGAGCTCAAGAGCTCGGAGCGCTACGTCCTGAAGGACTTCCCGGGGTCCTCCCACCGCATCCTGGCGGGCTGGATCCAGGAGATGGTCAAGGGGAGCCGCCTGCTCGAGATCGGGCCCTTCTCGGCCCACATCGCGCGGCTCGCGCGCCGTCCGGGCCTGGTCTGGGTGGGGCTCGAAGGGGCCCTCGACTGCCTGCCTGCCCTGGCCCGCTGGCTCTCCGGCGCTGCCATCGTCGAGCTGGATACCCTCGAGCGCCTGCCCTCGGGCTACGACGCGATCGTCGCCGCCGACACCCTGGAGCACCTCGCGGACCCCGAGCGGACCCTCGCCATGATCCACCGCGCCCTGCCGCCGGGGGGCCTGTTCTTCGTCTCGGTCCCCAACGTCGCGAACGTGACGGTGCGGCTCGCTCTGCTGTGCGGCCGCTTCGAGTACCGCGACCGCGGCATCCTCGACCGCACCCACCGGATGTTCTTCACTCGCGCCTCGCTCGACCGGGCCCTCGAGCGCGCCGGCTTCCAGGTCGAGCGCCGAGCGGTGACGACGATCCCGCTGCCCCTCGCCCTGCCGTGGCTGCCGCGGCCGCTGCTGGCGCTGCTTTCCGGCACTCTCGCCGGCTGCACGCGCCTGTTCCCGACCCTGCTCGGCTACCAGTTGCTCGCGGTGGCGCGGCGCCCGGGCGCGGCAGGCTGAAGGCGAGGGCCGGCTGGCCGCCGGCGGGATGGTCGGGGAAGGCCCGGCCCGGCAGGGTGGCGACCGAGCGGAGGACCTGGCCGGCGGAGTAGAATGTCACCTGGGCGTCACGCGGCACGCCCGGTCGTCCGCGCCGACCCGCCAGCACAGAGGAGCTTGCCGATGAAGCCAGCAGAGATCGTCAGCTTGACACCAGGCAAGCGGGTGCTCTTCCTCACCAAGGACCCGGATCTCATCCGCCGGCAGCTGCGCGGCGAGCTCGATCTGCGCATGGACGAGCTGGCCGTCGAGGAGCTGCTCGACGACATCAACACCGACGCCATGGCACCGGCCTGGGTGTGCTTCAGCCACCGGCCGGAGGACATCGCCCGCGACGCCTATGCCGGTCTGATCGTCGACGGCCAGCGGCTGTTCGAGCGCGACGCGCTGCGCAACGGCAACTTCGAGGTCATCGTGTCGGGCCACCGCAAAGGGGTCGGCAGCTCGCGCGAACCCGCGGTGCAGGCGGAGAAGTGGTCGGGCATCCGCATTGCCGTCGCCGCCTCCTTCGCCCCCATCCACGCCCGCAACAACATCAGCCAGGGGGTGCTGATGGGCGACCACGCGCAGCTGCGCCGCCTGCAGGCAGGGGAGGGCATCCCGCTCGCCGAGTTCTTTGCCGGCTACGATCCGATCACCCGCATCGTCGTCCAGCACGGCGGGCTGTTCCCGTTCTCGAAGGCGCTGGCGCGCGGCGAGATCGCGCTGCCGCCGCCGGACACCGGGCCGCGGCCGATGACCATGGCCGAGAAGCTGCTCGCGCGCCACCTGCTGACAGGCGCCCGCGGCGCCGGCGATGCCGGCGGCCCCGGCAATCGACTCCAGGCCGGCGATGGGAAGAAGGCCGGGGACGATGCCTCGGCTCGCGAGTCCGGGGAACGGGGTTACGTGAAGCCGGGAGACGCGGTCGTGGTGAGCGTCGACGGCGGCTACTCGCACGAGTTCACCACCGCCCAGGTGCACTACTTCCTCGAGCAGGAGCATGGCGCCGACTACCGGATCGAGAACCCGGAGCGCTTCGCGGTCTTCGAGGACCACCTGATCTACGCCGACGAGGTGCCCAAGATGCGGCAGTTCGCCGGCAAGATCGAGACCCTGCGCGAGCTGCAGCGGGAGTTCCAGGCCCATACCGGGGTGCGCAACTTCGCCGCCCGCGAGGGCCTCTCGCCCGGCATCTGCCACGAGGTCGCGCGCGAGGCGCTGGTCGAGCCCGGCGACCTCATCCAGGCGACCGACAGCCACACCTGCATGGGTGGCGTCAACAACGCGCTGGCCTGGGGGGTCGGCGCCACCGAGTACGCCGACCTGATCCATTCCGGCTTCACCCAGGTCGAGGTGCCGGAGTCGATCCGCTTCGAGCTGGTGGGCAAGCTCGGGCCCGGGGTCACCGCCAAGGACGTGATGCTCTACATCCTGCTCGAGTACGCCAAGCGCGAGCTGACGCTCGACCGGGTGATGGAATTCACCGGCCCGGGGGTCTCGACCCTGTCGATGGACGAGCGCGCCACGCTCACCAACATGGCGACCGAGTGCAGCGCCAAGACCGCCATCGTCCTCGCCGACGAGGAGACCTGGCGCTGGCTGGCGGAATGGCGGCCGGATGCCAGCGAGGAGACGCGCGCGCGCTGGCGGCGGCGCGCCGTCGCGCCCGACCCGGACGCCAACTACGCCGGCGGCGTCCACTCGATCGACCTGTCGGCGATGCGGCCGATGGTGGCCCACCCGGGAGATCCCGACCGCGGCATCCCGTCGGACCCCACCAACGGCGCCTGGATCGACGACATCGGCGAGGTCAAGATCGACATCGCCTACGGCGGCAGCTGCACCGCCGGCAAGATCGACGACCTGATCTTCTACCACCAGGTGGTCAAGGAGGCGGTCGACGCCGGTCTGCGGGTCGCCGACGGGGTGCGCTTCCTCATCCAGTGCGGCTCGCAGGCGGTCGAGCAGTTCGTGCGCGAGCACGGGCTCGCCGAGACCTTCGAGCGCGCCGGCGTCACCCTCATCCACCCCGGCTGCGGCGCCTGCATCGGCTGCGGCCCTGGCGTCTCCGAGACGCCCGGCGAGGTCACGGTGTCGGCGATCAACCGCAACTACAAGGGGCGCTCCGGCCCGGGCAAGCTCTGGCTGGCCTCGCCGCTGACCGTCGCCGCCTCGGCCTTCACCGGCACCATCACCGCCTACCGCCCCGGCATGTTCGCCGAGCTGGCGAGCCGGCAGCCCCGCCACCCTCGCCTGCCGATCTTGAGCCCAGCTTAGTACTCCCTTAGTCCGCAGGCCCACGATCCCGGCCCGCGGCCGCCGTCGCTGGCTCCGGCTTGAACGGCTGGTACGGCTCGCCGGCCAGGATGGCGGCGATGCGCTCTGCCGCGCGGCCGTCGCCGTAAGGATTGGCGATGCTGGCCATGCGCCGGTAGGCGGCGCGGTCGGTGAGGAGCCGCTCCGTCTCGGCGACGATCCGCCAGGGGTCGGTGCCCACCAGGCGCGCCACGCCGGCGGTGATCCCCTCGGGCCGCTCGGTGACGTCGCGCAGCACCAGCACCGGTTTGCCGAAGGCCGGCGCCTCCTCCTGCAGGCCGCCGCTGTCGGTGAGCACGAGGCGCGCGCGCCGCAGCTGCCGCACGATCTCGTCGTAGGCCAGGGGCGGACAGAGACGGAGGTTGGGAATGCCCTGCAGCAGCTCGGCCGCGGGACCGGCGACCCGCGGGTTCGGGTGCACCGGGTAGATCCAGCGCACGCGCGGAAAGCGCCCGGCGAGATGGGCGATGGCGCCGAGGATCGCCGCCAGCGGCTCGCCGAAGCTCTCCCGCCGATGGATCGTGACCAGCACCTCGCCGGTCTCTTCCCCCGCGCCCGCCGCGTCCGCCTCTTCCTCCTCGCGGTCCGCCGCCGGTTCGTCCCAAGCCAGCGAGTCCGCCACCTGGTAGAGGGCGTCGATGCCGGTGTTGCCGGTGATGAAGATCCGTTCCGGCTCGGTTCCCGCCTGGCGCAGGCGGCGGGCGGCCAGCTCGGTCGGCGCGAACAGCGCGAGCGCCAGCAGGTCGACGATGCGGCGGTTCGCCTCCTCCGGGAACGGCCGCGCCAGGTCGCCGGTGCGCAGCCCGGCCTCGACGTGGCCGATGCGCAGTCCGAGATGGAACGCGGCCAGGGCGGCGGCGGCGGCGGAGGTCGTGTCCCCCTGCACCAGCAGCCAGTCGGGCTCCAGCCTGGCGAGCAAACGATCGAGCGCCGCCAGGGCGCGCGATGCCAGCTGGTTCAACCCCTGGCCCGGGGTCATCAGGTCGAGGTCGTGATCGGGGACCAGGCCGAACAGCCGCTGGGCCTGGTCGAGCAGCTCGCGGTGCTGGGCGGTGGCGCAGACCACCACCTCGAAGGCCTCGGGCCTGCGCCGCAGCGCCCGCACCACGGGCGCCATCTTGATCGCCTCGGGGCGGGTGCCATAGACGACCGCGATGCGGAGCCGGGCACGGCGGCGGGGACGGCTGGGGGTGGCGGCGGGCATTCCGAGGGTTTCTATGCAACTCCAGGGCCGTCCTTAGAACGAAACTGCCTTAACGAGGGGGAGGGAGGGGGCGGGTCGCCGCCGGTGGACCTAAGATAGGATCGGCGGCACTCGCCGCGACTGCGAAGGAGGGGCTCGATGACGATGACCAGGCGTCTTGCCGTGCGTCTGGCGAACGTGCTGCTGTTCGCCGGCGTTCTTGCGCTGCCGCTGCCGTTACCCGCCGCCCAGGGCACGGCGGCAGGTTCCGGGAGCGCCGGGGCGCCGGCGGTGCTGGCGATCAAGGCGGCGCGGCTGTTCGACGGCCGCTCGGACCATTGGGTGCGCGACGGCGTGGTGGTCGTGGCCGGCGGCAAGATCCAGGCGGTGGGCGCCGGGGCGGCGGTCCCGGCCGGCGCGCAGGTGCTCGATCTCGGCGACGTCACCTTGCTGCCGGGCCTGATCGACTGCCACACCCACCTGTCGTTCGAGTCGTCGGACGACTTCACTCGCGACACCGTCAACCGCCTGCGCCGCGACGTGGCGGAGGCCGCCATCCGCGCCACCGCCAATGCCCGGCGCACGCTGATGGCAGGCTTCACCACCGTGCGCGACCTCGGCAGCACGGACTTCATCGACGTCGGGCTGCGCAACGCCATCCGCGACGGCACCATCCCGGGGCCGCGCATGCTGGTGGCGGTGCACATGTTGGGAGCGCGCGGCGGCCACGCGGACGGCGGGGGGTTCGCGTTCAAGCGCGTTGGCGACGAGCCGGGCATCGAGCGCGGCATCGCCAGCGGCCCGGACCAGTTCCGCGACGCGGTGCGCTTCGCCGTCAAGTACGGCGCCGACGTGATCAAGGTCGGCGCCACCGGCGGCGTGCTGTCGCTGTCCGACGAGGTCGACACGCCGCAGGTGACCCAGGCGGAGCTCGACGCCATCGTCGACGAGGCGCACCGCCTGCACAAGCGCGCGGCGGCGCACGCACACGGTCTCACCGGAGCGAAGGAGGCGATCCGCGCCGGCATCGACTCGATCGAGCACGGTTCGTTCCTCGACGAGGAGGCGTTGCGCATGATGAAGGAGCGCGGCACCTATCTCGTGCCGACGCTGCTGGCCGGCGAGTACGCCAGCGGCCGGGTGGTCCCCCGCCACTATCCGCCGGAGATCGCGGCCAAGGCCGACGCGGCGGTGGCGCAGCGCTCGGCGATGTTCCGCAACGCGCTCAAGATCGGCGTCAAGGTCGCCTTCGGCACCGATTCGGCGGTCAGCCCGCACGGCCTCAACGCGAAAGAGTTCGCGCTGATGGTCGGGCATGGCATGACGCCTGCCGCCGCCCTGCGTTCCGCGATGGGCGCCGCCGCCGAGCTGCTCGGCCTGCCCGGGCAGATCGGCACGCTCGAGGCGGGCAAGCAGGCGGACGTCGTCGCCGTCCCCGGCGACCCGCTGGCCGACGTCAAGGTCACGGAGCGCGTCAGCTTCGTGATGAAGGGCGGCCAGATCTGGAAGGTGGCCGGGGTGGAGAAGTAGGGGTCCTGCTGGCGGTCGTCCTGCTGGCGCCGCCGGCGGCGCTGGCCGCGGTCGACGCTGCCGCCGGGATTGACGGGTGGCGGGGTCCCTAGCGGGGGGCGGCGGCGAGGACGGTGGACGCCGGCGAATCGCTGGCGTGGTCGCTCGGGCTCTGCGCGATCTGGCTGGCCTGACGGTCGGCGGCGGCGGGCTCGGTTGCCGGCCGGCGGGCGCCGGCGTAACGGCTGCGGTAGTAGGGGCGGGAGAGCTCGCTGACGATCACGCCGTGACGCCGGCCGGCGGCATGCAGGAAGCGGCCATCGCCGATGTAGATGCCGACGTGGGAGATGCCGCGCTTGTAGGTGTCGCGGAAGAACACCAGATCGCCCGGTCGCAGGTTGGCCGCGGCGACCGCTACCCCCTCGGCGAACTGCTGCGCCGCGGTGCGCGGCAGGTCCAAGCCCTGCCCGCCATAGACCGCCCCGACCAGGCCGGAGCAGTCGAGCCCGCGCCGCGTCGTGCCGCCGAGCCGATAGGGCGTCCCGAGGTAGGTCATCGCCTGCTCGACGAGCCGCTTGAAGCGCGCCGAGAGCCGGTCGAGGAAGGACGCGGCATCGCGCACCGAGAGCTGGTACTCGACGCCGAGCTCGCCGGAGTCAGGCGCCTGGACGCGCCATTCCGCCGGCGCCGGCGCCGGCGGACGCGACCCCGGCGCCGTGGCGATGGTCGTGGCGCTGATCGTCTCGGTCGGGTCGACGACCCCGGAGTCGTCGGCGGCGGTGGAGTCGGACGAGGTGAAGGAGGGAGTGGCGGCGTCGGCGGCGGCCGCGGCAGTCGAGACGCTTTGCGCGAGGCTGGCCGAGGCCGTGATCTCGATCGCACCGGCCGCAGCTGACGCGGACGCCGCGACGGTGGCGGCGAGGGGGGCCGGCTGGGCGGGCGGGTGGAGGAGGAGAAGGGGGAGGAGGAGGGGTGCGGGCTCGGCGGCGGCCGGTGAGGCCAGGGCAAGAGCTGCGATGACCAGCAGCAGGGAAGATACCGACGAGCGTCCAACCATCCAGGCCTCCCGTTTCAGAACGCGGCGGCGGCGCGGGCGAGGTGGCGGCGCTGCTTGCCGCGGCACTCGTCGTCGATCGCACCCGACCGCTCGGTGGCCGGCTCGACCAGCAAACTGCGTCGAGCCAACGCGGAGCCTTCAGGAGGAGCCGCTCACCGAGCGGCTCGGCCCATTCGCAGGCGAACAGGACGTTGACAGGGTGCCCTTCATACCACCGGGGAAAAAAGCATGTCAACCAAGTAAACGTAATGTGGGCGCGGCTATGGCGGAGGGCCATAGGTCGCTTCCCGGAGAGATGAATTGCGAGTTTTTTATGGCAGAGGAGCAACCCGGGGAGCCACCCTGGCAGCGGAGCGCGGCGGCCTCACAGCCGAGTGAGGGCCATTGGAAGAGCCTTGGAGACCTATAGTCTGTGGTGGGGGAAGGACTCTAGCATCCACCAGCCTTGAAAGGGGACCAATGCAACGGACTCGGATCGCTACCATCCTCACCATCCTGATCGCCACGATCGCCGGCGCCGGCAAGGCACAGGCGTCATACAACGTCAAGAGCTACGGCGCCCGCGGCGATGGCTCCGACGCCACCACGGCGATCCGGAACGCGATCGCCGCGGCTGCCGGCGGCGGCGGCGGCGAGATCATGTTCCCGGCCGGGAACTACGGCGTCTCGGGAACGATCGCCATCACCTCGGCCGCCATCACGCTGATCGGCGAGGGCCCCGATGCCAGCGTGATCACTGCCTCGGCGACCACGGGCGACGTGGTGTCCTTCGGGCCATCGCCCGGGTTCACTCCGTGCGGCGGCATCCGCGGCTTGTCGATCAAGTCTTCGGTCACCCGCACTGCGGGCGCGGCTCTGACCATCGATGGGTGCCAGGATGGGGAGTTTCAGAATTTTAAACTGGCCACCAGGGGCGGTGATGGCATCCACATATCCCCGACCGGGCACCTGGCCGCCGCCCTGCACTTCAGCGACTTCCGCATCGCCAGCACCGGGGCCTTCAACGGCATCCTCGTGCAGGGCCCTTACAGCGACCGCTACTTCCGTAGCGGCTGGATCAACGGCGATGGGACCGCGGGCTCGCGTGGGATCAACATCCAGAACAGCAACGGAGACTGGTACACGGACATCGAGACCGTTGGCTCCGAGTTTGGGGTCCTGATCAACCCGGGACCCGGGCAGGGGGTGATCTGGGGGCACATGATGAACGTGCTCGCCGACCAGAACACCTCGCAGGGCTTCCGGATCACCAGCTCCGGCAACGGGTTCATCTGGGGGATGACCTTCACGGCGCCCTGGGCGAGCGGCAACGGGAACACCTCGACGAATGGACGTGGGTTCTACATCGGCTCCGGCGCCGGCCTGCTGATCGAGAACCCACGGGTGATGAACAACGGCGGTCACGGTATCGAGATCGCCGGCGGCACCGGCGTCAAGATCCTCGGTGGTTTCATCTCCGCTAACAGCCAGCAGCGCGGGGGAAGCTTCGACGCCATCAACGTCAACTCCGGTGCCAGCAGCTTCCAGGTCATCGGCGCCACCACCGGTGGGATCGGCACCGTCCCCCAGCGATACGGGATCAACATCGGCGCGGGCTCCGACAACTTCCTCGTTCAGGGAGATGACTTTACCGGTGCCAACACTGCCGTCCAGGTGACGCCGGGCGCGTCATCGACCCGGCGCTTCCTCGGCAACCTGCCCTACAATTTGGCTCTCGAGAAGGCGAGCAGCCCGCCGTAGCATGGGCTGCCGGAAAGAACGGATTGAAAGGGGGGCTCGGAAGCCCGGCACCCGTAAGGGTGTCGCGCCCGACGTCGATCCATGCGTGCGATGGTGCTCGAGCGTCCGGGCGAGCCGCTGCGGCTGCGGGAGATCCCGGACCCGGTGGTGGGAGCGGGACAGGTGGTGCTGCGGGTGCACGCCTGCGGGGTCTGCCGCACCGACTTGCACGTGGTCGACGGCGAGCTGGCGGAGCCGAAGCTGCCGCTGGTGATCGGGCACCAGATCGTCGGCACGGTCGTGGCCCTGGGGGAAGGCGCCAGCCGTTTCCGGACCGGCGATCGGGTCGGAGTTCCCTGGCTCGGGTGGACCGACGGCACCTGCCGCTACTGCCGGTCGGGGCGCGAGAACCTGTGTGACCGGGCGCGCTTCACCGGCTACCAGATCGACGGCGGCTACGCCGAGATGACCGCCGCCGACGAGCGCTTCTGCTTCCCGATTCCCGAAGGCGTCACGGACCTGCAGGCGGCGCCGCTGCTGTGCGCCGGCCTAATCGGCTTCCGCGCCCTGCGCCTGGCGGGAGCGCCGCGAGAGGCCGAGCGGCTGGGCTTCTATGGCTTCGGCGCCGCCGCCCACCTCCTCATCCAGGTGGCGCGTCATCAGGGGCGGCGGGTGTTCGCCTTCACCCGAGCTGGCGACCAGGCGGGACAGCGCTTCGCCCTCCGGCTCGGAGCGGAGTGGGCGGGCGCCGCCGGCGAGGCGCCGCCCGAGGCGCTCGACGCGGCCTTGATCTTCGCGCCCGCCGGCGAGCTGGTGCCAGCCGCCTTGCGCGCCGTCGCCAAGGGCGGCACGGTGGTTTGCGCCGGCATCCACATGAGCGACATCCCGGCGTTTCCCTACGACATCCTGTGGGGCGAGCGGGTGGTGCGCTCGGTGGCCAACCTCACCCGCCGCGACGGCGAGGAGTTCCTGGCCCTCGCTCCGATCGTGCCCATCCACAGCGAGGTCACCGTCTTCCCCCTCGCCGAGGCCAACGCCGCCCTGGCTGCCCTGCGCGGCGGCACCTTCCAGGGGGCGGCGGTGATCGCCGTCGACCCGTCCTGAGGCCGGACGCTCAGACTCGCTCAGCAGTCGCCGACGCGCTTGGCCTTGAAGTGGTTGGTCATGGTCATCGGCCCGTTGCCGTGGCCGGGGACCGTCATCTTGGTCGTCCCCTCGTAGGTGGTGCCGCCGAAGACAATCTCAGAGGTGCCGCTGGCCCCGCCGTCGCAGGCGAAGCTGTAGGACAGCTTGTCGCCCTCGAACTTGACGTCCGAGATCTTGCACTTGCCCTTGTTGCGCGCCAGCATGCTGTCGGCGAAGGACTGGTTGTCCTTGATCTCATCCGGCTTGATGCAATGGGTGATGGGCCTGGCCGGCGGCATCGGCATGCCCGGCATCTCCATGGAGGAGGTGATGCCCTCGATCGGATCCTTCGCGGCGCTCGGCGGGGGACCCGCGGCAGCCGGAGCAGACGGCTCCTGCGCGGCGAGAGAAGCGGCCAGGCAGACGAAGGCGGCGCCGAAACCGAGCCAGGTGCGAGACGGCATGAGGAGATTACGCAGCGCATGACCGGAAGTTCACCCCGCGGCGCAGCGCTGGCGCCTGTCCGGCTATACTGCTATCCAGCATTACGCTCGCCCATAGCTCGACGCCCCGCAAGGCAGTGGACGCGTTGTTCGTGGAACTCGGCTACAGCTGCGGCCCGCGGGGACGCGCTCAGCAGTCGCGAGGAGAGAACCATGGAGGCGCGACTTCGCTGGCTCGCCGATGGTGCGGTGATCGTCGCCGCGCTGGCCGCTCTGGTGCTGCTCGCCGCGGTCCTGGGCGCCCGGGTGGGCCTGTGGACGTCCCATGCCGGGTTCGGCGCCTTCCGCTGGGCCGCCCTGCTCGGGCTCCTCGGCGCGGCGCTCTCGGCGATTGCGCTGGTGAGGGCGTGGATGACCGACGGGCCCGTCGCGGGCGGCACCAGCTCGACACTCGTGGCCGGCGCGCTGGCGGTGTCGCTGGCGGTGTTCTCGGTGCCGTGGCTGATGATGCAGCAGGCCCGCCGGGTGCCCTTCATCCACGACATCACGACGGACACCGCCGACCCGCCAGCCTTCGTCGCCGTCCTGCCGCTCCGCGCCGGCGCGCAAAATCCCGCGGCCTACGGCGGACCGGAGGTCGCCGCGGCACAGGCCAGGGCCTACCCCGAGATCGTGCCGAGCTATCTCGCCGCAGCGCCCGCCGACGCCTTCGAGCGGGCGCTGACGGCCGGCCGCGGCATGGGCTGGGCGATCGTCGCGGCGGACCCGGCGTCCGGCCGCATCGAAGCCACCGCGACCACGCGATGGCTGGGTTTCAAGGATGACGTGGTGGTGCGCATCCGGCCAGACGGCGGCGGCAGCCGCGTTGACGTGCGTTCGGCCTCGCGGGTCGGCAAGAGCGATCTGGGGATGAACGCCCGCCGGATTCGCGAGTACCTCGGCCGGCTGCGTCGGTGAGCCGGGCCCTGCACGAGAATGCCATGTGGATTTTGCTCCTCCTGCTGATGGCACAGCCTGGCGCTGTCGCCGGTTGTAGCGAGAACGACCTAAGCCAATGGCTGTACTTGTGCGCGATGGATCTCCAACGCGAGAAGCTCGCCGCGGCAGCGCGACGCCCTCGGCCTGCCGATCCATGGGCGCAGTGGCGAGAACAGGAAATCCTGTTGGAGATCGACGAGCATCTGCCATCCAGGCTTGCGGCTCGGTGCGCGCCGCTGCGACCGGCGGGCGCCTGCCCGGCATCGCAGGCTGTCACCCTGCTGCAGCGCTGCGTGGCCGACGCGCAAGCTCTTGCCGGCAAGCAGCGGCAAGACATCGCGCTCCACTTCGAGCACGACGGCGGACTCTCGACTGCCGCCGTGGGGCGTTTCGTCCACCGGCAATGCCAGATCGTCAAGATTGGAGTCACTTTTCGGCATATAAAGGATGCCGAAGGGCGCGCCCGTGAGCTACCTTCGGACCTGATCGAATCCGTGCACGCCTACATCGGCCTTGCCAATGCCGACTGAGCTGTAACTCCTCGCCCTTGCGCCGCGCTTTCACCGCGGCCAGCTAGTCGCGGCCGGCCGTGCTTCTTATAGCACCGGCGACAGCAGGCGGGCCAGGCGGTCGCCGGTGCGGTGGAGGAGGGGACGGCGGCGCCAGGCGGGGAGGGCGATCTCCTTGGCATTGGCGAGGTCGTCCTCGAAGGTGTGCTCGAGGCGGGCGGCGAAGGGGAGGTCGAAGACCACCAGGTTGCACTCGGCGTTGAAGAGGAAGGAGCGGAAATCGAGATTGGTGGAGCCGACGACCGCGGCATAGCTGTCGGCGACCAGCGACTTGGCGTGCAGCACGGCGGCGGTGTACTCGAAGATGCGGACGCCGCGGCGGAGGAGGCCGGCGAAGTAGCCGTGGCCGGCGTGGCGGACGATCGGCACGTCGGAGCGGCCGGGGAGGAGAAGGCGTACGTCCACACCGCGATGGGCGGCGGCGGCGAGGACGCGGATGGCGGTGTAGCCGGGGGCGAAGTAGGCGTTGGTGATCCAGAGACGGTGGCGGGCGGCGGCGGCAATGGCCACCAGGCTGGCGGCGGCTTCGCGGTTGCCGCGCAGCGGCCGGGCG
>Ga0209118_1000230_pt1 | contig 35407 bp, 37 predicted proteins | sample BlaSpr_A8_Ref_M1_FD_187988 | JGI IMG/M metagenome (GOLD analysis project Ga0209118, IMG submission 187988) | Forest soil microbial communities from Thunder Bay, Ontario, Canada - Black Spruce, Ontario site 2_A8_Ref_M1 (SPAdes) (version 2) | ecosystem: Environmental > Terrestrial > Soil > Boreal... | reverse complement strand
GCGGACCGTCGTATAGGTCAAACCCTGGTGAGTCCCCCGGCACAGCCGGGGGCTTACCTCAATGAGTTAGCCGATTCCGGTCGTATGATTTGCGAGCAATCGATGATGTCGGGTGTACCGATCCAGGAGACTGGTCACAGACAGCCAAGGCAACGCTTGTTCTCGCGAGCTTGCTGTTAAGTGGCGTCCCTTGCCGGCGCCAGACCCTTGGGCCGTCGACCATGGGTGTAAACGAAGACAACGGTGGTATTGGAAGCGAACCAACGATCCGAACAATAGTTCGCGGCAGATCGTAACTTCGCGAGCGGCGAAGTCGCTCGGGAAGGGCCAACGTTACACCGTTTGTCCAGGAATACGGCCACGACCATCCTGCCGCGTGCCGCCCTTGCCGTGTGCCGCCCTTGAACTTCTCGGGCCTACGATGACCATCGCGCGGGTCAAGTTACCAGGCCACTGGCAAACTGACGTGCTTGCCGGCTTTGCCGTCGGCAGTCTCGCCGGATCCTACGCCCATTCCGGGACAACCCGCTCATCCCGAGTGCGCTTCCCCTCGGGTTCATGGTCGGCTGGCACCGGCAGTGGTGATCGGTTGTTGGTCTCCAGGGCGGGGTCCGCCGGCCCCAGTCAGCGCACTGCCGGGTCGCGCGAGCGATCGATGCCTGGGTGAAGAGGAATGCGCGGCAACAAGGTCGTTCAGTTTCGGGAAAAAGTTGCAGGTCCAAAGGGTTGCCTCCTTTCCCTGCTATCACCAATAACAATGCTCGGCGGAGGAGAAAGTGAGACACGCAACGCCATCCTGTTTTATCTGGGCGTCTTCTTGCTCTGCGCGTCGGTCCTGATGCTGCAGAATCGTTCAGACACGGATTCAGTCCGTCGTCGCCTGCTATCATCTGGCTTTTTGTCCAAGAGCACGGCGATTTCGGGCTGACGGGTGGAGCGTTGCTCGTGTATTTTCGGCGCGATCGATTACTCCGGAGACGCTATCGCACGATCTCTCCCATGGACACAACGAAGGCGTTCGTGTCTGCAGTGTGTTCGTGTTTTTTCTCATTTAGCGGGCGTCGGTGGCGATTACGCTGAAATGGATCACGGTCATCATTGTGCGGCTGAGGTGCCTCTTGCCTGTCGGTCCCTTCCCTTTCGCGAAGGCCGTGCCGCCCGTCCCCACGAGGAGCCCGTTTCCGGTCGGTGTGGTGTACGGGATGGACATGACCGGCCCGCCACGTGACTACGCGTAGTTGCTACCCTTCAGGAGTCCGCATGTCGCCCAACCTTTTGTTTGCCGTCCTCTTGAGCGTTGCCATGTCGGCGGCGGCGCAGGCCTTTCTGAAGGCCGGTATGTCGAGCCCGACTGTTCAGCAATCGTTTGCGGGTGGCAGGGAAGTTGTGGCTCTCGTCGCTGCCGTCCTAGGCAATGCACCTGTGCTGTTGGGGCTGACCCTGTACGGTCTGAGCGCTGTACTGTGGCTCTTCGTGCTCGCCCGGCTTGACCTGAGCAAAGCCTACCCGTTTGTCGGGCTGGGATTCATCGCCACCATGGTGATCGGTCATGCCTTCTTCAATGAGCAGGTCGGCGCTATCCGGGTGCTGGGCACGTTGCTGGTGGCCTGCGGTGTGGTCATGGTGGCGAGGTCCTAGCGGGAGTGGCATCGGACGGTGCCTGCGGAGGGACAGTACATCATAGGCGCTTGCTCCGGACGCGCGAGGATTTTTCTTTGCGGGCGGCTGCAACGTCGCGGAACTTTCAATCTCACCGGCCATTGCGGAGATGCTCGCTGCGTGGATCGTGGAAGGTGACCTGCGCGCAAACGAAAAGCATGCGCTTGAAGCTGCCGGGTTGCTTCTCGATTGGAAGGGGCGCTCGGTGAACGGTACGGCTAACATTTGCATCAAGCGGCCCCGCCTACGGCAGCAGGCCGCTTTATGTCAGGCGCTCGGGGGAATCACAGTGTGGCCATTTGACTGGATCACCGACCGTCGCCGCGTTTGCCGAGTTGGTTGAGAATGGCGTGGAGCTACAGTTCAAAGTTGGGCTTACTTTTTGTCTCACGCACAACTACTGATTCGAGTACATTGGGAACGAGATCCGGTCGTCACCTTTGGTCTCTTCCTTGTACTTAAAGAGTTGCTCGAAGGTTTCCTTCGAAACCTTGTCGCGAAAACGTCGATTTGAGTATCGATGATGCTGAAGGACGATTTAGCCCTGAATATGTAGTCAGGGATGCCGATCGCTTTTACGTGCGGTGTACAAGGGGCCATTTGCATATGAAACGGCGGCACCTCGAGATGCCAAGCATCTAACCTGCCGAATAGCACGCTCGTTCTGACCGCCCAATCGGTGACACGTTTGGGTTCCCGCAGCACAGCGTGGGCGTTTGGCCGCAGAATGATACCTACAGGCCACACTTCGCGGCTCTCACCGGAACGGTACTTGCGGCGGCAGGTACTGAGTGTGTTTCTTCCACCGAGGCGAAGAAAATGTACGGGCTAATTAGCAAGACGAAGACGCTTCCTGGTCAGCGCGACGCGCTGATCGCACTCCTTCTCGAAGTTGTAGTGGGTATGCCAGGCTGCCTAAGCTATGTCGTTGCAAAAGACGCAGCAGATAGCGACGCCATCTGGATCACGGAGGTATGGGAGAACCGGGAGCTGCATCACGCGTCCCTCGTCCTTCGTTCCGTTCAGCAGGCGATCGCAAAAGGGCGACCGCTCATCGCAGGGTTCGGTGAGCGCTTCGAGACCACTCCGGTTGGTGGTCATGGCCTGCTGCCTAACCCTCCGCGGTAGGAACCGCCGTTACGGGAGCCCCCGTACAGACCCCGCCGTGCAGTTTTTCCGCAACGGGTTCCTCAGTTGTACTCGCTGCCCCGATGCAGGGCGTCGCTTTGCCATCACTCCAAAAGCGGTTCGGATTCGCCTCAATGCGATTCTTCCGGCAGCGGAATGAATTCCTGATTGTCGAGGTCTGGCAACTTCATTCTACCGGCCCGCCAATCGACTTTGGCTTGCGCGATGCGATCTTTCGATGAAGAGACGAAGTTCCACTCGATAAATCTCGGTCCGAGTGGTTCGCCGCCAAGAAACATTAGAGTACTTTGCAGTTCCGCTCTTACGGTTGAAGCGCTATTTGCTGCAAACGTGACCATTGAGCCCGCGGTGACCAACTGCCCATCAATCTCGACGGCCCCCGCCGACACATAGACAGCACGCTCCGGAAAAGTGTCGGGCAGGCCACTGCGCGCACCTTGCTCCAACTCGGCGTGGATGTAAAACATCGGCGACAGCGTCTTTACAGCGGAACGCTCTCCATAGGCTTCGCCTGCGATCAATCGCTGTGTGGCGCCATCCTCTCGCCATTCAGGTAAGTCTTCCTGGCCATGGTGGAAGAATTCCGGTGCGCATTCTTCCTGATCGATTGGCAGCGCGACCCATGCCTGAATTCCGTGGAGCCGATCGCCTTGCATTCGCGCCTTCTCAAAACGTTCGGAGTGCGTAATTCCGCGGCCGGCGATCATCCAATTGACTTCGTTTGCGACGATCCTTTGCTCGGACCCGACGCTATCGCGATGCATGATCTCACCTTGATACAGGTAAGTGACCGTTGCCAGCCCAATATGCGGGTGCGGGCGCACGTCCACGCTGGGCGGAATTCCGGGCTCGAAATCCGCCGGGCCCATGTGATCGAAGAAAACAAACGGGCCAACTCCTTTCCCCCCAATCGGCAAAACGCGCCCAACGATAATACCGCCGAGGTCGCGCGCTCTTTTGTGAAAAATTTTGTCGATCATAGATAGAGTTTCATCGCAGTTAGATTGAGCACGGGCATCACGCCCTACGAGCCGGAAGAAGCCAACGAGGTCTCGATCCGAACGCCCGATTCCAGTAGCCGGTGAATCGGGCAACGGTTAGCGATTTCGAGCAAGCGATTGCGCTGGGTGTCGTCAAGCTCACCTTCAAGAGTTATCTCGCGAATGAAAAGGTCCGCAGGTTTGGCGGTCGGATCGCGCTGGCGATCGACCGTGACATGTACGTTCGCGAGCGGCCAACCCTTTTGCTTTGCGTAGACGCGCAGCGTCATCGTCGTGCAGGCCGCCAGCCCTGCAGAAACGAGATCATGGGGCGATGGACCCAAATCGAGACCGCCCTCTTTAACGGGTTCATCCGCTGCGAAGCGGATGGGACCCGCTGTGACGAGAATTTGCAGGCCGCCATGGCCCGGATCGTGGGACTCCGCCGAATGTCGGCGCTCGTTCAATTCCATTAAATCTCCTCCGGCAAACACGCGGTCAGAATGTTCGCGATGAAATCATGCCACACGTCGTCTCATAGGCAAGCAACCAATAGCCCTATTTGCAGCGCCCGCCTCAGGCAAACATCTCTTGCAGGTTCGCCACTCGCTCGGCCGCCTGGCTGCGAATTCGCGCTGACAATTTCAAACCCGGAAAACTGTCCCAACAAGCGAGCCACTTCTGTTCCTGCCTCTTGCCAAGCCATCCATCTGTATAGCTATGATTGCTCTTTTTTGCGAAGCAGGAATTTGACCCATTTTGGGCAATGTTGGCGAATAAATTCGTCCATCGCTTCAGCGGAAGTTGTTCCTTGGGCTCGCTTCCGCCATTCCTCCAGCAAATCGCCCGCACATTCGATAGGAAGGTCGATGGCCCATTCCTTGAATTCGGAAGCGGATGCTTGCTCCTAGCGATAGGTTCCCGAAATCACGCCCATGCAGTAAATCGTCTCTTGATCGCGCATGCCCAGCGCACGAGTATCGTTCGCCTTGTTCGGAAAACGGCTGAAGGGCTTCCATGATCTCCACCGCCGCCTCCTCGGGGGCTGTGTAGCCGTCGCGTGAACTGCGGTCCCAGCAACCTTCGACGTCAGTCGAATCGAGCGCAAAGAAAACTTCATCGGCTATCTCTTCACAATCGATCTCCGCCAGAATGCTCCTCGCTTCGGCGAGTACCGCTTCTTGCATCCGGCCGCCTTGCCGGCTTAACCGTCCAACCACCTCGTGGGCTTGTTCTGCCGTGAGTAAACACGCGGTTCAAACGGGATCCAACTCCGTTTCGATTTGCTTGGGTTTATGGCTGATGGGCGCCGGCTGCGCCGGCTGGCTGACAGGCGAGAGGCGCTCGGTCGCACCCTTCGACTGCTCGTGCCTTGCCACCTTCTCCTTCGTGGACTTCAAATAAAGCCATTCATAGCACATGGCGATCCTCCTTTCACTAGGTTGCCGTGAATCTCCGGAACCGAGGGACGCGATGGACAGTTGTCGCGTCCATGCCATTGTAGTCCTGCCCGACCAGCCTCGGCGAAGGTTCGGTTCGCCAAGCGCACCTTGTTCATTTGCCCTTCCGATAAGTCCCGATCAATTCGGCATTCTTCAGGCTGTTTTTGGTGGGTTGTGCAGATCGGGCAGCTCTGCGTCCAGCGCATAAAGCTTGTGGAAATAGCGATGCCTTCCGACTCGGAGGCTGTCTCGCTCGGACAGGCCGCGAGCCCGGGATCCGACCCCGGACGCTCCAATTGTTCACCCGACGTGAAAAAGTGATGTCCCCCTATCATCCATACCCTCGATAAGTGTACCAATCACCCTCGAAAGTAGGTTAACCGGATGATTCGGACCGCGAAAGCCGGCGTCGGCATTGGCCGAACCACTCGAACCACCGGTCGCTTCGCAGCGGCCGTCACCGGACACCACGCAAGACTCGGTACACGGCTGCTGGCTAGGCTTTGCCGCGGTCGCCATCTCAGGCGACTGAATTCCATGCGCTTGCAAGGCGCAACCCTCACAGAACCTGACGTTCAAACTCGCCGCAAATATTGCTTTGTCTTCGTATCGCGAATGATTGCAATGGTCGAAGAGGACGCGTTCGTTGCGACTTTCTCGCCTGACGCTTCCTCGGCCAAATTAGCTACTCGTCCTACTTTCGGCGATACTCAGCGTAGCTGGCAGGTATGTGTCCGTGACACGGGCAATCCGCTGCCGCAAAGACTTGTAAAGCTGGCCTTGGCGGTGAGCTCAGCGCGGGCGAGTGAGGAGTCGCGCGCCGCGTAGCGCGTTTGCTCGGGCCGGGGTTGATCTGAGGTCGCTGTCACAGTGCAGCCGGCGGTCGCGGAGATCCACACCGATCCGGGTCCGGGGGTCATCGGCGCATCTGTCTCCGACACTCCCGTGGAATTCTGCCAATTTGTCTCATCGGCTAGAACCACTGCCGCACCGCAAGGTTGCCTGAAGCCGGCGACTTGTCGAATCAAGCATCCATTTATCCAATGCTATTTGAAAGCAAAACGACAAAAGATCATGACGGCAAATCGCTGGTAAGAACACGGACGTCGCACCCGAATCTAGAGGCAATCTGTGTCAATCTCAAATAAACCCCTCTTCTATGTAAAACAGCAAGCCGGTAATTGCATTACCTTGAATGGCAGTGCCGGGCAAGTCGCGCATGTATTGGTTCTAGAACCTGATATCGTTCGTATCGTGGTCTTGCCAGACGGGACAATGCAATTTCCGCGCACCTGGGCCATTGCGCCGGGAGCCGAAGACGTCCCCGAAGATGGGCGGGACCGTTTTGACCTCTCCGGCTTCGCGCTGCCGAGCTTCGTACTGCACCTTGGTCGCCACGAGTTGCAAGTGACTACTGCCAGCATTCGCCTGACCATTCAGCTCGAAGGTCTCTATTGTCAGTGGGAGAGTCAGATAGACGGCCAATGGCGCTATGCTGCGTCCGACCGCTATACCCAGGCTTACAACTTTGGCTGGTGGGACCAGCGCGTCTATCACTACCTGCAGCGCGACTCCGATGAAATGTACTTTGGCCTTGGCGAGCGCTCGGGAGAAACCAACCGGGCTGGGCAGCGCTACCGGATGACCAATCTCGATGCCATGGGCTACAACGCGCGTACTTCCGACCCGCTGTACAAACACGTTCCGTTCTACCTGACGTGGAAACCCGTCGGCAAAGTTCCCTTTGGATTGTTTTACGACACGTTGGCCGACTGCACCTTTGATTTGGGCCGTGAGCTGGACAATTATCACGGCTTGTATCGAACCTTTATCGCAGAACATGGTGATCTGGATTACTACTTTATCGCCGGCGCCACCATTGCCGAAGTAGTGCGGCGCTATACCTGGCTGACTGGGCGCCCGGCATTCATGCCGCGCTGGAGCTTGGGCTACTCAGGTTCGGCGATGGCGTACACCGAGGCACCCAATGCCCAGGAGCGAATGAACGAGTTTCTGGACCACTGCCTAACCCACGACATTCCCTGCACCTCCTTTCACCTTTCCTCTGGCTATACCACGCGAGGTGATAAGCGCTATGTGTTTTGCTGGGACACCGCCAAATTTCCGCACGCACAAAGCTTTGTCAAGCACTACATCGCGCACGGCGTGCGGCTGTGCGCCAACATCAAGCCATGCTTGTTGCCGGACCATCCCGCCTTTGCTGAATTGCGAAAAGGCGGTCGGTTTGTAAGAGCTGCTGATGGAGAGCCACTATTGACCCAGTTCTGGGGAGAACCGGGCGCATACCTTGATTTCACTCACCCCGACGCTGCCGGGTGGTGGAAAGCGGGCGTGACCGAATCCTTGTTGAAATTGGGTGTCACTGCCACGTGGAATGACAACAATGAATTCGAGATCTGGGATGACCAGGCCACGATTCACGGCTTCGGCACTACACGCCGGGCGGTTGAAGCGAAGCCGCTTCAAACGCTGTTGATGATGCGCGCATCCCGCGATGCACAAAGAGAGTTCGCGAGCGACATGCGCCCCTTCCTCATCTCCCGGTCAGGCACAGTCGGGATGCAGCGTTATGTGCAAACCTGGTCTGGTGACAACTACACCTCGTGGGAGACCCTGCGTTACAACATTAAAATGGGCGTTGGCCTCGCGCTTTCCGGCATTTCCAATACCGGTCACGACATCGGCGGATTCTCAGGCCCACGGCCCGACCCCGAACTCTTCTTGCGTTGGGTGCAGTTTGGGATCTTTCTGCCGCGCTTCAGTATTCATTCCTGGAACGATGACCGCACGGTTAACGAACCGTGGATGCATGCGTCAATCGTTAACCATATCCGAGCGCTCATCCAGTTTCGCGGTCAACTCACGCCATACCTGTATAACCTGCTTTGGCGTTCGCATAGCCGCTACGAGCCGATGATTCGACCGACATTTCATGATTTCCCCGACGACGAACGTTGCTTTGAGGAAAGCGACGAGATGATGCTTGGCGATGCACTGCTCGTCGCCGCCGTGGTACACCCCGGACAAACCGACCGTGCGATTTATTTGCCTCGCGGCTGCGGGTGGTATGACTTTTGGTCAGGGCAGCATCATGAAGGTGGCCATACGGTCCGGTTGGCGGCGCCCTGGGATCGTCCGCTGCTACTAGCCCGTGAGGGCTGTGCGATTCCCTTGAACAGGGCGGAGCAACACTTCGGCGTGACCGAAGATCGGCGCGGGTTTGCGATATTCCCGATAAAGGGCCCAGGAGACTTTATCACCGAATGTTTTGAAGACGACGGTGAGAGCGAAGCGTATCGGCAGGGGATGCACGGCACCTGGCGCTTGACCGTCGAGTCGACGCCGACGGAGGTGCTTATCCGTGCCGAACGACTCGGACAACAGCCGCCATCGGATACGCGGATCGAATTGTTGTTGCCGGAGTCTGAAGTGCGTCGGGTAATTCTTTCTGGTGCAACATCCCATGGCGGACCACATTCACGCCGGAAGGCGGCAAGTCCTGGTCGAACTGCGCTGACTTGAGATCGTTGTCTTGCCGGGGTTCCGAAGGGATAAACTGCTCCCGAACGTTGGGCGTTGCCCCCAGGCTGCGGCCGTCTATCTCGCTATGCACATTCTGCTGCGGATGTTGTCATGGGCGGTGTCGCGATTGAGGGCGCCGAGGGGTAGGGTTTGCCGAGCTGTAGTCGCTGACCTCGATGCAGGACGAACGACGCCTCCTTCATTGGCAGGCACTCTGTTCTTTGGCCGTTAGGTACGATTGCGCACGCAGATCCGGTTTCCAACTACGGCACCGAGCTATCGATGCCAGGGGCATGATGGGGTATTCGCGCGTCACTCCCAATCGCTGTGTCGGGCTTCTGGCACTTGGACATTCTCAGGTTCCGCCGACGCCGGTTCGACCTGTTCGCCATCGTTCAGTTTGCTTCGCGCATCTGCAGGCGAGCGAATTCATTTATGAGCGGCCGGCATTTCCAGACCTGGAGTACACCTTCAAACATGCCCTCACACAAGAAGTGGCCTACCACTGCTTGGTCATCAAGCGACGCGCCGTACTCCATGTGCGGACTGCAGGCGCTTGAGGCTTTGTTCCACAACCATTTGGAGGATCACTACAGTGAGCTTCCACCGTAGTGCAGAGTGCGGGCTACGCCTATCGGCTCGATGGGCAGTTGCTGAAACAGGAATTCAATCGCGCCGTTGCCTGCAGCATTTGTTGCTGCGCTATTACCCGCTGCTCACCCAGATGGCCAGACGGTGGTGTGCAACCGGCACCATTCGGTGGACCAGCAACTCTGCTGTTAAGCCTTGACCGCTTGCCCTCTAACGAGCCGACCATGACCCAGGAATTGATCGCCAATATGCTTGGCGTGCCGCGCGGGGGCGTCACGCAGACGGCCGGGAAATTGCCGAGCGCCGGATTGATTCACTACAGCAGGGGACCCATCACAGTGCTGGACCGGCCGCGATTTGAGGCCGAGCACTTGCGAGTGCTATGCAGTCGTCAAGAAGGAATGCGATCGCCTGCTTCCCGACGTGATCCCACGGTAGTCTCTGAACGGACAGGTAACTTCTCCAGGGGGAGAATATTCGAAGGCAAATCCTATATGTGTGCCACCGTACAGACACCGCAGCACATTCGGCACAACTTGTTTTTGCGTATGGCAGGAAGTGAACCCCAGCAAGGCATACTACAAGACAGAGTGCGTTAGTCGCTCCACGTTGCAGCCCACACGCAACATGGAAATTCCTGCGTTGCACCAGAGTCTCCGTCCCGTATTGTCAATCGCAGCCGCTCATCTTCCCTGCTTCCAGAGATGCACCATTGTCGCGTGGCGGGGGTGTCATCGTCATGGACTGGCGAAGGAGGGAAATTGGCCTCGGATCGACTCATCGGGCGGCATCAGGTCAACGTGCACGACACCAAGCGGAGCGACAAGCAAGTAGCGGCCGAGATCGGGGGGTGGATCTGGCGAAGCAGATCCTGCATCGCGCGCCAAGAAGGAAACAAAGTGGCCTGCAGGCGAAGCCGTCCTGAGTGGAAACACCGAGGCCGCTCGCAGCCCACAACCGCGAGTGAAGGGCACCGAACCACCTAGGACCAAGCCGCAAGAGCAAAACCGGATCACGCAAAGTACGGCGCTCATCGTCACGCGGTCCTCCGGAACAGCCCTATTCAAACATGATTCGAGGAACCCATGACTCACACCAATCCCTACGCCAGCGGCATGGACAAGAACTTGGCGAATTACACACCACTTACGCCCACCAGCTTTCTCGAGCGGGCGGCCCGTGTCTACCCTGAGCGCATCGCCATGATTCACGGCGATTGGCAGGCTACCTGGAAGGAGACTTACTCGCGTTGCCGTCGGCTAGCCTCGGAATTGAGCAAGCGCGGCATCGGCAAGAGCGACACCGTCGCGCTCATGGCCCCCAACGTGCCGGCCATGTATGAGGCCCATTTCGGCGTGCCGATGATCGGCGCGGTGCTCAATACCCTCAATACCCGGCTGGACCCGGAAGCCATCGCGTTCCAGTTGCAGCATGGCGAAGCCAAGGTGCTTATCACCGACCGCGAGTTTTCTCCCATCATCGAGAAAGTCTTGCCTATGCTGGAAAAGCGTCCCCTGGTGATCGATATCGACGACCCGGAAAACCAGGCCGGCAAACTGCTGGGCGAGGAGGATTACGAAGCCTTCCTCCGGGAAGGCGATCCCAATTTTGCCTGGTCCGGCCCGGCCGATGAATGGGATGAGATCGCGCTCAACTACACTTCCGGCACTACCGGCAATCCCAAGGGTGTGGTTTACCACCACCGTGGCGCGTACCTCAACGCCATAAGCAACATCATCTCCTGGGGTATGCCTCATCACGCCGTATACCTTTGGACATTGCCCATGTTCCACTGCAACGGCTGGTGTTTTCCCTGGACCATCGCCGCTAACGTGGGCACCAACGTATGCCTGCGGCGGGTGGAAGCCAAACTGATTTTCGATGCGATCAGGAAACATCGCGTGACGCATTTCTGCGGTGCCCCAATCGTGCACAGCATGCTCATCAACGCGCCTGAAGAGGTGCGCAGCGGCGTCGAGCACACCGTCCACGGCTTCATCGCCGGGGCGGCACCACCGGTCGCGGTGATCGAGGGGATGGAGCGGCTCGGTTTCGACATCACCCACGTCTACGGCATGACCGAGACCTACGGCCCCGCCGCGGTGTGCGCCAAGCACGAAGCGTGGAACGAACTGCCGATCGAGAAGCGCGCCGAACTCAATGGCCGACAGGGGGTCAACGCGCCGCTGCAGGAGGCGATGGTGGTGTTGGAGCCGGGAACTCTGAAACCGGTGCCATGGGATGGTGAAACCATGGGCGAAATCATGTTCCGCGGCAACCTCACCATGAAGGGTTATCTCAAGAACCCCACCGCGACCGAGAAAGAATTTGCAGGGGGTTGGTTGCACACCGGCGACCTGGCGGTGATGCACCCGGACGGTTATGCCAAGATCAAGGATCGCTCTAAGGACGTAATCATTTCCGGCGGCGAGAACATTTCGTCATTGGAAGTGGAGGACGTGCTATACCGGCATCCGGCAGTGATCGGCGCGGCGATCGTCGCGCGCCCGGACGAGAAATGGGGCGAAGTTCCATGCGCCTTTATTGAGCTGAAAGAAGGTGGGGAAGCCACCGAAAAGGAAATCATCGAATTCTGCCGCGAGCGCATGGCGCGCTACAAGGTGCCGAAAAGAGTCGTGTTCGGGCCGCTTCCAAAGACCTCGACCGGCAAAATTCAGAAATTTATCTTGCGCGAACAGGCGAAGGCGCTCTAAAGAACTCCCTCCATCCCTCCAACGGGGATGAGCCAACTATGAAAATACTTGTTTCGGTAAAGCGAGTAGCGGACTTCAACGTCAAGGTCCGCGTCAAGGCCGACGGCTCCGGGGTCGACATCGCGAACGTTAAGATGTCCATGAACCCTTTCGATGAGATCGCCGTGGAGCAGGCGGTGCGCCTGAAAGAAGCCGGAGCGGCGACTGAGATCGTCGCGGTATCGTTAGGGGTGAGGCAGTGCCAGGAGACCTTGCGCACGGCGCTTGCGATGGGCGCGGACCGGGCGATCCTGGTCGAAAGCAATACCGAGCTGCAGCCACTGGCGGTGGCTAAACTGCTCCAGGCGCTCGTCGCCAAAGAATCGCCGGATCTGGTCATCATGGGCAAGCAGGCCATTGACGACGACTGCAATCAGACCGGGCAGATGCTGGCGGCATTGCTCAACTGGCCTCAGGCCACGTTCGCCTCGAAAGTCTCGGTCGCCGCTGGCAAGGCGGTCGTGACAAGGGAAATCGATGGCGGATTGGAAACTCTGTCGATGACGCTTCCCGCGCTGATTACCACCGATTTGCGCCTGAACGAACCACGCTATGCCACGCTGCCCAATATCATGAAGGCGAAGAAAAAGCCCCTGGAGACTGTGGCACCCGAGGCACTCGGGGTGGACGTGACGCCGCGCCTGATCACCGTCAAGGTGCAGGAGCCGCCGAAACGCAAAGGCGGCGAGATTGTGGTCGACGTTGCCCAACTCGTGCACAAACTAAGAAACGAAGCGAAGGTGATCTAAGTGAGCGTGCTTGTCCTTGCAGAACATGACAATGTTGCGCTCAAATCGGCGACGCTGAATACCGTAAGCGCGGCGGCCAAGCTAGACAGACAGGTGGTAGTGCTGGTTGCGGGCCATCAGTGCGCCGGTGCCGCAGAGAGTGCTGCAAGGATTGAGGGCGTCACAAAAGTCCTCGTGGCGGACGCCACCCACTACGCGCACCCGCTTGCGGAGAATCTGGCCAATCTGGTGGTGACGCTGGTGCAAGGCCATACCCATATCCTCGCCCCCGCCACTACCTCCGGCAAAAATGTCATGCCGCGCGTCGCGGCGCTGCTGGATGTGGCGCAGATCTCGGATATCGTGGCGATCGAATCCGCTGATACCTTTGTTCGCCCGATCTATGCTGGCAACGTGCTCGCGACGGTGCGATCCACAGACGCGGTGAAGGTCATCACGGTGCGTACCACTGGGTTCGCCGCTGCCCCACGAACCGGCGGCACTGCGATTGTTGAAGCGGTTCGCGCCGCCCCCGACAGCGGCCTCACCGCTTTCGAGAGCCAAGAGGTCACCAAATCCGACCGTCCGGAGCTGACTGCGGCGCGAATAGTCGTTTCCGGAGGTCGCGGCTTGGGCAGCGGCGATAACTTTAAGATTTTGGAACCACTTGCGGACAAATTGAATGCCGCGCTTGGCGCCTCCCGCGCCGCGGTGGACTCCGGCTTCGTTCCCAACGACTATCAAGTGGGCCAGACCGGCAAAATCGTCGCCCCCGATCTCTACATCGCAGTCGGAATTTCCGGCGCGATTCAGCACTTGGCGGGAATGAAAGACAGCAAGGTGATCGTCGCCATCAACAAGGATGCGGAGGCGCCGATTTTTCAGGTTGCCGATTATGGACTGGTCGCCGATTTGTTTCAGGCGGTCCCGGAACTACTTCAAGAACTGGATAAACCATGAGCGCCTACTTTGCCCCGCTACCGGACATGCGATTCGTATTGCACGAATTGATCGGTCTCGATGAAATAGCCCGGTTGCCCGGCTACGAAGAAGTCAGCTCAGATCTGGTCGACGCCATATTGGACGAAGCTGGCAAGTTCGCACGCGATGTGCTGGCGCCGCTCAACAAGCAGGGCGACATCCAGGGTTGTAAGCGCGAACAGCACGTCGTGACGACGCCAGACGGCTTCAAGCAAGCCTACGGAAAATTCATCGAGGGCGGCTGGAACATGCTGTCCTGCGATCCGGACTACGGCGGGCAGGGGCTACCGGCGGTGGTGGCTACTCCGGTGGAGGAGATATGGCAGGCCGCCAACATGGGCTTTGCGCTGTGTCCGATGCTAACCCATGGCGCGATCGAAGCAATTCACCTCTGCGGCAGCGACGAGCTGAAGCAGCGTTACCTTGCGAAAATGGTTTCCGGGGAGTGGGCAGGCACGATGAACCTCACGGAGCCCCAGGCCGGCTCGGACTTAAGTGCGGTGCGTACCAAGGCCGTTCCCGAGGGCGATCACTACCGGCTGTTCGGGTCAAAGATTTTCATCACCTACGGCGAGCACGACTACACCGAAAACATTATCCACCTGGTGCTCGCGCGCACTCCCGATGCGCCCGCGGGGGTCAAGGGTATGTCGTTGTTCGTGGTGCCGAAGTTTCTCGTCAACGCAGACGGTACTCTGGGCGACCGCAACGACGTGTATTGCGTGTCCATCGAACACAAATTGGGGATCCACGCGAGTCCCACGGCGGTGCTGGCCTTTGGCGACAATGGCGGGGCATTGGGATATCTGGTGGGGGAAGAAAACCGCGGGCTGGAATACATGTTCATCATGATGAATGCCGCCCGCTTCTCGGTCGGGCTGCAAGGGGTAGCAATTGCCGAGCGCGCCTACCAGCATGCGCTGACCTATGCCAAGGAGCGCATCCAGGGAGCCGAGGCGGGGGTGCGTGGCGGCGGCAAGGTGCCCATCATTCGCCACCAGGACGTGCGTCGCATGCTGATGAGCATGAAAGCGCAAGTGGAAGCGATGCGCGCCCTCGCCTATTTCACGGCCGCATCGCTGGACAAGGCAAGTCACCATCCCGACGCTGCAGAACGCGCGCGACATCAGGCGTTTGCGGATCTCATGATCCCGGTGATCAAGGGCTGGAGCACCGAAACATCCATCGAGGTGGCTTCCACGGGCATCCAGATACAAGGCGGCATGGGTTATGTGGAAGAAACCGGCGCCGCACAACATTTGAGAGACGCCCGCATTACCACGATCTACGAGGGCACTACGGGGATCCAGGCGAATGACCTGATCGGGCGCAAGATCGCCCGCGACAGAGGCGTAGCGGCCCGGGCGGTGATCGCGATGATGAAGACGACCAATGGCCGGCTCACTGAGGCGCCCGGCACCGATTTCAGCGCGATCCGCGCCGCGTTGACCGAAGGTGTGAAGGCGCTGGATGAAGCGACGGGCTGGATCGCCGCAACCTATTCCTCCGACATCAAGGCGGCTTCTGCGGGTGCAGTTCCATTCCTTAAATTGTTCGGCATCGTCGCCGGCGGGTGGCAGATGGCACGTGCGGCGCTCGCCGCGCAAGCGAAACTGAGCGCCGGTGATGACAGCAGCGACTCATTTTACAAAGCCAAGATCTCAACCGCCCGCTTCTACGCTGATCACGTTCTCTCGCAAGCGCCGGGCCTGCGGCATGCGGTGGTCAGTGGCGCTGCGGGTGTGCTGGCACTGGACGAGGGGCAGTTCTAACGGTTTCGATTTTCTCGAGGGCTCATTAACAGGAGCAACTCCAAATGCCCACGCAGCCAAGCTTTACGGAGACAAGAATCGCGATGTCCGACCCCACCGCACTGGGGGTGTTTGGGTTGTCCATGGTGACCTTCGTGGCCGCATCCAAAAAAATGGGATGGACGAGTGGAGTCGCCTATCTCATACCATGGGCATTGTTTCTCGGATCAATCGCCCAAGTCTGGGCGTCATTCGTCGACTTTAAAAAGAACAACTATTTTGGCGCGATTGTGCTGGGCGCTTACGGGCTGTTCTGGATCGCGGTCGCGATGCACTGGGCAATCAGCTTAGGCTGGTTCGGGGCGGTGGGTGACAAAGCCGATCCGAAACAGCTCGCTTTTGCCTGCTTCGGCTATACGATTTTCTCGCTGTTTATCATGGTAGCCGCGTTCGAAGCGAACAAGGTATTTGCAGCCATCCTGGTGCTGATCAACGTCCTGCTGCCATCGCTGGGACTGTCTATATTGGGCATCAACGCTGGGCTTTTCTCCGTGCTGGCGGCCTATTCTGAACTCGCGATTTCGTTGCTTGCCTTGTACTGCGCGGGCGCAGTCTTCTTGAACACTTATTTTGGCAGAGTGTTGCTGCCGCTGGGTAAGCCTTTTGGGTTCATCCAGAAGGGACCTGCAGGACAAATTCGAGGGGCCTTACAAGCCGTAGAGGCGCCCGCAGCAAAAAAAGCCGCATAACCACGCTAATCGACGAAGGCGTTCATGGCAATAGCGTTCAATGTTCCGGATGAATTCATCCGTGGCTTTCTCCAATCCGCGCAAAGCCTGTGGGAAAGCTTTATCAAAACCTATGACGCGCAACTGGATAACGATAACATTGGCCTGCCGCAGTGGCCCCCCGCGCCCGCCAGCGGCGAGGCCATGGCGCAATTGCCGATGCGTTATTACCAGCAGCAGGTCGCGCTGTGGATGGGGATGCTGGCGCGCGCCACGGGTCAATCACCGGAGCCCGTCGTCACGCCGGAGAAAGGCGACCGACGCTTCAGCGGTGCCGGTTGGCGCGACAACCCCTATTTCGATTTGCTCAAGCAATCGTATCTGATCAACGCCCGGTTGATAGGCGACATGGTCGAAACCGTTGATGTCGACGAGAAGACGAGGGACAAGCTGCGTTTTTATTCGCGCCAATACACCAATTCGATGAGTCCGGCGAATTTCGCTGCAACCAATCCCGATGTCCTCAACCTCGCGTTGGAAACCCAAGGCGAGAGTGTCAAAGCGGGGTTCAGCAATTTGATCGAGGACATCCGCAAAGGGCGCATTTCGATCACCGACGAATCCGCCTTCGAGGTCGGCAAGAATGTTGCGGTATCGGAAGGTGCGGTGGTGTTCGAAAACGACCTGATCCAGTTAATCCAGTATACGCCGCTGACCGAAAAGGTGGCCCAACGCCCGCTGTTGATCATACCGCCTTGCATCAACAAGTTTTATATACTCGATTTGCAGCCGGAGAATTCTTTGGTACGCTACGCCGGCGAGCAAGGCAATACGGTATTTCTGATCTCCTGGCGCAACATTCCCCCCGAACTGGGACATATCACCTGGGACGACTACCTGCGCGACGGTGCGATGAAGGCCATTGAGGTCGCGCTGGAAATCAGTGGCGCGGACAAGGTCAACGCGGTGGGCTGGTGTGTAGGCGGAACCATACTGGCATCCGCGCTTGCCGTGATGCGCGGGCGGGGCGAGGACACGGTCGCCAGCATGACGTTGTTCACAGCGATGCTCGATTTTCGCGATCCCGGCGACCTCGGCGTGTTCATCGATGAGGAAGGCGTCACCGCGCGTGAACAAGCGATCGGCCAGGGCGGCGTATACCCCGGCAAGGAACTCGCGTTCGTGTTCCAGACCCTGCGCGCCAACGATCTCATCTGGCCTTACGTGGTTAACAATTATCTCAAAGGCAAATCCCCCGAAGCTTTCGACCTGTTGTACTGGAACGCTGACAGTACCAATCTACCGGGACCGATGTATAGCTGGTACTTGCGCAACATGTATCTTGAAAACAACCTGCGTGTGCCAAACAAGCTCACCATGTGCGGCGTGCCGGTGGACCTCGGCAAGATCGACATGCCCAGCTACGTTCTGGCGACTCAGGAAGACCACATCGTGCCGTGGAGATCGGCTTACCGTACTACCGGGCTGGTCCGCGGCGAGTCCAACTTCGTGCTCGGCGCGAGCGGCCACATCGCCGGTGTCGTCAATCCCGCTTCGAAGAACAAGCGCAATTACTGGATGAAAGGCGAGATCGGCGAGGATGCCGAGCGCTGGCTCGCTACCGCTCAAGCAGTGCCGGGAAGCTGGTGGATGAACTGGACTGAATGGCTGAAAACGCAAGCGGCCGGGCAAATCCCTGCGCGTACCCCACTCGGAAGTGATGAACACCGGGTCATCGAGCCGGCACCTGGGCGCTTTGTGAAGGCGCGTAGCGCGTAAAATGACAGACGAGGCGGAAAGTTTTTATCATGCACCGACGAACAATCGCAATCGCTCTTCCGAAGGACGCTCTCCTCATCGACAACACGAGGAGAAAGTGACCAATCGCGAATCCATGGAGTACGACGTCATCATCGTCGGCGCCGGGCCGGCAGGTTTGGCGTCTGCAATACGTTTGAAGCAGCTTTCCGCCGAGAACAAGCGGGAAGTCAGCGTGTGCATCGTCGAGAAAGGCTCCGAGGTCGGCGCGCATATTCTGTCGGGCGCGGTAATGGATCCAGGCGCGCTAACTGAACTCATGCCCGACTGGAAGAAGCTGGGAGCGCCGTTAAATGTGCCGGTGAGCGAAGACCGCTTCCTGTTCCTATCACGGAACGGCGCGCACCAGGTTCCCAACTTCATGCTGCCGGCCAACTTCAAGAACCACGGTAATTACGTGGTGAGCTTGGCCAATGTTTGCCGCTGGCTCGGGGCGCAGGCAGAAGGACTGGGAGTGGAGATCTACCCCGGCTTCGCCGCCGCTGAAGTGCTCTACAACGATGATGGCTCGGTGAGAGGCATCGCGACCGGCGACGTGGGCATCGGCAAAGACGGTCAGCCAACCGATCATTACGCTCGGGGGATGGAGCTACACGCCACGTACACATTTTTCGCCGAAGGCTGCCGCGGCAATCTCGGCAAGCAACTCGAGGGGCGCTTTCGCTTGCGCGAGGGCAAAGATCCCCAAGTGTACGGCATCGGCGTCAAGGAGTTATGGGAGATCAAACCCGACAAGCATCAGCCGGGGCTTGTCGTTCACACCGCCGGCTGGCCACTTGACAACGACACCTACGGCGGCTCGTTCCTCTATCACATGGAAAACAACCAGGTGTCGATAGGTTTAGTGGTGGGGCTGGCTTACAGCAATCCGTACCTAAGCCCTTACGAGGAATTTCAGCGCTACAAGACCCATCCCGCAATCCGCACTTTTCTTGATGATGGCAAGCGCATCGCCTATGGCGCCCGCGCGCTCACCGCCGGCGGTCTGCAAAGCCTGCCCAAGCTTATCTTTCCAGGCGGCGTGCTCATAGGCGACGACGCGGGCTTTCTGAACGCCTCGCGCATCAAGGGCAGCCATGCCGCGATCAAGTCCGGCATGATGGCTGCCGAGGCGGCCTTCATCGCATTGCAGGCGGGCGGAGCTAGCAAGGAGCTGACTAGCTATCCGGAAGCGTTCAGAAACAGTTGGCTTTACGATGAATTGCACTGCGCGCGCAACTTCAAGCCATGGATGAGCAAGGGACTCTACACCGGCACCATCATGGTCGGCATCGACCAGATCCTGCTCCGTGGCAAAGCGCCATGGACCTTGCATCACAAGCACGCAGACCACGATACCCTGAAGACAAAGACGGAAGTCGAGCCCATTTCTTACCCCAAGCCCGACGGCGTGCTCACCTTCGATAGGCTGTCGTCGGTCTTCATCTCGAACACCAATCATGAGGAAAACCAGCCGGCGCATCTCACGCTGAAAGACTCCTCGGTACCGATCCAAGTTAACTTCGCGCTCTACGATGCGCCCGAGCAGCGTTATTGTCCGGCTGGGGTCTACGAGATCGTGCGCAACGGCGACGGATCCAACCCGCGCCTGCAGATCAACGCCCAGAACTGCGTCCATTGCAAAACCTGTGACATCAAAGACCCGACCCAGAATATCGTCTGGACAGTGCCGGAAGGCGGCGGCGGACCCAATTATCCAAATATGTAGGGGGTTAAACTTTTCCTGAGACGCTCAGGTTGGTTGAACCGCGCTCAATCTGCGCTCAACTGCGCTGCATTATCTGCCACTGTGAATGTCGAAAGCACGAACAAATAACGCCACACAATTGCCCCCGCGATGAGTATACGCACGCCTGCCTCCATTGCGTCCATCGGCGCCTCCGGCTGGCTAAAGGCGTGTGGTCACGGTAATGCGCAACGTTCTTGCCGACAGCACCTGCATGCTGCGCTTGGCGAGGGCGCGCACCTCAAGACCGAGCAACGTCTCGGTGGTGGGGAGGTGCGAGTTTGCCCGCAGGCCTGGATGGTAGCGCCGTCGACATGGTGCAAGATTTCATTTAGTTGTACTGCCGGGGAGGCAGGCCCCGGACATGTGTTTTTTTTGAGGTCTATCGGCATCGGACACCTGTGTATCAGCCTCGTATGGTCATCACCTCGGCGATGATGCCGGTGCTTACACGAGCGTGCGCGTGGTGGTTGGATGCCAAGGTAGTTCTGGAAGGCCGGATGAGCCTGCTCGGCATCAAAACCAATGTGTATTTGTGGAGACGAAATGAATGAACTGAACGGTTACGACATCGAAGATCTGAAGCCTGGCATGACGGCCTGTTTCGCGAAAACGATCACCGAGGCGGACATCGTCCTGTTTGCCGGTGTGTCCGGCGACAACAACGCCATGCACATCAACGAGGAGTTCGCGTTGGATACGCAATTCAAGGGGCGCATTGCACATGGCATGCTCACTGCAAGCGTCATCTCTGCGGCCATCGCCAGCAAGCTGCCCGGCCCTGGCACGATCTATCTTAGCCAGAACCTGCGCTTCAAGGCGCCGGTGCGGCCCGGCGACACGGTCCATGCCACCGTCACAGTGAAAGAAGTCTTGCGGGAAAAACGCCGCGTGACGCTTGCCACCGTCTGCACCGTCAAGGACAAGGTGGTGATCGACGGAGACGCGCTGGTGATGACCACGTCGCGCGACGGCCGTACCACTTGATCCATCCTCGATGTTCAATCGACCTACCGCAAGGGGAAATATCATGACATCGTTTCCAATGCGCCAATCGATTTCAGCAAGATGCTGAGCAGTCAAAGATGTTGAGGAGATCAAAACGATTGCCTACACCGTCTCTGTGAGTCAGAGCGCTAGCGGCATCGACTTGAAAATGACCGCCGCTGGACCTTCAATTCACCGAATCACGAAGCGCCACTGTTCCGGCAGATTGCAGTTCGGGGGCGCAGCCTTGAACATCGGCGCGATGTCCTTGTCTTTGTAGCCCACAATTCCGCAACCAATGCGGGTGACGAAGAATTGAACGGCGTAGTTAAGATGGGCATGTTCGATGAACTTGGCCACGAGCTGTGCGATGAGCTCCAGCGAAATCGGGTCGCCGTTCCGGTCCGCGGTGGGAATCGCGTACGCTCTGCCGGTCAGGCCACGACTGATGCCTTCTTGGGCGCCGAACTTCTCTACGGCGACCTTTGCGGCTTCGCCGTGGTGCGCACCGAACAAGTTGCTGCCAAAAACCCACACCGCCGGTCCATCAGGAAGTGTCCCGTCTTGGTGGTACTTCACTGCATTGGCCATTCGAGATCACCTAGATAGTGGAATTTGCATCTGAGATTCCTCGATCATGTTCCCATACAGCATAAATTGATGAGAGGCATTTAACTATTCCGAGCAGCATTAGGGAGTAGAAGCGGACGCGTGCTGGGCGGAACTGCTGGTACGAGGCTTTGCAGACCGCTGCGCATATTGTAAAAGCAATATGTTATGTGATGTTATGTAACAACCCCTGCGATCGAACGATTTTTTCTCGCCACACCCGTTCGGTTTTACGTGAATTCGCCAAACCAAGTGGCGTCGGCCCGGCGATTGTTGTGCGCCGCCGGCTGTCTGGACATCGTTAGGCGGCTTGGGCACGCACGTCCGCAGATCTGCGCCGCGTATATATCAAACCCCTCGGCGAAGAACGGATGAGGAAACCGAGGATGTCCTCCTCGCGCTCATGTCGGACGGCAAGTATGTTCACAGCGTTGCTGGACTCAATCTCAACCAACACGACGTATCCCGCCGAGCCAAAAGGAATGACGGGCTCTCTCAGAAACGGATTTTCAGGAATTGCCTTCCGACAAGAGAATTGCGAGAAACGCAATATTTCAACTGCCCCTTTAATTGTTTCCAGGGCGTTGTCAGCCGGGCGCATCCACAAAACTTCACGCGCTGCAGCCTATGCAAGCCAGAGATCGAATCCCTACTGGACAGGCTCTCGAATCAGATCCGGGGTCGCGGGCTGCTTGCCACCACTGACGCTTTCGCCGTCATTGGGGCGCAGGCTCCAGAAGGAGAGTGATGACAGCATTGTCAACGCTCCAAGGGTCAGCAAGGCGCCATGCAATGCTTGGGTCACGGCGATGTGGTCGGTCTGTGGCATGTTGCCCAGATACCACGCGGCTATTAGCGAGCCGCACGCCAAGCCGAAACTCATGGACAGTTGCTGCATTGAACTAGCGATCGTGCTGGCCATGCTTGAGTCGCGGCTGTCGATATCGGCATAGGCCATCGAATTCATGCTGGAGAACTGCAGCGAGTTGAAGAACCCTTGCGCCAGCCCTAGCATCACAATGAACTCAAGCGGTGTGCCGTCGCGAACCAGTGCGAACAGGCTGATCGTGACCCCGATCATCACGGTATTCACTACCAAAATTCGGCGGTACCCGTACCGCCTGAGCAGGCGCGGCGCGATGAGCTTCATCCCCATCGCAGCGGCGGCAGTGGGCATCATCAGCAATCCCGACTGCCAAGCCGGTAGGCCCAGGCCCAACTGGTAGAGCAGCGGCAGTAGGAATGGCAGACCGCCGACACCCAATCGCGTGAGAAAGCCACCCGCCACTGAGACGCGAAACGTTCGTACTCTGAATAGTGCCAGCTGCAGCAGCGGATAGGCCGTGCGGCTCGCATGCAAGACATAGGTCGACAACAGACCGAAGGCGAGCAGCAGCAGTACGCACGTCGATGTCGTGTCGAGCTGGTGTTCGCCGAAGATCTCCAGCAACCATGAAAGCAGCGCCGTCCCCGAGCCGAACAACGCCAGGCCGATGACATCCAGCGGCCGCGCTGCGTCACCTCGGTAGTCCGGCATGCGGCGATGGATAAGCCACAGAGCCACGAGACCAACCGGCACGTTCACGAAGAAAATTTCTCTCCACGACACCAAGTGGACAATGACGCCGCCGACTGTCGGGCCCAGCAGAGGTCCGATAAGCGCCGGGATGATGACGAAATTCATAGCGGCGAGCAGTTCCGATTTCGGAAAGGTCCGCACAATCGCAAGCCGACCTACCGGTGTCATCATCGCCGCACCCAGGCCCTGCAGAATGCGCGCGGCCACGAGCATGGGCGCATTGACTGCGAGGCCACACATGATCGACGCTAGCGTGAACACGGCAACGGCGATGCCGAAGACGCGTCGAGTGCCGAATCGGTCGGCGATCCAGCCGCTGATCGGGATACCCACGGCAAGGCTCAGAATGTAGCTGGTCACCACCGCCTTCAGACTCAACGGCGTGACATTGAGACTCTTCGCCATCGCCGGAACCGCTGTATTGACGATGGTGGAGTCGAGTTGCTCCATGAACAGCACTGTCGCGACGAGCCACGGCAAATAGCGCTTGACGGTCTGTACTGACGTCGCTGTCACTGATGCGGACGGAGAGCGCATGCGTGTCAGACAAGTTCCGCGGTGATTTCGTGGCGTCGGGCTGACCGCGCCAAAGATGCCTCCATAGGCAAGGAGGCGTTCGTCAACGTACTGAGCGATTATGTTAAACCAGGTTGCGCCTTACCGCTTGCCGTCCTAGCGAAGAACGGTCTCGGGGTTCAGCAGGCTCTTGTCGCGCGTCGCCTCATCTTGCCAATGAAGCAATTGCCAAGATGGACGAAGAGAAGCCGGGGAGGGGCATGTCGATGAAGGAATGGGCAAGGTTGTTCGACGCTCCTGGGAGAGCCAATGGCTGGAACGACACTGCTGAAGCCGGATATTCGGCGGAGCCCATTTTTCTGCGGAGGGGGCACCGTCTCCTGGCAGTTCGGTAGTCGCTATCAATGAGATAGCATTGCCGAAGTTTTGCTCGACTGCGCATAACAATTTGAAGGTGCAATCCGTCCAGGGTGCGGATAGTACCTGGTTTCTCCGTCAGCTACAGCAAACGGACGGCGATGGACGCGAAGCATTCCCAACCGAACTCACGATGAATGACGACAGCGCGTTCCAGACGAAAGGCGATCACTGCACTCCGTCTCAAAGAAGGAAATCGTAATCAATACAACGCTCAGTTGCACTTCGTCGTTGAATCCGCGTCCGCTGACGCTCAAAGTGACTCGTCACGTTGTGAGCATGCTGCGACAAGGCCGGTGAGGTTTTATGGTCCCGTAGTCCTCGGATGCACACGATGGCAACCAGCAAATCCCACATTTTCAAGTAAACGATCTGCGGCACAGGCCATCGATTTGGCATAGCCGGGCTCGGTCTGTCCCACCAGAATGTCTTCCCTCCTCGATCCGATGGAGACGACGATATCCTGGTACAGCAGGCGCACCCTTCGAACTACGCGAGTTTGCCCGGCCTTGGATTCAACACAATGCCAATGTTGCTGACGGGCTCGGTCGACGCTTCCACTGCAAGCTTTTGTGCGGACATTCGATGATGTCCGGGTCGTAAACGCGAGCAAGCGCGCGGGTCTTGAGCTCGACCAGTAGCAGCTTGCCATCAACGCGGTAAGCGCGGTCCACTCGAGCCACGAACGGGAACGGCTTCAAAGTCCGGAGCTGAATTCGATCGGCGATCTACTGCAGATCGAGTGCATGGTTCTTTAGGTCTTGCAACGATACGATTTTGAGCGCGGCTTCATGAGTTGCAGCGAGCACCACGGACGGCGGCTTACCCGCATGCAGCGCCTCATTCCAGCGCGCGGCACAAAGACACCATCGATCGCCAGGTCTAAGGCCGGGAAAGTCGAAAGCCGGCATAGGCGTGGAAAGATCATTGCCGCTCGCTTTCGAGAATTCGAGAAACTCCTTGCTCACCAGAACGCACACCACGTGCAACCCCACGTCCTGAGCATTCGTATCACAGCAGCCGTTGCGAAAGAAACCGGTCAGCGGACGCTCGCTGCAAGTAAGAAGCGGACCGCCGAGGACGTTGCGGGCACGGCTGGAAGAATCGGGATCAAAAGGCATTGTCGATTAGTCTCCGCATGACCGCATATTTTACCCTATCCACAACAGCTCCCTAGACTCGTGCAATGCCGGCGGGGTCCGCCGGGGTTTCGCTGGCATGCAGCAAGCGAGGCGGCCATTGCGCGCGACACGCAACTCCAGAACACGTTCCCACAGAAATCGAATGAGTTCAAGACGCAGAAACTTGATGGCACGGCAACTGAGCAGCACGCTGTCGCCGATGCAAAAGAGCCGACCGCCACAAAGATGGTCCGAGGCTACTCTTTAATTCGAGCCGCAGTGTCATGCGGATCTCACGATCCCCATTTTTTTGTCGCGCACGCGTAAGGAGAGGACCATGTTTTGCGATCATTCTCCTCTCTTCGAGCAGGATGCACTGCCGCTTACTGAGGTGCATGAGCCGTGATTTGAGCGGACAGGTGTCTCAAAGTCCGAATGGCTCGGATCGACCCACCACTCTGCCTGCAGCAGCCCGTCCTGCGTCCCCTCGGAAATTTATTGTGACGTCATCTCGAAAGGTTGTGTACCCTGCAAAGGACGTGCCGTTCCTTCCATTTCAGGACTCAAACGCAACACACCCCCGGCAAGGAGAAGCAAGATAATGATCAACCGCTACCTGGCCTCACTCTCAATGCTTGTCGTCGCGTTCCTTGGGCTCACCGCGAACGCCGCGGATCGCGTGCGTGCTGGCCAGTGGGTGGGCACGACGATAGTCGGCGACAGGACGTTTTCGACATCGAGCTGCATATCGCAGAGCGACGCGGATGCGATGAACGGCGATGCCAAATCGGTCCAAGCCTACCTGGAGAAAGTCATCCCACCGGAGATTTGCAAACTAACGGATACGAAGGTCAATGGCGGCCAAGTGGTTTACACGGCGTCCTGCCGCGGCGGGCCCCCGAAAGTGGTAACGACTTCCTATCACGGAAACAGTTCCGAAGGAACGGACAGCACCGGCTCAAAGACCGAGGCCAAGCTCGCGGGGGCTTGCAAGTGAGAGAAGGCAGTCATCAGCCCTTTGCGACCAGCACCGCGCCTCTTGTTTTCTTCACTTGGTGCGGCCGCCTTATCACGGCGCACGCCGAGAAGCGGCAATTCGTAGCGACTTCGTCGACCGTCCCTTCCTGGGCCGCTTAGCGACCGTCGAGCGAGAGCGAGCCCGGTCCGTTTATGTGCCCGGTGATCTAAAATTGCCGATCCAAGGCGCAGCCGCGATCTGGGCTTTTTCTTCTTGGCTAGCTCTAACAGTATGCTGTTAGAGCTCATGTTCAAGCACGTTGCTCTCGTATCGTCCATCAGCCAATGCAAGAATCGCACACCGCGCGAAATGCCCACGTAGCGTTCCTTGCACAGCGCAATATAGCCGTCCCAGTCCTCTACCGTTTTCACGTTCTGCGGTACAAAGCCGGTGATCATGCAGAAGAGCTCGATCTCTTGCGGCGTCAGTCGTATTTGGTTTCCCCAGACGAAGCGTGTTCTACCCACTCTTGCTTGTCATCACGCGGCTCACAATTCGAGCCAGCCGTTTCAACGGATAGCTGCCCGCGTCGGTTGCAACGGTGCGCCGATGGGGCGCTGGAGATTTTGCGGCGGCCCCGGTAATGCCAGCCGAAAATCCCCCAATATGCAGGGCATTTTCGAGTGAGACGTTTCGTTAGTGCAGCTCTTGTCCTATACCCCTTCGAACTGGCGATGTGAGCTCGCAGCGAGAGTGGCGAGACAAGCTGTGGGTGTCTGCAGGTGAGGAAGTGGCAGTGCAATTAGCGGGATAACTGTTTCAATGTGTAACCTCAGTCAACGTGGAAGTCGCGACGAACGCTATTCACGCCGGGCGTCGTTGACGCAGCGATCAGTGCTCGGCTTGCCGAATATCAATTGCTGCTTCAGGGACTGTCATCTCTTCCTCTCACCGGGGGATTTTGCTTAAAGGAACGCCATCAAGCAGATCATGCGCCGCCGCAGTCGGCTCAACGAATCCATACTCGATGAATTTTGATCGGTTCGGCGCTCACTGAGGAGTACGTAATGAAACAGATTTTCAATAGGGTTGCGCTTGGTCTCGCAATCGCGATGTTCGTCCCTGCAGCCGCATTCGCGGATATATCCGTCTCCATCAGCATTGCACCGCCGCCGTTGCCCGTCTATGTTCAGCCGCCGATCCCAGCACCGGGTTACTTTTGGACGCCGGGTTACTGGAACTGGGATGCACAGGCTGGTGACTACTATTGGGTGCCCGGTACGTGGGTATTGGTACCCTTTGTCGGCGGGCTGTGGACTCCCGGATATTGGGGTTGGGGCGATGGCGGCTACCTCTGGCACCGGGGATATTGGGGTACCCAGGTCGGGTTCTATGGTGGCATTAACTACGGCTTCGGATATGTCGGCAACGGCTACCAGGGAGGGTATTGGAACCGCGGAGTCTTCAATTACAACCGCACGGTGAATAACATATCGAACACTACCATCACAAACGTCTACAACAAAACTGTCATCAACAATACGACTGTCAATCGGGTCAGCTTTAACGGCGGAAATGGCGGGGTCGCGGCTCGACCGACGCCGGCGCAAGCGCGCATCGAGAGCATGCCTCATACCGACGCCACTCCGCTCCAACTGCAGCATGAGCAAGCAGCTCATAAAAATCCCGCCCAATTCGCCGCCATGAATCATGGGGTCCCAACCGTCGCGGCGACCGTGAGACCGGCGAGCCTTTCCGGCCCGGGAGTCATACGGGCGAGCGACAAGACGCCACCGGTTAGCCGTCACGGACCGAATGAACCTTTTGCTCCAGTCGCGAGAACGCCTGCGGTGCGCGCGCCTTCCGGCGTGCCCAGACCCTCTCAGTACGGCGCATCACCGGCGATAAACGACCAGAGCCCTCCGCAGAACACTATCCATCCTCCGATCCGCTCGGAGACCCGGAGGGATGCTCTCCAAGGATCACTTGCCCCGGTTGCGCCCAAGACACAGAGTATTCCCCATCCAAACGCTGCGGCCCCGGTCCAGAATGCCCAGCGCTCCGAGCGGCAGCCACGCCCGGAACCCATGCTTCAGCCTCAGACAGCACGTCGTCCTCAGAACACTGCGCAACCGCCGATGCATCATGAAAGTGCCCCGCAGCCAAAACCTGCGCCGCACGCTCCAGATGGTGAGGACCGGCACCACGAAGTAGGACAGCGTTGAATTGAATCACCGTGTTGGCGACGCACTCACGATCATCGTACCCAAGTCGGCAAAGTCGCTGCGAACTCGAAGTATTCGCCGTCACGCTGCCAGGTAACCGCCTCGTGCGTAACGGTCAGAAACCAGGTTTGCTCCGTCGTCGGACGCCCAGCGCGAAATGCATCGGTGCGAAGCACGGCGACGCAACCGCCCGCAGCTGGATCGCGAACCGACTGATAGCGAATCAGGCCAAGCTCCACATCACGAGCCACCTTCGCAAAGGCCTGCGTATGGGCATAGATGATTGGGTCAGTCCATAGTTTGCGATCTCGGACAAAGGGGCGCTGTCGCAGGTCCACACCCTTTGAGTCGATACTGGCGCGGAACAGAGTATGAGCTACCGGTCCAATGCTTCCCAGCTGACTCAGACCGGCGCTGTCCGACAGGAAACGCCAGCGCCAGTAGCCGACTTCGGCGCAGGCGGTGCGACGCTCGTCGGCACCGTAGAGCACGCCCGGATCATCGGGAGCCCGGAATCGCGAACCGTGAGGGGATGGGTAGCGAAAGGGGGTGAACAGCAGATAATGAAGCTTCCTGTTTTCAGCGGGCACTGGTGGCTTGTTTGCCTCCAGAATTTCCTCCAGCAGCTGCTGCTCCTCGACACCATCCACCAGGCGCATGGTTGAGGCCACGTGCTGTGCTTCCACCGCTCGCCATGCGGCGAGACTCAACGGGGTCGCCTTAGATGCGACCGCGCGCCGCGTCCAGGTAATGGACGACACGAACCAGACCTTCCGCGCTCACCAAGAGATCGATGGGCCGAGCGCGAAGCCCACGGTTGTCGCTGCTCACCCAGGCACGCATGTGTGTTTCGCTGCCGCCGACCAAGGAATCGAGCGACCGAAAGAGACGTACCATCAACGAGGCGAGCTCCCACTCCTTCTTGCTCGAGTCCAGACGATACTGGCCGCCGAACATGCGAGAGGCCGTCGATGTGCTGACGCCCAGCGCTTGTGCCACGGTTGCCTGATTGACGCCGAGCAGCTTCGCTCCACGTACCACCGCCTTGGTAAGTACGACCGCAGCGTCCGGTACGCTTCGATGCGCCTCTATAGCGATTCCTGCCCCATTCGCCATCAACATGAGGTCCTTTTCCTTCAGAGGTATAATTTCAGAAGCAATTATAAGCGGTCTATATTGCTCTAGCAACCTCGGGCTGCCCCGGGATACAAGCACGCCCCTCATCCTCGGCCCGCTGGCTGGAAAGGAAAGCGCCTTCGTGCAGGCGCGAGTGCTCCGTATGCGTCGGCAGCTTTCTGCCGGGTTCTGCTCGACGCTGTCGACCATGATCTTGACCATCTTGGCAGGATCACCGATCGGCAGACGCGAGGTGTCCTGAAGCATAGTGTGAACCCTGCCGGCCGGAGTGTCGTTATAGACGCCCATCCTCGGACCGAGTTTGGCGCTGCCGAACGTGAAGCCCGTGCGCGCACCGCCCGGCTCAATGATCGTCGCGCCGATGTTGAACGGTGCGATTTCCTGATTAGCTTGTGCATGAAAATCAATGGTCACCTTGCAGAATTGCCGTGTCCTTATCTTTCCATGGCTCGGTACCGTGATAACGAAGGTTGATGTAAACGGAGGAGTTCGACCATTCTCCTCGCCTTGACTTGCGGAGGCAGGTGCGCTGCCTTTCCTAAACGGGGCCGAACGTTAGAGTCTCTCTCTCGCCAGCGAACTATTGGAGGAACGCGTGTGGGTTTAGTGTGAACACACCCTAGTACAGGTGACGTTTCACCGGCTCCAGCACTGCCTGATTCGACGCCCCAAGCATGGCATCGCGGTGGATGGTCTTGCTGCTAGCGTGGATGGACTTAGCGTGCCCGCTTCTTGCCCGAACGGGGATATCGCTCACCGAGGTGATCGTCCCCGGCCTGGCTGGATGTGCCCGGGCATTGCCAGCGTCCGGGACAGACAGCGCCTTCAGGTGATTGGGACGGGGAGCGGTTGAGGCCTCGGGCGCGGTTTCGTCCGGCGGCTTCGCAGCAATCAACTCGCCGAGCGGGTCTACGGGGCCCCCGTCCGCCCGTACCGCCGAGTTGGCGCGGGCCTCAGGAACAACGGCGGGAATAGCGGCGATCGCGTTGTCCAATCCGACTGGTGGGCTGGCTGAAGCGGCAGGCGGCGCAGCGGCAATGCCGTCGCCGATCCGTTTATCGGCGGCCCTCGCGGAACCGACCACCAGCATGGACAATGGCTCGGGCGGCAAGGAGAAGTAGGAAGCAATGCCGATGGCGGCACTGAGCAGGAGCAGTATCGGCCCCCTCCAGCTGAACTGCTGCGTTTCTACCACGCCGCCGTCTGCAGCCAGCAGCGGGCGGTGAAGCATAGGCTCTGGCGCCGCAGCCATCGACTCCTCGCTTTGCTTGGGCGTCTGTAGCCCTGCTGCCAGGGCCCCGCCACAGCTAATGCAGGCGGTCGCCGTCTTGTCATTGACGCCCTCGCAATGGGGACAAAGGCGCAAATACTGGGGCGAACCGCAGCTGCTGCAGTAATTCCCCTTCGTTTCGTCTTCGGCGGCGCAGAATGGGCAGTTCATGAGGACGAACCTCCCCTGCCCTCAGCGCGAGCTTCGTTGACGATCATCCTCGCGTCTTCGCGAGTCCATTCTCCCGTTCGAATAGCGAAACTCGTCGTAAGTCCAGCGCGCTCCGCATTCCGGGCAAAACGTGATAGCAAGCGGTCCTACGCGATTTTTTTCAAAAATCCGGGCAATTTTTACAAGGTGCTGGTCTGCGCCTGCGCCCCGCTTATCAGCCTTAATTGCTTGGCAGGCTTTACATAGCCGCATGGTGATTTCCTCCATCGTTCGGTCGTCACATGGCGGCCGTGACCAATGGCCCTCGCAACCCCCGTGCCACATTGCTAACCGCCACTTTCGGCATATCCTTTTTTACCAAGGAGTGTGAAGCGTGAATTTGGTCGAGGGACAAACCGGTGCCTGCCAAGGCGGAGAGGATATTGTTTATCCTGAAGTAAACACTTGCATGACACTAACCTAACCATCGCGTACAAAGACCCGATGTACGTGGTAGGCGGCCACTTTTCTCGACCAGTAGAAGGAATGAAATATCCTGCGCCGCTGCAAATAGTCCAAGGCATGCGGGCCAAGTTAACCTTGATTGGGACGATGACCAAGGCATTTCTTGTCGGTGCCCGAAGCGTCTGGGAGTATGCGCAAATTCAGCCCTTATATGAATTCATTGCGCCGCTTACCGAAGATCCCGACAGCATCGAGGAATTTGATACGTTCAGCTGGAAAAACGTGAACATTACCTTTGCAACGGATGGCACCATCGTCGTCGCACCCACACCGTCCGGCACGAGAGGGTCCGGCCATCCGCCAGCGCGTCGGAAATAATTCACCGCGCGCTGAGGACAGCGGCGCAGCGTCTCTACATAGTTGGCGAGCAGCGTCAGGCGCGGCGGACCCATGCTCTACTTCAAGCTCCCTTGCCGGCTCTGGTCCAATGTAATCGCCAAGTACAAATTCGGCGTCAGTGACGCTGAGCTTCACGACGCCCCCAAGGTACGGACGCGCGGCGCGGCCCTTCTCGGCCAGCCCTGATTCGCACGCGATGATCAGACGCGCACGCACATCCCTGTTTTTGTTGCCGGTTTACTTAGGTTAGGGGGTCGAGGGATTGGCCGTGCGGACTGCGAGCAACAGCGGCTCGCCCCCGGAAGTATCGTGGCGTCCGCCTAGCATCGGACGAGGCCGTTTCGCCTGCCTAAAGATGAGATACGACGCGCGGTAGCCGCTGCAGCAAACCGGTCATTTCCGCCGCGGGAAGCGGCCGCGAATACAGGTAGCCTTGATAGAAGTCACATCCCGCCTCGCGCAGGAATTCGCGCTGCTGCGGCGTCTCGACTCCTTCCGCCACTACGGTGGCTTTGAGGCTATGGGCCATGGCGATCATGGCGCGCACGATCGGGCCGGTCGTCCGATTGGATTCGACATCCTGAGTGAGACTGCGATCGATTTTCACGGTGTTCAGGGGCAAGTAACCCAGATAGGAGATGTTCGAATAACCTGTGCCGAAGTCGTCCAGGGCAATAGTGCAGCCCGCTGCCTGGAACTGCAGGAGTCTCTTGGTCGCCGCTTCCGGGTGATGCATCAGGATGGACTCGGTTACTTCAAGCTCCAGCAGCCTATCAGGCGAGCCTGCAAGTCCCGCCGCGCGCAGCGCCTCCTTCGTCTTCTCCACCAACCCGTCGTCCTCAAGCTGCAAAACGGACAAATTCACTGACACCGGCACGGGGTCAATTCCCATGTCGCGCCAGGACGCCATCTGCCGGCAGGCCTCCTGGATCACCCAGCGACCGATTTGAATGATCGCGCCCGATTCTTCGGCGATCGGGATGAACTTCATTGGCGGCACCATCCCCAGCGTCGGATGATTCCAACGAATGAGCGCTTCCAATCCCGATATCCGGCCGCTCGCGCAACTCACCTTCGGCTGGTAATGCAGGACGAGCTCCCCACGAGAGGCAGCGGATCGGAGCTGGTTCTGGATGACGAAGCGTTCGCCAACCTCCTGCAGGAGCGAACGGTCGAACTCGGCGAAACTGTTACGACCCAGCTGCTTCACGCTATACATCGCCATGTCGGCATTGCGGATCAGTTCGTCGGGATCGTCGCTATGGTCCGGGAAGTAGCTGGCGCCGATGCTCACCGTCAGCATGACCTGTTCGTTGCCTGCTCGAAAGGACTGAGCGAACACACCTTGGGCAAGCACCGCGAAGCGCTGCATCTCGCGCCGCGCGGAGGGTCCGCGCAGGACGCAGACGAACTCGTCGCCACCAAAGCGGGCCAACAGGACATCATCGGCTGCGCAGGCGGTGAGGCGTTTCGCCACCTCGCGCAGCACCGCGTCGCCGATGGAATGGCCGAGGGAGTCGTTGATCTGCTTGAATCGGTCCAGATCAAGGAAGAGGACGCACACTTCCTCGCCATGCAGGCGCGCGCGGTCGATGGCGGCGCGCAGGTGTTGGAAGAGGGCCAAGCGGTTTGCGCAACCGGTCAGCGGGTCACGTTCGGCGAGGAAGCGCACCCTCTCCTCCGCCTGGCGCCGCTCCGCGATTTCCCTTTCCAGCCAGGCAACCGTTTCCGACAGCTCTTGAGTGCGTTCGGCTACGCGCTGCTCGAGTTCACCACGGGACCTTTCGAGGATTTCGTTCTCCCGCTTCGCCCGGTCGAGTTCCAAGGCTGCTTCCATCTGCTGCAGATTGCGGTTGGCCGTCTCCTCAGCGATCATCAATGCAAGCTCGGAATATTCCTTGTGATAGGCGAGCGCCTCCTGCGCCTCGCCGCGAGCTTCCGCGATCTTGGATAGTCCCAGTACGCAATGCAGCAGACAATCCTTGATCTGATGCGATCGGGCCAGAGCGGTCGCGATGCGATAATGCGTCTCGGCGAGATCCTGGTCGCCGCACTTGTCCTCCAGTTCGGCCAGATGCATGTTGAGATTGACCATCGCGACGGGGTCGTTGAGCCCCGACTGGTCGAGTTCGATTCCCTCGCACAGTGCCGCTCTGGCGGCCGAGATGTTGCCGAGTTCCCTGTGAACCACACCCAATTGAGACAGGCAGTACACAGCGAGTCTAGTGGCTTGAAGCGATTGGCCGATCAGGGCTGCTTCGACTAGCAGTGGGAGTGTTTCCGCTACCCTCCCCGGATCCAGCTTGTGGACCTGCACCGCCAGGTTCAGGAGCGCGTAGCCGAGTTCAAGTTCCATTCCGGGGAGCTTGCGATACAGTTCCACGGACGAGGTCGTCATGTCGACCGCTTCCTGCAAGCGGCCGGCCCGCTCGAAGGTACAGCCGCAGCCCTTCATCGCCTTGGCATAGCCGGCGGTATCATCGAGGTCACGGAAAAGGTGGGTGGCGAGAAGGATGAATTCCAGAGACTTCGTGAGCATGCCGGCCGAGCCGTACGCGCCACCTTTGTAGTAGAGGGCGTACGCTAGCCGACTCTTATCGTCGCCCCTCTCAAGGAGCCTCACCGCAGAATCGAAATGCTCGATCGCATCCTGCGGACGGCCGAGCGCATCCAGACTGCGGGCTGCGGCCATTTCACAGTCCGCCAGGATCGTGGCCGGGGCAATGGAAACCGTCTGCCCTTCGCCAGGAGAGAGCCATTCGATGGCCTGGCGAGCACAGCGCAGGCCGCGCCCAGGGTCAGTCTCCCGCAAATCTTGCGCGTCTTTCACGAGCAAGCTCACTCGCCCGAATGCCTCCTCGGTATCAGGCAGGTGAGCCTCCAAATCGTTATCGTGCGCGCTCAAGAAGGATTTCCCCTAGCGAAAAATTGGTCGCGCCTCATGCTACAGCTTTCCAGCTACGTCAAGAGGGTTTCACCGAACGACACAGAATTTAACCAATGACTAATAATAAAAAGTTTGCGTGGGCGTCCGGCCTGTAACATTCCCTTCATCGAGGGTCGTTAGGACTTTGGCCAAGGCTTTTCGATGCCGGACCCACCGGGGTGCCACCCAGTGTGCTGGCCGGGTCAATCTAATCAGCAACTTAATGAGGACTTATCCCATGCATCCCTATACCAAAATTGTTGCGCTTTCCCTTAGCGTTCTCGCCGCAGTTGCCTCTGCTTTGCCCGCGCAGGCGACGACGACGCAGTACGGTGTCTCCAAACCAACTCCCCAGATGCCGAGCACTCCCCGCCCCACCACGACGACGCAGTACTGAGGTTGTAACGCGGGGACGGAGCCCGCAACGTTTATGCAGCGACAGGTGTGACGACAGTCACAAAATAACGGTGAAGACGCCGCCATGCAGTGATGTAGCGCACACATCTCTCCATCCCGCCAAATTTGGCGGGATGCTTTTTCTCGGGCGGCAGATTTAGTTATAGGCGGATTTGCTGAAGAGGAGATCGAAGAATCTTGGCGCCTAGGGTGGGGTGCGTGCTACGGAGCATCGGCCGATTACGCGTAAATTGTGTCGCTTTGCGAAGGTACTGCTGGTATTACTTGGCATTTTCTCATCTGATGTTGCTGGGGATGCAAATCCGCCTAAATATGGGGGAGAAAAGCGCACACTTCAGCCTCCTGGGACTCCGCCCCAGACCCCGCACTCGCCGTGAGGCAG
>Ga0209118_1000229_pt1 | contig 35445 bp, 27 predicted proteins | sample BlaSpr_A8_Ref_M1_FD_187988 | JGI IMG/M metagenome (GOLD analysis project Ga0209118, IMG submission 187988) | Forest soil microbial communities from Thunder Bay, Ontario, Canada - Black Spruce, Ontario site 2_A8_Ref_M1 (SPAdes) (version 2) | ecosystem: Environmental > Terrestrial > Soil > Boreal... | reverse complement strand
CCGCTTCATGAGGTCGTCCGAGGCCCCGGCCTGGTGTAGCGCGACGAGATCGCTGCTGCTCACGGCGGCCGGCCGCTTGCCCGACTTGTCGAGCCAGGCCACGATGACCGGCTCGGCGACGCCGCCGCGCAGCAGCTCCAGCACCTGCCCCACCACCGGGTCCTCCGAATCCTTCGAGCCATCGGCGGACCGTGCGGACGGGGCGGATCGTTCTGCAGGTGCGGTGGATGCGGCGCCGCCAGCCTGCTCCCGGGCCCCGGCCGCCGGCGCCATCGTCACGCAGGCCAGGAGCAGCGCCAGGCAGGCCAGTAGCCCGGGCCGCGGGGCGCCGCGATGGCTGCGGCGCCAGCTCCCGCCGGCGGCGCGAGGCCGCTGCCGCGAAGCACCGCGGGCGGCTGCGAGTGGCGCGGTCCTCGAATCCTCGTGGGTCGGCTCGCTGGTCATCCTGGTCCTTTCCTCCGCAGGGGCAGCGGCAGGATTCCGGCCTGCTCGCATCGAATCCGAAGTCCAGACCACGCTCCCGGAGAATGACCTGATGGTACCAAGAAACTCCCTCACCGGCGAGGAGCGGCGTGCCCCCTGTGATCCACGTGCTGTTAGAGTTCCCGATCAGCTTGCGGCAGCCGTCTTGCGCGCGCTCGACCACTTCCGCCGGTAATTTCGGCACCGGGGGGGCATCGGGTGGGGCGCTGGGAGCTCAGTCGTCGGAGGAGGCCATGCACGAGGTCGCACCGACCCTGCTCACTCGCTGGGTGAACTTCTACGTCATGGCCGGCTCGTCCGCGGCGGCCTTGACGGGGCTGCAGTTCGTCGTCATCGCCCTGATCGACGAGATGCGGCCGCGCAACGTGACCGAGGGGGTCGACGCCTTCTCGACACCGACGGTCGTGTATTTCAGCACCGTGTTGCTGCTCTCGGCCGTCCTGTGCGCACCCTGGGATGGGCTACCTGCCGTCGCCGTCCTCATCGCGGCCTGCGGGGCGGCCGGGGTGGTGTACGCCGTTATCGTGACCCGGCGTGCGCTCCGCCAGACCGTCTACCGATTGGTGCTCGAGGATTGGCTCTGGCACATCACGTTCCCGCTCACGGCCCACGCGATGCTGCTCGGCGCCGGGCTGGCGCTGGTGCGGCACCCCGCCGGGGCGCTGTACGCGATCGCCGCGGCGGCGGTGTTCCTGCTCTTCATCGGCCTGCACAACGCGTGGGACGCGGTCACCTACATGCTGACCCAGCGCCCGGGGTCCAAGCGGGACGGCAACGAACGGCCCCCGCCGGGAGATCCCCCGCCGGGAGAGCCTCCCCAAGGATAGCGGCAGCAATAGGGCGTGCTTCGGGAAGGAGGACGGGTGGAGCGGGCGGACGTGGCAGTGGTGGGCGCCGGCGTGACGGGCCTGGTGGCAGCCCGCGAGCTTCGCCGCCGCGGCCTCCGGGTCATCGTGCTCGAGGCGCGAGACCGCGTCGGCGGACGCATCCTGACCGTTCGCGACTCGCGGCTGCCGTTGCCTGTAGAGCTGGGCGCCGAGTTCGTCCATGGCGCGGCGCCGTTGACCCATGGGCTCCTCGCCGAGGCGGGGCTCACGACCTGCGACATCGGCGGCGAACCGGCGCGAGCGCGGCGCGGGAAGCTCGCGCGGACGGAGCTGTGGCAACCCATCGACCGCATCCTGCGCCGCATCGACCGGCGTGCTCCCGACCGCTCGTTCGACGACTTCCTCGCCAGCCTCGGCGACAGCGCCCGGGCCGGCGACCGGCGTGCCGCCCGGGCCTTCGTGCAGGGATTCCACGCCGCCGATCCCGCCGAGATCAGCGTCCGCTCGCTGGCCTCGAAGGGCGGGAAGGTGCCCAGCGACACCTTGGCGCAGATGGCGCGGGTCCACGGCGGGTACGACCAGCTGCCGCGCTGGCTGGCGAGCGAGCTGGAGGCCGAGCTGCGCCTGCGGGCGCCGGTGGCGGCGATCGAGTGGCGGCGAGGGCATGTCCAGGTCACCGTGCGGCGCGACGCCGGCGGCACCCGCGGAACGGCGCGGCTCGGCGCGCGTGCGGCGCTCGTCACGGTTCCCGTCGGCGTGCTCGCCGCCGGCCCGGCCGCGCCCGGCGGGCTCACGCTGGCGCCGGACCCGCCGCGGATCCGGCGTGCGTGCGGTCTGCTCGCGATGGGAGCGGTGACACGCCTCGTCTGCTGGTTCCGCGTGTTTCCGTGGAGCGCCGGGCCGGCCAGGCGCAAGCCCGAGAGGCGCGCGCGCACCGCTTTTCTGCGCGTCGGCGGCCAGACCTTCGGCGTCTGGTGGACCGCCTACCCGTTGGACTGGCCGCTCGCGGTGGCCTGGTGCGGCGGGCCGAAAGCGGCGGCAATCGCCGCTCGCGGCCGCCGCGCCGTCGCGTCGACAGCCGTCGCGGAGCTTGCGGCGGCCCTCGGTCTGCCGCGTCGCGCGGTGACCTCGCGCCTGGAGGAGACCTGGATGCACGACTGGCAGCACGACGTCTACTCCCGCGGCGCGTACAGCTACGCGCGCGTCGGCGGTGCCGGGGCGGCCGCCAGCCTGTCGCGGCCGGTCGAGGACACGCTGTTCTTCGCCGGCGAGGCCACCGACGTCGGCGGGCGCACCGGGACCGTCGAGGGCGCGCTGGCAAGCGGCCTGCGCGCCGCCGGGCAGGTGAGCCATGCGCTCGGGAAGTGATCTGCACGACCAAGGAAAAGCCGTCCTTAAGAGACGAAGGAGAGCGAAGCCATGACTGAGAAGAGCTCGGCTTTGATGCGCGCAGTCATCCTGATCCTTGCTGCCGCGCTGCCGATGCCATGGCTGGCCTGCAAGACGGCCGGCAGCGCCGGCGACGATCCCGAGGCCAGGCCGCCGGTGACGCAGACCGACGTGCGCATCGTGCAACGCGCGCGTGAGATCCTCGACTCCGAAGCGAAGTGGAACCGCGCCGACACGCGGGTCTGCCCGCCGGACGCCCAGACCCTCAGCCTCTATTGCGCGTTGGAGAAAGCCACCGCCGAAGTCACGGGCAAGTTCGCGCACCGCGGCGCGGTCATGCAAGAGTCACGGTTCGTGATCGATGCGATCGCCCCGAACCGGAAGACATACGACCACCGCCTGATGGATTACAACAATGACCCCACGACCACGTTCGCGGACGTCCAGAAGTTCTTCCAGCTGCTCGACGACCGCGTCAGTCGACGGCTCAGAGAGCAGCCCGGCGGCCGCGGTCAGTGAACCGTGCGTTCCCGGGTGGCGCGCATCGCGGCGAGATATACTGGCGCCGTGGAAGCCAGAATCCTCGACGAATTTCGCGCCATCGTCGGCGCGCCGGGTCTGATCACCGAGCGTGAGCAACTCAGCACCTACGAGTGCGACGGCCTCACCATCTTCCGGGTGCTGCCGCTGGCGGTGCTGCTGCCCACATCCACCGCAGAGGTGCAGGGGATCGTGCGGGTCTGTCATCGCGAGAAGATCCCGTTCGTGGCCCGCGGGTCGGGCACCGGGCTGAGCGGCGGAGCGCTGCCGGCGGCCAACGGCATCGTCATCAGCCTGACGCGCATGAACCGCATCCTGGAAGTGGATCTGCCGAACCAGAGAGTGGTCGTCGAACCCGGAGTGATGAACTTGAACGTGACCGCGCGCGTGGCGCCGGACGGTTATTTCTACGCGCCCGATCCTTCATCGCAGCAGGTCTGCTCGATTGGCGGCAACGTCGCGGAGAACTCCGGCGGCGCTCATTGCCTGAAGTATGGGTTTACCACGACGCACGTCGTGGGCATGGAAGTGGTGCTGCCCGACGGCTCGCTCGTCCATCTTGGCGGCAAGGCCGTGGACCGTCCCGGCTATGACTTGTCCGGCGTCTTCGTCGGATCGGAAGGCACGCTCGGCATCGCCACCAAAGTCATTCTCCGTATCATGAAGAAGCCGGAGGTCATCCAAGTGCTGCTGGCGGCCTTCAATTCCACCAATGAAGCGGGCGCCGCCGTGAGCGGCATCATTGCCGCGGGGATGCTGCCGGCGGCCATCGAGATGATGGATAATCTGGCGATTCAAGCCGCCGAGGCCGCGGTTCACGCCAACTATCCCGATTGCGGCGGGCTGCTGCTGGTCGAGCTGGACGGCCCCGCTCCCGAGGTCGAGACCCTGATGGAGGAAGTGGCCGACGTCTGCACCAGGTGCGGCGCCTGGGAGATCCGCGTCGCGCAGTCGGACGCCGAGCGTGCCCGCGTCTGGATGGGACGCAAGGCCGCTTTCGCCGCCGTCGGGCGCATCTCGCCCGCTTACATCGTGCAGGATGGCGTGATCCCGCGGACGGCACTGCCGTACGTCATGAGCGAGATCGTCCGGCTCAGCTCCGAGGTCGGCCTGCGGGTGGCAAACGTCTTCCATGCCGGCGATGGCAACCTGCATCCGCTCGTCCTCTACGATGACGCCGTGCCCGGGCAGGACAAGCTGGCCGAGACCCTGGCCGGCGACATTTTGCGCCTGTGCATCACCGCTGGCGGCTCCATCACCGGGGAACATGGCGTCGGGGAGGAAAAGAAGAAGTTCATGTCCGAGATGTTCGCCGAGCCCGACCTCGAGACCATGCAACTGGTGCGCTGCGCCTTCGATCCCGAGAATCTATCCAATCCCGATAAGATCTTTCCCCGGCCGCGATTGTGTGGAGAAAAACCCGGGATCTATGAACCGCATCCGCTGGAGATCGCGGGCGTGGCGCAACGCTTCTAGCGGCAGGAGAATCCGTGATGCCGGCCGTCATGACACGAGTCTCGTGGTCGGAGCTGGCCGAGATCGTGGGGAAGGAACATCTGCGCGCGGCCACCGCGGAGGACGCCTTCGACGACATTACGCCGCAGATGGTCGCCGAACCCGACACTGCCGAAGACCTGGCGCGCTGCCTGCGCTGGGCCCGCGGCGCGGGCGTGAAGGTGGCGCCGCGTGGCGGCGGCACGAAGCTCGGCTGGGGGAACCCGCCGGCCGCTTGCGATCTGTTGCTCTCGACGACGCGCCTCCACCGCGTCCTCGAATATGCCTGGGCCGACCTGACGGTCATCGTCGAAGCCGGATGCCGTGTTGCCGACCTGCAGAAGACTCTCGCCGAGCACGGTCAGGCGCTCGCCCTCGACCCGCTGTGGCCGGAGCGGGCCACCATCGGCGGCATTCTCTCGACCAACGACAGCGGCACGCTGCGCATTCGCTACGGCTCGCTTCGCGACCTCATCATCGGCATCACCGTTGCGCTGCCTGACGGCACGCTGGCCAAGAGCGGCGGCAAAGTGGTCAAGAACGTCGCGGGCTACGATCTGGCAAAGCTCTTCACCGGCGCGCTGGGAACGCTGGGCGTGATCGTGCAAGCGATCTTCCGGCTTCATCCCTTGCCCAGGGAGAGACGCAGCCTGAGCTTTGGCGGCACGCCCGCGTCGCTGAACCAATTGCTGCTCGAGTTCCTGGCCTCCAAGTCGACACCCACCGGATTGCAATTGCGGGCGGCGCCCGGAGGCGCCCAGCTCGACGTCCGCTTCGACGGCACGGCGGCTGGCATCCAGGCCCAGATCGATCAGGTTCAGCAGCTTGCTGCTCCATCTCTTGTCCCGTCCCCCGCGCCTGACGATGTCTGGCTCTCGCACCAGGCCATCTGGGAGGGTGCCGTCCCGGCGCTGGTGGCCAAGTTCAGTGTGCTTCCGGCGCACTTCGCAGCGGTGTGTGCGCTGATCGAGCGCGCGGCCGCGGCGCAGTCGCTGGCGTGGAGGGTGGTCGCGCAGAGTGTGGGCGCCGGCTACGTGCGCCTGGAAGGCAGCGAGCAGGCGCTGCGTACAGGGCTCCTCGCGCTGCGCGACGAACTGGCCAAGACTGGCGATACGAAGCTCGGCGGAACGATCGTCGCGCTCGGCTGTCCGGTCGCGGTCAAGCGCGGCCTCGACGTCTGGGGACCGCCCTCCGACGCACAGCCGCTCATGGTGCGCATCAAGCAGCGCTTCGATCCGGACGGGACTTTGAACCCAGGGCGCTTCCTCGGGGGAATCTGATGGCCACCGCTGATGGGCTCGACCGCGCCCCGATCTTCGACGATCACAACCCGCCGGCGGCAGAGCTGTACAAGAAGTGCGTCCACTGCGGCTTCTGCCTGCCAACCTGCCCCACCTACGCGCTCTGGGGCGAAGAGATGGACTCACCCCGCGGCCGCATCTACCTGATGAAAATCGGCGCCGAAGGCAAAGCCGACCTCACCGACAGCTATGTCCAGCATTTCGACCGGTGCCTGGGCTGTATGGCCTGCATGACGGCCTGCCCCTCTGGCGTGAGATACGACCGGCTGATCGAGGCGACGCGCGCCCAACTGCAGCGTCACTACCGGCGCTCGCCCGGCGATACCCTCCACCGCGAGTGGATCTTCAAGGTGTTCCCGTATCCAAGACGGCTGCGGGCGGCCTTGTTGCCGGTGTGGGCATACCAAGCGTCAGGACTGCGGGCGCTGGTGCGAGGCACGGGCCTGGTGAAGCTGCTTCCCCGCAAGCTGCGTTCGATGGAGGCCCTCCTGCCGGCGCTCACGCTGCGCGAGCTGCGCGCCCGGATGCCGGAGCGGATCCCTGCCCAAGGCGCGGTGCGCAAGCGCGTCGGCCTGCTGACCGGGTGCGTGCAGCGTGTGCTCTTCTCCGGCGTGAACGCGGCGACGGCGCGCGTGCTTGCCGCCGAGGGTTGCGATGTCATCATCCCGCGCGAGCAGGGCTGCTGCGGCGCGCTCATGGTCCATGCCGGGCTTGAAGAGCAGGCCCTCGATTTCGCGCGCCGGCTCATCGACGTCTTCGAACGCGCCGGCGTGGACACGATCGTGATCAACGCCGCCGGTTGCGGCTCCAGCATGAAGGAGTACGGCTACCTGCTGCGCGACGATCCGCAATACGCCGAACGCGCCCAAGCCTTCGCCGCCAAGTGCAAGGACGTCTCCGAAGTGCTGGCCGAGCTCGAGCCGCGCGCCGTGCGGCATCCGCTGCCGCTGCGCGTCGCCTACCATGACGCCTGCCACCTGCAGCACGCCCAGGGCGTGCACGCCCAGCCGCGCCAGATGCTCGAAACCATTCCCGAGCTTGAGCTCGTCGAGATTCCCGATGCCGCTCTCTGCTGCGGCTCAGCCGGGATCTACAACCTGGTGCAGCCCGACGCGGCGATGCAGCTCGGCGACCGGAAGGTGAACCACTGCCTTTCGACCAACCCCGACCTGGTAGTCTCCGCCAATCCCGGCTGCCTGATGCAGCTCGCGTCTGGCCTGAAGCGCGCGGGCAAGCAAGTGCCGGTGCTGCACATGATCGAGCTCATGGACGCCGCCATTCAAGGCACGCCGGCGTCGGACCTGCAAGCGCGGGCATGAGAGCTGGGCCCTGGTGATCGTCGTCTTTCAAGCGCGGGTCAAGAGCCGGCCCGGCACGGCCGGCGGTTACCGCCTGGCCGCGGCGGCGATCACGTCGCTCGCCTTCTCGCTGATCATGTACGTGGGGGTGACGATGAAGAACCCGGGAATGCGCGGGAAGACCGAGGCGTCCACCACCCGCAGGCAGCTGGTTCCGTACACCCGAAAGGAGCTGTCCACGACCGCCATGCGGTCGCCCGGCGGGCCCATCTTGTTGCTGCATGAGGCGTGGTGGCCCCAGGCGTGGTCCTTGACGAACTGCCGCAGCTGGTCGCGGTTGCAGACCTCTTCGCCCGGCAGCTCCTCGGCTTCGATCAGCGACCGCGCGCCGCGGGTCATCAGGCGCGCCAGCTCGATCCCATGGACCACCGATTCGAGGTCATCCCCGCTACCGTCGTTGCCCTCGTCGAAATAGTGGAAGTCGATCTGCGGCACGTCGCGCGGGTCCGGCGAGCGCAGGGTCACCTGCCCGGCAGTATTGTTGGTGTGCGCCTTGAGGATGGCCCAGGTGAAATAGTTCTTGTGCTTCCGGAAGAGCTCCGAGTAGTCGGGGAAATACCCCTTGAACAGGCCGGCAAGCCCGAACAGGAAGAGGTCGGGCTCGGGCCGGCTCGGTGCCGATCTGGTGATGACGCTGATGACCGTGCCGTTGGTCGTATACATCCCCTTGCCCCTGAGCCACTGTGCAAAGATCGGATCGGGCGGCGGGCCGCCCGCGACCGGAACCCTGAAGGTGGCGTCCCTTAGCAGTCCAATGTTGCGCGGCAGGCGATTGACCACGCTGACCTCGTAGCGGTCCTGGAGGTTCTGCCCCACGCCGGGCAGGTCGACCCGGACCGGGATGCCAAAGCGCGCCAGGTGGTCCCGGCACCCGATGCCCGAGAGCATCAGCAGCTGTGGAGAGTTGAAGGCGCCGCCCGCCAGGATGACCTCCCGCGAGGCGTAGGCCCGCTGCGGCCCGTCCGAGCCGTCGGCGCCGTACGCGCTGTCCCCACCGCTACCGGCAGCGGCCCGGTATAGCTTCCGTCCAGACAAATATTCGACGCCAATGGCCCGGTTGCCTTCGTCGAACAGCACGCGGGTGACCAGAGCGCCGGTGCGCAGGATGAGCCGGTCGGGATGTTGGCATTCCACCTTCTTCAAGTACTCGCGCGGACCGACGCGCCGGCCGTGCCGGGTAGCCAACGGAGTCTGCCGGATGCCCTGGGCGCTGCGCCGCACCAGCCGCCAGTCGTTGGGATCGAGGCCGGTCAGCGCGTCCTCCACGACGTTGCCGGGCGGCAGATCGAGATAGCGGAGGGCAGCCTTGACCGATTTCCACATGAGGCGCCTGAGCTCGCTGTCCGGAAACACCAGGTGCGGGTCGGCAACGTTGGTGGTCAGCCAGCCGCCCCAGCCGTGGCGCGCCGGATCGATGCCAATCTTCTCGCCGAGCGCCAGCCAAGGGCGATACTCACATCTCTCGAGGCGCTCGAAGTAGCCGTGCATCGCATCGCTGGACCACGACGAGTCGCCGGTCAGCTGCGCGATGTGGTCCCAATCGCTGTTGTGCGGGTAGAGGGTGATCATCGCATTGTGGACGGTGCAGCCGCCCAGGGCGCCGGCGCGCGGGTAGAGCACGCCGTCGCGGTCGGGCACGAATTTACAATCGCGGCGCTGCCGCTCGTCGCTCGCGTAGTGGCGCACGAAGAAGTCCCATCGCTGCTCCGGGTCCTCGGAAGCGAAGGCATGAAAGCAGGGGACCTGGGAGTTGTAATCGGCGGAAGTGTCCTCGCCCGCCTCGAGCAGCAGCACCTTGAATCCGGCCTTGGCGAGGTTGGCGGCGAGCGGCCCACCGCCGGCGCCCGAGCCGACGACGATGAACTCGCAGTCAGGCTGTCCACTCTGTGCGCTCGTCGATGGTCTCGAGAAGCGCTCGCTCGGCGGGAGCGCTCGGTGCGCTGGCCAAGGGTGCATGGGTTTCCGTTTTCCGTGCCGGGCCCGCTGCCGCCCTCCGGCTCCGCGGGCCAGGCCGAGCTAGAAAGTCTTCAGGAACTCGATCAGCGCCCACTTGTCGTCGTCGCTCAAGCCGGGCGGCTCCTCCTTGAACAGGGAGGTGCCGAAGTAGTGGCCGCGGTTGACCACGAAATCGCGGCATTTGCTGAGCTCGAGCAGCGGCCTCGCCAGCGGCTCGAAGACCTGGCGCGCCTGCTCATCGGTGGCATCCGGGGGCAGCCGGTCCAGCGCGAGCTTGATCTTGACCAGCAGGTCGAACAGCTTCTTCGCGTGCTCGGCCTGCTGTTTGAAGGTCATGTGGTCCGGCACCAGGTCCACGTTGGCCAGGAGGTTGACCGGCGTGCCGGCGGGGATCGGACCGATCTCGATGCCGCCAGGTCCGATGATCGCCGGGGTCAACCGCTTCGCCAGCTGCCGCTGCTTCCTCAGGAAGTCGGGCAGGTAGCCCTCCGGCACCCGGAGGTAGCTCCTCTTGGTCGTCCGCTGGATGAGGTTGGGGCCGGGAATCTTGTCGCCGAGCACGTCGTCCGGCTCGTGGCGCTTCTCGGGCCACAGCATCTTCACGATCGAATCCTGGAAGGAATCCATCCGCGCCTCGACCGAAGGCTCCCATCTGAACTTGCCGACGCTATTGTTCTGCAGGAACGGGGCCGTCGACCAGAGGCTGATCAGCGACGCCGGGCGCGTGTAGCCGAGGCCGCCTCCCGGCATGGTGTACTGCTTGGGCTCGCCGGTGAACGGGTCGTAAACGGTGATGTCGCCCACCGAGGGCAGGGTCTTGTAGGTCTGCGAGGAGAAGTTGTCCCAGATGTTGCCGGCGATGGCGTTGGTCGCCAGCGGGCTGCAGGCGTTGGTCTCGAGCAGCGTCACCGGTACGCGCAGCTCGGTCGACAGATAGTTGCCATCGAGGAAATCTGGAGCGAGGACGATCTGCCGCATCTTCTGCTTGAAGTCCTCGGTCTTGGTCCACGTCCAGTACTGGTTCCAGCAGCCGAGATAGCCGGGTCCGGCGCAACCCCCTCCGGTATCGAGAGCGAGGCGCGGCGTGCGCTCCGGGATCTTGCTCGAATGGCAGCGAGCGCAGGTGTCGGCGAAGACCAGCTTGCCGCGGTTGAGCTTCGCCGTGTCCGCTTTCAGGTAATCCGCTCCGCCGGGAGCGTCGCGCAGATGGTGAGGCGCGGTGCTGGCGAGGAAAAAGGCGGCCATGGCGGGAGTCTGCGTCTCCGTCGCCTGCCAGTAGGTGGAGTTCTTGCGCGCCACCGCGATCTCGATCGGCGTGATGGGCTTGCCTCCTACCAGCGCATTGAAGTGCCGCAGCCACTCCTCGCTGTAGAGCCCGATGTTCAGATAGACGCGGTTGAGCGCGCCCAGGGCGCCCACCGAGTCGCTGCCGTCCTTGAGCACGCGCGGCGAAAACGAGGTCGCCGGCTGCTTGAAGTACTCGGTGAGCGGCCCTGATGGAAAGTAGTCGTTGAACTGCGCGTTGTTGAGGCTGCCGCCTGCCAGGGTCTCCTTGCCCCAGCGCCTGGCCAGCTCGAGGCGCGGTCCGAGGTTGTAGACGGCGTTCATGGTGCGGGGATTGTTGATGTAGTCGGAGGAGACCAGAGAGGTGTCCAGCGTTCCTGGCTGCGCGGTGTTGAAGAGCTGCCAGGCGAAGCTGGTCTTGTCCGCGTCCCCCTCCCAGCTGAAGATGCGGTTGACCCAGTAATACTGGGCGCCGACGTTCGAGCTCAAGTTCTCCCATTTCGGGTTCTCCGGGTCGGCGGGGGGACGTACTGGATTCGGACCGACGTGGCAGAAGCCGCACGACACCCCGACCCGGTAGGGCTTCACCAGGTCTTTGGAGAAGTAGTAGGTGGGATCCTCGTAGTAGCGCTTCGAGTCCCATCTCTTGGCCGCCGCCTCGTCGAAGTACGGGTTCGGGAACAGGCGCAGGCCGACGATGCCCGAGGCCCAACCGTAATAGGAGCCCGCCGGCAGGTTCTTGCCCCGCGCGCCGAACGCCACGCCCGGGTACTTCTTCTCGTCTTCGAACGGGTCCGGCGGGCAGTCGGCGCGGCGCTTGTCGAGCCAGAGCCCAAAGCGTTTGGGGTCCGGGCCGGTGGCCTTCTCGAAGCACGGCTCATTGACCAGGCCAAGGTACCGCCAGCGGTTGTCGCGGCTGGCCATGAGGATCGGGCTCCCGTCCTGCTTGACTCCCGGATTGGAGGAGAGCGTCTTCAGGTAATCCAGGGTGCCGACGCCCTTGGCCGAGATCACGTCCCAGAAGCGGTCGTTGCCGCCGGTCCAGACGATCCAGGTGTTGCGCCCCTTGACCGCGTCAGGCGACAGCGTGATGCCGCCGTCCATGTCGTGGAAGTAGTCCTCGCCCGCGGCGGGAAACGATGCCACGTCCCGATGCGCGGTGCGGGCCTCGTCGAGGGGCGCCTCCCTGGGGGAGGGGGTGCAGGCTGGCAGAGCCGTCAGGCAGAGCAGGCCCAAGCTGCCGAGAGTACGGCTGACGATCCTATTCATGAGCGTGGCTCCTCGCCGGTCACGGGCTGCGGAGCGTCGCTGGCCGAAGCTCCGGCCGGACCATCCTGGTAGACGTCGAAACCAGTGACGTCGACCGTCGGCTTTCTCGCATGAAGGCTATCGTTGACGAAAGTGTACCAGAGCCTGCGTTAAAACGCAAGCTCTGGGAAGCCCGCGAAGCTCGCGCGCCTCGAGTGGGCAGGGGCGCCGCGGAAGACATCGCTAGGATGGCTTGATCAACGGGCCAATGCCACGCCCGGGCTTCCCTGGCGCTCAGCGCCCTTGCGCGGGCCCGTCGTTCCTCCGAGCGAGGACCTCGAAGAGTGCCGCGATGTCCCGCCGTTCGTAGCCCAAGTCGACTGCCTCCGTCAGCACGGTCTCGGCGACACCGGTGGAGGGCAGCCGGATCCCCAGATCGCGGGCCATCGCCAGGGCCAGACGGATGTCCTTGCGCATCAGTCCCACGTCGAACCATGCTCCCTGGGGGAGGTCGAGGACGAGCGGGGCGCGCAACTTCAGCATCGGTGAGCCGATCGCGCTCCCGGTCATCACATCGCTGGCCAGCTTCCGGTCGACGCCGTCGCGCTCGGCGAGGAGCAGGCCCTCCGAGAACGCGAGCATCTGCACGGCCAGGCTGATGTTGATGGCCAGCTTGACCGCCAGCCCCTGGCCGTTCTCGCCGATCCGGGTCGGCGTCCCGAGCACCCGGAGGGCGGGCTCGATGCGCGCGTATGCCTCCTCGTCCCCGCCCACCATGATGGTGAGCGTGCCCGACTGCACTTGGGGCACGCTCCCGGAGACCGGCGCGTCGAGCATGGCCGCTCCACGCGCCCGCACGCGCTCGGCCATGTCCCGGCTCGCACGCGGGCTCACCGTGCTCAGGTCCACCCAGATCTTTCCCGGGGCAAGACCCTCGAGAATCCCGTCGGGACCGGACCCGACGGACTCGAGCACGGTGTCGTCGGGGATCGACGTGAAGACGATGTCCGCCGCCTCGGCGACCTCGCGCGGCGTGTCGCGCCAGCGCAGGCCCTTGTCCACGAGGTGCTGCGCGCTCTCGCGGGTTCGCGCCTCGCCGTAGACCTCGTAGCCTGCGGCGAGAAACCGGGCGGCCATGTTGCCTCCCAATATGGCCGAGGCCGACGAAGCCTATCTTCTGGGTCGTCATAGCAGCGATTTCACACTCTCCCTTCGATCGTGGCCATGTCATCCTCATCCAGCTCGAGGTTCGCCGCCACCACGATCGGATCGACCTGCTCAGGGCGCCGGAAACCGGCGATGGCTCCGTCCACGGCCGGGTTGCGGAGGGTCCAGGCCACCGCGACCGCTCCCGGCGTGGTGCCGTGGCGGGCGGCAACCCGCCTCAGCCGCTCCACCAGCTCGAGGTTCCGGGTGAGCTGGGGCTCTCGGAACCGCTCGCTGCGCCGGCGCCAGTCGTCCTCGGGCATCGCCTCGATCCGATCCCGCGTCATCGCGCCGGAGAGCAGACCGGAGGCCATCGGCGAATACACGATCACCCCCATCCCTTCCCGCTCGGCGAAGGGGAGGATCTCCTCGTCAACCCGGCGATCGATCAGCGAGTACGGTGGCTGCAGCGTCTCCACCGGCGCGATGGCCTGGGCCCGCCGCAGCTGACGGGCGTCGAAGTTCGACACGCCGATGTGGCGCACCACCCCACGCTCCTTCAGCTCGGCGAGCGTCGACCAGCCCTCCTCGATCTCCTCATCGGGGATCGGCCAGTGGATCTGGTAGAGATCGATGGCCTCGACGCCGAGGCGCTCGAGGCTTCCCTCCACCTCGCGAAGCAGCGAGTCGCGGCGCAGGCTCCGGATCGTGGTCCTCCCCGGCCCCTCGGGCTGCCCGCCCTTGGTGAAAACGTAGGGGCGCCGCTCGAGGCCGGCCAGGGCGCGCCCCACGACCCGTTCGGAGTGCCCGAAGCCATACTGCGCCGCCGTGTCGATCCAGTTCACCCCCAGCCCGAGCGCATGGCGGATCGCCGCGATCGAGTCCTCGTCATCCTGCGATCCCCAGCCCCAGTCGTAGCCACCGCCCCCGATCGCCCAGGCGCCGAAGCCGACGCGGGTGATCTCGAGGCCAGTGGCGCCGAGCTGAGCTGTCCTGAGCGCGATGGATGTCGTGGCGTCTCCTTTCCAACCGCACGTTCAGGGGACAATGATAACTGAGAGGGACGACCCTCGGCGCAGGAAGCGGCCGGGCAGCAGATCGACGCCGGAATGGCCGACGCCGCCGAGCTGCGGCGAGGCGCTTGACACATTCCCATATCGGAATGTATAGTCTCTGCCATGCCGCGCGCCGCCACCACCTCGGATGCCTTCAACGCGGTCGCCGAACCGCGCCGGCGGGAGATCCTGAGCTATCTCGCGCTGCAAGAGCGGCCGGTTGGGGACATCGTGGCCGGCCTGGGGCTGGAGCAGCCCTCCGTCTCGAAGCACCTCCGCGTGCTCCGCGCCGTCGGCCTGGTCCGCGTGCGCCGCGACGGCCGCCAGATGCTCTATCGCATCAACCCCGAGGCGATCAGGCCGCTTCACGAGTGGAGCGGCCAGTTCGAGCGCTTCTGGCGGCACCAGCTGGATCGCATCAAGGAACGCGCCGAGCGCGGGAACGCTCCCGATCGGCGACGGATCGGATCTCAATCAAAGGAGAAACCATGTGCCCAGCGTGCATCTCCAACGCGGCGCTGATCGTCACCGGAGCGGTCTCGGCCGGCGGCTGGACCGCTTTCGCCCTGCGGTCGCCGCGGGCGCCGCGCGGGTCCCGCCCGCAAGAGAAGGTCCCCGACCAGGCCGGTCTTCCCACCCAAGGTAACCAAGATAAAAGGAGAGACTGATCATGACCCATCGTCAAGCCGAGCAACCGCGAGTCGAGATTGCCATGAAAACGCCCCCGATCGTGTCGCCGCAGGAGTGGGAGGCTGCGCGCGAGCGGCTGCTCGTGAAGGAGAAGGCTTTGACCCGCGCCCGTGACGCGATGGCCGCCGAGCGTCGGCGGATGCCGTGGCTGGCCGTCGAGAAGGAGTACGAGTTCGACGGGCCTGAGGGCAAGGCGAGCCTGCTCGACTTGTTCGACGGCCGCCGTCAGCTGATCGTCTACCGCGCCTTCTTCGAGCCCGGTGTGTTCGGCTGGCCCGAGCATGCTTGCCGCGGCTGCTCCTTGGGGGCCGACCAGGTCGCCCACCTCGCCCACCTGAACGCCCGCGACACCACGCTCGCGTACGCCTCGCGCGCGCCGCAGGCGGACATCGCGCGCGTGAAGGCGCGCATGGGCTGGGAGATGCCGTGGTACACCATCACCGACGGCTTCGACACCGACTTCGGCGTGGACGAGTGGCACGGCCATAACGTGTTCTTCCGCGACGGCGACAGCGTGTTCCGCACCTGCTTCATCAACAGCCGCGGCGACGAGGCGATGGGGAGCACCTGGAGCTACCTCGACGTGACTCCGCTCGGACGCCAGGAGGAGTGGGAGGACTCGCCGGCGGGCTACCCCCAGACTCCGCCGTACAAGTGGTGGAACTGGCACGATAACTACGCCGCCGACGCCTCGCCCGACCCGAGGTGGGGCGCGGTGGTGGAGGCCGCAGTGGCGACGCCACAGAAGCTCGACGACTAGTACAGTGGTGCTGGCGCGCGCCGGGGCCCGGCGGGGGTTGTAATCCCCTGCCGGGCCCGCTCTGGCAGTGCAGCAGCGGCTGTAGCTTTCCGCAGCTCCCTCAAGCATCCACCAGACCGGCCCTTGCGCCCGTCGCAGCGAAAGGATATGGTCAGGGCGTCCGGCTGCTGATCCGGGCGCTCACAGCAGTCCGGTCCCCCCCACAATCTCCTTCTGGTTGGCGCGTTCGAAGTGCGCCGACTCGGAATCGGTTTCGTCAGGCCTCCTGGGCCGGGGAGCACTGCGCGTGAATTCAGACTCGCGTCTTATCCGCCTCGACGCCAACCGGCTTCGCGTCGCGAACCCGCGCGGCCTCGACGCCGTACTGTTTGCCAACTGCGAGGTACCCGTCGAGAGCGCCGCCATCGACGAACTGCTGGCGCTCCTCAAGCTCGAGAACACCGTTGAGCGGTTCGCTAGCGTCTCGCCCTCGAGCTTCGACGAAACGCCCGCCCTCCGCCGTGTCGTGCTCACGCCCGACTTTCACAAGGCGAACGGCATACCTGTAGGAAGTGTGCTGGCGACCCGCGGGTTCGCGGTCCCGCAAGCAATCGGCAACGACGTCAACTGCGGTATGAGGCTGCACCTCACTGACATAGCTGCCGATCGCCTCGACGGGCATCTCGACGAGCTCGAGACTGCGATGCGTCACCTCTTCTTCGAAGGTGGACGCAACATCCCGATGACCGGCCGGCAGCGCGAAGCTCTGCTGCGCAGCGGGCTTGAAGGGCTCTTCGCGGCCACGCCCCGCTCCTTCGACGACGGGTTGTGGCGGCTCGTTCATGCGACCGGCGCCGAGCGCGATCTCGATCGCGTCGAAAGGCGCGGCAGCCTGCCGTCAAGCCGCGTCGTCGGTCTCGAGGATTACATCGGGGAGGCCAACCACCTGAGCCGCGATAGCCAGATCGGAAGTATCGGCGGTGGCAACCATTTCGTCGAAATCCAACGCGTCGAGACGATCCTCGACGGCCCGACCGCATACGGCTGGGGCATGCGCGCCGGCATGGTCACCGTCATGGTGCACACCGGCTCGCTGTCGGTCGGCCATCTCGTAGGCGGGCATGTCCGCGACGCAATGCGGACGCTGTTTCCGCCGTCGCTGCGCCATCCGGAGAACGGAGTGTTTGTGCTGCCGGCAGGCGAGCGCCATCGTGCTGCATGGGAACTCTTCTGGGATGCGCTCCACAACGCGGCGAACTTCGCCTTCGCGAACCGGCTCTTCCTCGCACTCGCGGCATTTGAAGGCTTGCGCCGCGTGCTCGGGGAGAGCGCGTTCCCACTGCTCTACGATGCGCCGCACAACTTCGTCTGGCGCGAAACCATCGGCGGCGAGGACCTTCTCGTCCATCGGAAAGGCGCCTGCCCGGCCCGCGGATTTGCCGAGATGGCGGGCGGACCCTTTGCCTTCTGGGGCGAGCCCGTGCTGGTGCCCGGATCAATGGGCGCCAGCAGCTTTGTGCTCGCCGGCCGCGGGCTCGTCGACTCGCTCCACAGCGCGAGTCACGGCGCCGGCCGCGCGCTGTCGCGCGGCGACGCAAGCCGCGGGCACGAGGCGGAGTTCGCGGCCTTTCTCGAGCGCTTCCACGTCGTCACGCCGGTCGACATGCGCCGCCCCGAAGTCCGTCTGCGACGCGACATCGTGCAGCGCAAGCTCGAGGAGCTCCAGCAGGAAGCGCCGTTTGCTTATAAGGGGGTAGGTCCGGTGATCGACACTCTCATGGGTGCCGGCATCGCGAAGCCAGTGGCCGAGCTCCGGCCGATCATGACGATCAAAGGGTGACGTCAGCCTGGAGCGTCTGGAGAAACGGCGCCAGCGCGCCGCAGACCTCCAGCGGGGCGTCGAGCGGCAGGAAGTGCCCGCTGTCGAAGAGCACGGCGCGGCCGGCGGGAAGCGCCGCGGCGGCCCGCGTGGCGAAGCTCGCCGGGATGATCCCGTCACGCCGGCCGTGCAGGACGAGGGTGGGAGCGGCGATCCCCGGCAGCAGCGCGGCCGTCCGGGCCAACACCTCGGCCGGCTCCCCCCAGCGCACGGCGCGCAGCAGGCGGCGGCTCCCGGCGAAACCCCGGAACGGGTGTGTGAAGTCCGCGAGGACCGCGCGCGCCGCGGCGTCGTGCCGCCCGAGCATCGACTGCAGGCCGCCCTTGCGGAGGGCGAGCGCGGCGAGCGGCGCGAGCAGATCGCCCGCGACCGGCAGCCGCAGGAGCCGGAACAGCAGGGGAGGCACGAGATCCGGGAAGATCGGCGGCGAGAGCAGGGCCAGCCGCCGCAGCCGCCGCGGGAAGGCCGCGGCGTAATGCACCGCGATCACGGCCCCGGCGTCGTGGCCGACCACACTCCACACCGGCAGCTCGAGTGCGGCGCGGATCTCGTCCAGCGCCGCGGCCAGGCGGTCAGGGTCGAGCGGGACCCCGCGGAAGCGCGCCGGCCAGGGCGCGGCGCCAAAGCCGGGGAGGTCGACGACGACGCAGGTGAACGACGGCTCCAGCCGCTCGACGACGAAGTCCCACAGCCGGCCGCTCGTCGGCAGGCCGTGCACGAAGAGCGCCGGCGGCCCAGTCCCGCAGGCGCGGTAGCGCAAGCCGCCCGCGGACGGCACGGGGACCTAGCCGGCCCCCGCCGCGGCCCGCTTGTGCCGGGGTCCGAGCGAGCGCACGCCCCAGGCGATCCTGCCGAGCAGCGACCAGCCCTCGATCCACAGCCAGGCCCCCGCCAACAGGAGGCCAAAGGTCAGCATCCCCGGCCAGCGCCGCGGCGGGTATTTCGTGTACAGCGCGTTGAGCGTGAAAGCGCAGGAGACGTAGACGAGCTGCGCCGCCATCAAGCCTAGTCCCCAGCGGATCGGCCAGTCGTAGACCGCGCGCTCGATGCCGTGGTTGAACATCCGCCCCATCCGCCGCAGGTTGCGGTTGTAAGCCCGCCGCTGGCCGGCGGCGAGACGGCCGCGCGAGCGCGCGGCGAGCACCAGCGCGGCGCCCTCCCGGGCGTGGCGGAAGGCGGCCGTCACCCCGTTGCCGGTGAGGGCGTCGTGCAGCGCCGCGGCCTCGCCGAGGATAAGCCAGTTGGGTCCGCAGGCGCTGCGGTGCACATGACACTGGTAGGCGGTCGAGTGCACCTCGACCTCGGCGGCGCCGGCGAGCAGGGGCCGGAAGCGCGGGAAGAGCGCCAGCCTGCCGCGCAGGATCTCGCGCGGCGACCTGCCCGCCCGCCGCTGCTCCTTGACGAACTCGGCGGTCAGTACGCAGCCGACGCTCGCCACCTCGGGATTGATCGGGATCTCCCAGATCCACGACAGGTACCGCTCGGCCGGGCTGTCGACGTAGAAGGTGGTGCCCGGGTTGTCGTGGGGCGTTGCGAGATAGATCCAGAGACAGACTTTTTTCTCGCCGTAGTCGACCTTGGGGATGGCGAACCGCCGGGCGAACAGGCGGCCCCCGCGGCCCGCGGCGTCGAGGAACCAGGAGGCCTCGAACCTGCGCCCGCCCGCGGTCTCGACGGCGGCGATAGCATCCGCTGTGGCCTTCGCGGCCCCTGCGGCCGCAGAGGTCACCATGGCCTCGGGGGCCTCGGCGGCCTCAGGGGCTCCGGCGGCCACCACTCGCGCCACCCGGTCCCAGACGAAATCGACGCCCAGCTCTTGGGCCAGCAGGAAGAGCCGCCGGTCCATCTCGACGCGGTCGGCGTGCAGGGTCTCGACCTCGAAGCCGAGCGGGCGGCGGCCCCACCAGTCCGGCGGCTCGCCGAGAAAGGGCGGCCGGTCGGTCGAGACCACCTTGATGTTGGACTTGAGGGTTGCCGCCCGGCCGGCGATGAGCGCTTCGGCGCTCAGGCCGAGCTCGCGCAGCAGCGAGGGCGAGGACCAGTCGAGCGACTCCCCGACCCGTGGGCGCGGGAACGGCTCGGGCTCGATGCACACCACCGAGAGCCCCCCGCGGCGCAGGTGGATCGCCGCCGCGAGGCCCGCGACGCCGGCGCCGACGACCACCGCATCCCACCTGCCGGCCGGCGCTGGTACGGCTGCTTTGAACGCGATCACGTTGGATCTCGCTTCGGGTGTTTAGCGAATATTGTCCCACCGATGGAGCGCGCGGTCAATCACCGCGCCGGGGTGCTGGAGGAACGCTCCGGCAGCGGCGTCCCGGGCGGCACCCTGGTGTACGAGCTCGCGGTGCAGAATACCCGCAACGAGGGCGCGCAGGGCGTCATCGCCAGCAGGGTCGTCCCGACCTACACCAGCTTCGCGGCCGGCGCGAGCTCTCCCGGCTGGTCCTGTGCCCCGGCCGGCGGCGGCGCGGGCGCCCTCTGCACGCTGCCGACCGGCCTGCTCCTGGCCGGTGTCACGGCACGGGTGGTCTTCGCGGTGACCGTCGAGCGGCCCGCCGGCCTGGTCGTTGCCACTCCTCTCGACCCCGACCTGACCCTCGATGTCGGCAGCGTGACGACGAGCGCCGGCACGGTGATCGCGGGGAATGCCGCGAGCGATGCGATCCCGACCTGCGGGTGCCGAGTGCCGTCAAGCGCTCGCCGCGGCAGCACGCCTGCCCCCGGCGGTCCACGACCGTGCACTGTCGCGCCTGCTTCGGCGCCGCAAAGTCGTGGTGCGAGGCGACGGGCCTCTCGCGTTGATTACCTGCTGAGTCGTGCGCAAGCTCGAACCGGAGACACGCCGCCGGCAGGGCGGCTGCTTCTTCCTGCCATCGCCCGCAACGGGAGCGGCAGAACGGGATCGAGCTGTCATTCCTTCACCTCGCAGCCGGACACCGGCGCGCGCTCGAGGTCCTGGTAGACCCGCGGGGAAGGTATGCAGCAATTGACCCTGTAACGAAGTGTGCCCCTCGCGCGCCTCGACATAGGGCGGACTCCGGACGACGGTGCTCACTTCGGGCCGCTGCACGATGCCATGGAAGGATAGAATAGAGTTATCACACGCATAAGGAGAGGGCGCATGATGGAAAAAACCGGACTCGCCGCTATCCTGGCGATGGTCTTCGCCGCCCTGAGCGCAGTGGCCTTTGCGCAAGGTCACCCTCAGGACACCATGGTCATGGACCACGGTAGGACGACGCTCTTCCTCGCACAACTCACAGGTGCCAAGGTGGTTCCCGCACGCACCTCTTCTGCGACCGCAACGGGAGCATTCCTCATCGACCCCGCCGAGCGGACTGTCCGCTACGAGCTCACTTTTCACGGCCTCGAGAACGGCCCCGTCAAGAGCATCGCGCTCCACAACTTCGGTGCCGGTGGAAACGGCGCCCTGGTCCTCACCCTCTGCGGCAGCGACGGCCGCCCCTGCCCGAACGCCGCCTCGGCGAATCTGACCGGCACCTGGGACGAGCACGCTCGCGGCAAGCTCGACGGCAAGCTCCTCGGCGAGCTCGCCTCCGCCCGCGTCTACGTCGAAATCGTCGGCGGCGACGGGAAGCCAGAGATCCGCGGCCAGCTCGAGCCCAATGGCGCGATGTTGCCGGTGAGGAACTTCGTGGCCCATCTCGAGCCCGCGCCGGGCTCGGATACGCGCGGCACCGGCACGGCGGTGCTCAGCGAAGTCCATTTCGCCGATGGACGGGTCTCGGTCTTCTACCAGGTCACGGTAGCCGGCACGAGCGGCGCGCCGACGAACGCAGCGCTGGTCGGCGTTCCGGAGGCCGCCGCTCCTTCGCCGCCGAAGTTCCTCAGGCAGAACGCCCTGCCGGACCTCAAGCTGCTGCCGTCGCGCGCCCCCGGAACCGGCGGGACGATGACCGGACAATACGAAGTCAAAGCCACTCAGAGCGATGCCCTCTACGCGACGAAGCTGCTCGCGGGCAGCCGCGAGATCGGCATCTTAGTTACCACGAACCGGTTCCCGGAGGGGGAACTCTTCGGCCTCTTCAAGCCGGTATCCTGAGACTTGTTGCGTTCGCCGATCTCTTCGACCGGCGGCAACCCGAAGAAACGGGGGGACGACCATGACCCTGCAACGGCTTCCGCTCTACGGTGCGATGGTACTGGGAGTTGCCGGTGCGCTCGCCAGACCCGCTGCGGCTGCACCAGTAGCGTGCGCGGGTGGAACGCTCGATTTCACGGCCGTGTCGGACACGCCATTCACTTTGCCAACCTTCAACGTCGGCCAGAAGACCACGCTCACCGCGGTGACGACAGGTTTCACGGCGGCAAGCTTCTCCTGGACGATCCCGGGTCCGCACATCAAGGACTACAACGAGGACCTCGGCACGCAGATGGCGGTGCCGCCGGCGACGCCGCTGCCGTGGAGCACGACGCCGCTCGCCGCAGCCGATCTCGCGGCGTCCACGGTGTCTTTCTACTGGAAGCCGTCGGCGGCGCAGATCCATCCGCTCACGGGCGGGCCCGAGGCGCGGGTCGTCTCGCTGACGGTCACACCCACGGCCGGCGGCACCTGCATCAGCTCGGCCACGTTCATGATCGAACGCAACCTGACCGATGCGGACAAACAGCCGGAGGACTTCTACACCTCGACCCATCGCACGGCGACGACGACCAACCCGGGCTTCGGCCACGTCGTCGACGAGCACATCTACTGGCATCAATTCGTTCATGACTCTCTCCCTGGATGGCTGAGATTCCTTGCGTGGCATGGCTACTTCCTGCGCCGATTCGACCAATGGCGTGCCGAGTTCGGCTATGGCGCGGTGGCGCCCTGGTATCCAGGCCGGCCGCTGCCCACGGGCCCGGCGTTCGATCACCCGGCGAGCCTTCGCCTCGTCTTCGATCCGAACGCCAATCGGATTCCCACGTGGTACACGATTGCAGGCGGCACCGCCACGGACTCCGGCGGCCAGACCAAGCTCGCGGACTATGCAAGCCTCAACGCCTTCGAGAGTTCCTTCGAAGGCGGCTACCACGGCACGGTCCACTGCAACATCGGCTCGCACGTGGGCGGCTTCTTCGACACCTCCGGTCCGGGCTTCGGCAGCATGTGCAAGGCCTCTTCGCCCAAGGATCCGATGTTCTTCCGCTGGCACGGCTTCATCGACACGATGTACCGCAACTACTGCAGCCTCCGCGGCATCACGTGCTTTTCCGGACCTGATCCCGCATCGGACCCGTGGATGGGCGACAACGCCGCCGACATCGCGGCGAACGGCGCCGTGCCCTCGCCCGCGCCGCACTGGCTCAGCCCGGACATCTGGAACCGCCGCACCGAGGTGACGACGGACGCCTGCATCCCGCGCGATCCGGCCCCCAATCTCAACACCGTAGGGGGCGTGACGCGCCACTGCGGTTCCTCCGCCGATCACGAGAACCCGTTGACGGGCGTCACCAACTTCCTCTATGCGACCTTGCGCAATACGCGGCCGGCACCGGCGCGGAACGTCTATGCCGAGGTCGCGGTCTACATCGCGAACGCGTCGACGGGACTGGCTTGGCCGACCGACTTCACGATGTTGCCGGAGTCGCGCCAGTTCATCACGCTGTTTCTCGAGCCGGGTCAGGTAACCGACATCGGACCCCTGCCCTGGACGCCGCCCTCGCCATCGCCGTCGGACCACTGGTGCCTCTACATTCGCGTGCTGAGCGTTCAGGAAGCGCCGCTCGTCGAGGGTACGAACGTCGACACGAACGTCGCCAACAGCAATAGCATCGCCTGGCGCAACCTCAAGATCGTCGGGCCGGGAGAGAAGAAGATTTCTAGTTTCATCGTCCGCAACATCCAGGCGGCTGAAGAGCGGCTGGCGTTGCAGTTGGACGTGACGCCGGCGCTGTTCCAGACCGGCAAGCTCGTCTTGCGCCTCGACGATGCGCTGCAGCGCGCCATCACGGCGGGCGAGGCGAGGCTCGACGGCGTCAAGAGGACCGAGCAGGGCCTCTTCACCGTGACCTCGCCGAAGGCGCGCATCGACGGCATTCGCCTGGCGGCGCGCGAGCAGGGCGCGGCCACCGTTGAGCTCGACGCGCCTGCAGGGAGAGCGGCCGAGGGCGACGTCCAGGTCACGCAGTTCAGCAGCAAGGGCGTCGACGGCGGCGTCACCCTTCGTGTCGCGAAGAAGACCGACTACCCGCCGCACCCCAAGTACGGACGAGGCGATGAGCACAAGGAGCGCTGCTGCTGGTGGCGGCGTTTCTGGTGCTGGCTGAGGCCATCTTCGCCCTGCTGCGCTGGAGGTGGCCACCCATAAGAGCGGGCGAGAGGCTGCCCTGGTCGCAGCGCCGTGACGGACACCGCCGGCAGCTCGCCCGGCTCATGGCAGGAGCAGGGGCGAAGGCTCTTCAGCTGGAGGTGCCGTGTTTAGTGGTCTCATTGTTCATTCTCGTTGTTCATGGAGGTGACACATGAAATTACTCTCTGCCTTCGGTCTGACGCTCCTGGTTACGTGCTCTGCGATGGCACAAAGTCCTGTTGCAGGTCAGCAGCCGCCGCCTGGAGGGCAGCATGCGGGTGACCTATCGCAACCCTTGCTCCTCGTGCCGGGCTCGGTGGCGGACGATGCCACACCGCTCCTCGGTCCGCCTTGGGGGCCGCCCGGGTGGCCGAATAGCCCGCCTGATCCCAGCCCGCCCCCAAAGAAGAAGTGTTACAAGACCGAGCGGTATTGCACCGAGTGGCTCCCCGACGGTCACTGCAAACTATGGGACACGAGGAAGGTCGAGGTCCCCTGTTGAAGGAGTCTCGCCCGGTGACCTGGACCGCACGGCCCGCCCACCATCCGAGGCCGCCCGCGAGCGGCCCCCTGCCTGGCGGCGACCAGGACCTCGGGGCGCGCTCCACGGTAGTCGTTAGCGGTAGACTGAAAAGCCACGACACTGGAGGAGATTGCTGGGAAGCTCCTCGATCTCTACGTTGGCCCAGACCGGCGGGCGATCGCCAAGAGCGACGTGCCCATCGGTACACCGAGCCGGCGTCGATGGAGTGGCATTTCCGCCGCAAGCAGTCTTGAAAAGAGCGCGTTGACCAGAGGTGACACGGACAACTCAGCGGACACCATCGCCTCCGACGATGTGTCCTCGCGGCGCATTCGGCGGCGCAGCGCTCGCCAACGCCGGCTCGCCCACATGACCGGGAACAGCCCCGCCAGGATTTGCGTCGCATATTCCACCGCAAAACCAGCATCCCGTAATTTCCGTCGCAGCTCGGCCACGTCATAACGCCGGCAATGATCGGATGCCACATCGAAATGACTCCAGAGTGTCATATGAGCCGGAACGGTTATCAACAGCACGCCGCCTGGAATGAGCATATGATGAATGGCGCGTAGAATCGCCTGATCGTCGGGGATATGTTCCAGTACATCGAACAATCCGACTAGCGCGAATTTCACCCCGAACGGCTGCTGCTCGGCGTTGCCCTGCACCAGTAGGCCATCGGTGCGGCGTTGAGCGTGCCGTAAGCCTTCAAGAAAAAGATCCATGCCAATGACCTGGCCGTCAGGGCAGGCGGATTGCAGAGTCGGCAATAGCGATCCGTTGCCGCAACCTACCTCCAGGACGTGATAACCGGCCGGCAACATTGCCGTGACCTGACACGCCAGGGCCCCGACGATCTTGCGGCGGGCACGAAACCAGAAATGGTTTTCCTCGACCGCGTCCAATTCCGCGAAATGCTGCGGATTGTAGCCCCCGACGCCGAGCTGGCTCATCGAAACTCCCTGTTGACATTGGCTGACGGCAGCGTCGGGGCAGACAGTCGGCTGTACCGTCAACCAGCCGGAAGGGATGATAGCAGGTGGTTTCGGGCCTTCTCGCCTCGTCGGCGAGGGTCAGCTGCGCCACACTGCGGCGGATGTCTTGATTGCGAAAGCCATTGATCAGATGAGTGAAGAGGGCCAAGGAAAGCATCAACGCCATTACCCGTGGGTCGCCGAAAACGCAGGCCCGGCGCCTTATGACCGTCCTTGTTGACGGTGGGCTGCACCACGCCTTGCCGGAGCGAGGGCACTCGCATGCCGCCTTTACCCTTAGCCGCTTACCACCTTCCGCCTCGGTTTGAACCCGGAGGCTTCGCTAGAGGTGTAGGTATCTCTTTGCCTCCCTTGAAGTAATTCTGTCCCCCAACGGCGGCGTCTCAAAGAGCGGAAGCGTCGGTGCTCCTTCCTCTCTCCCTCACACGGGAGTTAGGTGATACACCCGCGCCATCTTCGCCGCCTCTGATACGTTTCCCCTGCGAAGGGCGTCGCGAACCTCGTCCAACTTCTCCGCATCTTCGAGGGTCAGGTATGGAGACCATCCCTCGTCAGCCTCGACGAGCTGCACCTCGACTTCTGCAACATAGTCGCCCTCATGGACAAGCTTCTTTTGGAGTCGTGGCATCAGTGTCTCCTGCGCATAAGGTCGGGTGTCCATTTGTCCGGATCTGGTCGGTAGGCGGTGGCGACTACGGCTGGCGTTTCTTTGTTCTTGGGTATGCCCTGGGCCTTTGGAGAGATGGGGACGAGGTGCGGAGGGCTTCTGTCGCGCTTCTGGGGGGCGACTGAAATAGTGCGTAGCGGTGCGTCGGCATGCGACGCCACTATACACCTAACGCCCTTGTTCTTCAAATACTTGCACTGTTAGCAAGCCGCTCACCACGTCTCATCCTGCCTCACCGCGGAGCACTTTTCGGTGAGTGGCATTCAAGAGGTCGACGGTTCGATCCCATTCGGCTCCCACGCGAATTCACTCAGCAGTAAACTCTCCTCCAACGAGGTCGCTGCAGCCTTGCCCTGCGCTGAGCCGAACCAAGGCGCCCGCCAGGCTTCGGCGCCCCCTACCCGATGCCCAAGATCGTCGCGGTCCATGGCGTAGGCCAGCAGCTCTGGGGTGAGGAGGTCCTTGCCGCGGCATGGCGCCCTGCCCTCCGCGATGGCATGCTGCGCGCCGGCGTGGCCAGGACGGCACTTCCCGCCGATGCCGACCTCGCAATCGCCTTCTATGGCGATCTCTTCCGTGGCGGCGCCACCAAAGGGTCAGGCGATCCCCCCTTCGAGCCGGCCGATGTGGAAGCGGATTGGGAGGCGCGGATGCTCGAGGCCTGGTGGCGGGCCGCCGCAGCCTGCGACCCGCAGGTGCCTGGCCCCGACGCGGCGACCAAGGGGCGCACGCCGGCTGCGGTGCAACGGGCGCTGAACGCCCTCGCTCGCTCGCGGTTCTTCGCCGGTCTCGCCGAGCGCGCCTTGATCGGTGATCTCAAGCAGGTGCACCGGTACCTTGTCGAGGCGGGGATCCGCAGCGCGGCGCGGCAGCGTGTCCTGGCGGCGATCGGACCGGACACCCAGATCGTGCTCGGACACTCGCTGGGATCGGTGGTTGCCTACGAGGCGCTCTGCGCTCGCCCGGGCCTGCCGGTCCGCACCCTTGTCACCCTCGGCTCGCCGCTCGGCATCCCCAAGCTGATCTTCGATCGCTTGCAGCCGGCGCCGGTCGACGGCCGCGGCGCGCCTCCGGCGGGAGTGCTGCGCTGGGTGAACGTCGCGGATAAGCACGACGTGGTGGCCCTGGTCAAGGAGCTGCGCCCGCTCTTCGGCGCCGCCGTGGGGGACCTGACGGTGGACAACGAGGCGAGGGCGCACGACGTCACGCCCTATCTCACCGCCCGCGAGACCGGGGAGGCTCTCGCTGCCGGGCTGCGGCCGTGATGGAGCCGGCGCAGCCGCAGCGCTTCCTGGTCGCCATCGGCGCGCGGCGCCTCGCCGACGGCAGTGATCTCCCCTCGGTGCCGGACGACCTCCGCCGGATCGCCGGGCTGTTTGGCCTCCTCGGCTATCACGAGGTGTTCCCCGACCTGCGCGACGATCCGCCGCCGGCGATCATCCTCGACCGCCTGAGCACATGGCTCGGAGAACCGCGACGTTCGGCAGAAGATCTCCTGGTTCTCTACTACTCCGGACACGGCGACAGCCAGGCAGGACGCCATTACCTCCTGCTGGGAGGGTCGGATCCCGGTCGGCTTGCCGGGACGGCGCTGCGTACGCAGGCGCTGGCCGACCTCCTCGGCGACCAGTCGGTTCGACTGCGCCGGCTGCTGATTCTGCTGGACACCTGCTATGCCGGGCAGGGAGCCTTCGACGTCGCCACGGTGCTCGGCGAGCTGACCCGGTCGCGGCCGCTCGGCGAGGGGCCTGAGCTGTGGGTGCTGGCGGCAGCGCGCAGCCGCGAAGAGGCCAGTCAGAGCAGCTTCTCGGAGGCCTTGCTGCGAGCGGTCGCGGATCCCAAGGCAGGAGAGCGCCAGCGCTGGCTGACGCTCGAAGAGGTCGTGGATGCGATCAATGCCGAGTGGTGCGCCAGCGGTCTCGCACAGCGCGCGGTCGTGGCCGGCAGCGGTTACTCGGTCACGCCGTTCCTGCCCAACCGCAACTACGTGACGCACCTGCCGCCGGGCCTCGACGTCGAGACGCAGAAGCGCTGGCAGACCGCGGCGCGAATGGGGAAGGCCGACGCCAAGGGATTCGCGGCGCACTGGGGACCCCGGTCGCGCGGCGTCGAGATCGAAGCGCAACCGGGCTGGTACTTCACCGGCCGCGCCGCGGCTTTGCGCAGCCTGGTCGGCTGGCTGGAGGCCTCGCAGATCGAGCCTGCCTTGCGGGTCGTCACCGGCGGGCCGGGGTCGGGCAAGTCCGCGATCCTGGCCAGGTTGGTCACCCTGGCCGACCCTCAGTACCGGCAAGGCGCCATGGCGGCTGGAGTCCCGGCGGGGACGATGCCGCGTGTTGGGGCCATCGATGTGGCGATCCACGCGCGCGGCAAGACCCTCGACCAGGTGGTCGCCGAGCTGGCGGCTGCGGCGGGAGTCGCCACCGGCGAGCCTGCCGAGCTTGTCGATGTGCTGGCCCGGCGGAGCAGCCTCTTCGTGGTCGTCCTCGATGCTCTGGACGAGGCCACTGAGCCGCGCCGGATCGCCGCTGAGATCCTCCTGCCCCTGGTCGCGGCGGCCCGAGCCAGCACTGGCCTGCGCCTGCTCGTGGGCACCCGAAGCGAGTTGCTCCCCGCGCTGCACCAGGAAGGGGAGATCCTCGATCTCGACGACGACGAAGAGGGCCGCGGCGACCTCACCGAGTACGTCGCGCGCTTGCTGGCCGACGAGGACGGGAGCCCCTACCACGGCCAGACGGAGGCGGCGCTCCCGGTTGCCCGGGCCGTCGCCAACCGGGCATTCCCGAGCTTCCTCTTCGGGCGTCTGCTGGCCCGCCACCTGGTGGCGGCCGGCAAGCAGGTGGACCCGGACAGCCCGGAGACCCTGCGGCGGATGCCGGCGAGTGTCGGGCAAGCGTTCGAGGAGTACATCGAGCGTTTCGGCGCCTTCGCCGAGAAGGTGCGCGACCTGCTTGAGCCGCTGGCCTACAGCCCAGGCGTCGGTCTTCCCTGGGACTCGCTCTGGGCGCCCTTGGCCGCCGCGCTCTCCGGTCGGCCCTATGGCGACGCCGACGTCCGCTGGCTGCTCGCCAACGCCGCCTCCTACGTGGTCGAGGAGCTGGAGGGCGGCCGCTCGGTCTATCGCCTGTATCACCTCGCTCTGGCCGAGCACCTGCGCAGTGACGGCCGCGCCCGCGAGGTCCACCGCCGCTTCGTGCGCACACTGGTCGGCTTGACACCCGATCGACCAGGAGGCGGCAAGGCCTGGCTGCAAGCGCATCCTTACGTCCGCTCCTACCTGGCCACGCACGCCGCCCGGTCGGGAGAGCTCGACCCGCTGCTCGACGATCCCCTCTTCCTTCTCGCCGCCGAGCGCAGCCACCTGCTTCGCGCGCTGGGAGCGGCAGAGGGCGAAGCGGCGCAGCAGGCGGCGGCAATCTACCGCCGGGCGGCGGACCGCTTCCAGCCGGACCGTCCTCCCGGCGACGCGGCGTCCTACTTCGAGCTGGCCGCGCGGCAGGCCAGGGCGCTCGCCCAGGCGGCCCGCATCGCCTCCCTGCCTCTGCGGCGGTCGTGGCGGCCCATCTGGACGCAGTGGGAACCGTCGTCGGCGCACACCCTTGTGGGGCGCCACGAGGGGAGGGTCCTGGCCCCGGCCTTCGCCGACGGCGGTGACGAACCCATCCTGGTCTCAGGAGGAAGGGATGGGGTGAGGATCTGGCGGCCCGGCTGCGGCAGCTCCATTTACATCCCGACGGCAGCGGAGGTGATGTCGATCGCGACCGGGACGGTGGCCGGACGGCAGCTCGCCTTCGCTGGCCTCAGGCACGGAGGCGTGGTGGTCCTGGATACGGCCGGCGGCAACCTGCTGAAGCCGATCCCGATGGCGGAGGGAGTGCGCGCCCTGGCCTTCTGCGCGCTGGACCAAGGTCCGGTGCTCGTCATCGGCACCGCCTATGAAGCCGGCGAGATCCACCTCTGGGATCTGGCGCGCGGCGTCCCCATGGGAGAGCCGCGGCGGGCCTTTCGCGGCTCCGTCCAGGCGCTGGCGGCGGCGCCAGCCGGAGGACGCCCGCTGCTCGCGGCAGCGGGGCACAATCTGGGAGAGGCGGCTGGACTGGTCAAGGTCTACGAGTTGCCGCACCTCGAAACGGTCTGCGTGGCGGACACCGGCTCGGCCGGGCTGGCCCGGTCGCTGGTCGTGTCCGAACGGCAGGGGCGCGCGGTTGCCGTCTCCGGGGATCACGAGGCGCGGATCCAGGTGTGGGACCTCGAGACCGCCAAGCTGCTCGACGAGGCAGTGGTCCCCAGCGGATTATTCTCGCCATGGATCGAGGCCATCGCCGCCACCGAGTTGGACGGCCTCAAATTGGTGATGACGGCGCGGGGTCGGTCAATCCACGCTTGGCGGCTCAACGATCTCACCAGGTGGGGCGAACCGCTCGAAGGGCATGGCGAGACCATCCTTGCCCTTGCCGCCGGCCGCATGGAGAGTCGGGCCGTCGTCTTCTCGGGCAGTGAGGATGGCACCGTGCGCGCCTGGTCGCTGGCCGAGGTTGCACGCCCCCGCCAGGCGGCTGCCGGACACCAGGGCACGGTGTACGCCGTCGCCGCGACCCGCCTCGATGACCAACCCGCGGTTGCCTCCGGCGGCGAGGACGGAACCCTGCGGCTCTGGCGCTTGGCAGATGGCTCGCCGCGGGGAAAACCGCTGGTGGGACACCAGGGGCCGATCTACGCACTGGCCACCGGCTGGCTGGCGGGACGGCCGGTCGCCGCTTCGGGCGGAAGCGACCAGCTGTTGCGGCGGTGGTTCCTGGACGACGGTTCGGCGGTCGGGGAGCCCCTGGCGGGGCATGGCGCGTGGATCAGGACGCTGGCGCTCGCCGAGGTGGGCGCCAAGCTGGTGCTGGCATCGGGCGACAGCGAATTCGGGATCTTCCTCTGGGATTTCGCATCCGGCGAGAAGCTCCGCACCGTCCGGAGCTCGTATTTTGGTAAGAGGTCGGTCCTTGCGCTCGCGCTGACCGAGCACGCGGGGCGCTGGCTCCTGGTTCTGGGTGGCGGCGATCGCCAGCTCTCGGTGCTGGACCTCGAGGCGGAGGAGCAGCCGCGAAGCGTGGGAATGTTCGAGTACGTCCGGTCGATCATCATCGGGAGCATCGCGGGGCGTGACACCATCGTCGCCGGTTTGGACAACTGCCGCGTGTACCTTTACGACCTGGCCCCCTTCGAGCGTGATGACCTGCGCTGGGTCCGGACCGCGGCGCTGGGCGACGCCGAGCACCACACGTTCAGGTTGTTCACGTCGAGGGCATTGCACGGCTGGGTCCAGCCGCTGGGCGAGCTCGCCGAGCACCGCGGCTGGGTCCAGGCCGTGGCGCTGGGCGAGGTGGGGGGAGATACCGTCATCCTCTCCGGCGGGAAGGATCGCGCCTTGATCGCGAGGACTCCGGACGGGAAGCGCGGCGTGCGGATCGAGCTCGACGCCGAAATCCATGCGATCGTACACGGCGAAGGCCAGCTCTATGTCGTCGCCACACGTCTCGGACTGGCGGCCTTGGAGCTCCAGAGCCTCGATCCTCTCGCGCGACCGCCGGCCTGAATTCTACCGTTCCCTGAGATTAAGCGCGCCGGGCGGCGGCACGGGACCGCGGCGGGGGAACCCGCGCCAGAATGCCCCAGGATCGACGATCGGCCCAAGGGCGCGCAGCAGCAGGGGCAAGGTGAATCGTCGCCTGCGCTGTCAAGGCGCAGCCAGCACGGCCGGATTCGCTGGGACCGGATGCAACGACTCATCGCTTGCTGGCTGCTTCCTGCCTGCTCCTATCACCCGTACCCCCTGAGGCGGCTTGGCGTTATCACCTGAGGCAAGAGCCGGATGCGGGAAAGCCGCCAGTCCGGATCTGTGGAGGGGTCACGGGCGACCATGATCCCTACTCCGACCGGGGTTAGGCCCCGCAACCCGGATGCCGAAGCCGCCCATGCTCCCTTGGGAAACGAAAGCGAGGGCATCTCTCCCTCACCCTCGCCTCGTTCCTCGTATGTTGTAACGCCGCCCCCCTGCCGCGAGCCTGTTTTCCGAAAAGGGTGGCAACGTGTCACCTTGGTGGAAGTCACCAACCAGTCAGCACGTCGATCAGATATCCAGGAGGCAGTCATGGCAAAGGACAAGGTGCAATCCCTCGATCACGCAGTGCGAACGTTGGCGGCGAGGAAGCTCGCCAGCTCCCAACCGGAGCAAATCCTCGCCCAGCTCAAGCGGCACGGCATCGGCAGTCTCGAAGATCTCGCGGCCAAGGTCGTCGAGAACGCGTCGCGCTCCGTGCAGAGCGGCTCCTCGGCGTCCTTCGAGGACGACATCCCGATGATCTGTTACAAGTTCACGAGCTTCCGGCCGGTGGTCAGCGTGCAGGAGCTCGAGCAGCAGGTGACCGAGCTCGGCGCCCTGATCCAGGGCGGCGGCGCGGTGGGTGGCCCGGTGGGCGGCGGTGCGGCGGCCGGCGGCGCGGCGCGCGGCCGCACCGCCTGAGGTCTCCTTCGCGGCCGACCATGCCGCCGGTCCGGCCCTCTGCCGGCGAATGGGCGGCCGCGCCCAGTTCTCTTTCGTGGCGTTGCCGCGCTCTTGCGCGCCGCATGCCGGAGGTGTCGAATGCCCGACGATGCAGCCGTCCGCTTCCCGATCGACCGCGCACTCGGCTGGATCCTGGCGCATCTCGATCACTTCAACCCTTTCCGTGGCGGGCGGGCGTTCGCCATCAAGCAGGGCCAGCGGGTTGGCGAGATCGCGATCCTGCTCCACGCTTACGCGGCCATCACCGGCGAGCGCGAGAGCGTGGCGGTGCGCAGCATCGTGTCGCTGCTGGAATCGGTGCGCGGCAACCGGGAGCTCGCCGATCGCCTGCTGCGCTCGCCAGCGGAGCTCGTGCTCTTCGTCGAGATCTACGCCGCGCTGCGCAGCGTCGGCCATGACGACCCGGGCGACCGCGCGCTGATCCAGCGGGCGCTCGACGCCCGCCTGCCCGAGCAGCTCGAGCGCCTGCCTCACCGCATGATGGACATCGCTTCGTGCCTGGAGTGGGGAGGTTTCGAGCATCCCTGGCCGAGCCTGCGGCAGCTCTACGGCTCGTCGATCCTCGGCGCGACCCCCTCGGCGCTCTTGCTCGGCGAGGACGGGACGTACGGCCTCACCCATGTCTTGATGTATCTCTATGGGTTCGGCATCCGCCGCGCCAGCATCCCGAAGCGCCAGCGTGAAAGCCTGCGGCGCCTGCTCTCGATGCTTCTGGTTGGGGTCAGCCAGGACCGCCATTGGGACCTGCTGGCCGAGCTGCTGCTGTGTTGGGAGGCGATCGGCTATCCCGCGACTGCCCTTTCGAATCGTTGCTGGAAGGCATTGCTCGGGGCGCAGCAGGAGGACGGCTCGATTCCGGGCCCGGAGTGGGCGCGGCCGCTTTACGAGTCGGCCTCGCGCGGTCTCGATGCCGAGGGGGCCCGGGAGGCCTACTTCGCGCACCACTACCACACGACCTTGGTGGGCATCATCGCCGCCTGCCTGCACCGCAGGAATCTGCGGTCCGCGCCGGCGAGCCGCTCGCGGCGGCGGGCCGCAAGGACGCCTGACGCCGCGGACGGACGAACGGCGGCCGGCCTCGCGGCGGCGGCCGTCGCGGCCACCGGCTGGCTCGAAGGCATCCTCGACGCGCTCTGCCGGGCTCCCGAGACGCGGGCCGAGGACCTGTACCGGACCCTGCTCGGCCTCCACTTCGCCGATGCCCTCGCCCCCGGCTCCGCCCGCCGCGCCGTGCCGGAGGCCGCCCGCCGCGTTGCCGCGCGCCTGGCTCCGATCGCCGAGATCTCCGAGATGGCCGAGATGGCCGAGGCCGGCGAGGCCGTCGAGGTCGCCGAGGCCGCCGCGCCAGGCTCGCCGGCCCCTGCCCTGACGTTCGGCGCGGCGGCGCTCCTGGCCGGCGAAAGGCTCTTCCTCGCCGACCTCCACGGCCCCGAAGGGCTGCCCGCCGCGGCCGCGCGGCTGCTTGCCTTGCTCCCCGAAGCCTACGGCGACGACGACGGATCGGCGCTGGAGCTCTATGAGAAGCGAGCGCTGCTCCACGCCATGGGCCTGCTTCCGGCTCCCCAGGGAGTGGATCTCGCGCCGGTCCTGAGGCGAGCTCGAGCCATGCCGGTGACCGCTCCGTGGGAGGTCTGGGACGACCTGCTGCTGCGCATCGATGCCGCCACCGGCTGCGGTGTCCGCGCCCCCCGGTCGCTCGAGCTCGAGGATGACGAGTGCCGGGCCGACCTCGAGGAGTTGCTCGCCGGCAAGGCCATGCACCTGCTGCGGCGCTACGACCTGCCGCTGGGCGCCCGCGTGCTGCGCGGCATGGCCTACCTCGGGTTGACCGGCGAGGAGTGGCAGGACTGCCTGCGGTTTCTCCTGCTCCACCAGCGCCTCGACGGCGCGTTCGGCTTCTATGGCCTCGAGGAGCGCAAGCTGCGGGAGACGATGCCCGCGGGCTTCTGCACCACGCTGGACGTCTCGCTGATGGTTACCGTCGAATGCTTGTGGACCCTGGCCGAGAGCACCGGCTGGCGGCTGCTCGCCAGTCTCCGGCCGGCCAGGCTCCCGCGCAAACGCCGCACCGGCGCGCCGCGCCGGCTCGTAACCGGTCTGGCAGGGATCCGGCCTTCAGCCCAATCCTTCGCTTGCGCGCAGGGTCGGGTTCAGCTGTCTCCGGAGCGCCGCAGCACTAGCGTCTGCTAGCGCGGATGGCAGTTCATCAGATGTCGAGAGTGGTCGATTTCAACGGCGACACGGTGGCCGAAGCGAGCGCCACCGATGGCGTCTGCGGTCTCAGCACTGGGGATCAGAGACGGCGACCGCGGAACGCGCGCTGAATCAGGTCGCGCGCTTTGCCGAGAAGCGCCGCGTGCGCCTCCACTGTCGCCAGACGCTCGAGCAGAATCGCGGGGTCTGCCATGGAGCTCTCGGCGGCGGCTTCCAGGAAGGCGACGTCCTTCTCCGGTCCGGCGACTGCCTTGGCGACGAGCAGGTCGTGGACCTCCAGGCACAACCCCCTGACCCCCCTTGTGTTGTCGTTCTGGATGACGACGAGCCGCGTTTTCCAACCGGCCGGCAGGCAGGCGGTCTCTTCCGCTACACCATGGGCGTAGTAGCCGAAGGTCTCGTGAAAGGGCGAGAGCTCACCGATGGTGCCGTCGATGAGCTCGGCGCGGTCGGGATGGTTGAGGGGGAAGAGATCGGCCTCGGTCGAGATACGCATGGCAGCCGGGGCGTCAGGGAAATGGCCCAGGATGGCCTGGCTGCCGATGACGACGATCTCCTCGTTAGCCGCGATCTCCGCAGAGGCGCGGAGGAGGTGTTCCAGCTGCTCGCGGGTCACGGCTGCCGTGAAGTCCTGTCGCGGACTTCGCGCCAGATCTGCCAGCGTTCCCTGGGCTGAAGCGCGCCGGCAAACGGGCTCGACTGGCGCAACTCGTCGGCGACCTCGCTGCGCTCGATCAGGAAAGCGGCTATCGAGGCCAGGTCCCCCGCGAGCACGGCTGCCCACCGCGCCGCGGCGGCCGGCACC
>Ga0209118_1000228_pt1 | contig 35476 bp, 34 predicted proteins | sample BlaSpr_A8_Ref_M1_FD_187988 | JGI IMG/M metagenome (GOLD analysis project Ga0209118, IMG submission 187988) | Forest soil microbial communities from Thunder Bay, Ontario, Canada - Black Spruce, Ontario site 2_A8_Ref_M1 (SPAdes) (version 2) | ecosystem: Environmental > Terrestrial > Soil > Boreal... | reverse complement strand
AGCCATCCCAGCATCGTCCCAAAAAACGGATACAACCAGCCTGCATGCGCGAAGGCCAAGCCGAGCGTCGAATCCAATCCTCCCCCTTTGGTGGTAAAGCCGAGCGCCAGCATTGCGGCGATCGTGAGCAGCGAGAAACGAACGAGCTTAAGCGTCTTGCCATAGACTTGAATCATTTTCGGGACGGTGATCCCCATCACGATGCCGGCAATGATCGCGGCAATCAGAATTCCCGATCCGGTCGCCGACATCCAGTTCAACACATACACGGCCGCTTCAGGCGTGGGCTTCGGCACCACCGGCGGTACGCGCACCACCAGGTTGTGCAAGCCGTCGATCGGGAACTTGGGCGCCGAGAGCGCGTTGAGCAGGTTCTTCATTTGCGGGAGGCCCCACACGAAGACCAGCACACTGAGGATCGCCCACGGTGTCCAGGCCTTCATGACTTGCGCGCGCGTGAAGCCGTGCCGAACCGCACTTGCCTCCGCCTCTGCATACGACACCGTAGTGCCTTCGCGCGACGTGCTGGTCCAGACCTGCTTCGGGTGCCAGATCTTGAGGAACAGTGTCAGCGTGCCCATCGAGCAGATCGCGGCGATCACGTCGACGAGCCACGGCCCATGATAGTTCGATACCAGGAATTGCGGCACCGCGAAGGAGACGCCTGCCACCAGGATCGCCGGCCAGATTTCGATCATCCGCCGGAAGCCGACAAAGGCCCAGATCAGCCAGAACGGCACCAGCACGGAAAAGAACGGCAGCTGCCGTCCGACCATTCCGCTCAACGCCTGCAGATCGAGCCCCGTGACCGCCGCCAGCACGACGATCGGCGTGCCGAGCGCGCCATAGGCCACCGGTGCAGTATTGGCGATCAATGACAGCCCCGCCGCGGCCAGCGGCTTGAATCCGAGTCCCATCATGATCGCGGCCGTCACGGCAACCGGCGTGCCGAAACCCGCCGCGCCTTCGAAGAATGCGCCAAAGCAAAAGGCCACCAGCAAGAGCTGCAGGCGGCGGTCGGTCGTGATGCCGGTGATGCTCTTCTGCAGCACGTCGAACAGCCCGACCTCATTGGTCAGTTGGTACATGAAAATGACATTGAGCACGATCCAGCCGATCGGAAGCAATCCGAATAGCGCGCCGTAGAGCGCCGATTTGCCGGCCATCTCTACCGGCATGCCGTAGGCGAATACGGCGACCGCCAAGGCGACGATGAGGCCGAGAATCGCCGCCCAGTGCGCCTTGATATGGAAGAACGCGAGGCCACCCAACAGCACGACGATCGGCAACGCCGCAATGATCGTGGACAGCACCGGATTGCCAAGCGGATCGTATACTTGTGACCAGCTCATCGTTTTCCCTCACAGTTTGCCGGCGGCCTCGGAACATGGCTCGTCGGCGTAACTTACCCTCGAGACCACCCGCCGCGATTGATCTATGTCATGCAAATGTGCCGGGCCGCCGATTACCGTATGCGATCGGCAATGTGTCGGGAATCCGCGTGTCCCGTTGACTTAGGTCAAACGGACGCGGCGGCGGGACGCTTACTGTAGCTCCCGAGAAGGACCATGCAATGAATCCATACGTCGTCTTCCTCCTGTACCTGCTGGCGATCCTGGGGTTCGTGTTCGTCACGCTGGTGATGAACCGGTATCTCGGCCCCAAGCCGGTCGCATCGGCATTGAAGATGGAGCCTTTCGAGTGCGGCGCCACGCCGGTCGACACGCGGAACACGAAGGCGGTGCCGATCAAGTACTACGGCGTCGCCATCGCGTTCATGCTCTTCGATCTGGAGACCGTGTTCCTTTTCATCTGGGCTCTCGGCGCGCAGCCGCTCACCGGCTTCATGCTGTTCACCTTCTTCATTTTCGCCTTCCTCCTCGTCCTGATCCTGCTGTACGTGTATCAGGCGCGGCTTCTGGACATGGTGACGGAATAGCCATGAAACGCACGATGATCCCGATTCGTCAGGCGAACGCGCCGTCCGCGGCTTTCGAATATTTCTCCACCAAAAAGGACGAGTTCGTCGGCTGGGCGCGCAAGTTCTCGCTGTTTCCGTATCCCTTCGTCACTGCCTGCTGCGCGATGGAGTTCATGGCGGTGAGCTCCACGCCGTACGACACCGACCGATTCGGCGCCGCGCTGCCGCGCTTTTCGCCGCGCCAGTCCGACTTGCTGATGGTCGTGGGCACGCTGACGCACAAGCAGGCGCCGGTCCTCCTGAGGGTCTACGAGCAGATGTGCGAGCCGAAGTGGGTGATGGCTTTCGGCGCATGCGCGACCAGCGGCGGCTTCTACCAGAACTATGCCGCCGTGGCAGGCATCGACAAGATCATCCCGGTCGACATCTATGTTCCCGGGTGCCCGCCGCGGCCGGAGACGGTTATCGACGCGATCATGAAACTGCAGGACCGGATCGCGGGATCGCGGCATCCGATCATCACCGAGACCTTCTGATCATGGCCGCTGCGATCCTTGCTCTGATGCAGCAGCAGCTCGTCCCCGCGGGCGGCGAAGCGAGCTTGTCCCACGGCATGCTCGTGGTCGTCGTCCCTCCCGCCGATCTGCTCGGCGCCGTGCGCCGCCTCAAGTCGGAGTTCGCGTTCGATCTTTTCCTGGACGTCACTGCGGTCGACTGGCCGAAGCGGACGCCGCGCTTCGATGTCGTCTATCACTTCTACTCCACCACGCACCTGATCCGCGTCCGGCTCAAGACGCGCGTTCCGGAAGCGGAGCCCATCGTGGACTCGCTGGTCTCACTGTACGGCTCGGCGAACTTCATGGAACGCGAATGCCACGACATGTACGGCATCGTCTTTCGCGGCAATCCCGACTTGCGCCCGATCCTGCTCTACGAAGGCTTCGTCGGCCATCCGTTGCGCAAGGACTACCCGAAGCAGCAGGAGCAGCCGCTCGTGCCTTACCGGACATGACGAGACCGACTGTGGATGCCCGAGTGAAAACCACGCTGCCCAATCCCGTCCGTCCCGCCTTCGAGCGTGGCGAGCGCGACGACGCGGTCATCGTCAACATCGGCCCCTCGCATCCAGCCACGCACGGCACGATCCAGGTGATCGCCGCGCTGGACGGCGAGAAGGTGCAACGCGTCGACGTGCACTGCGGTTATCTGCACCGCGGCTTCGAGAAAGAGTGCGAAGACCATACCTGGCACAACCTGATCCCCTACGTCGACCGCCTCAACTACTGCTCCGGCCTGATCAACGATTTCGCGTATTGCGAGGCCGTCGAGACGCTGATGGACGTCGAGATCACGCCGCGTTGCCGGTACCTCCGCACGCTGCTCTCCGAGTATTCGCGAATCGCGGACCACCTCACCTGCGTGGCAGCGTCGCTGATGGAGCTCGGCGCGATGACGGCCTTCCTCTACCTGGTGATGATCCGCGACTACATCTACGAGCACCTCGCGGACCTGACCGGCGCGCGCGTCACTTACACCTACGGCCGAATCGGCGGGCTGGCCCGCGACCTGCCCGTCGGCTGGCTCAAGCGCCTCGGAGAGATCCTCGACCAGTACGAGGTGTTCGTAGGACGCATTCACGGGCTCATGGACCGCAACCGCATCTTCATCGACCGCACCCGCAACATCGGCGTGATTTCGACCGCCGACGCGATCAACTGGGGCTTCACCGGGCCGATCCTGCGCTCGACCGGCGCGGCGATCGACCTGCGCAAGGACGCCCCTTACCTCGCGTACGGCGAGCTGGACTTCGACGTCCCGGTCGGCATCAAGGGCGACAACTACGACCGCTACTACGTGCGCATGCGGGAGATGGACGAGTCGGTGTACATGATCCGGCAGCTGATCGACTTGCTTCCGGAGGGCCCGATCAATGTCGACGATCGCCGCTGCACGCTCCCGGAGAAGCGTCTCGTCTACACGGAAATCGAGTCGCTGATCAACCACTTCAAGCTGATCATGGACGGGCCGGACGTGCCCGCGGGCGAGGTCTACGCGGCGCACGAAGCGCCCAACGGCGAGCTCGGCTTCTACCTGGTGAGCACGGGCGGAGGAACGCCGTACAAGTTCCATGTGCGCTCGCCGAGCTTCGTTCACATGGGCGGCGTGCAGCGCCTGCTCGAGGGTTACCAACTCGCCGACATCATTCCGACTTTCGGGTCGGTCAACATGATCGGCGGGGAGTGTGACCGATGAGTGATCGATGAGCGATCGATGAAGCACCTGATTCCCGAATTCGAGAAGCTGCGCGCGCGCTATCCGGCCGGCTTTGAATCGTCTTTCGTGCTGCCGTGCCTGCGCCGCATTCAGGAAGACCGCGGCTACGTCGCCGACAGGGACATCGACGCGCTGGTCGAATATCTCGGCGTCCCGCGCATCCAGATCGAGGAAGTCTTGAGCTTCTACGGACAGTTTCGCCGCAAGCCGATCGGTCGTTGCCACATTCAGGCCTGCCGCAACGTGTCGTGCTCGCTGCTGGGTGCGGAGCGGATTCTCGATCACCTGACGAAGAAACTCGGCATCGCCCCGGGGCAAACGACCGCCGACGGCCGCTACACACTGTCCACCGTCGAGTGCCTGGCCGCCTGCGGGACCGCGCCGGTGCTGATGATCGACGACGCATACCACGAGAGCATGACGCCGGAAAAGATCGACGCGCTGCTTGCGGCGCTGGTTTAGCATGGCAAACACCAAACTCCTGATGACGTTTCCGGTCACGGAGACCTCGCACACCCTCGCGGAATACCGCGCCCGCGGCGGCTACGGTGCGTTGGAAAAGGCGCTGCGCCAGATGACGCCGCAGGAGGTGGTTGCCGAGGTCACCGCTTCCGGCATTCAAGGACGCGGCGGCGCCGCCTTTCCCATGGGCCGCAAATGGGCGGTCGTTCACCCGAACGACGGCCAGTCGCATTATCTTTGTGCCAACGCCGACGAGGGTGAACCGGGAACCTTCAAGGACCGCTGGATTCTCGAATACGCGCCGCACTTGCTGCTCGAATCGATGCTGATCGCGTCGTACGCGCTGCAGGTGCGCAACGCGTTCATCTACATCCGGGGCGAGTTCGACCTGCCGTACCGACGTCTCGCGGCTGCATTGGAGGAGGCGTACGCGGCCGGCTACTTCGGCGAGAGGATTCTCGGCACCGACTTCGCGTGCGATCTGGTGATCTATCGCGGCGCGGGATCCTACGTCTGCGGCGAGGCTTCCGCGCTGATCACGTCGATCGAGGGCAAGCGGGGTTACCCGCGCAACCGTCCGCCACGCCTGACCGTACGCGGCCTGTATCAGAAGCCTACCGTCATCAACAACGTCGAGACGCTGTCCAACGTCGCCTGGATCATCACGAATGGCGGCGAGGCGTTCAAACAAGTGGGCACCGCCAAGGACCCCGGTACCCGTCTCATTTCCATTTCCGGTCACATCGAGCGCCCGGGCGTCTACGAAATAGAGATCGGGTACCCATTCGCGAAATTCATCGACGAGGATTGCGGTGGCATCCTCGGCGGGCGGGCGCTCAAGGGGATTATCCCGGGCGGTATCTCGACGAAGGTGCTGACCGGGAAGGAAATCGAGCCCCTCACCCTCGACAATCAATCGCTCGCGGCGGCGGGCTCGTCGATGGGCTCGGGCGGAATGATCGTCATCGCCGAAGGCACGTGCATGGTGCGCTTGCTACAGGTACTCCTGCGCTTCTACCACCACGAGTCCTGTGGCCAGTGCACGCCCTGCCGCGAGGGCATGGGGTGGCTCCACCGCATCATCGACCGCATCGTCGTCGGCGAAGGCCGTGCCGGGGACATCGAGCGCATGTACCAGATCTCCGCCTGGAACGACGGCACGACGATCTGCGGCATGGGCGATGCCGCCGGCTATGCCACGAGCGGCATCCTGAACAAGTTCCGCGACGAGTTCGAGTATTTCATCGAACACAAGCGCTCGCGCTGCAACGGGACGCTGGAATGCCCGAAATCTTCATAAACGGCCATTCGATTCAGGCCGAGCGTGGCCAGAGCGTCCTGCAGGCAGCACTGGCGCATGGATTTTACATCCCCTATTTTTGCTGGCACCCGAAGCTGTCGGTGGCAGGCAACTGTCGCATCTGCTGTGTCCAGGTCGAGGGTCGCAGCTGGGTGGAAATCGCCTGCAACATGCCGGTCGCGGAGGGCCTGCGGGTGCTCACCGATTCCGACACGGTGAAGGCGTACCGCAAGTCGATCATGCAACTGATGACGCTCAACCACCCGGTCGACTGCGGCATCTGCGATAAGGCCGGCGAGTGCAAGCTGCAGGATTACCACTACAAATACAACGGCGCGCCGTCGATTTCACGCGACGCGAAAGTGCGCTCGACCAAGTTCCACGCGCTGTCCGAGCGGATCGTGCTCGATAACGAGCGCTGCATCCTGTGCTCGCGCTGCGTGCGCTTCACGAGCGAGATATCCAAATCGAACGCGCTCGGAATCATCCAACGCGGCGATGCGTCGCTGGTTCGCGCCGCGGAGGATCGCCCGCTCGACGCCGACCCGTACTCGGACAACATCATCGACCTCTGTCCGGTGGGTGCGCTGCTCTCGCGCCCGTTCCTGTACAAGGCGCGCGTCTGGTATCTCAAGCCGACTCCTTCGGTCTGTCCGGGCTGCGCGCGAGGCTGCACGGTGCAGATCTGGCATCGCAAGCAGGAGTGGAAGCTCAACGCGCTCGACCCGCGCCAGAACGTCAGTATCGAGCGCGTGACTCCTCTCGAAAATCCGCACGTCAACGGACCCTGGATCTGCAACAAGGGGCGTGACCTCGCGCAGATCTTCGAGCGCCCGCGCGCGACGCAGGCGATGCAGAAGGGCAAGCCCGTCGATTTGCCATCGGCCATCGAGTCCGCTCGACACCTGATCGAGAGTGCCGGGCACCCCGTCGCACTGGTGTCGAGCTGGGGCTCCAACGAAGAGCTCGGCGCTTTGAAGCATGCGCTCCCTGGGCGCTTCGCCGCTTTCACCAAGCACGATTGGACACCGCAGCCGGGCGAGCGCCTCGACGACGATCTGCTCATCCGCGCGGACAAGAACCCGAATACGGCCACGGCATGTGCGTTGTTCCCGCGGCAAGACGACGGTGCGAGCGCCATCGCCGAAGATACAGACCTGGTCCTGGTCTGGGGCGAGGGCTTCGACTTCGTCCGCATCCCGGTCGGGGCAAAGATCATCTTCCTCAACGCGTATCTGCAGCCGGAGAACGGGCACGCCGACGTTTTCATTCCGATCAGCATCCAGACCGAGCGTCGCGGCCACTACACCAACTTCCAGGGTGTGGTGAGCGCGTTCGCACCCTGCTTTCCGAAGAAGGCATCGGTCGCCGACGCCGAGACGCTGTTCGCCGCGATTGCGGCGACCGAAAGCGCCCGCGCATGATGCAGGATCTGGTCGTCTATCTCGTCTTCATCGGCTACGCGGTGGCGGTACTGCTCGTGTTCGGCACCGTTCTGACCTGGGTCGAGCGCAAGCAGGCCGCCATCATGTCCGATCGCATCGGCGCGAATCGTGCGTACGTGCGCATTCCCTTCACCCAGATCAAGCTCGTGTGGTTGGGCCTGTTTCACGGTCTCGCCGACGGTATCAAGATGATGCTGAAGGAGGACTTCAAGCCCAATTCCTACGACCGCTTCGCCTACGCCCTCGCGCCCTGGGTGGTGTTCACGCCGGTGCTGCTGGTGTTCGCGGTCATTCCTTTCGGCGGCACGGTCGTACCGGCCAAGCTGCTGCAAAGCGTGCCCTCGGTGGCTGCCTGGTTCGGCGACAGGACGTATCCGATGCAGATTGCGCGCGTCGATGCCGGCCTCCTGGTCGTCTTCGCGTTCGGCGGACTGACGATCATCGGGACGATGCTCGCCGGCTGGTCCTCGTCCAACAAGTTCTCTCTGCTGGGCGCGCTGCGTGCCGGCTCGCAGATGATTTCCTACGAGCTGATCATGGGTCTCACCGTGCTGGGGCTCATCCTGATTTACGGCACCGTCGACCTGAACGCCATGGCACAGCAGCAGTCGGGCGTGCTGCTGGGCTTTCTGCCCGCCTGGGGAATCTTTCTGCAGCCCTTCGCGGCGATCCTCTTCCTGACCGCGGCGATCGCGGAGAACAAGCGCATTCCTTTCGACCTGCCGGAGGCGGAGTCGGAACTCATCGCCGGCTATTACACCGAATACAGCGCGATGAAGATGGGGCTGTTCATGTTCGCCGAATTCATCGAGATCGCGATCATCGGCGCGCTGTTCACGACGCTCTTCCTCGGCGGTTACAACCTGCCGTTCATGACCGACGAGGGCTTTGTACTGCCGGGAAATCACGTGGTGTCGATCGGCCATGCCGCGATCGTGGTGATCCAGCTCGTCGTGTTCCTGGGCAAGGTGCTGCTCGTGTCCAGCTTCCAGATCCTCGTGCGCTGGACGCTGCCGCGCTTTCGCTGGGACCAGCTGCTGCGCTTCGCCTGGAAATTCATGTTCCCGCTGGCGCTGGCCAACTTGACGGTGACCGCAGTCGTCGTCTGGGCGCTGCACGCCTAGCCCGTCACTCGAACATGAAGCCCTACGTGCGCAAGCAATACTGGAACCGGCCCACCATGTCGTGGTGGGAGCGGGCGTACCTGCCCGAGATCCTGCGTGGTCTCTCCATCACCGGCGGCGTATTCCTGACGAACATGTGGCACTGGATGACGTTTCGCAAAGGCGCGCTCACGACGTATTACCCCGAGCAAACGCGGCCCGACTACGCGGCCGGTAACCGCGGCAAGCACGTGCTGACGCAGCGCCCCGACGGTCGGCCCCAGTGCATCGCCTGCAACATGTGCGCGACGGTATGCCCGGCAAAAGTCATCGAGATCGAGGCGGCCTTCGATCCGGACGACCCGGTGCATCCGAAATATCCCGCGCGCTTCGAGATCGACTATTCGCGCTGCATCTTCTGCGGGTTGTGCGTCGAGGCCTGCCCCGAAGATGCGATCCGCATGGTGAAGGAAGTGCCCAACCTGCCGACGTACGATCGTCAGCAACTGTGGCTATCGCTCCCCGAGCTCCTCAACTGGAACCCGCAACGCGATGTCGCGAAGCCCTATCCGGCGAAGGCCGGTAGCGAAAACACCGCGAAGGGCGGTGCCGACAAGACGAAAGGGCCGACATGATCGAGACCGTGCTCCTCTGGCTCTTCGCCGCCACGGCGCTCGTCGCCGCCGTCCTGATGCTGGTGCTGCGCCACCCGATGCGCGTCGCGCTGGCGCTCACCGCGACCATGCTTTCGCTCGCCGGCGTCTACGCGCTACTTGGCGTGCACGTGATCGCGGTGTTCCAGGTGCTCATCTACGTCGGCGCGGTGATGGTGTTCATGGTCTACGCGATCATGCTGCTCGACGTGCGCGACCGCTCCTTCACGCGCCGCTTCTCGCGGCTGCTGCTGCCCGGCATTGCCGCTGCGCTGCTGTTCCTCGCCATCCTCGCCCACGGATTGTGGCGCGCGCTGCCCGAGCCCAGCGGCGCGGCGAGCGGCACACTCTTCGCCTTAAAGCGTTTCTCGACCGAATTCCTGAACGAGTACTGGTTGCATTTCGAGCTCGTTTCGGTGCTGCTGGTCGCCGCGGTGGTGGCGGCGCTGGCCGTGCTCGAGGTCGGACGAAGGCATCGTGGATAAGGTGCAGATGCTCATCGCGACCGCCGCGGCGCTGTTTGCGCTGGGGCTGCTGGGCGTCATCGTCCGCCGCAACGTGCTGGTCATGCTGATGTGCATGGAGCTGATGCTCAACGGGGTGAGCCTCAGCCTGGTGACCTTCGCGCAGCAGACGGCGACCGCGGCCGGGGCGGTGCTCGTCTTTCTAATCTTCGTCGTCGCGACGGCCGAAATCGCCATCGCCATTCCCATCGTGCTCCTGCTCGTGCGCCGCAAAGGCGTGCTCGACCTGGACGCCTACGCCGACCTCAAGGGATAGCCGGTGAGCCACCCGCTTACCGCGATCGTCCTCCTGCCGCTGGCAGGGTTCCTGCTGAACGGCCTCGCTGGCAACCGGCTCGGCACACGGTTCGTCTCCGCGATCGGCTGCGGCCTGCCGATCCTGGCCTTTCTGGTGACGGTGAAATGTTTCCTGGACCTGCAGGCGGCAGGTGGAGCGCCTTTAATCGACATCGCTTACACCTGGGCCGTCGTGGGCGGCAGCTCGTTCGAGGTCTCCTTTTATTTCGACGCTTTAAGTGCGGTGATGGTGCTGATCGTGACCGGCGTCGGCTCGCTCATTCACCTCTACTCGATCGGCTACATGAGGGACGACGCGAGCTACGCCCGCTACTTTTCCTACCTGAACCTCTTTCTGTTCTTCATGCTGCTGCTGGTGTTGGGCCGGTCGTTGCTCGTCCTTTTCGTCGGCTGGGAAGGCGTGGGACTTGCCTCGTATCTGCTGATCGGCTTCTGGTTCGAAGACCCGGACAAGGCCCGCGCCGGCAAGAAGGCGTTCATTACCAACCGCATCGGCGATGCCGGCTTCCTGCTCGGCATGTTCCTGCTCTACCAGGCGCTGGGGACGCTGGACATGGACCGCATCAACGCGGCATTCATGGGAAGCGCGCCGCCCGCGGTGTCGGCGAGCCTGGTCGGCATCCTGTTGTTCATCGGCGCGTCGGGCAAGTCAGCGCAGATTCCGCTGCACGTCTGGTTGCCGGACGCCATGGCAGGCCCGACGCCGGTCTCCGCGCTGATCCACGCGGCGACCATGGTGACCGCCGGCGTGTATCTCGTCGCGCGCATGTCCGGCATCTATCTGCACGCCCCGGAGGCCAGCGCGATAATCGCCGCGATCGGTGCGCTCACCGCGTTCTTCGCGGCGACGATCGCGGTCGTGCAGACCGACATCAAGAAGGTGCTGGCGTATTCGACGATCTCGCAGCTCGGCTTCATGTTCGTGGCACTGGGCGTCGGGGCGTACAGCGTGGCGATCTTTCATCTCTACACGCACGCGTTTTTCAAGGCCTGCCTCTTCCTGGGCGCCGGGAGCGTGATCCACGCGCTCGGGGGCGAGCAGGACATTCGGAAAATGGGCGGGCTCGCACGCCGAATTCCCGTAACCTTCGCGACCTTCGCTGTGGCGACTGCCGCCATCGCCGGTATCCCTCCGCTCGCCGGATTCTTCTCCAAGGACGAGATTCTCTGGTTCGCCTTCGCCAGCAGCCGCGGCGGCTCGCCGTTGCTCTTTGCGGTGGCCGCGACAACCGCGCTGCTGACGGCCTTCTATATGTTCCGGCTGCTGTGGCTGACTTTTTTCGGCCGTTCGCGGATGACTGCGGAAACCGAGCACCACGTGCACGAGTCGCCTGCGTCGATGACCGGCGTGCTGATCGTGCTGGCTATCCTGTCCGCGATAGGGGGCTTCTTGGCGCTGCCGCACTTCCTTAGCTCCCTGTTGCCGCTGCCCGAAGTCATGCCCGCGCTCGAGCACTACGAGACGCCGCTAGTCGTGGTCTCGATCGCCCTTGCCTTCGCCGGGCTCGCCGCCGCCGCGTATCTGTTCGCCGGCGACGCCGATCGTGCCGAACGTCTGCACCGCCGCTTCCCGACACTGCACCGCGTGCTCTCCGGCAAATACTACGTTGACGAGATGTACGACTGGCTGATCGGGCGTCCACTGTACTGGATCTCCGATCGCGTTTTCCTGAGGCTCGGCGACCAGAAGCTTTTCGACGGCTCATTGCACGGCCTCGCCGCGCTCGGCCGCCGCACCGCGGGGGGCTTGAGCCGCGTGCAGAACGGCAACCTGCACCTGTACGCGCTGCTCGTACTCCTCGGGATCATCGCCTCGCTCGCGTGGAGCTGGCGCCATGGCTGACACCGCGCTCCTCAACGTCGTTCTGTTCCTGCCGCTCGTCGCCATCGCGGCAATCGTCGCGCTGCCCGCGCGGCAGGGCGAGCCCGTGCGGCGGCTGTCGCTCGCCGTAATGCTCCTGCAATTCGCCCTCACCGCGTGGCTTTACGCGCGCTTCGACGCCTCCGCAGAGGGTTTGCAGTTCGAAACGCGGCTGCCCTGGATCGCCGCTTGGGGCGTGTACTACCAGATCGGCCTCGACGGCTACAACCTGCTGCTCGTCCTGCTGACAGCATTCCTCGGCCCGCTGGTCGTCGCGGGCGCGTTCACTGCCATCCAGAAGGACGTGAAGCTCTTCTACGCGATGGTGTTCGCGCTGCAGTTTGCGATGTTGGGCACCTTCCTCGCCCAGGACCTGTTCCTGTTCTATCTGTTCTGGGAGGCGATGCTGATACCGCTGTTCCTCATCATCGGCATCTGGGGCGGAGAGCGCCGTATCTACGCCACGCTCAAATTCGTGCTGTACACCGCATTCGGCAGCATCCTCATGCTTGCCGCGGTGATCTATCTCGTCTATTCGCTCAACGCGACGACGGGCGTGACGTCATTCGCCTTCGCCGATCTCTATCGCTCGGAATTGCCGCTGCCCGTGCAAACAGTGCTGCTCGCCGCCTTCGCGCTGTCCTTCGCGATCAAGGTGCCCATCGTGCCGCTGCACACCTGGCTCCCGGACGCGCACGTCGAAGCACCGACCGCCGGCTCGGTGATCCTCGCCGGCGTGCTGCTGAAGATGGGGACGTACGGCTTCATGAAGCTCGCCTTTCCCCTGTTCCCCGACGCCACGCGTCTGCTCGCGCCCGTGTTCGGAACGCTCGCGGTGGTGAGCATCATCTACGGCGCGTGCCTGGCGCTGGTGCAGACCGACATCAAGAAGATCATCGCCTACTCCTCGATCAGTCATCTGGGCTACGTGATGCTCGGGCTCATCAGCCTCGACCTGCTCGGCATCCAGGGCGCCGTGATGCAGATGGTAAGTCACGGGCTGGTCGCCGGCGGGCTCTTCCTCATGGTCGGGATGGTCTACGAACGCTGCCACACCCGCGACCTGGCCGCGTACGGAGGGTTGGCCAAGCTGCTGCCTGTGTATTCGGTGTTCTTCATGGTGCTCACGCTGGCGGCGATCGGACTGCCCACGACGAGCGGATTCACCGGCGAATTCCTGGTGTTGCTGGGCGCGTTCAGGGCGGCGTGGCCGCAGTATGTACAGGGCGCTGCCTACCCGCTGTTCGTGAGTGCGAGCGCGGTCGCCGGTGTCGTCCTCGGCGCGCTCTACATGCTGTGGTTCGCGCAGCGATTTCTATTCGGCCCGGCGAAGGCGCCGCATCTGCCGCTGGTCGATCTGAACCTGCGGGAGAAGGCCATTCTCGCGTCGATCGTCGTCGCGGTGTTCGCGCTGGGATTGTTTCCCGATGAGCCGATGCGCAAGACCGAACTGGCGGCGAGGCAATACCAGCAGCTCGTCGCCGGGGTGAGGACGGGATTGCCCGTCGCGACACTGCGGCAACTTCCATCATCGCCGCCCGGATCGCAGACTCGGCTGGCGACACCGCTCGAGAAAGCGGGTACACCATGAGTTGGATCGACAGCGCCATTGCCATGCTGCCAGAACACCTGTTGCTGGCCGGAATCGTGATTCTTATCGCAGTCGAGATCGTCGCGCCGCTCCGCAAGCGAGGCCCTCTGCTGCTGTCGCTGCTCGCGGTGAGCTTCGCGGCGGCAGCCGCGGTCTGGTTGTCCGCGAATGGATTCGCGTTTGCCGCATTCGCCGGCCACTACTCCGTCGACCCGGCGACGTTGCTGGCCAAGGCGATCGTCCTCGCGCTCGCCGTGCCGGTGCTGCTCATCTCGCGCGACGACGTCGGCCAGGGCGCCTTTCCCGTCTTGCTACTCTCCTCGCTGTACGGCGTCTGCCTGCTGCTGTCCGCGGACAGCTTCCTGACCCTTTTCCTTGGGCTCGAGCTGATGTCGCTTCCGGTTTACGCACTGGTCCTTCTTGCCTTTCGGCGGCCGCAGAGCGCGGAGGCGGCGCTGAAATACCTGGTTCTCGGCGGCACTGCGACCGCGACCCTGCTGATGGGGGTTTCACTTCTCTACGGCAGCAGCGGCTCGCTCGCCATCTCTACATTCGCGAGGGCTCTGGACTCGCCCGACACCATGGCCAACGTCGCCGTCGTGCTCGTGCTCGTCGCGTTCTTCCTCAAGGCCGCCATCGTTCCGTTCCACGCTTGGGCACCGGACGCCTACGAAGTCGCCGCGATCCCGGTGACCGCCTACATGGCCACGATCATCAAGGCCGGTGTGCTCCTTGCCGCCGTACGCCTGTTCGGAACCACGCCGGTGACGCGGCCGATGGCAGACCTGCTTGCGATCCTGCCCCTCGTTTCGATCGTCTGGGGCAATCTGGCGGCGATGCGCCAGCAGAGCTTCCGCCGCATGATCGCCTACTCGTCCATCGCTCACGCCGGCTATCTGTTCTATGCCCTCCTGGGAGAAGGCCCGGGCCGCTTCCAGGCGGTCGCTTTCTACGTGCTGGTCTACGGGCTGATGAACTTGCTGGCGTTCGCAGCACTTCCGCAGAACCCCGACGACACAGCCCGCGATCGCATGGACAACCTCAAAGGGCTGTTCCATCGCGACCCGTTCGCCGCGCTGATGATCGGCGTCGCCATGCTCTCGCTGGCGGGCATTCCGCCGTTCCCCGGGTTCGTCGCCAAGTTTCTCATCTTCAAGAACGTGATCGCGGCCGGATTCACGCTCTACGCAGTCCTCGGCCTCGTCGGAAGCTACCTCGGCATCTACTTCTATCTGCGCGTCATCCAATACCTGTTCATGAGCGCGGAGGAGCCGACCGCCGTTCAGGGATCGCCCGGACGTCTGGCGCTGGGCGCGAGTTTCATCTGCCTGCTGGGGGCGATCCTGCTGGCGGTGTTTCCCGGGTGGGTTATCGATCTGCTTTGAGTGTGGCAACCGCGCTCCTGGCGACAGAGGATATTGTCGGCTTGCCGACGGTCATGTTGCGCAGCCGATCATTACATCGGCCTCGACCTTCCGTCCTGCCGCGGCATCGCTTTCCCACCGGCATCATTAGCCGGCGTTTCTGGATGCGGTATTCGCTTCTTGTCGAACTATCGTAATACTGAAGAGCAAAAAAAGACCCCAACAGTCAAACTGCCGGGGTCCATGCGCAACCAGGATACTTTGTCTACATTTCGAGGATGGAGATCAGCGAATCGGCTGTCCTATGCATCTTTAGGCAACTTTTTCTTTCTTCGCTGGTTGTTTTGCGCTGGCGCTTGCGATGGCCTTGGCGAGGAAATCCTTCACCGAAGCTGCAGCCGCGTCGCGACCGTCGCCAATCGCCTTTGTGAACTGGTCGAGATATTGCTGCGTTTCCTTGTTGGCAGACGTAAAGGGTTCACCAACCAGTTTGGCGATCTCGGCCTGCGTTTGCGGAACAATCTCGAAGCAACTGCGAGTGACGTCCAAGCCCCGCCGCATGCTCGCTTGATAAAGATTGGTCCATTCCGCAAGCAGCGTGCCGGAATCCTTGGTGTTCGCAGTGTTCAGCAGCGCTTTAAGGTGCTTCGAATTCTCTGCAAACGCCACGTTCGCGGCTTCGGTTTGCACCTTGAACAGGCGTTCGTTGGCTTCTGCGATGACGGTGGCAATACGCAGTGCTGTCTCCAGATTAGCGTGCCGACCATCGCCGGTGTTCTGCGCAGGACTATATTGGTTATGACTAGACATGATGTGACCTCTTAGAATAGTGATTAACGCTCTATGGGTGATTCCATATAGGACTTCCTTCGCTTGGATTTCGGCAGTTGCGCGGCGTCGCGCAGGAGTCAAAACAGACGTAGCGCAGGTTCTCGACCCGCTTTAAGTCGGCATCGCGCAAGCTGGGTGATGCCTAGGGAGAACGCCAAGGGTTGCAGAGCCAACCTGGCGGAGGCGGAAGGGCTGACACTACCCTCTCCGTGAGAACATCACTTTAACACAACACAGCGCATTCGGTCGGCTGAGTGGGCTCTTATTTTTGACCGATAGCCCGCAAATACTTCCGCTGCGTCCTACAAGAATGTGTTTGCCACAGGGTTCACGGCTCTGCTGTAAGGGCGTCGGCGACCAGCTCGGCGATGTCGCGCGTCGCGATTTCCGGGTCGCGTCCGAGCGCCTTCGTACCGTCGCTCATCATGGTCGCGCAATAGGGACAGGCCGTCGCGATCACGCTCGGCTGCTGCGGCAACGCCTGCTCGACGCGCGCGACATTGATTCGGCGGCCGAGGTTTTCTTCCATCCACATTCTCGCGCCTCCGGCGCCGCAGCACATCGACTTTTCGCGGCGGAGCTCGAACTCGAGCGGTGCGTCGCGCGTCAGCTGCGCGATGATCGCGCGCGGCGCCTCGTACTCGCCGTTGTGCCGGGCGAGGTAGCACGGCTCGTGATAGATGACGCGCTCGAAGGCGCGGTCGACGCGGACTCGGCTCTCGGCGATGAGGCTCGCGATGAGCTGGGTGTGGTGCACGACTTGGTAGTGCCCGCCGAATTCGGGATACTCGTTCTTGAGCGTATTGAAGGCGTGCGGATCGCAGGTCACGATGCGCGTCACGCCCAATCCGTTCAAGGTCTCGACCAGCGCCCGTGCGAGCTGCTGGAACAGCATTTCATTGCCGGCGCGGCGCACGCACTCCCCCGTCGACGTCTCGCGCGCGCCCAGAATCCCGAACCGTATGCCTGCGTGCTTAAGTATCTTGACGAACGCGACCGCGATCTTTTGCGCACGCGGATCGAACGACTCCGCCGAGCCGACGTAGAACAGATAGTCCAGGGCCCGGACCTCTTCGGGCGTTTGCACGATGGGGACGCCGAGCCCGTTCGCCCAGTTACCGCGTGTATCGGCCGGCAGCCCCCAGGGATTGCTCTGCACGTCGTAGGCGTTGAAGACGGCCTTGAGCTCGTGGGGAAAAGCGCCTTCCATCAGGACCTGATGCTGGCGCATGCGGTAGAAGCGCGGCAGATGCTCAAGCTCGATCGGACACGCCGCCTCGCAATAGCCGCACGTCGTGCACGCCCAGAGCGTCTCCGACGCGATGACTCCGCCAACCAGAGGCGGCAGCGCCGCGTCGTCGCCGGCGACGATGGCATCGCGCTGCGCCAGCAGATGCTCCTTGAGACTGTCATAGACCCATTTCAGGGACAGCGGCTTGCCGGTCAGAAAGGTCGGACACGCGTCCTTGCACCGCCCGCATTCGGTACACGTGAAGGCATCGAGTCCGTCCTTCCAGCTCAAATCGCGGGCGGTGTGCACCCCGATCTTCATCTCGCCCGCGTCATTGCCGCTCATGATTGCTTCCAGGTCCAGCGTCGGCACGCGGTTGGCCGGCCCGCCACGCCTGAAAAAAAGTGCGGGCAGCGCGGTAACGATGTGGAAATGCTCGCCGATGGGCAGGATCACCAGGAAGGTGAGCACCGTCAACATTTGCGCCCAGTACGACGCCTGGTACCCGGCGCCCAGCTGCTCCGGCGAGAGTCCCGAAAATATCCGGGCGATCGTGTCGCCCGCGACGGCGAACGATCGCTCGTGCGCGATCCCCGGATCAGCCTGACCCCTAAGCGCGAAGCGGAAGCCGTCGAACAGGAAATCGGTGACCATGATCGCCGCGATCAGCGACAGGATCACCAACGCCTCGCGGTTGCGCTCGAGCCGAGCGGGCTTCTGCACGAGCCGCCTCCAGAGCGCGTAGCCGACCGCGAAAAGCACCGCAAGCTCGACGAGATCCTTGAAGCTCGCGAACATCCCCCCAGCCAGCCCTGGGTAGACGAAGGTCTCGTCGTAACCGATCACGAGAAGCTGCACCTTGCGCACGAGCAGCGTCATGAACCCGAGGAAGATCACCGCGTGCATCAGGCCCGGCTTCCATTCGCGTGCCACCATGCGCGACTGCAGGAAGCCTTTGACCAACACGGTATGAAAGCGCGCCAGCGGATGGTCCCAGCGCACTTCCGGCGCCAGCTTCACGACGATGGCGAGCTTGCGCCACGCGAGCGCGCCGAACCCCGCGAGCGCGACCGCGAGCAACAGCGTGATCGCGATCGGGTTCACAAAAGCTCTTGCCGCCGCGCGTCTACTTCAGGGTCAGGATCCAGTCCACCAGATCCTTGATGTCGGCGTCGGAGGCCAGGACGTTCGGCGGCATGGCCGCCTCGCCCCAGACATGCGTGCCGCCCTTCTTGACTTTGTCCCTGAGCACGGCTGCCGCACCCTGATCGCCTTTGTACTTGACGGCAACGTCTTGGAATGCGGGACCGATGAGTTTCTTGTCGATCTCGTGACACGCGGCGCAGCCATCCTTTTTCATCATCGCTTCCGCAGCGGCGTTGTCCAGCGCGGCATGGGCGCCGCCGGCAACGGACGCGCCGACCCCAAGCGCAATCCAATGGCGTTTCATCTCCGACTCCATTCCGAGGTAAAAAGGGCGGTCCTCATCACGCTCCCGCCCGTGCCGCCACCGGAGAGTACATGTCCAGCAGTTGCAGCCGCGTTGCCTGCAGCCGCTCGGCCACGACTCCCAGCAGCCGTTGCATCAACGTAAAGCCGAACACCGTGTCATCCCTGCATGCGTCCAAGAGCTCCGTGCCCTCGAACGCCAACGCATCCACGCGCTCCAGCGTCCGCGCCTGGAAGTGCTTGCCTCTGCCCATCAACAATGCGGACCAGCCCAGCTCATCGCCCGCGAACAGCGTCTGCACGCGAAACGTGTGTCCCGGCGCGGCGATCTCGAGCGCCACAAGTCCGGTCACGATCAGGTAGAACTCCGAGCACTCGTCGCCCTCGCGGAAGAGAATCTGATCCCGGTCGAAGCGTCTTTCGTGCGCCAGCGTCGCCAGCTTTTCGACGTGCCTGGGCTCGAACTCCGCCACAAATGGATGGTGGCGGAGCATGGTCAGAACCGTCTCCCTCATCGTGCATCACCTTTCTTGCGCATTTTTGTCCGCGTTACGTGGCCATTGAGTTGCCTTCAGCCTGCCACGTACGTTGCATAGCGGGGCTCGTACATCTTCGACTTCATGAATCCGAGCAGGTCGGCCGGCGCCGGTCCGCGCGCCAGCTCTCGACGGTAGGCGACGGTGGCGACCGCGGCGGCGATATGCGCCGAGACGTCGCGGATGTTTTTGAGCGGCGGATAGAGACTTCCCTGTTTTAGGTCGTCCTCGGTGACCTGCTCGGCGAGCGTATGCGCCGCTGCCATGAACATTTCATCCGTCACGCGACTCGACCCGGAAACGATCACGCCCAGGCCAACGCCGGGAAAAATGTACGAATTGTTACCCTGCCGCGGTACGTAGCTTCGGCCGTCCAGCGTCACCGGGTCGAATGGCGAGCCGCAAGCGAACAGCACACGCCCGTCCGACCAGCGGTACGCTTGTGTCGCCGTGCACTCGGATTTCGACGTCGGGTTCGAGAGCGCAAACACGATCGGCCGCTTGTTGATGGCGGCCATCGTGCGCACGACGTCCTCGGTAAAGGCGCCTCCTATTGCAGCGACGCCGATGATGGCAGTCGGCCGCAATGCCTTTACCGCCTCGAGCAGGCTGCCTGCCGGCGCATGCTCGTGCGCGTAGGGTTGCTTATGCGTGGCGAGCTCGGCTCGTTGCTTGACGACCAGACCGCGCGAGTCGAAAAGCCAGCAGCGCCGCCGCGCCTGCGCCTGGTCGACACCCTTCGCGACCATCGCCTCGACTACCAGATCCGCAATACCTGTCGCCGCTTCGCCCGCGCCCTGGAACAGCAATGTCTGCTCGCCGAGCGCGCCGCCGGTGATCCGCAGCGCGGACAGGATCCCTGCCAGCACCACTGCCGCGGTCCCCTGAATGTCGTCGTTGAACGTCGGGATCCGATCGCGATATTTCTTCAGCAATCGAAACGCATTGTGGGTCGCAAAGTCTTCGAACTGAATCACCACGCCCGGGAAGAGCTTACTGGCAGCGACCACGAACTCTTCGACCAGCGCGTCGTATTCCTCGCCGCGCACGCGCGGCTGTTGCAGACCGATATAGAGAGGATCGTCGAGCAGCTCGGAGTTGTTGGTGCCGACGTCGAGAAGCACCGGCAGGCAGGCGTTCGGTGACACGCCCGCGCATGCGGTATAGAGCGAGAGCTTGCCGACCGGAATGCCCATGCCGTTTGCGCCCAGATCGCCGAGCCCGAGAATGCGCTCGCCGTCGCTGACGACGATGATCGCCACGTCGCGGCGCGGCCAGTTGGCTAGAACCTCCGCAACGCGGCCGCGATCGGCCGCGCTGACGAAAATGCCGTGCGGCCGCTGGAAGATGTGCGTGTACCGCTGGCACGCCAACCCTACCGTCGGCGTATAGACGATAGGAAGCATTTCATCGGGATTTTCCAGGAGCAGACGGAAGAAAAGCGCCTCGTTGCGGTCGTGCAGCGCTCTCAGATTGATGTACTTCTCGAGATCGCTCGACTTGCGGCGGAAATTTTCGAGCACGCGCCCCAACTGCTGCTCTTGAGAGGAGACGTGCGGCGGCAACAGCCCGCGCAGGTGCAGGGTATCGCGCTCGGCTTCGGTAAACGCGGTTCCCTTGTTGAGCGCCGGGTCCTGCAAGAGCGCGATGCCCTCCGGCAGCGTGGAAGGCGCGCGCGCCATCATGTCGTCATGACTTTTCTGCAACATCACTCATCTCCTCGCCGCTCTTCGCCCGCTTTTCGGGCCGCCGGGTGCGTGTGCCGGTTTTCAGTTTGTCTCGGGAACCATCTTGATCGCGCCGCATGGACATTCGGACACGCAGATGCCGCAGCCCTTGCAATAGTCGAAATTGAACTCGAACCGTTTGCCCGGTCCCAGTTTGATCACCGCGTTGTCGGGGCACACTCCGTAACAGTTGTCGCACTCGAAACAGTTGCCGCAGGACATGCAGCGTCGCGCTTCGAACAACGCGTTGTCTTCGGTGAGACCGCCCACGACCTCTTCGAAAGTGGAGGTCCGGCGGGCGAGCTCGAGCAATGGGCGCATGGTCTTGGGCGCATCGCTGAAATACCAGGGGTTGAGCATGTCGAATGTAGCGAGCTCGTGCTTGGGGGCGGGCGCGTAGGTGTTGCCGGAGAGCCACGCGTGGATATGGCGTGCCGCCTTCTTGCCGTGACCGACCCCGACCGTGACCGTACGCTCCGACGGCACCATGTCGCCGCCGGCGAAAATTCCTGCATGGCCCGTCATCATGTTGCGGCCCACTTGAACAGTGCCGTCTTTGATGTCGAGTCCCGGCACGCCGTCGAGCAGCGAGAGGTCCACGTCCTGGCCCAGCGCCAGCACCAGCGAGTCGGCCTCCAGGGTCTCGAATTCTCCAGTTGGCTGGGGGAAGCCGGTGGCGTCGAGCGCCATCTTTTCGACGGTCAGCGTGCCCTCGTCGGCCATGTTCTTGATCGTCGACAGCCACTTGATCAACACGCCTTCCTGCAACGCCTCTTCGATTTCAAAGTCGTGCGCGGGCATCTTTTCGCGGGTGCGCCGATAGACGATGATGGCTTCGGTCGCGCCCAGCCGTTTGGCCGTGCGCGCGACGTCGAGCGCGGTATTGCCGCCGCCATACACCACCACGCGGCGGCCCAGCATCGGCTTTTCCTCGCCCTCCATGCTCCGCAACACCGATACCGCATCGAGCATGTGCGCGGCTTCGCCCGCCGGAATGTACGCGCGCTTGGCGATATGCGCGCCGACCGCGAGGAACGCTGCGTCGAAATGGCCCGCGCTCATCGTCTCGACGATGTTGGTGACCTTCGAGTTCAGTTCCAACTCGACACCCATGTCCAGGATGCGTTGCACCTCGCCATCGAGCACGTCACGCGGCAACCGATATTTGGGAATCCCAAAACGCATCATCCCGCCGGTAAGCGGACCCGCCTCGACGATCTTGACGCCGTGGCCTAGGCGTCGAAGGTGATACGCCGCGGACAATCCGGAGGGTCCGGCGCCGACGATGAGCACGCGCTTGCCGCTCTCGGCTTTGGGTGGAGAAAACGTCCAGCCGCGTTTCAGGGCTTCGTCCCCGAGAAAGCGCTCGACCGAGTTGATGCCTACCGGCTCGTCGACTTTGCCGCGATTACAAGAGGTCTCGCAAGGGTGATAGCAGACGCGCCCCATGATCGCCGGAAACGGATTGTCCTCCGTCAGCGCCCGCCACGCGGCTTCGTAGTCGCCGGACTCGGCGTGATACAGCCAGCCCTGGATGTTTTCGCCGGCCGGGCAGGCGTGGTTGCACGGGGGCAAGCGATCCAGGTACACCGGCCGGTTGGTGCGCCACGCGCCGGTCTTGTTGGCGAGGCTCGAGCCGACATCGAGGGTAATTGCGTACGGCTTGTCCATTGACGATCTCCTAGTGCAGCAAGCCGAACTTGTCGATATTGCGATCGGCCATCATCTGAATCTGTGCAATGCGTTGGAGGTCGGGCGGATTGCGGAACAGATGGGCGTAACGTTTCTGCAACTTGAGGTATTCGGCCACGGGGACTTTGTGCCGGATCGGCGTACTTGCCGTGACTTCGCCGTCCTGCGCTTCGAACAGCGGGAAAAGGCCGGTCTCGACTGCCAAGCGCGCGATCTTGATCGTGTCTTCCGAAGCCGAACCCCAGCCGAGGGGGCAGGGCACGAAGATGTGAATGTAGCGCGCACCGTGAATCCCCATCGCGACCTTGACCTTGCGCTCGAGATCGCGCAGATTGGAAACGCTCGCGGTCGCGACGTAGGGAATGCCGTGCGCCATCGCGATGCGCGGCACGTTCTTGCCGGTGCCGAAGACATTCCCCGGGGAAGGCCCCAATGCTGGGGTGGTGGCGGTCCGCGCCGCCGGCGGCGTCGCGCTCGAGCGCTGCACGCCGGTGTTCATGTACGCCTCGTTGTCGTAACAGATATAGAGCACGTCGTCGTTGCGTTCGAACATGCCCGACAGGCAGCCAAAGCCGATGTCGGTCGTGCCGCCGTCACCGCCCTGCGCGATAACGCGTGTTGACGTGTGCCCGAGCACACGCTGTGCGGCGGCGACGCCGGACGCGACCGCGGCCGCGTTGCCGAACAGTGAATGAATCCACGGGATCTGCCACGAAGTCTCCGGATAAGGCGTCGAGAACACTTCCAGGCAGCCGGTTGCGTTGACCGCTATCAGCTGGTTTCCGGTTGCCTGCATCGCCGCATCGATGGCGTAGCGGGCGCCCAGGGCCTCGCCGCAACCCTGACAGGCACGGTGCCCGGAATTGAGGGAGTTCGTGCGGTGCATATCTGCCTGGACTGCGCGCTGGTCCTCCTTGAGCAGCCGATTGCCGACTGTGAAGGTGCCGGTTTGGTAGAACTTGATCATCGTCTCTTCCACGAAGCTTCTCCCGGGTTCAACCGATGCCCGACGCGACGGTTCCGATCCGGCGCAGGATGGCTTCTGCGGTGGGGCCAGTGCGCCGCGATTTGCTCTCGCGTTCCAGCTCGTAGCTGATCACGTCGGCGTTCAGGTCGAGAAAGGTCACTTGCTCGAGCTCGTCACGTTCGGCATCCTCGAACAGTCGCGTTAGCGAACCACGGGTAATTGCGCGCCCGCCAAGGCCCGCGATGACGGTGTAGCCGTTGAGCACGATGCCGGACAGGGATTTGCGCACTCCATCGGAGACAATGCCACCCAGGCCCACGGCCAGACATTTTTCCAGCACTACGACGCGCTTTGCGTGCTGCAACGCCTCGCGCATTGCGGCGAGCGGGAAGGGACGGAAGGAACAGATGGAAACCGAGCCAATCCGCGATCCTCCGGCACGCATCTCGTCGACGACTTCCTGTACGGTACCGTTCAGCGAGCCGAGCGCCACGACGATCGTCTCTGCATCCTCGCTACGGTAGGTACGAATGAGCCCGCCTGAGGCGCGGCCGAATTCCTTCTTGAATTCCGCAGCGAGTTGAGGAATCAGTCCCAGTGCGCGCAACTGTTTGTGGTGCGCGAGATAGCGCACTTCGGTGAATGCCTCCGGCCCGACCAACGCGCCGATGCTCACCGGGTCAGCCGGATCGAGAATCTGTCGAGGCTCGTATCGCGGGAGGAATGTATCGACTTGGTCCTGCGTGGGCACGTCGACGCGTTCATACGCGTGGGTCAGGATGAAGCCGTCCATGCAGACCATGACCGGGCATGAAAGCTCTTCGGCGAGGCGGAACGCCTGGATGTGCAGGTCCAGCGCTTCCTGATTCGTTTCCGCGTACAGTTGGATCCAGCCGGCATCGCGCATCGACATGCTGTCGGAATGGTCGTTCCAGATGTTGATGGGTGCACCTATCGCGCGGTTGCCGACCGTCATTACGATCGGCAATCCCAGTCCGGCGGCGTTGTACACCGCTTCCGCCATGAACAGCAGTCCCTGGCTGCTCGTGGCGGTGTAGGTGCGCGCCCCGGCCGCCGAGGCGCCGATCGCCACCGACATCGCCGCGAACTCGGATTCGACGTTGATGAACTCGCAGTCGACGAGTTCGCCGGCCTTGACCATCTCTCCCAGGCCCTCGACGATGTGCGTCTGGGGTGTGATCGGATAGGCGCAGATCACTTGCGGCCGGCAGAGCGCGACCGCCTCGGCGACGGCGCGCGAACCTTCCGTTTGCTTAAGCATCGATCGTTTCCTTGGTCTTGACCGCGAGCTCAAATGCTTCCGTGGCGGCGGCGACATTCTTCTCGGCGACCGCAGCGGGGAATTTTTGGCGGATCGCCGCAAGGACCGATGCCAGCGTGATCACGCCGGTGATCGCGGCGAACCCTCCCAGCAGCGCCGCATTCGGCACTGGGCGCCCGACATGCTTCAGTGCGAGTTCGGTGGCTGGAAGCGTGCACATCCGATATTGCTGGACGCCGCGCGCGAATCCGCCAAGCCCCAGTTCATCGATGCTCTTCGTCGAGTTGAGCAGGATGTACCCTCGTGCGGGCAGGCCGTTGAACAGATCGACCTGGTGCAGGAGTGTCTGGTCCTGGACGATCAGTGCGTCGGGCTCCAGCACCGGCTCTCGCAGGCGGATCTCCTTGTCGTCGATGCGGCAGAACGCCATCACCGGCGCTCCCATGCGCTCCGAGCCGAAGCTGGGGAAAGCCTGTGCGTAGCGCCCCTCGAGAAACGCGGCAACCGACAACATTTCGGCGCCAGATACGACGCCTTGGCCGCCGCGGCCGTGAATGCGAATCTGGAACATCATCACTCTCCTGGCGCGCTCCCGGCTCCGCTGCCCGCGATGACCAGTGGGTTCATTTCGAGGAAGGAGTCTTCTGGCGCATTTTGATCGCATTGCCGACGGCTACCTTGACGCAGGTCAAGACTATCCGACGCGGCGCGGGATAACTTTCTGTCGTCGCGCATTTCGGCCGCCCGCACCAGGGCACGCTTTGCACCCCGCCAAGTGCGGGTTTCAAAGGAACACCGCCTCAAATCGGGGCGAAAGGGATCGCACGATGGAGCACAGCAGCCAGCTGATCGCCGGCGTGGGACTTGCCGACCGCGCGCGCAAAAGCCGCTGGCCAGCGAGGCTGGACTTGACCCAAAGCGCCACGGGTCTTGTTCTGGTGCTGTTCATGTGGGGCCACATGTTCTTTGTTTCGTCGATTCTTGTCGGCAAGGACGCCATGTGGACCATCACCAAGTTCTTCGAGGGTTATTTTTTCTTCGGCGCGTCGTACCCATGGATTGTTTCGATGGTGGTCGCGGTGGTCATCGCGCTTATCGTCACGCACGCCATGCTTGCCGTGCGCAAGTTTCCCATCAACTATCGCCAGTTCAAGACCTTCCGCGGCCACATGCGGATGATCCATCACGAAGACACGACGCTGTGGTTCTGGCAGGTGTTCACCGGTTTCGCCTTGTTCTTTCTTGCTTCGGTGCACCTGTACATCATGCTGACCCGGCCGGACCGTATCGGGCCTTTCGAGTCCTCGGATCGCGTCTGGAGCGAGCATCTGTGGCCGCTGTATATCCTGTTGCTGCTGGCGGTCGAGCTGCATGGTGGCATCGGTCTCTACCGCCTCGCCGTTAAATGGGGCTGGTTCACAGGCAGCGATGCCAACGCGACGCGGCATCGGCTCAAGATGCTCAAGTGGGCGATCACCATGTTTTTTCTCGTGCTCGGCTTTGCCACGCTCGCGGCGTATATCAAGATCGGCATCGAACACCAAGGCCACTACGGCGAGCGTTACGTTCCTTCACATTTGCAAGCGTTACCCCAGGCCGTTGCCCCCACCGACGGTATCGTCGCGCGCGAGAGCGTCCGGTGAAAGTGATCTATACCGATGTACTGGTCATTGGCGGCGGCCTCGCCGGGCTTCGCGTGGGCATCGGCGCCAGGCGCCGCGGCCACGACGTCGTCATCCTGTCCCTGGTGCCGCCCAAGCGCTCACACTCTTGCGCGGCTCAGGGAGGCATGCAGGCGAGCCTGGGCAACGTGGTCAAAGCGCAGGGCGACAACGAGGACGTGCATTTCGAGGACACGGTGCGCGGCAGTGACTGGGGCGCCGACCAGAAAGTGGTGCGCATGTTCGTCAATACCGCGCCCAAGGCGATCCGCGAGCTCGCCGCATGGGGTGTACCGTGGAGTCGCGTCCAGAAGGGCAACCGCGAGGTCATCATCAATGGCCAGAAGGTCGTCATTACCGAGCGCGACGAGGCGCACGGCCTGCTGATCCAGCGCGATTTCGGCGGTACCAAGAAATGGCGGGCCTGTTACGTCTCCGACGGCACCGGCCACGCCATGCTGTACGCGGTCAGCGACCAGGCGATCGCGCATTCAATACCCGTACACGAGCGCATGGAAGCATTGGCGCTGATACATGAGGGGGCCCGCTGCCAGGGCGCGATTGCGCGCAACCTCGTCAGCGGAGAACTGACGGCCTACGTCGCCAAGGCCACGGCGATTGCCAGCGGCGGCGCCGGCCGCCTTTACCGAACGACGACCAACGCGGTGATCTGCGAGGGCATCGGCACCGCCCTGGCGCTGGAAACCGGCGTTGCCGCCGTGGGCAACATGGAAGCGATCCAGTTTCACCCGACCGCCATTTTTCCGGCGGGCATTCTGGTCACCGAAGGCTGCCGCGGCGACGGTGGACTGTTGCGCGATGCCGACGGCAAGCGCTTCATGCCCGACTACGAGCCGGAGAAGAAGGAGCTGGCGTCACGCGACGTCGTGGCTCGCCGTATGGAAGAGCACATTCATCGCGGAAAAGGCGTGCAGTCGCGCTTCGGCGAACATCTGTGGCTGGACATCACGTTGCTCGGGGCCCGCCATATCAACAGCAACCTGCGCGAAGTCAAGGAGATCTGTCGATATTTTCTCGGCATCGATCCGATCAAGGACTGGATACCGGTGCGTCCCGCGCAGCACTATACGATGGGCGGTGTCCGCGTCAATTACACCGGAGAGAGCCCGACGCTCAAGGGATTGTTCGCGGCCGGGGAGGCGGCATGCTGGGACATGCATGGCTTCAACCGACTCGGCGGAAATTCGGTAGCCGAAACCGTGGTCGCGGGCATGATCGTGGGCGAGTTTATCGCCGATTTCTGCGACAGTCCGGAAAACAACGTCGATTTCTCAACCGCACTGATCGGTGAATTTCTGCAGCGCGAGCAGACCAAACTCGATACTCTCATCGACGGCAACGGCATTGAAGAAGCGAATACGCTTCGCGTTCGGATGCAGGAGATCATGACCGAGAAAGTCGGCATCTTTCGCACCGGCGACGATCTCGCTTCCGCAGTCGAGGAGCTCCAGGAGTTGCTGCTGCGAAGCCGAAACATCGGGCTGCGCTACCGCGCGCCTGGCGCGAATCCGGAGCTCGTCTCGGCATACCGGGTGCAGAAGATGCTCAAGCTGGCGCTATGTGTCGCCCACGGCGCGCTGACCCGCACCGAGAGCCGGGGAGCGCATTTTCGACAGGACTATCCGCGCCGCAACGACGCCGAGTGGCTGAAGCGCACGCTGGCGACATGGAAAAACGCGGACGACACGCTGCCTTCGCTCGCGTGGGAGCCGCTCGACGTCATGCAAATGGAATTGCCGCCGGGCTGGCGCGGCTATGGTGCGAAGGATTATTTGGACCACCCCGACACCGCGCGGCGTGCCGCGGAAGTCGAAGCAACCCGCTCAAAGCTCTCGGCATCGGGGCGCTGGGCAGTCCAGGAGGCGTTGATGCCGTATGAAACCTTGTTGCCAACTCGGTTCCGAGGCCGCAACGAACGCATCGACGAGCCGCTGGAGCGGCACCTGACGGTTCGTCAAAACGCGAGGCAGACATGACCGACGTTGCGGTGATTCCAATGCGGACGCCCGCGGCGACGGGTGAGCACCGCAAGCTCAAGATCGGCATCTTGCGCTACAACCCGCAGGAGCCTGCGAGCGTCCCCCACATGCAGACGTACGACCTGGACGAGGCGGACGGGATGACGTTGTTCATCGCGCTCAACGAAATCCGCGAAACGCAGGATGCGTCGCTGCATTTCGATTTTGTCTGCCGCGCCGGAATCTGCGGCAGCTGCGCGATGGTGATCAACGGTCGCCCCGCGCTTGCCTGCCGCACTCTGACGAAAAATCTCGGCCCCGATATATCGCTGGCGCCTCTGCCGGTGTTCGAATTGATCGCCGACCTCTCGGTCAATACCGGTAAATGGATGCGGGCCATGAGCGAGCGCCTGCAGACCTGGGTGCACAGGAAGGAAGAAGAGATCGACCTGTCGCGGCTCGAGGAACGCATGGAGCCGGAGCTCGCGCAGAAGGTTTACGAGCTCGACCGCTGCATCGAATGTGGCTGTTGTGTCGCCGGTTGCGGCACCGCGCGGATGCGCGAGGATTTCGTCGGCGCAGTCGGCTTGAACAAGATCGCGCGATTTCGGCTCGATCCCCGCGACGCGCGCGACGATGATGCCTTCTATGAGCTCATCGGCGACGACGACGGTGTATTCGGTTGCATGTCGCTACTCGCCTGTCACGACGTCTGTCCTAAAGAGCTGCCGCTCGCAACGCAAATCGCGTTTTTGCGCCGCAAGATGGTGAGCATCGGCTGGAAATAGCGCCGTTTTTTTGCACCCTATCTGGAGGAGGCATGAAGGTAACAACGAAGTTCGCGACACTGATTGTCGCGCTGGGCAGTTTGGCGATTGCGTCTGAGGCGCCGGCACAGCAGCCGATCATCATAAAGTTCAGCCATGTCGTCGCCATCGACACGCCGAAGGGCAAAGGCGCCGAATATTTCAAGAAGCTCGCGGAGGAACGCACCAAGGGGCGCGTAAAAGTCGAGGTCTACGCAAACAGCACGCTTTACAAGGACGGCGAGGAGGTGGACGCGTTGCAGCTTGGCTCGGTGCAGATGCTCGCGCCGTCGCTCGCCAAGTTCGGCCCCCTCGGTGTGCGCGCTTTCGAAGTATTCGATCTGCCCTACATTTTCGACGACAACAACGCGCTGCACAAGGTGACCGACGGCCCGACCGGTAAGATGCTGTTCCAGAAGCTCGAGAGCAAGGGCATCGTGGGGCTGGCTTATTGGGACAACGGCTTCAAGGATTTCAGCGCCAACAAGCCGCTCAGGCTCCCCGGCGACGTCAAAGGCCTTAAAATGCGGATCCAGTCCTCGAAGGTGCTTGACTCCCAAATTCGCGCGCTCGGGGGCATACCGCAGATCATGGCGTTTTCCGAGGTTTATCAAGCGCTGCAGACCGGCGTCGTCGACGGCACCGAGAATCCGCCGTCGAACTTCTACACGCAAAAGATGAACGAGGTGCAGAAGTACTTGACGCTGTCGAATCACGGCTACCTCGGCTACGCGGTCATCGCCAACAAGAAGTTCTGGGATGGACTGCCCGCCGACATCCGCACCACGCTCGAGGGCGCAATGAAGGACGCCACCAAATACGCCAATGACATTGCCCAAAAGGAAAATGACAGCGCGCTCGAAGCAGTGCGCAAAACGGGCAGGACGCAGATCCTGACGTTGACGGCGGATGAGAAGGCGGCGTGGAAGAAGGCGTTGGCCGCGGTCCATCAAGAAAACGAAAGCCGCATCGGCAAGGACGTGATCCAAGAGGTCTACAAGGAAACGGGCTCCAAGCCATAGGCAGCACGTAAGACGGACGCCACCGCCGGCCGGGCAACCGGACGCGGCGGCGTTCGTGTGTCGGCGGCGCTACGCCGTGAACAACGACCGAGCTCGGGAGAGGCGACAATGAAAGTCCTGGATCATCTCGAGGAATGGCTGATCGCCCTGCTCATGGGTGGGGCGACGGTGGTCATCTTTGCCGCGGTCGTTCACCGCTATGCCGCGGGCCTGCCGATCCCGTATGTGCAGGACTGGCTGCTTTCGCTCAACTTCTCGTGGGCGCAGGAGCTTTGTATCTACATGTTCGTGTGGATGGCCAAGTTCGGCGCCGCCTATGGCGTGCGCACTGGCGTTCACGTCGGCGTGGATGTGATGATCAATCAGCTGTCCGTGCGCACACGCGCCAAGTTCATCTTTTTCAGTTTGTTCGCCGGCGCCCTGTTTACGGGCGTGGTGGCCGCTTTCGGCGCCAGCTTCGTCTGGCAGCTTGCGCACACCGATCAGACGTCTCCGGACATGGAATTGCCCATGTGGCTGGTCTATCTCGCCATTCCCCTCGGGTCCGGATTGATGTGCTTCCGCTTCCTCCAAGTGGCCTGGATCTTTCGGCGCACTGGCCAGTTGCCTCATCACGATCCCGCTCACGTGGAGGGCATAGCAAAAATTACCGACGAAGACATCCTGCCCTCGAAACTGGACGTGAACCCCGCTACGCCGACCAGGAAGGGTTGAGAGATGAGCTCCGTAATCCTTTTCGGCTTGCTGATAGCACTCATGCTCACGGGCATGCCCATCTCCATCGCGTTGGGCCTCACGGTGTTGACCTTCGTGTTCACGATGACCCAGGTGCCGATTGAGTCGGTGGCGCTGAAGCTGTTCACCGGCATCGAGAGGTTCGAGATCATGGCGATCCCGTTCTTCATCCTGGCCGGCACCTTCCTTACGCACGGTGGCGTCGCGCGACGGATGATCAATTTCGCCGCCTCGATGATCGGACATTTCCACGGCGGGCTCGCATTGGCGGGTATCGTGGCATGCGCGATGTTCGCGCTGGTCTGCGGGTCGAGCGTCGCCACCGTAGTGGCCATTGGATCGATCGTGCTGCCGGAGATGGTGAGGCGCGGCTACCCCATGGAATTTGGCGCGGCGGTGATCACGGTCGCAGGCTCGCTCGGCATTCTCATGCTGCCATCGATCCCCAAGGTCATCTACGCGATCGCCACCAACACGTCGATCGGCGCGCTGTTCGTCGCGGGTCTCTTGCCAGGGATCATGCTGACGACGATGCTTTGCGGCGTGACATGGTTCATCTCGAAAAGGCGTGGCTATCCGCGGATGCCGAGAGCGAACTGGGGCGAGCGCTTGAAGCTGTTTCGCGAGAGTGTCTGGGGACTGATGCTGGTCGTCATCATTATCGGCGGCATTTACTCGGGGTTGTTCACCGCCACGGAAGCGGCTGCCATGGCCGCGGTCTACTCGTTCATCGTTTCGGTCTTCATCTACAAGGCCATGCCGCTTCGGGACACGGGCAAGGTGCTTCTGACCGCGGCCAACATGAGCGCGATGTTGCTCTACATCATCACCAACGCGGCGCTGTTCTCGTTCATTCTGACCAACGAGAACATTCCGAATGCGCTGGCTGGTTGGATTCTCGGCAAGGACCTGGGCTGGGTGGGCTTCCTGTTGCTGGCGAACGTGCTCCTGCTCATAGCCGGCAATTTCATGGACCCGTCGTCGGTCATTCTTATCATGGCGCCGATTCTTTATCCGGCTGCGATGGTACTCGGCATCAATCCGGTGCATCTCGGCATCCTGATCGATGTCAACATGGAAGTCGGGCTTTGCCATCCGCCCGTCGGCCTGAACCTGTACGTGGCCTCGGGGATTTCGCGCGTGGGCATCACTCAGTTGACCAAGGCGGTAATCCCGTGGCTGGTCACCATGCTGATCTTCCTTGTCATCGTGACCTATTGGCCGGCCCTCTCGATCTGGCTGCCGCAGAAGATGGGCATGATGGGGCCGTCACCCTGAGACTAACGGCTTGCATCGACAAACAGCCGCTGCCTCCGGGCAATGGTCACCGTTACCGTCTTCCGGGCTCACGTTACACCGGCCCGCTTTTGCAGATAAACTGCGATTTTTTGCGGCGCAACCAGCATGCGGCTCACAAAGTTCGTCAAGTTCCGCGAAGAGAAATTTGGCGGCGTCCTGTTTGAGACGCGTTCCGAAAAAGTCTTCACGCTCAACCCCACTGCCACCGCCGTGGTGCGCGAGGTTCAGGCGGGCGGTGACGAACGCGAGATCATCATGCGTCTGCAAGATCGCTTCCATGCCCCGGACGGCGCGATCGAGCGCGAAGTGCTCGCGTTGATGGCAGATCTGCGGCAAAAAGGGTTGCTCGAGGATTGACCCTGTGACTAGATTGGCTACGGTTCCCGAGACAGACCAATCCCTCCGGGCTGCGATTCCACCCACCAGCGGAACCGAGGACCTGTCTGCACCGCTCTACGTCGCCTGGCAAATCACCAACGAGTGCAACCTCGCCTGCCTTCACTGCATTGAGGAGAGCGGGCCCGGCAAGGCGTTTCGCGACGAGCTCGACGAAACGCAGGTGTTCGCTGTCCTGGATCAGTTGATGGACCATGAAGTCCCGTACCTGTCGTTTTCAGGTGGGGAACCGATGCTTCACCCGCTGTTTTTCAAGATGGTGGAGCACGTCTGCACGCGCGGCGCACAGCTCAAGATCGAGACGAACGGCCATTATCTGACCGTCGAAAACTGCGAACGCATGAAAGCGCTCGGCGTCAAGGCCGTGCAGGTAAGCCTCGACGGCGCTTCCAGCCAGACTTTCAACCGCATGCGCGTTCGTGGAAATTTCGACGTGACGGTCGACGGGCTGCACAATCTTCGCGATGCGGGCGTTCCCGTCGAAATCAACTTTTCGCCGGCTCGATTCAACGCTCACGAGATCGGGGCAGTCGTCGACCTCGCCTACGAGCTGGGTGCCTTCAGCTTCTATACCGGCCGCACGATGTTCACCGGCAATGCCGTGAAAGCATGGCGACACCTGGAGTTGTCGAACGACCGATACGATGCCTTCTTCGACATCCTGCGCGCGAAGGCCGTCGAGTACCGCGGCCGCATGCGCGTTTACTTTCACGAAGCAGGTTTGCTCGAAGAACTGCGCTACCGCCTGCAGCACCCGGCCGCGCTGCTGATCGTCCTCCCCAATGGACTGGTGAAGATCATCAACGCGCTACCTTTCGTGTGCGGAGACCTTCGGTGCCAATCCCTGGAGGAAATCTGGGCTAATTTCCAGCGCGCGTGGAAGGACCCCCGGGTGGCGAAATTCGTCGAGGATCTCGCCAGCGATCCCAGCAAGACGAAGACGCTGCACGAATGGGTTTACCTGTGACTACAACATCTCATTGCCGGCTCGCGCCAGCGGGTGCGTCAGCGCACCGACTGGTGCGTGTCATCAGCATGGTGCGATACCGGTTTTTTCTGTATGCCGGTCTGCTGCCGTATTTGCTTGGAGCGGCCTGGGCCTATGCGACGACGGGCACACTCGACGTGCCGATTTTCTGGAGCGGCCTCGGAGGCGTGGTGCTGGCGGTCATCGGCGTTGAGGCATTCAATGAATATTTCGATTCGCGCATGGGAACCGACCGCGTCTTCAACCCAGATGACCTCCCGCCAGTATCCGACGCGGTCCTGTGGATCGGCACGGCGGCCTTCGCCGGAGCTCTGGCGGTCGGCGTTTACCTGACGGTCCGCGGCGGTTGGCCGATCTTGGTGTTCGCGCTGCTGGGCGGCGCGGCGGCTATCTTTTATGAGGCGCCACCCATCCGCTGGTCCTACCGTGGTCTAGGCGAGATCGTCATCGCGCTGTCGTACGGCCCGTGGATGGTGCTGGGTAGCCTCTACCTGCATACGAAGGAGGTTTCGTGGGCAGCCCTATGGGCGTCGCTGGTGCCCGCCTTTCTTATTATGGCGCTCGCAGTGGTCAATGCAATTCCCGACTTCCATCAGGACCGCCTCGTGGGCAAACGCAACCTCGTCGTGCGCATCGGACGCCGGCGCGCGGTTTGGCTCTATCTCGCGCTCGCGGCAGCAGGATTGTTGGTTGCAGTGGCCGGCGTGGCGACGGGCACGTTTCCTTTTGCGTGTCTAGCGGTCGTGCTGGCGCTGCCGCTGCTCGTCGCGAGCGGGCGCCGGGCGGTCCGCACTTATGGTACACCGCGATCGTTCGTGCCTGCCATGCGCGATATGGTCGGCTGCTATCTCGTCGCCGTTGGGTTGTTCATCTGCGGCATTTTGTCGCAGGCGTGGTGGCATCTCAGATGAAGAACCGAATAGATGAACTGAAAGCTCCGCTGTTCGTATCGTGGCAAATCACTCGTGATTGCGATCTCTGCTGTCTGCATTGCTGCACCGAATCGGCACCCGGAAAACGGCTGGCGGACGAGCTTGACGCCGCGGAAGCCCTGCATCTCGCCGACCAGATAGTCCGCAGCGGCGTGCCCTACGTGATGCTCTGCGGCGGCGAGCCCCTGGTCGTGCCGCACTTCTTCGCCCTGGCCGAAGCACTCGGAGATGCGGACGTCCAGCTCAAGATCGAGACGAACGGACAACGCTTCGATGCGGAGGTCGCCGACCGGCTCGCCCGTCTACCCATCCGCTCCATCCAGATAAGCCTCGATGGCGACACCCAGGAGACCTACGAGCGCCAGCGGCCGGGTGCATCGCTGGCCAACGCCCATGCAGCGTGCCGCGCCGTGCGCGCTGCGGGCCTGCCGCTCGAGATTACGTTTGCGCCGACCCGGCTCAACATCCACGAAGCCGAGCGAGTGATCGAGCGCGCCCGGGCGCTCGATGCGTTCCGGTTCAATACCGGCAAGCTCATGCGCATCGGCACTGCCGCGAGGCTGTGGGAAAAGCTGAAGCCAACCCAAGCACAGTACCGGGAGTTCCGCCGGGTGCTGGAGCGGTTGACTCGGCCACTCGAGAGTGAATTGGAACTTTGCTATGTCCCGTTTGACCTCGAGGAGGGTCTACGGGGGAGCCTGGAGACACCGCCAGCGACCCTGCTCGTGCTGCCCAACGGCTGGGTCAAGGTGGCAGCGGCGCTGCCGCAAATCTGCGCTGATTTGCGCCGCAACACCTTTTCCGAGGCCTGGGATGCATACCGCAGCGCCTGGAGGAGTGATACAGTGTTGGCAGCTGCACGGCGCGCCGTCGCCGATCCAGCGCGTCACGCGGAAGCGAACAGTTGGCAGTTGTTGCCGGTTGCACATGTCTGATCCCACGGAGGCAAAATGAGTGAGTTGAAAGCGACCACCGGAACCCCGAAGACGGCCGTAGAACCACGGACCGAACAAGTCAAGCCAGACGAGAAACTTAAATGGGAAACGCCGACCCTTGAGGACGTTTCAGAACAGGTCATGGCCCAGCCGTATATCCGCTTTACCTAAAACATTCGCACACTCCCCAATGAAGGGGTGCTCGGTTGAAGA